>Ga0209974_10000515_pt1 | contig 12912 bp, 10 predicted proteins | sample InoplaM3SPM_FD_187592 | JGI IMG/M metagenome (GOLD analysis project Ga0209974, IMG submission 187592) | Arabidopsis thaliana rhizosphere microbial communities from the Joint Genome Institute, USA, that affect carbon cycling - Inoculated... | ecosystem: Host-associated > Plants > Roots >...
GACTTCGATCCGCAACGCGACGCGTTTCAGGTCAAGCGCATCAAAGAGGCCGGCGCGATCGTGCTGGCGAAGTCGAACATGGCGGAGTGGGCGTTCAGCCCCTACGAAACGGTGAACTCCGTGCTGCCCGGATATACGAAGAACCCCTACGCGCTCGATCGCGTCACCGCGGGATCCAGCGGCGGCACGGCCGCCGCCATCGCGTCGAACTTCGGGTTGATCGGCCTCGGATCCGCCAGGCGCTTGGCGAACTTCTTGTGCCAGCGCGCGACGAGCGGCGCGCCGTCGGCGATTCTCGCCGCCGCCGCAGCGACTTCGGTCGCCACTTGATCGTCGGCGACGACGCGCGTGACGAGGCGCTTCTCCTTCGCCTCGGCCGCGTCGAAGATGCGGCCCTCGAGCAGAATCTCGAGCGCAACGTCCGCGCCGGCGAGCCGCACCAGCGGTGCCATCTCCGCGTACGCCATCACCAGTCCGAGATTCTTGATCGGCGCGCCAAAACGGCTCGAGGCGCCGCAGATGCGCAGATCGCACAACGCGGCGATCTCGAGTCCGCCGCCGACGCAGATGCCGTGGATCTGCGCAATCAGCGGAACCGGACACTCGTCCAACGCGTGCGCCGTGGCGTGCATCACTGCGCCATAGGCGCGCGCCTGCGCGGCGTTGGCGCGCTCGCGCGCGAATTCGCCGATGTCGTTGCCGGGCGAGAACGCGCGCTCGCCCGCGCCACGAAGGACGATGCAACGCAGCGTTGCATCGGCGGCGAGCTGCCGGATCGCCGTTCCGAGCCCCTGCCACATCGCTTTGGTCAACGCATTGAGCTTGGCCGGGCGATTGAGCGTCACCGTCGCGACCGCACCTTCGCGCGCGACGAGAATCGCGTCACCGCCAGCGTCAGCATTCATCGCATTCACCGATAGAAGAGCTGCACGAGCCCGAGGCCGACGACGGGCACGTAGGTGACGAGCAGCAGGACTGCGACCAGGACCGCGATGAACCAGACGTTGACGCGCGTCACCGCCCAGATCGATTCCTTGGCGATTGCGCTTGCCACCATCAGCACGCTCGCCACCGGCGGCGTCTGCTGACCGATACCGAGGTTGACGGTCACGATCAAGCCGAAGTGCACCGGATCGATGCCGACTGCCCGCACGAGCGGCATGACGACGGGAACGACGAGGATGATCGCCGCCGCCGAATGCAGAAACATGCCGAGCAGCAGGAACAGGACGTTGAGGAGCGCGAGCACGAGCCATTTGTTCTGCGTCATCTGCGACACGGCCTGAGCGAGATGCTGCGGCGCCTGCACCTCGGTGAGGTACGTGCCGAGGAGCGAGCTGGTCGCGACCAGCAGCATGACCACAGCCGTCTGCACGCCGCCTTCGATGATCGCGCGCCGCAGTTGCGCGAGGTCGAGTTCGCGGTAGATGACGAAGCCGACGAACATCGCGGCCACGACGGCCAGTGCCGCGCCCTCGGTGGCGGTGACGATGCCGCCGAAGATGCCGCCGAGGATGATGATCGGCAGCAGGAACGCCCACAGCGCCTGCCGGGCCGTCGTCGCGACGCGACCCCACGAGAACTTCGCCTCCCGCGGCAGGTTGTAACGGCGCGCCATCCAGTACGCGACGCCCATCAGGCCGAAGCCGCCGATGATGCCCGGTACGATGCCGGCGACGAACAGCTGGACGACCGATGTCTCGGCCATGACCGCGTAGAGGATCATCGGTATCGACGGCGGGATGATCACCGCGAGCGTTGCCGCCGACGACATCACCGCGGCCGCAAGCGGCGCCGGATAGCCCTTGGCCTTCATGCCGGGAATCAGGATCGAGCCGAGGGCCGCGACGTCAGCGACCGCCGAACCGGAGATTTCGGCGAAGAACAGCGACGAGCCGATCGACACATGAGCGAGGCCGCCGCGAATCCAGCCGAACAGCGCGGTTGCGAAGGCGATCAGCCGCTGCGAGATGCCCGACGCGTTCATGATCGCGCCGGCCAGGATGAACAGCGGGATCGCAAGCAGCGGAAAACTGGTCGCGCCGTTGTAGGTGACGACGGCGAGGTTCGGCAGGATGTCGGTGCCGTGGGTGGCGACCATCGCCACGATCGCCACGACGCCGAGCGCGACGGCGATCGGCACGTTCATGACGACGAGCGCCAGCACCGCCGCGAACAGCAGCAACATGATCATTGCAGCGCCTCCGCGAGGCCGACACCGGTCGCTGGAGGAGGCTCGCTCTCGGTGATCAACTCGATCAGATACAGCGCTTCCGCGAGCACGATGAGCGCCGCCGAAATCGGGATGACGCTCTGCACGACGCTCATCGGTATCGACGGCAGGCTGACGAGTGCATCGGTCGCGAGTATCGGCAGCACCGAGGCGCCGACCCAGCCGAGCAGCGCAAAGAACGCGATGACGATGAGCTCGGCGACGATGTTGAACGCGCGTCGCGCACGCCACGCCATCGCATCGAGCAGCTCGGGACAGCCGATGTGCGCGCGCTTGACCGACGCGAGCGCGGCGCCGTAGAACGTGAGCCACGCGAGCAGCACCGACGCGACCTCGTCGTACCAGATCAGTGAATGCCCGATGCTGCGGAATACGACGCCGAGCGTGACCTCGACGGCGAGGATGACCATCAGCGCCGACACCACCCATTCGAGCACGCTACCATAGCGGTCGCGAAACGCCCGCACCGCCCGCGTCATCGCGTGCGCAGCCGCGCAGCAGGTGCCGTCACTGCCGCAACGCGGTCGCGCGGTCGATCAGCGGCTTGGCGCCCTGGACTTCCTTGCCGAACTCGTCGTAGATCGTCTTGCTCGCCGCAACGAACGCGTCCTTGTCGACCTCGTTGACCTGCATGCCCGCCTGCTTCAGCTTGCCGAGCAGTTCGTCGTCGTCGCGCGCGGCCGTCTGGTAGACGTACACCTGCGTCTCCTTCGCCGTGTCCTCGAGCGTCTTGCGCACGTCCGCGGGCAGGCTGTCCCAGCGCTTGGTACCGACGGTCAGGTACGCGGGCGTGTACACATGGCCCGACAGCGACAGGAACTTCTGCACTTCCTGCAGCTTCGCCGAATAGATCTGCGTGAACGGATTTTCCTGTCCGTCCATCACGCCCGTTTGCAGCGCAGTGAAGAGCTCGGAAAACTTCATCGGGCTGGGGTTCGCGCCGTAGGCCTCGAACATCCTGACGCGCCACTTGCCCTCCGGCACGCGCAGCTTGATGCCCTGCAGGTCCGCCGGCACCTTGATCGGCCGCTTGCTGTTGGTGATGTGCCGCACGCCGTTCTCCCAGACCGCGAGCACCTTGATGCCCTTCTTCTCGATCTCGGGCTCGATCTTGGGCCAGAAGATCTCCTTCTCGATGCGCGCCATGTGCGCGCGATCCTTGACGATGTACGGCATCTCGAAAATGCCGACCATGTCGACCTCCGAGCTCATCACCGTCGATGGCAGCGCCATGTCGAGCGTGCCGAGCTTGAGCTTCTGGATCATCTCCTTGTCGCCGCCGAGCTGGCTCGAACCGTAGACGATGACCTTGCCCTTGCTGCCGAGCTTCGCGTTCGCGCGCTTTGCGAATTCGTCCGCGCTTTTCTGGAACAGCGAGCCCGGTTCGCCAACGTGACCGAGCTTGATTTCCGTTTGCGCCTGCGCCGGCCACGCGATCAGCGCCAGCACCGACAACGCGACGCCGGTGACCCGGATGGCGAGCGTGCGCGCGGTCCGCGCGCAGACCTCCAGTCGTTCCTTCATCGTCTCCTCCTTGTCGTGGTTAAGTCCGGACGATACACAATCTACGCGCGGGTTCACAAGCGCGGCGGCATGATGCGCCTCCTATAATCAGTGGCACCTGCGCCCGCATGCACGGCATACCGAGTCGTGGGCCGAGCGTGCGCGACGCCGCGAGGCATTCGAAGCCCATGACCGCAACCGTCGTCAAACCGCTGAACTTTCATCCACCCGCCGACGGCGAGCCGTGGGCGCGCCTGCGCCGCGAGGTCACGGGCGACGTCTTGACGGACGCCGCGTCCCGCGGTCGTTACGCGACCGACGCATCGATTTACCAGGTCGAGCCGCTGGCGGTGCTGGTTCCGGCAAGCGACGACGACGTCCGCATCGCGATGACCTTCTGTGCGGAGCGCGGCATTCCGATGCTTCCGCGCGGCGCCGGCAGCTCCCAATGCGGGCAGACCGTGGGAGCGGCGCTCGTCATCGACCACAGCAAGCACCTCGATCGTGTCGTCGCCTTCGATGCGGACGCGCGCACCGTCACCGTCGAGCCCGGCATCGTGCTCGACCGGCTGAACGGCTGGCTGCGACGCCACGGATTGTGGTTTCCCGTCGATGTCAGCACGTCCGCACAGTGCACGCTCGGCGGCATGGCAGGCAACAATTCCTGCGGCTCGCGCTCGCTCGCGTACGGAAACATGGTCCACAACGTGCTCGCCATCGATGCGCGGCTGGCCGACGGAACGCAGGCGCGCTTCGGACCCGAGAACGACAGGGCGGACGCGCCGCCGCGCATTCGCGACCTGCTGGGGAAATTGCGCGCACTCGGCGCCCGCGAGCGCGACGAAATCGCGCGCGTGGTCCCGAAGGTGATGCGCCGCGTCGGCGGCTACAACGCCGACGTCTTCAATCCGCAGAGCGAGCGTCCGTACACAAGCGACGGAAGCATCAATTACGCGCAATTGCTCGTCGGCAGCGAGGGGACGCTCGCGTGGACGCGAACGCTCACGCTCGCGCTGGCGCCGCTGCCGGCACACCGCACGCTCGGCGTCGTCAATTTCCGTTCGCTGCGCGAGGCGATGGACTGCGCGCAGCACCTGGTCGCGCTCGCGCCCTCGGCCGTCGAACTCGTCGATCGCACGATGATCGAACTCGCGCGCGCCAATCCCGCGTTCCGGCCGGTGATCGAACAGGCGCTGATCGACGCGCCCGACGCGATCCTGCTCGTCGAATTCACCGGCGAGGACGCTGTGTCGGCGCAGCGCCAGCTCGGTCGACTGGATGCGCTGCTCGGCGACCTGGGCCTGCCCGGCCGCCTCGTGAAGCTGGCGGATGTCGCCGCCCAGAAGGCGTTGTGGGAGGTGCGCAAGGCCGGCCTCAACATCATGATGAGCCTGCGCGGCGACGGCAAGCCGGTGTCGTTCATCGAGGATTGCGCCGTGCCGCTCGCTCACCTCGGCGAATACGTCGACCGGCTGACGGCGATCTTCACGCGTCATGGCACGCGCGGCACGTGGTACGCGCACGCATCGGTGGGAACGCTGCACGTGCGGCCGATCCTCGACATGCGCCGCGATGGCGCGCAGAAGATGCGTGCGATCGCCGAGGAAGCTGCGGAACTCGTGCGGACCTACAAGGGCGCCTTCTCCGGCGAGCACGGTGACGGCCTCGTGCGCAGCGAATGGGTGGCGTGGCAATTCGGACCGCGGCTCACGAAGGCGTTCGAGGAGATCAAGCACCTGTTCGACCCGGCGGCGCTGATGAACCCGGGCAAGATCGTGCACGCGACGCGGATGGACGATGCGACGCTGTTTCGCTTTCCGCCGACGCATCGCACGCTGCAGGTCGAACCCGGCCTCGACTGGTCGTCGTGGAATGTCCAGAACGATCCGATGACCGGCACGCTGACCGCGCCCGGAACGGGCGGCGATCCTGCGCAGGGCTTCGCGAAGGCGGTCGAGATGTGCAACAACAACGGTCACTGCCGCAAGTTCGACGCCGGCACGATGTGCCCGAGCTACCGGGTTACGCGCGACGAGATCCACCTGACGCGCGGACGCGCGAACACGCTGCGGCTCGCGCTGGCGGGCGCGTTCGGCGACGACGTCGCATCGAACGAAGTGAGGGATGCGCTGGCGCTTTGCGTGAGCTGCAAAGGGTGTCGCCGCGAATGTCCGACCGGCGTCGACATGGCGCGGATGAAGATCGAGTTCGAGCATCAATGGCAGAGGACGCATGGCCTGCCGTTCGGCGACCGGTTGATCGCGTGGATGCCGCGCTGGGCGCCTTATGCAACGGCCCTCGCGCCACTTTTCAACGTTCGCAACCGCGTGCCCTCGCTCGCCCGGTGGACCGAGCGGTGGACCGGCATCGACGCGCGGCGCTCGTTGCCGCACTGGCGCGGACGGACGTTCCTGCGCGAACATCGCGGCGACGTACGCGAGGACACGACGGCGGACGTCGTCCTGTTCGTCGATACGTTCACCGATCGTTTCGAGCCCGAGAACGCCCATGCCGCGGTTGCGGTGCTGCGTGCGGCGGGCTTGCGCGTGTCGATCGCGAAACCGCACGACGCCGGGCGATCGTCGCGACCGCTGTGCTGCGGACGAACGTTTCTCGCGTACGGTTTGATCGACGAGGCGCGGCGCGAGGCAACGCGGATGCTCGAAGCGCTCACGCCCCACGTCGCGCGCGGCGCGACGGTCGTGGGCCTGGAACCGTCGTGCCTGTTCACGCTGCGCGACGAATTCCTCGGCATGCGGCTGGGCGGGGATGCCGCGCGCGTTGCCGAACACGCGCTGTTGATCGACGCGTTCATTGCGCGCGAGCACGCAGCCGGTCGGCTAGCGCTTGCGCTCGCGCCGTTGCCGCAGCGACGCGCGCTCGTCCACGCGCACTGTCATCAGAAAGCGTTCGGCGCGGCCGACGACGTGCTGACCGCGTTGCGCCTGATCCCGGACCTCGACGTCGAGGCGATCGAGTCGAGCTGCTGCGGCATGGCGGGTGCGTTCGGCTATCACCGCGACCGCTACGACGTTTCGATGCGCATGGCCGAATTGGCGCTGCTGCCTGCGGTGCGCGGCGCGGGCGACGACACGCTGATCGTCGCCGACGGCACGAGCTGCCGCCATCAGATCGCCGACGCTACGCGCACGGGCAATCCGCGCGAGCCGATGCACGCGATCCGCGTCCTGGCGCGTGCACTGCGAAACGGCGGGAACGCATGACCCGCGGCCTCGGCGAACCGTCCGACGACGAGCGCGTCCTGTTCATTTCACGCCGCACCCTTGCGCACTACGACGAGCGTGCCGAAGCGTTTTGGGCGGCCACGCGCGACCACGACGTGCGTCAGAACATCGATGCGCTGCTGTCGCGCATCGAGGGCACGCCACCCTACGCGATCCTCGATTTCGGTTGCGGGCCGGGCCGCGACCTGCGGACGCTGACCGCGCTCGGTCACGTCGCCGTCGGCCTCGAAGGCGCCGCGAATTTCGTCACGATGGCGCGCGAATACAGCGGCTGCGAGGTGTGGCAGCAGGATTTCCTGCAGCTCGACCTGCCGGCGGCGCGCTTCGACGGCGTGTTTGCCAACGCATCGCTGTTTCACGTGCCGCGCGACGCGCTGCCGCGGGTGCTGCTCGAACTGCGCGCAACGCTCAAGCCGCGCGGCGTGCTGTTCGCATCGAATCCGCACGGGAACGACGACGAGGGATGGAATCGCGGCCGCTACGGCGCATGGCACGCGCCGCAGACGTGGTCGGCTTACGTGACCGCCGCGGGATTCACGCGCCTCGACGAATACTTCAGGCCGGCGGGGCGGCCGCGCGCCGAGCAGCCATGGCTCGCGACGGTGTGGCGCAGGACCTGAGTGGACCCAGTTTGAATCGCCCGCGGTGCGCCGGCCTCGCGCTGGAGCGGTCGACCGTGAACGCGGACGTTAGGTCGATTCGGCGGGCGGCGTCGTGGCATCGGACGCCGGCGACTGCGCGGCCGCGCGGTCGAGTTTCTTCTGCTTCTTTTCTTCTTTTTTACGTTTCTTTTCCAGTTCCTTCTGGCGCTTCTGAAACTCGAAGTTCGGTTTGGCCAAGTGCGCGTCCTCGCGATGGGGTATGCGGACCGATCGTCCGTCATCGTTTGTACCTCAAATCGGCCCGCATGGCCAGCCAGCCTTCCACCGATCACTTCGGCAGCAGCGACTCGACGAACGCGTCGCAACGACCGGGCGACGGCGCGCACGAGATCGAACCCGTCGACGGCTCGTAATTTCGCACGTTGTAGTAGTAGTTGCCGCCCGCCTGCAGTACCGGGTAGCCTGCGCGCGACGGGTCGGCGGTGAAGAAGTTCGTCGTCGAGCTGCCGAACGCGCGCGCGATCGGCCCGTTGACACCCGACGGATCGGTCGGGCGAAAGTCGCACGCCGTGCGGGAAATCGTCGCTTCCCGATCGGTGCGCTGGCCCGCGAATTCGGCAGCCGACAGACGGCCGAGCCGCGATCCGATCGTGGCCGGCACGACGAAGCTCACGGCCCACGCGCCGTTCCAGGCAAAGGCCGGTGCATTGGGCATCGCGGCGCTTTCGACGCGCGAGCTCTCCGCGCCCACGTCGCTGTAGAGATAACTCGCGAACTGGCCGCACAGGCCCGGCGGTGACGGCGCGCTTGCAACCCAGTTGAGCGCGATGCTGACCGGTGTGCTCGAGCCTGCAGTGCTGCGGGTGAACACCGAGTAAGTGTGCACGCCGGGCGTCGACTCGCGGGCGAGGCACACGTTCGACGAACTCGAACAGCCGTTCCATACGTAGGCTGCGACGACCTTATCGCACGCGAGCTTGAGCACGACGGTGCTGTTGACGACCGGCGGATCGGTCTGCGACGTGCGCGCGAGCCAGCAGCGCGCCGTTCCGACCGTCGTGGCCTGCCAGTTGACGGCGATGCTCGCGGGCACGCTCGAGCCTGCGGCGTTGTGCGCAACCACGCTGTACATGGCCTGACCCGCCGTCGAGGACGTCGCGGTGCACGTCGTGCCCGAACCGACACAACCGGTCCACGCGAACGACGCCGGTGCGTTGCTGCACGTCGCGGTGATCGTGATGGTGGAGCCGACGTTCGGCGTAGCGTCGGGCGTCGACAGCGTGCACGACGGCACCGGTCCCGGTCCCGTCGAGCCATCGGCGGGCGCGCACATTGCCACGCGCAGCGGACCCGGACCGTAGCCCTCCGCGATGTAGCCGCGCGCGAGCATCGCCTGCTGGATCGCCGGATCGGTCGTGAAGCGGTGATTGGAATCCGCGCGGTTGTTCCAGCTTCGATAGACGGGAAGCGTCGTCACCGGGCATTGCCCCGTGCTCAAATCCGGCAGAAAGATCCCAAAGGCATTCGCAGTTTCCTCGTCCCACACGCCTGCGAAGCGACGGCGAACTTCCTGGCATTCGGCCGCCGATGCGGAGTAGAAGTGCGAATCGAGGCCGGCCGAGGGCTTGCCGTAGAAGCGGCACACGGCCGACGCACCGGCGACGGGCGTCGCCGGGTCGAACACGTTGAAAGACTCATCCGTGCGCTGCCATCCGACGAACTCGCCGCGATCGAGCTTCGCGATTTCGTCGGGCGCCGCCGTGACGAAGTAATGGTCGAGCGTCGCGTTGTAATACTCGACGGCGACGAGCGTTCCTGCCGCGGCAGGGACGGCGGCTGCGAAGAGGAGCAGCAACGCGAACTTCAGCAGGCACTGCGATCTCATGAAACTCCCGGGGAAAACACCTTTGACCGGTAGACACACGCCAGGCATCACCGCGCATCCGGTCGGCGCTGCTACGACGGACCGGTGACGTCCGGTCGAGTTCCCCGAAAGTGACAGGCGCAGCGGTCGGAACGTGACGGGCACGGCAGCCGTTGACACCGGGGCCCGTGCTATGCTGGATTTACAGGTCCCGTCGTCGCTACCCCTTTCGAACGGAGACGCCCATGCATCGCCGCATTCCGTGCTGGCTGCTCGCTGTCGGCTGCCTTTTCGCGCCGTTCGCCATCGTGAATGCGCAAACGCTTCGCATCGGGCTCGCCGAGGATCCGGACGTTCTCGATCCTACGCTCGCGCGAAGCTTTGTCGGCCGCATCGTGTTCGCGTCGCTTTGCGACAAGCTGTTCGACATCGATGAAAAGCTCGCCATCGTTCCGCAACTGGCTGCGAGTTACGAATGGTCCGGCGACAGCAAGGCGCTGACGATCAAGCTGCGGCCCGGCGTCACGTTCCACGATGGCGAGAAGCTCGACGGCGCAGCCGTCAAGTACAGCCTCGAGCGCCACAAGACGATGGCGGGATCGAACCGACGCGGCGAACTCGCGCTGCTTGCGACCGTCGACGTCGTCGATCCGATGACGGTGCGGCTGAATCTGTCGGCGCCCTTCTCGCCGCTCCTTGCGCAACTCGCCGACCGCGCCGGCATGATCGTATCGCCCAAGGCCGCGCAGGCCGCGGGCGACAAGTTCGGTGCGAAGCCGGTGTGCGCGGGCCCGTTCCAGTTCGTCGAGCGCGTCGCGCAGGACCGCATCGTGCTCGAGCGGTATCCGAATTACTGGAACAAGGCAGCCGTGCATTTCGACCGCGTCGTGTTCCTGCCGATCCCGGATTCGACGGTGCGCCTCGCCAACCTGCGGTCCGGTCAGCTCGACCTCATCGAGCGGCTCGCCGCTTCCGACGTGCCGCAGGTCAAGGGCGACGCGCGGTTCCGCATGACGAAGATCACCGAGATCGGGTACCAGGGCATTACGATCAACGTGGGCAAGAGCGATCTCGCGCAAAAGAATCCGCTCGGCCGCGATCCCCGCGTACGCGAGGCGTTCGAACTCGCGCTCGATCGCGACGGGATCGTGCAGGTCGCGCAGGACGGCGAAGGCGACGTGGGCAACCAGTGGGTCGCGCCGACCAACACGTTCTACGCGAAGAACGTGCCGATCCCGGCGCGCAACGTCGCCCGCGCGAAGCAGCTGCTGCAGGAAGCGGGCGTGGCCAATCCGTCGTTCACGTTGATGACACCTACGACCGCCGATGCACAACGCATCGCACAGGTCGTGCAGGCGATGGCACGCGAAGCGGGCTTCGATGTGAAGATCCAGTCGACCGAATTCGCGACGTCGCTCGACCTCGCGGACAAGGGTCAGTTCGATGCGTACGTGCTCGCGTGGAGCGGCCGCGCGGATCCCGACGGCAACATCTACAGCTTCGACGCGTGCAAGCAGCCGCTCAACTACGCGGGTTACTGCAAGCCGGAGGTCGACGACCTGCTCAATCGCTCACGCACGACGCGCGATGTCGGCGAGCGCCGGAAGCTTTTCGGTGATCTCGCCGCGATCGTGCTCAAGGACCGGCCGATCGTCTATCTCTACCACCGCCACTGGCTATGGGCGTACACGAACAAGCTGGACGGCTTGCGCGAGATTCCCGACGGCCTCGTCCGCCTGACCGGCGTGCGCTTCAGGTAGCAGCCGGCCGATCGCGCGCGGCAAGTCACGCGCGATGCTGACGTTCATCGTCTGCGGCGCGCGATGCTGACGTTCATCGTCCGCCGCGTCGCGGCGATCGTTCCGACGCTCGTGTTCGTGTCGATCCTCATCTTCGGGTTGCAGCAGCTCCTGCCCGGCGATCCGGCGATGGTGCTCGCGGGCGAGGAACGCGATCCCACCGTCATCGCGCACCTGCGCGAGACGATGCATCTCGATCAGCCGTTCCCGATCCGCTACCTGTATTGGCTCCGCGGCGTGCTGCACGGCGATCTCGGAGAATCGCTGCGTTTGCAGCAGCCGGTGGGCGCGCTGATCGCCGAAAAGCTGCCGGTGACGCTCGAACTCGCGTCCATCGCGATCGTCATTGCGCTCGCGATCGGGATCCCGGCCGGCGTCGTTTCGGCGGTGCGGCGCGGCACCGCGTGGGACTACGGTGCGAACGTGGTGGCGCTGTGGGGGCTGTCGACGCCGAATTTCTGGCTCGGCATCATGCTGATACTGCTGTTTTCGGTGACGCTCGGCTGGCTGCCGGCATCGGGCTACGTGAGCCCCTTCGACGACTGGCGCGCGAATCTCGCGGCGATGATCATGCCAGCGTTCGTTCTCGGCAACGCCATCGCCGCGGTGCTGATGCGGCATACGCGAAGCGCGATGCTGCAGGTGCTGTCGTCCGATTACGTCCGCACGGCGCGCGCGAAGGGCGCGCGCGAACGCGATGTTGTAATGAAGCACGCGCTGCGCAATGCGTTGATCCCGATCATCACGCTCGGCGCGCTCGAGTTCGGGACGCTGCTGTCCGGCGCGGTGCTGACCGAGCAGGTATTCACGATTCCCGGTTTCGGCAAGCTGATCGTCGACGCCGTGTTCAACCGCGACTACGCGGTCGTGCAGGGCGTCGTCCTGTTCACGGCGACGGCGTACATCGTGCTGAACCTGTGCGCCGACATCGCGTACGCAGTCGTGAATCCGCGTATTCGCGTCCAGTGAACGCACCGCTCGCGGCGACGTTGCACACCGCCCCGCTCGTCTCGGACGCGCGGGTGCCGGCCATGCGCACGTCCTTGCTGCGCCGGCTCGCAAGGCGTCCGTCGGCCGCGATCGGACTCGTCGTCATCGTGGCGTTCGTCGCCGTCGCGGTGTTCGCGCCCTGGCTTGCGCCGTACGACCCGATAGCCACCAGTTTCTCCACGGTGCGCAAGGCGCCGAGCGCGGCGCATTGGTTCGGCACCGACGAGATCGGCCGCGACGTGCTGTCGCGCGTCATCTTCGGCGCGCGCGCATCGCTGCTCGCAGGCGTCGTGTCGGTGCTGATCTCGCTGTCGGTCGGCGTGCCGACCGGATTGCTCGCGGGTTACGCGGGTGGCAAGACCGACATGCTCATTTCGCGCGTCACCGACGCGCTGCTCGCGTGTCCGTTCCTGATCCTCGCGATCGCACTGGCCGCGTTTCTTGGACCGAGCCTCACCAACGCGATGATCGCCATCGGCATCTCCGCGACGCCGATCTTCATTCGGCTGACGCGCGGAACGACGATTGCCGTCAAGGCCGAGGACTTCGTGCTCGCCGCGCGCGCGATCGGCAACGCTCCCTGGCGCATTGCCGTGCGACATGTGCTGCCGAACATCGTGCCGCCGCTGCTCGTACAGGCCACGCTCGCGATCGCGGCCGCCGTGATTGCCGAGGC
>Ga0209974_10000516_pt1 | contig 12898 bp, 12 predicted proteins | sample InoplaM3SPM_FD_187592 | JGI IMG/M metagenome (GOLD analysis project Ga0209974, IMG submission 187592) | Arabidopsis thaliana rhizosphere microbial communities from the Joint Genome Institute, USA, that affect carbon cycling - Inoculated... | ecosystem: Host-associated > Plants > Roots >...
GGGCGACTATAATGGCCAAGGCGGCTCGCGCATTTGCGGGCCCGCCTCTCCAGCAGGAGCCTGAATGGAATCGGTTACGGCAAGTCATGCCTCCGGCGTGAAGGAAATCGCCACGCTGGGCGGCGGCTGTTTCTGGTGCCTGGAAGCGGTATACGTGGGCCTGCGCGGTGTCGAATCGGCAGTGTCCGGATACATGGGCGGAAACACGCCCCATCCGACCTACGAAGCGGTGTGCCGCGGCGACACCGGGCATGCCGAAGTGGTTCAGGTGAGCTTCGATCCGGCGGTGGTGTCGTTCGAAGAAATCCTGGAGGTGTTCTTTGTCATTCACGACCCGACCACGAGGGACCGGCAGGGCAACGATGTAGGCACGCAGTACCGGTCCGTGATTTTCTACCATACCCCGGAGCAGAAGGCCGTGGCCGAGAAGGTCATGGGCCGGTTGAGCGCGGCGGGGCTGTGGCGTAAACCGCTGGTGACGGAAGTTCTACCCGCCGCGACGTTCTACCGCGCGGAGGCGTATCACCAGAGCTATTTCGAGCGCAATCCGTATCAGCCGTACTGCCAGTTCGTGGTCGCGCCTAAGGTCGCGAAGTTCAGGAAGGAATTTCTCGGAAAGCTGAAGCAGGCCGGATAACGGCGAGCGCGCCGCTACCAGCTGCCGGAGCTGCCAGCGCCTTCCGAGTGGCCACCGCCTCCGGAGAAGCTGCCCGACCCTGAACTCGAGCTCCAGGACGAACGCCTGCTCGAGCCGGAGCGCCCCAGCGTAAAGCCGCCGATGTTTGCATGGCCTTTGGTCTTAAGATCGTTCTTCGCTTTTTCATACCACCTCGAGCGGGCGAGCAGGAGTTTGGCCACCGAGCGCGGCGAGGGTCGCGCCTGCGATCGTCAGCGACAATAAGAGCGCAGCGGCATGCGTCGCCGCACCGGCCGGGGGATAGAGCGCATACGCCATCGCGAGCAAGGCGCTGAAAACCGTTCCGATCGCGAATGCCTTTCCACGGGACTTGCGGGTAGGCGTCCGCCCTGGAGACGATGACGATCAGTACCTGGATACCGCTCGTCGCCTCCAGTTCTGCGACTAGCCTGTTGATTTGGCTTTGCTCTTCTTCTGAGACGTGCATGCGCGCGCCCTCCCTCTCGCGCGGATATTCTCTACGCCCCGCACGGTGCTTGCAAACGCCGCGCGCGCGACGCGCGCCGTGACGGGATTGAAACACACTCGCAAACAGTGCGCGTCCAGAGCGCAAAAGAGATTGACATTTGGATTTCGCCTCGGCATTCTTGCCTCACCGTGCCAGCGGTACAGGCAAGGCGTATACGGCAGGCGAAGACACCGGTACTAACCATAGAACCACTAACGGGAGACGATCAATGGCTGCAAAGAAGAAAAGCAGGAAAACCGCCGCGAAGAAGAAGAGCGGAGCGAAACGCAAACCGAATGCCGCTTTCATGAAAGCGATGCAACCCAGCGCTTCGCTGGGTGCGGTGATCGGTAACAGCGCGATGCCGCGCACGGAAGTCACCAAGAAGATCTGGAACTACATCAAGCGCAACGGCCTGCAGGACAGCAAGAACAGGCGCATGATCAACGCCGACGACAAGCTGAGAGATGTGTTCGGCGGCAAGCGTCAGGTGTCGATGTTCGAGATGACCAAGCTCGTCAACAAGCACCTCAAGTAAGTTTTCCACTTTCTTCGACGACCGGCCCGTGCTGCGGCGCCGGTCGTTTTCATTTGGGCGCATGCTTCAGCCGCGGCGCGCGTACCAGCCGCCGGCGCCGAGTGCCAGCGCCATGGCCCAGAATACCGGCGCCATACCGAAGGCGGCGCCGAGCGCGCCGAACAGCAGCGGGATGCTCGCCTGACTGAAGTTGAGCAGCAGCGTGCGCACACCGACCGCCTCGCCGCCGCGCCCGGAAGGCGCCCTGTCGTAGAGCAGGGCCATGATCATCGGTTGCGCGCCGCCGAGTCCCAATCCGAGGACGAAGGCGAGGCTCATCAGCAACGCGGGCTCGCTCAGCAACGGAAATATCAGGAACGCTGCCGCCGTAGTGAACATCGCGCCGATCATCATCGACCACTCGCTCACCTTGTGTACGACTGCGGGCAAGATGAGGCGCACCACGAAGATCGCCGCGCCGAACGCACCCAGTATTCCGCCGATGGCGGAAGCCGACAACCCGATCTGCGTGCCGTAGATGGGTGTGACGAAACTGAAAAGATCCCACGCCATGGAGAGAATGCCGCTCACCAGCAGAATCCTTCGCAGGGCAGGCATGCGCAGAAGATCGCTGACCCGGTGATCGTCCGCGCGCTCGCCGGTGGCGCGACGCGGTGTGTCGGACGTGTTTAGCAGAGTCGCCACCACAACGGCGAGCGCGCTTACTGCAAGCAGCAGGAAGGTGAGGCGGTGACCGATCCCGTCTATCGACAATCCCGCGACAGTGGGGCCCAAAAAACCGGAAGTGGAAAAGCCGAGCGCAAGAACACTGAAATTCTTCGCCCGTTGCTCGGGCTGGCCGAGCACTGCCGCGGCGTGATTGACCGCGATGTGGAAGAGATAGAATCCCGAGCCGGCAAGCGTGCTCACCACGAACAGCACTTCGATGCGCGGTACGGCGCAGGCGAGCAGCAGGGCGAGAACCATCGCGGCTGCACCGGCAAGCATGGGCTTGCGCGCACCAATGCGATCGACCTCGCGCCCGGCGCGTACGGAAAAGAGCATGGGCAGCGCAGCCAGCAGAGACATCATCACGCCGACGGTCGCCGGAGAGGCGCCCAGCGACAGCGCAAGCAAGGGCAGCGTCACGCGGCTGCCGGCGTAGGCGATATGGATCAATATCGTGAGCAGGACAACGAACGAAAGGGCCACTGCGCGAAGCCCGTATCAGGCGGCGGCAGACGCCCGCACCGGGCGCCACACTGTCAGCGCGACGCCGCAGCAGGTGGTCGCAATGCCGATGATGCTGAGGCTCGAGGGAATGACGTCGAACATGATCCACTCCAGCACGACGGCGAATATCGGCGTCAGGTAAACCAGACTGGTCACGCGCGCCGCCTGGCCGCGCCGCATCAGCATGTGCAAGGCGCTTACTGCGAGCATTGAGGCGCCGATCACCAGGAACGCGATGGCCGCGGCGAGGCCCCACGACCAGCGCACGTGTGTGTCCTCGACCATCATTGCGAGCGGCCCGATCACCGCGAGCGTTGCGAGAAACTGGATGAGAGAGGATGAGCGCAGATCGACCAGCGGGCAGAACACGCGCTGATAAAGGGTTCCGGCGGTGACGCCTGCAAGCGCGATCGTTACCGCGGCGAGGCTGCCGACGGTGGCCTCGCGCACGTCTATCTTATGCCAGACGACCAGCGTTACCCCACCCAGCCCGACCAGGATCCCGAGCCATTGCCGCCCGGCGAGCGGTTCGTTTATCCAGCGCGCGGCGATGAGCGCGGTGACGAGCGGCTGAATCGCCAGGAGCAATGCCGTGATTCCGGCCGACATGCCGAGGTATTGCGTGTAATGGCTGCCGCCGAGGTGAACGGCATGCATGAGCAGGCCGGCGACGACGACATGGCCCCATTCCGCGCCCGAGGCGGGAAAGCGCGGCCGGGCCAGGAAGAGCACGGGAATGAGGCATGCGACGCCGAACAGGAAGCGCAGTGTGAGAAAAGTGAATGGCGCCGCATGCTGCAGCCCCACCTTGGTGGCCAGGAAACCGGAGCCCCACACGCTCACGAAATACCATGCGAGCAGCCAATCGAACCAATGACGCCCCGACCCCGATGCCGCCACCTGCGTGCCGTGTGCAAAGAAGGTCCGAGAGTATAAACGCTTTCATCAGTTTGAGCCGAAGCCGCCGACGGGTACACTATGGCACTTCACCACCCGCAACAGGAGATCCGTGCGCTCGCGCGCGGAATCGCCACCTTCCGAAAGAGAGAGCCCATGCTAGGCCGTCTGTTGCCGCGCGAAGGCAGATTCTTCGATTACTTCAACGAGCACGCCGAACTTATCGTGCAGGGCAGCCACGAGCTGGCGGCATTGATGGCAAGCGGCGAGGACCACGAGAAGCACGCTTACAATATAGAGTCCATCGAAAAGCGCGCGGACAAGATCACTCGCAGCACCATAGAGCTGCTGCACAAGTCGTTCATCACGCCGCTCGACCGCGACGATATCCACCAGCTCATCACCAAAATGGACGATGTCCTGGATTTGCTGGAGGATTCAGCGCAGCTCATGTTTCTCTACGGCGTACGCCGCACGACCGAGGAGGGCAAGCGACTGGCGGAGATCTGTGTCGCCTGTTGCGAAAAGGTAAGGAGCACCGTCGCCTTGCTCTCGAACATGAAGAACGCCCCGCAGATCATCGCGTTGTGCGTTGACCTGGATCGCCTGGAATCGGAAGCGGATCACGTGATGCGTGCCGCAATAGCGCGTCTGTTCCGGGAAGAGCCCGACGTGCGGGAGCTGATCAAGCTGCGCTCGGTCTACGAGCACCTCGAGACGGTGACCGACCGCTGCGAGGACGTGGCGAACATCATCCAGGGCATCGTGCTGGAAAACGCCTGAAGATCCGTCGGATAACAACAACAAACGAGGGGGCATGAGTTTCGAGATACTGGTCTTCCTGATCGTCGTCGCGCTGGCATTCGACTTCATGAATGGCTTTCACGATGCGGCGAACTCCATCGCGACGGTGGTTTCCACGCGGGTGCTCAAGCCTCATCAGGCAGTGCTGCTCGCCGCGGCGTTCAATTTCATCGCGCTGTTCGTGTTCCATCTCAAGGTGGCGACGACCGTCGGGAAAGGAATCATCGATCCTAGTATCATCGATCACTACGTGGTGTTCGGCGCGCTGACAGGCGCCATCGCATGGAATCTCATCACCTGGTATTACGGCATCCCGTCGAGCTCGTCGCACGCGCTGATCGGCGGCCTGATCGGTGCCGCCCTTGCCAAAGCCGGCAGCTGGTCGCTTGTACCGAGCGGCATCTTCAAGACGGTCGCTTTCATTTTCATATCGCCCATCGTCGGATTCGTGTTCGGTGCGCTGCTCATGCTCGTCGTGTCGGCGCTTTTCATACGATCGACGCCGCAGCGGGTGGACCGCTGGTTCCGGCGCCTACAGCTCATATCGGCATCGCTCTACAGCCTGGGTCACGGCGGGAACGACGCGCAAAAGACCGCCGGCATCATATGGATGCTGCTGCTGGCGGGCGGGGTGTTGAATGCGAGCGATCCGATTCCGGCCTGGGTCGTCATTGCCTGCTACATCACGATTGCGTTCGGCACGGCGTTCGGCGGCTGGCGCATCGTCAAGACCATGGGGCAGCGCATCACCAAGTTGAAACCGGTCGGCGGTTTCTGCGCGGAGACGGGCGGTGCGATGATGCTGTTCCTTGCGACAGCGCTCGGCATTCCGGTGTCGACCACCCACACCATCACCGGCGCCATAGTGGGCGTCGGGTCGATGCGCAAGTTCTCCGCGGTCCGCTGGGGCGTCGCCGGAAACATCGTATGGGCATGGATACTGACCATACCGTGCTCCGCAGCGATAGCCGCCATCGCGTGGTGGCTTGCATTGCGCGTCCTGTAGCCAACGTTGTACAAGGATCCGACTCATGTCGGCCGAACAGCGGCCGGCACGGCCGGAACGATAGGCGGCAATCCGGGTCTAGCCTGAGTCGATATCGGCTTCCCGGCAGAACGAGGAGGTAACCATGTCCCTAGGCGAGGCAGCGCGCAGCGTGGGATTGCACAGCCGCGTGCGCAGCCTGACAGATGCGTTTTGCGCGGTACGGGCGCAGACCGAACGGCTGATTGCGCCGCTGTCCGCGGAGGATTGCGCACTCCAGTCCATGCCCGACGCAAGCCCGGTCAAATGGCATCTCGGGCATACCAGCTGGTTCTTCGAAACGTTCGTGCTGGAGCGCTGGATCGCAGGTTACACGCCTTTCCATCCGGACTTTCGCATGCTGTTCAATTCGTACTACGTGGCGGTCGGCCCGCGCCATCCGCGTCCCGAGCGCGGCATGCTCTCACGCCCGGCGCTGGACGAGGTGCTGGCCTATCGACGCCACGTGGACCAATGCATGACTCAGGTGCTCGCGGAGGCTCGATCCGCAGACCGGCAACTGGCGGACATGGCGGAGCTCGGTATCAATCACGAGCAGCAGCACCAGGAACTCATCGTGACCGATCTCAAGCACCTGCTGTCGCGCAATCCATTGCTTCCCGCATACGTCACGGGCCGTATACGCAGCGAGCCGGAGCCCGAGACAGCCTCTCTGAAATGGAGAGGCGTGCCGGGCGGTATGCAGCGCATCGGGTACGAGGGTAACCAGTTCTGCTTCGATAATGAATTGCCGCGGCACCGTGTGCTTACCCGCGATTGCAGCATCGCATCGCATCCCGTCACCAACGGTGAATTCCTCGCGTTCGTCGAAGACGGCGGCTACGACCGCCCGGAATTGTGGCTGGCGGAGGGCTGGGACATGCGTGTCGCCCGGGAATGGTGCGCGCCGTCCTATTGGATGCGAAACAGCTCGGCGTGGTGGCAATTTACACTGAACGGCGCGCGCCCGCTGCAGGTCGGCGAACCGGTGTGCCACGTGAGCTACTTCGAAGCCGATGCCTATGCGCGGTGGGCAGGCGCCAGGCTGCCTACGGAAGCGGAGTGGGAAGTTTTCGCCGCCGACGCGCCGCTTGCCGGAACGTTCCTAGAGTCGGAGCTGTACCATCCCCAGCGAGCATCGCCTGATGCGGGCGAACGCGAGGCGGCGCAGGTGTACGGCGATGTGTGGGAATGGACGCAGAGCGCCTATGCGCCGTACCCCGGCTACCGCCCGGCCGCCGGGGCGGTCGGCGAGTACAACGGCAAATTCATGGTGAATCAATACGTGCTGCGCGGCGGATCGTGCGCCACGCCGCGCTCGCACATCCGTCCCACATACCGGAATTTTTTCCCGGCATCGGCGCGCTGGCAATTCAGTGGCATACGGCTTGCACGTGATAGTGCGGGCTAGTACGGCCGCGCGCCGAACAGGGACGCATGCAGCCACCATGTCACGCCATAGAGGACGATCGCGAGCAGCGGTCGGCCCCACCCGATCTCAGCCAGATTCAAGCGATTTCTGCCGCTCAGTACGGCGAGGAACGGAACGTTGGAAGTGACGCGTGCGAAGCGCACCCAGTCCTCGCCGAGCGCCGCCCTTTTGCGACGATCGATGAGCACTGTGCCGCTCAGCGCGAGCACGAGCATGCTGCCAAAGAAAACCGCTGCCGCAGCATCGCCCCGCGCCGCGATATGGCTGAGGGCCCACAACGCGATGCCCCACATCACCGGATGGCGCGTGATGCGTAGCACGCCCCGCGCCGCCGCGCCGTCGCGCAACAGCTTTTCCGAGCCGACGGCCGTGGGGTTGCGCATGAGCACGCCGCACACCACAAGGATCAAGGCGAGCGGCATGATGGCGAGCGGGGCGTAACGTAACGCCGGAACGTGCCAGAGACCGAGGTAAGGGGCCCGATAGTAGGCCCATGCCATGCCGCCCAGGGTGGCAAATGCGACCGCGCTGTAGAGGAGCACGTAGCCGTTCGCGCCGAGCAGTCGTACCAGCCGCGGGCGCAGCGGCGTGCTCGAGACGTAATGCGCGATCAGGAATGCGGCCGCTGCAAGCAGCAGCCGGGTCATCGGGTTCATACGGCTTTTACTGACTCACCTGGTTACGTCCGCGGTTCTTCGCACGATACAGCGCCTGGTCTGCCGCCTGTATCACTTCGTCGGTGCTGGTAGTGCGCTCCTGCCGGTCCGCGACGCCGATACTGATCGTCACCGACACCGGGCGGCCGGCAGGTCCTGCGCCTCGCCGTTTTCGGCCGGCTGCGGGCTCTTCCACCCGTTCGGGATCGCGCAGCGACAGCCTGTAGTCCGCGATATCGCGCCGGAGCACTTCCAGGTGAGGCAACGCCTCGTCGGCCGACTTTCCGGGAAACAGCACGGTGAACTCCTCGCCGCCGTAGCGATATACCGTGCCGCCGCCCCCAACGCGCGCCAGGCGTGTCGCGACCAGCTTGAGCACCTGATCGCCTACGTCGTGACCGAAGCGGTCATTGAGGCCCTTGAAGCGATCGACGTCGATCATGGCGACAGCACAGCGCCGCGGCAGGCGCGCGAGCCGCTCATTGAGCGCGCGGCGGCTGGGGAGTCCGGTAAGCTCGTCCCGGAACGCCATGCGGAACGTGTCCTGCATCACGGCTGCGGTCACGATGAGCGCACCTGCCGCGATGAACATTTCGAAGCCGTTGGGGATGGTCACGCTGTTCGCGGCAAGCGCGAACGCGAGGATTGCGCCGGCGAAACCCAGATCGAGCGGAGCGCGCCGGTGCAGCCAGACCACCAGGCTCACCGCCAGAGCGAGTGCTATCGCGAGGAGTCCAAGCTGGGGGATCGGCGATGAAGCGAACAGCCGTGTCTCCATAACCGTCACGTACACCGCGGACGCAAAGCCGGTTCTGCCCCAGCGCGGCAGCCAGAGGCAGAAAACGAGCTGCACCAGTACCAATGCGGCGCGCTGAACGCCGTGCCGGTTGAAGATGCCGCGCTCCTGCAACGCGCTCAACACAGCGAGATTCAACGGTACGAACAGGCATACTGCGGCGAAGGCGGTATAGGCGGCAGACGGCGGTGAGCCGGTCTGCAGATAAAGCTGGCGCGCCATCTGCGCGGCGGCGAGCGTAAGCAGCGCAAACAGCGCCCGCCCGCGCTGAAATGCGATGCTGATGGCGACACCGATCGCTATCACGAAGTATGGACCGTGCTCGCGCAACCCGGCGAGGGATGCAGGCAGCGCGGCGACGTGAGGAAGCAGGACTTGGGCCGCGATCAGTATCGCGACCGGCATCAGGAGATGAAGAAGGTCCGGATTCGGCTTCATCTGTTATCCCGGCCGAATCGGCGCTGTATCGGCATCCGCTGCGGGCGAGGTTCCCGTAGAACGGGGGCGGATAACGATGTCATTCCGATCTGGATGATAGCACGCTGCCCGGTCTGCACATCACGTGTGGAAGTGATGTCCGCATGATCGATTATGATGGCGCAAATCATCCGTTATGGAAGCGGCATGCCTCGATACGATTACGATCTCTTCACCATCGGCGCCGGCTCCGGAGGCGTGCGCGCCGCCCGCTGGGCGGCGGGCTTCGGCGCGCGGGTTGCCATCGCCGAGGAGCGCTATCTCGGCGGGACCTGTGTCAATGTCGGGTGCATTCCCAAGAAGCTCCTGTCTTATGCGGCACATTTCCACGACGATTTCGAGGACGCCGCGAGCTACGGCTGGCAGTCCGCCGATCCCCGTTTCAATTGGCCGGCGCTCATCGCCAACAAGGATCGCGAGATCGCGCGCCTCAATGGCGTGTACGAAAGGATACTCAGGGCCTCGGGAGTCGACATCCTGCACGCACGAGCGCGCATCGCCGACCCCCATACCATAGAGGTGGACGGCAGACGCATCAGCACCGCGCACATCCTCGTGGCTACCGGCGGCTGGCCTGTCAAACCCGACATCGCCGGTGCCGAGCTGGGTTTCACATCGAACGAAGCGTTTCATCTGGCGCAAATGCCGGCGCGGGTGGTGATCGTCGGCGGGGGGTACATCGCCGTTGAATTTGCCTCCATCTTCAACGGACTCGGTGTGGATACCACGCTGGTCTACCGCAGCGAGCGGCTGCTCAGATCCTTCGACGCCGATCTCGGCCGTTTCCTGGGCGAACAGATGGCGGCGAAGGGCGTGCGCATCCTCTATAACCGGAACATCGTGTCCCTATCGCGCGCTGCCGCGTATGCCGTCACGTTGAGCGATGGCAGCACGCTGGAGACGGACGGCGTGATGCTCGCCACGGGGCGTGCGCCCAACACCCGCAATCTCGGTCTGGAGGAAGCGGGCGTGAAGCTGCGTGAAAACGGCGCCGTCGTCGTGGATGAACAATTCCAGTCGAGCGTGCCGTCGATACACGCCATCGGGGACGCAATCGATCGCGTGCTGCTGACGCCGGTCGCGCTCGCCGAAGGCATGGCGGTTGCCGAGCGGCTGTTCAATCCCCGGTCCCGGGTCGTCAACTATGAAAACATTCCGACCACGATATTCAGCCATCCAAACGTCGGCACCGTCGGTCTTTCCGAATTCGAGGCGCGCCGCCGCGGCGTTGACATCGTGATATACCGCAGCACTTTCACGCCGCTCAAGCACACGCTTACCGGAAGGAATGAGAAGGTGCTGATGAAACTGGTGGTGGACCGGGCGAACGACCGCGTGCTCGGCGTGCACATGGTGGGACCGGAAGCGGGCGAAATCATCCAGGGATTCGCGGTGGCGCTCAATTGCGGCGTGACCAAGCGTCAGCTCGATGCCACGATCGGCATCCATCCCACCACCGCGGAGGAGTTCGTCACGCTGCGCGAACCGGTGAGCGCGGCCTCGTGAGCGTCAAAGCTCCCGGGGCGGAAGCATGTTGATCACGCGATGCCGCTAGGGGGCGAGACGCTCGAGCCGCCAGGTCCCGTCGCGACGGCGCTGGTAGCGCAGCCGGTCGTGCAATCGATCCGCGCGTCCCTGCCAGAATTCGATCGTCGCGGGTAGCAGGCGATAACCGCCCCAGTGCGACGGGCGCGTGACCGCGCCGGAATATTCTTCGGATGCCGCGGCATAGCGCGATTCGAGCGCTGCGCGATCCTCGATGACGTCGCTCTGCGGCGAAGCGCAGGCCGAAAGCTGGCTGCCGCGCGGCCGGGTCCTGAAATACTCGTCCGATTCGCGTGCGGCCACTTTCGCGACCCGTCCTTCGATGCGTACCTGGCGTTCCAGCGAGCCCCAATAGAACAGCAGGCTCGCTCGATCATTGCGTTCCAGTTCGCGCCCTTTGCGGCTGTTGTAATTGGTGTAGAACACGAAACCGTGCGCATCGAAGCCCTTGAGCAGCACCATCCGCACCGACGGCATGCCTCCCGGTGTTGCCGTAGCGAGCGCGGCCGCGTGCGGCAGCGGTTTTTCGATCGCGCAGGCCTGCTCGTACCAAGCTGAAAACTGCGCAAACGGCTCGCGTTCGACGGCCGTTTCGAGGAGCGCTCGACTGTCCGGTTCCACGCGGCGATTGTACCCGGTCAGGGTTTGGCGGGGCCGGTAATGCGGCGAAATTTCGCGCTGTGCTTGTCGTCGATCAGCATCAACGTGTCGCCTTCCAGGCGATATACCGGCTGGGCGCGCAGCAGGTTGAAATAGCGGGATTCGAACGTATTGAGCGGTTCGCCGCAGGCGCGCCGCGTTGCCGTCAGTGCCGAGACTTCGAGGCGGCCTTCCGCATGTTGTGCGGCAGCGCTGGCGCGATTACAGCCGCTGTAGACCGAGATCCGACCTTGTTCGAACGCCAGCGTGGCACGCGGCACACCGGGGATGCGCCCCGCACCGATAAAGGTCGAATCGACCATTTCCCACGATCCGTCCTCGGTCGATACGGGAATCTTGAGCACGGTCGGCGCGGCGGGTTCGCGGGGCGCTTCGCCGGGCGGGGGAGCGGTAGTGCAGCCCGCGGCCAACACCACCGCTGCAGCACCCCGCACAAGTGTCTTGCCAAGACGCTGCATGTCGCTTCTCCTGTAAAGCACGCATTCCATCGTTATGGAGCAGATCGTCCAATACCACCGCTATGCCATATCATGCCGCACGCCGCCTTTCGCTGAGAAATTCCGCCAGCACGCGAGCAGTGTGCGAGCGCCTGCCGGAGGCGGAGCGCGGTGATCTGATGATGTCCTCCGGCGCGCCCATCGCGACCACGTGTCCGCCGCCGTCACCGCCTTCGGGGCCGAGATCGATGATCCAGTCGCTTTCGGCGAGGATGTCCAGATTGTGCTCGATCACCACCACCGTGTTTCCCGCGTTCACGAGCTGTTGCAGAACATGGATCAGCTTTTCGACGTCCGCCATGTGCAGCCCCACGGTCGGCTCGTCCAGCACGTAGAGCGTGGGCGCTTCCGCGCGTACAGTGCGCACTTTGGCGAGTTCGGTGACCAGCTTGATGCGCTGCGCCTCGCCGCCCGAAAGCGTCGGGCTTTGCTGGCCCAGCGCGAGATAACCCAACCCCACTTCCTGCAGCAGCCGGAGGCAGCGATGAATCGACGGCTGCGCGCTGAAGAACTCGACCGCCTCGTCCACGCTCATCGCCAGCACGTCGCCGATCGATCGCTCCTTGAACCTGACGCTCAGGGTTTCGGCGTCGAAACGCGCCCCCCGGCACGACTCGCACGGAACCTTCACGTCCGGCAGGAAGCTCATTTCGATCTTCCGCAAGCCCTGGCCTTCGCAGGCCTCGCATCGTCCGCCCTTGGTGTTGAACGAGAAACGGCTTGCGCCGTAGCCGCGCATGCGAGCCTCGGGCAGCTCAGCGTAGAGCTTGCGCACGCTGTCCCAGAACCCGACGTAGGTAGCCGGGCAGGAGCGCGGCGTTTTGCCGATCGGCGTCTGATCGACCTCCAGCACGCGCCCGAGATCCTGCCATCCCGTGATGCGGCCGCAACCCGGAATTTCCGGAGTGCGGATGCCCCGTGACCTGCGATGTCGTGCGCTCTGCCCGGCCAGCAACTGCTGCAGGTTGCGGTACAGCACATCCCGGGCCAGCGTCGATTTCCCGGAACCGGACACACCGGTGATCGCTACCAGCCTGCCGAGCGGAATGCTGACGGACAGGTCCTTGAGATTGTGCAGCGTGGTGCCCGAGATACCAAGACAGGTCGCGTCCCGACTGACGGGGCGGCGTGGATGCAGCGGATGCAGCAGCGGGGAGAGGAGGAATCTCCCGGTGATCGACTGCGGCTGCCGCACGAGTTCCTCGGCGGGACCGG
>Ga0209974_10000517_pt1 | contig 12881 bp, 15 predicted proteins | sample InoplaM3SPM_FD_187592 | JGI IMG/M metagenome (GOLD analysis project Ga0209974, IMG submission 187592) | Arabidopsis thaliana rhizosphere microbial communities from the Joint Genome Institute, USA, that affect carbon cycling - Inoculated... | ecosystem: Host-associated > Plants > Roots >...
CCACTTCGCTCTCGGGCGAGGCGTTCCGCGCCTCCAGCGCGTCCAGGATCGACGCGCGGAGCTCCCGCTCCACCTCGGCGCGCCGCTTGGGCCGCAGCTTCGCCGACACGGCCTCCACGTACCTGTCGATCAGATCCATCTCGATCATCCTCCGTGTGATGGCGCCAGCAGCGCGTCCAGCACCGCCGACATCGCGTTCCATTGCTCCTCGAGCTCGGCGCGCGCGCGTTTCCCGGCGTCCGTCAGCCGGTAGTATTTGCGGGGGCGCGAGCCCTCGACGATCCACTCCTCGCCCAGCAGACCCTGCTCCTCGAGACGGCGCAGAAGGGGATACAGCGTCCCCTGTTCGATCTCCATCCCGCGCGCTGCCAGCCGCTGCTGCAGCTCGTAGCCGTAGCTCGGCTCGTCGAGCTGGCTCAGGCAGGCGAGGACGATGACGCCCCGCCGAAGCTCCAGCGTCAGCTTCTCGATCGTCTCGTCGGGGATCCCCCCGGGAGCGGTGCCTGGGGCCGCCTTAACCATGCGGTATACTATACTGTGTGATACACAGTATGTCAAGAGGTTCCCAATCGGGGGCATCCCCGGGGGTTGACCCTGGGCCTGTTTCCGGGCTGTATTCCGCGCCATGTCCCCGGAAGAGATGACCCGCGGTGTGATCGCCCAGCGGGCCGGGATCGGGCCGGAGACGATCCGCTACTATGAGAGGATCGGCCTTCTGGAGGAGCCCCGGAGGAACCGGGCGGGCCATCGCATCTACGAGCCGGCCGACCTCACGCGGCTCGTCTTCATCCGCCGCGCCCAGGACCTGGGGTTCTCGCTCGAGGACATCCGCGAGTTGCTGTCCCTGCGTTTCAAGGAAGTCGCCGAGTGCTCGCACGTCGAGCGCCGCGCGACTCGCCGGCTGGTCGACGTCCGCAAGCGGATCCGCGACCTGGAGGACATGGAACAGCGGCTGCGGGAGATAATCGCCTCTTGCCGCCAGAATCCCTTCAAGGCGAACTGCCCGATCTTCGAAGTGCTGGAACGCGCGGACGGAGCCGCCGGGATCGAGCGCTAGCCGCACCGAGTTTCTTCAGAAGCACGCAGACGTTGAATCGCCGGATGCAACGCATGAGATTCTCTCTATGCAGCCGCAGGTCACACGCATTCACCGGGCTATCCTTGTACCACTCCTTCTCACAGGATGCGCAAACGATCGTTTAGTGGATGTCCAGGACCCCGCTGCTTGCGAATTCCAGCCTCCGTCCCTTCTGGTAAACGTTCTCGATGAGGCAGGCCGAGCGGCAGCAGCCGGCGCTACCCTGATGGTTACCAATGCGGGATTCATCGGGAGTTCGGAAGGGTACCTGGATTCGTTGACAATCCCTGCATGGACTGGCGAACAGGACGAGAGATTCGACATCCGTGTCACAAAACCCTGGCACGGGGAATTCCAGGCACAGGACATTCTGGTTCCCACAACTTGCGGTGGCGGGGAGCCCATGAGAATCAGCGCCACTCTGCCCCTACTCCCGGATGCCCCTGCCGTTCGGCAGGTAGTACTTCCACCGTACGATTTCAGGATAGCACGCTTCTTATGCGGCACGCCGCGCGAGATCGACGGATACGTGATCGCGGTCGAGCACGTCTCGAGCGGGATCATCTGGCAGTCCAGGAATCCTGAGCTGCTCGCGGTAGTGCCGCAAGCGGATGTAGCCGAAGGTCATCACAGGGCTGGGCTAATCCCACCCTGCAATGTCCCTGCCGGGGCCACAACCTTCGTTGTCGGAATCTCGGAGGCGGACCCGTCCGTGCGCGACTCCATCGAGGTCGAGATGTACTGATCTCGCGGACGTCTAGCTCAGGCCCTTCCAAGCCAGAAATCCCACGACGAGCCAACCGAGCCCCTTCAGCAGGAAGAACAGGAAGCTCACCTGCGCGAGGCGCTTTACGACGCGCCGCGGCCGCGAGTCGGAGGGAGGGGAGGGGCTCACGCCACGAAACCTATCCGATCCGGTGCATCTCGCCGAGATCCGGCTCCGGCCCCGCCGCTGCAACCAATCGAGGCATCGGGTTGTCCAACCATGGAGAGCGTTTGCCCAGGACCCAATCGGAGGGGCCTTCATGCGCCGCATCGCGTTCGCGCTCCTGATCCCGCTGTTCCTGCCCCCCGGACCCGCCAGCCTCCGCGCCCAGGAAAGCGAGGACGACGCCCAGTGGCTCGCGCAGTGCGAGCGCGACGACTGGGATGGCGACCACGAGACCTTTTGCGACGTGGTGGTCGAGTCCGTCGACGCGCCGGCCGCCACGATCGCGTTCGACGGCGGCCGGAACGGCGGCGTCGCCTTCAAGGGGTGGGACGAGGAGCGGATGGAGATCCATGCGCGGATCCAGGCCCATGCCGACAGCGAGGATGAGGCGCGCGAGATCGCGCGCGCGGTGCGGATCGAGCTCACCCCGAGCGGCGGCCAGGCGTTCGGCCCCGAGGGCGAAGAGTGGTCGGTCGTCTACCACGTGCATGTGCCGCGCCGGAGGAACCTCGAGGGCACCTCCAACAATGGACCGCTGTCGGCGCGCGGCGTGACGGGAACGATCCGGCTCGAGACCCGAAACGGCCCGATCGACCTCGCCGACGTGGGCGGTGACGTCACCGCCCGCGCCCAGAACGGGCCCATCGGCGTCAAGCTCGGCGGGACGACGTGGGAAGGCGCGGGACTCGACGCCGAGACCCGCAACGGCCCCATCTCCATCTCGATTCCCCCCGACTACGCGGCGGTCCTCGAGACCGGAACCGAGCATGGCCCGTTCGACACCGAGATCCCACTGCAGATCCGGCTCGAGCCCGGCCAGGACCAGCACCGGTTCCGCGTCGAGCTGGGCGGAGGCGGCCCGCTCGTTCGCGTCGTGACGACGAACGGACCGGTGTCGATCGAGGCGCGCTAGGGTAGACCCGGCCTGTCACTTCTCGCCGAGCAGCTCCTCGAGCACGAGGCGGGTCTTCGGGAGGAGTTTTTCCTCGTCGAAGTAGCGGACCACGATGGCGAGCGCATCGTCGGCGTTCGTGATGTCGAGATAACGCAGGAGATAGCGGACGTCGTCCAGATCGTGGAACTCCTCGCCGAGGCGCATCGACGCGCACTTCATGGCCAGGAGATACTCGGGCCTGGCCACGAAAACCTCGAGATGGGGGAGATCGAGGAAATCGTCGAACTCCCCACGCGGGCTCAGGTATCCCTTCACCGCGTCGTTCAGCCACGTCTCGGGCGCCCCGGCCTTCGACGCGACCCGCACGGCTGCCTCCCTGACCGCCCGGGCAGGTCGGAACATGGCGTCCACGTCTCGCGTCGAATCGCGCGCATCGAGAGCCAGGCACATGACTGCCCCGCCGACGAGATACAGCTCTCCGTGAACACCCTGCGCGGCGAGCTCGGTGTCGAGCAGTGCGAACAGACGGCGGATTTCCGTCTTCGTCAGCCGCCTTCCTCCTGCGTTCACACGCGATCTCCCACCGACGAGTCGACGAAGATGTTCCTGCGCTTGAAAGCGACCGGCGCCGTTCGCAGTAGATGCAGGCGCAACCCGCGGAACGGCACGGCGAAGTGGGGCTTCTCCAGCGGCTCGACCCCCGACGTCCAATCCGGCGGATCGACCCCCAACCGATATGCCGCCTGCTCGACCATGGCAGCCACGTAGTTCGCGGTCAGCGGAGTCAGCGCCTCGATCTCCGCGTCTCCGACTGCGTCTCGAAACTCGGAGGGGCCGAGACCCGCCAGGAAATCGTTGAGCTCTGCGAGCGCAAACCGCCGTTCGCTCTCCTCGCGCAGCGACCGGAGAATCCCGCTGAAGCGGACTCGCTCGTCGGGGAGAACACGCGACAGCACGTAGCTGGATACACTCCGGCCCTCCCGCCGTGCTAGCCGCTTGATGGCCGCTTTCTGCTTCGACGTGACGCGGATCTGGAGCTGTCCTGTCTTGGTAGCCACGACAAGAACATAGATTGTCCATGGATGTCAGTCAATACATTTGTATTGACATCATCGGACTGGAGTGCGCTCATGTAGTAAACGCGGGTGGGAGTCAGAGTATTTGCTTGGGGGGATCCCTCCCTGGTCGTGGCGGAGGGCCGCAACGCCAGTTTTCAGGGAATCGACCTGACGCTCCTCGCATCAATCTGAGCTGGTATCCGAGGGACGATTCGCCGATGCCCGGGCCCGGTGAAGTCTTCGCCACGATCCAGATCGAGATCACGAATCGTTCCGATGCACCGCGTTGCGTCTCGCGCGAGGACTTCTTGCTCAGCACCCTGTCGGATGGTCCGGAGTTTCACACAGGTCCCCGCTGGGACTCGTTGGCTCAGGGCCGGAGGCCCCGAATTGACGAGTCGACCGTGAGTCCCGGCGAAACCGTCACAGGATGGCTCACCTACCCGGTGCCGATCGGGGAGCTGGCCGAGGACATCCTCTGGTCGCCCGTGGACTCCCTCGCATTCGCCATCGAGATACCCTGGTGGGGGACGGAACGTCTCGACGACGCGCGGATTTTCGGCACTGTCCGCGACGAAACGGGAGCGCCCCTCGCGGGCGTTCCCCTCACCGTCACACCCCTGGAAACCGAGCCTGGCATCCCCGGGGTCGAGGATCATGTCGGCCGTTGCACAGGGGTCCTGCATGCAGTGCGCGAGGCCGTGACGGACGCATCAGGGTTCTACGAGCTGATCGTGTCTTCGATTCACAGCGCGGAACTATGCATCGATGTCCATCCAGCGGCAGACGCCAAATATCGCGTGGCAGGTCAAGTACGGCCGGGTGGGCACGGCGAGATCGCCGAAGATCCCGAGCTTCGGCTCGATCTCACGGTAGGAGAGTAGAACGCGGCTCACCATCCCCGATCTTGCGTGTGGCCGCGGAATCGATCGTGGTGACCGCGCGAGAGCTACGGCCGGCTGCAGAGCGCTGGACAATCGCTCCGCGCGAGCATCTTCTCCCCTAAATGCAGCTGGTTCTTTCGCGATCCGAGACGTTGAACACGCGCTCGATCCGGGCGGTCTTCCGGACGAGCCCGGCCAGTCCAGGCGCCGGCTCGCAACCCCAATCGCAGACGCGCCCCATTTTCGAGACCCGGCGCGGGAAGGGGAGACACTCCCGATGAGAAGACCCACGATTTCCCGGACATCCGCGTGGTTGCCCGTGGTCCTGCTGGCGTTCCTCGCCGCGTGTGAGAGGACCACGGACGCCCAGGCCGGCGCCGATTCCTCCGCGGCGGAGGTGGCGAGCGCCGAGATTCCCGTCACCACCACATCCGACGAAGCGCGCGAGCTCTTCCTCGAAGCCCGCACGATGTCGGAGAATCTGCGGGCGCTCGATTCGCGGCCGCTCCTCGAAGAGGCCGTCGCGAAGGACCCGAACTTCGCGTACGCCTACCTCCTCCTGGCCAACACGGCTCCTTCTCCGGAGGAATTCTTCGACAATCTCGAGAAGGCCATGGCGAACATCGATCACGCCTCGGAAGGGGAGCGCATCCTGATCCAGGTCGCGCAGGCGGGTGTCGACGGCCGCGGCGACGAGCAGCTCGCGCTCCTCCGGGAGCTGGTGGAGAAGTATCCGGGCGACGTGCGCGCCCACAACGCACTCGCCGGCCAGCTCGCGTTCGCCCAGCAGGACTGGGAGGCGGGGATCGCCGAGTACCGCAGGGCGGTCGAGATCGATCCCACGTTCAGCCAGGCGTGGAACAACATGGGCTACGCGGCGCGCGCGGCCGGACGATTCGACGAGGCCGAGCAGGCATTTCGCAAGTACATCGAGGTCCTGCCGTCGGAGCCGAACCCGTACGACTCGTACGCCGAGTTCCTGATGAAGATGGGCCGCTTCGACGAGTCGATCGTGCAGTATCGCAAGGCGCTCGAGGCGGACTCCACGTTCAACGCCTCCTACATCGGGATCGCCCACAACCAGATGTTCCTCGGACGGGGGAACGAGGCGCGAGCCACGATGGACGAGATGTTCGCGAAGGCGCCGAACGACGGTGTCCGGACGAACGCGCTCCTCTGGAAGGCGGCCGCGTGGCTTCACGAAGGCAATCAGGCTCGCGCGATGGAGGTGTTCGCCGAGCGCCGCGCGATCTCGGAGCGGAAGTCGGACTGGACGACGATCTCGGGCGACGACGGGTTGATCGGCCGGACGCTGCTCGACCTGGGCGACGTCGAGGGCGCGGCCGCGCGGTTCGCCTCGTCGGTCCAGGCGATCGAGAAGGCCGATGTGCCCGAAGGCGTCAAGGAGGCCACCCGCCGGAACCACATCTACAACGAGGCGCTGGTCGCGCTCGCGTCGAACGATCTCGCGAAGGCGAAGGAGCGTGCGGCCGCGTACCACGCGGCCGTCCAGGAGCCGGCCGTGCCCTTCGAGCTGCGGCAGGACCACGAGCTCATGGGCCGGATCGCGCTGGCCGAGGGGAACGGGACGGGCGCCGTCACCCACCTCGAGCTTGCCAACGATCAGGATCCGCGCGTCCTGCTCCTCACCGCGCGGGCGCACGAAGCCGCCGGCAACCAGGCGGCGGCCGCCGACCTGATTCGCCAGGTGGCGGAGTTCAACCAGCTCAGCTTCCCGCTCTCGTACGTGCGCGGCGAGGCACGGAGGATGGCGGGAGCATGAGGAAGAGGCGCCGGCTCCCGAGATCGTGGGAGCCGGCGCACCCCGCGACGCCGAGTCTTCCGGCGCAGGAGGCTCCGCCCTGGGAAGGTCCCTAACGACCCTCCACCCACGCGGCCAGCAGCCGGCGCTGCCGCTCCGATGGTTCCGAAATGGGTTCGATCCTCACAGTTGGACGATCGAAACCCTGCATCACTACCCGGGTCTCGAATCGCCCGGACGGCCGCTGCACGACGATCTCGGCTGAGTCTCCAATTCCTAACCCCAGAAGGATCGCCCGCAACTCAGGCCACGTTCGGACCGGCCCGCCGTTGATGCTTACGATTTGATCGTTCGTATGCAGCCCTGCGCGGCTCCAAACGCTGTTCGGATCCGCGACGCGCAGGCGCAAATACGGCTCACCCTCCAGCTCCCAGCCCCATGCTCGCAAGTCTGGCGCTGGTTCTCCATCGCTTCCCATTGCCGGACCCCACGACGTGCTCAAGCGCAACCCAAGCGGATCGAGATAGCGGCCGAAGTCGATGGCGCCCGCGTTTCGAACGTACCCGTCAAAGATCTCAGCCGCGCTGCACGAGCAGACTTCTTCCACGGCGGCCTGTACGTCGGTGCCGGCGAATCCGCGGTCCACGAAGCGCGCGTACATCAGTCGCATCACATCGTCCATCGAGTGCGTACCGTTGGTCGCGTCACGCACCAACAGATCCAGCACCGCTCCGAGGAGTTCTCCTTGCAGATGGGTGCTTGCAGTGTAATCGCCGAGTACTCTGGATGACGCGTTGTAGGCGATGAGACTCACCTTTTCCGCCGAGAATCGCGCATTGCCAGGTGCCGAGAGATAACGCTCGATCAAGTTCTCGAGGTGCGCGGTCCGAGTGGAATCGCGCGTAGGAAGACCAGCGCGGCGCAACAACAGGTCGGCATAATAAAGCGTCAGTCCCTCGCTGAACCAAAGCCCAGCAACCGGTGGCTGGACCCGGTAATCGACGCCGCGATACTCGATCGGCCTGATCGCCATCAGGTTCCAGGTGTGGAAGAACTCGTGTGCAGTCTCCTCCAGCGTCGCGTGAGGGTCACGCGCCAACTCCTCACTCGGCGCCCCGAGCGTCACCGAGTTGGGATGCTCGAGCGCACCGAAAGCGTCGTCCTGAATGAGAAACGTGTACTCGGCATACGGCGCGGTCCCGAAGAGCTCCATCGCCTGGGCCGGCAACCGTTCGATGCTGCTCACAAACGCGGTAGTATCGAATGGCGTTGCATCGAGCAGCGGCCAATAAATAACCCGGTGCGGGATGTTCCTGACCTGGAAACGCCACTCGCTAAAGGTGCCGACCAGCATTGGCGACTCCATCAACGCGTGCACGTCCAGCGCTGTGAAGGTCCGTACGGTGGATTCACCTGGGAGCCCGGTCGCGACGCGCCAGCCTTCCGGCAGCTCCAGCGTAACGGTCACCGGTGACCTCTCCTCGCCCACGACGTACAAGAAGGAGTGCGGTCCGCCAACCAGCCCGCCGTTCGGCGCGAGGAACGGTCTCCACGAAGCACGGGGCAGGCCTTCCTGAGGAAATCGCACGCGATAGCGAACGGTCACGTCACCGGGATTGGCTACGCGCCAAACCACGCTGTCCTGCCGCGTCACAATCAGGGCATGGCCTCTCGGATCGACGGCGGTCATGTCTTCGACGTGTCGCCAGTACTTGTCGTCGTAGATCGGATGTGCATGCGCGGCGAGTTGAAGCGACGCCGGGCCATTTCGAATGCGCAATTCCACAGCAATGCCCGACAAGTCGGCCGAATCGACGCGCAGCGTATACTCGAGGGTCGCCTTGCTGGCCGACTGGGCAGGCAGCGCGACAGGCACGCAGACCAGCAGGAAGAGGGCTTTCAGCATGATCGGTCGGGTGCTCACACGGTTAGGGTTCTCCACAGCACTCAACGGTAAGATGCCGGTCGCGCTGCCAGGGTTTGAACTCTCGCCCTTCGGGTTGGCTCAGGCGGTTACATCGCCCCGCCGGCCACGGCTCCATTCACTGTCCCTGGCTCCGCAACGGCTTTGCCACTCGGCGCTGACAGCGCGTTCGGTCAGATCGGTCCCCGGAAGCGGAGGTGCCGGGTCGTCGTCCTCCTGGGTGTGGACGTCGCGCAGCGGGACCTCGAATGGCGCGATATTTTTCAACCGTTCATCGCGGGCCATCTCGTCTGGCTTTGTGTCGATGAAGGGCCTAACTGGAAGGCGGGGAGAATTCCCTGAAGCCCTGAACAGCGTCCGGCAGCACTGGAGGCAGGCCGCTACTCGAACGTCGGCTCGACCCGGATCTCCGTCCTGACCGAGGTCGCGATGTAGCACTCGTGGTGGGCGCCGTCGTGGAGCGCGCGCAGGTCGTCGGCGGTGGGCGCGGAGTAGCCGCCGAAGACCACGTGCGGGCGCAGCGTGACCCGGGTGACCGCCATCCTGCCCTCGGCGTTCTTCTCCATCACGCCGACCGCCTCGTCCCAGTAGGAATCCACGCGAAAGCCGCGCCGCGCAGCGAGCGAGAGGAACCACAGCATGTGGCAGCTCGCGAGCGAGGCTACGAACGCCTCCTCGGGGTCGATCGCGGAAGGGTCGGACATGGGCGGCCGCACGGAGTGCGGCGACGCCGACGCCGACACCGTCAGCCCGCCGTCGAAGCTCCACTCGTGCGCGCGGCTGTAGCGGTTGTCGACGAACGCCTCGCCCCGCCGCTCCCACGACACGGTCGCCAGATGCTCAGCCGTTGCTCCTCCTCCGCGGCCGTCGTACCAGCTCGCCACCGCAGTTCGGGCACACGAGTTTCCGCGCCTCGGCGCATCGCTCGCAGAACGTGCACTCGTAGCTACAGACGAAGGCGATACCGTCGGCCGCCAGCGCTGCGCTGCATGCTTCGCATTCCAATCGCATCTCCAGCGCCATCCCACCCTGCTCCGCCGCACTACCGCAGAAAACTAGACCGGATCGTCGGGCCCTTCCGCATTGCGCGAGCGCGTCAGCGCGATGTAGGTGACCGCATCCCAGGCATTGTGGATCCCGACGAAGAGCACCAACACCGTGCTGGCCCCGATGGCGAAGAGGGACTCTCCCGCATGCCCCGGAAGGAGGATCGCCGCGACGAGGATCGTCGCGTACGCGAGAAGCGGAAGTCCAACGTGAAAGAGCCAGTCCTCCAGCACCGGAACGTAGTCGGTCTGCCCTCGCGCACGCCTCGCCGTCGCCAAAACGTACACGACCCCCGTCACACCGAGGGCGCCCAGGGTGAGCCCGGCATAGAGGAGGGAATGCCAGGGTGCACTGAGGATCGCCGAGACCAGCAGGACTGCGGCGAAGTGGACGATCGTGGGAGTGGCGAACGCCCGCATGGTGGAGAGCTTGAGCATCCCCAGGTCCGACCCCAGGACGATCACCACGAACTGGAGGCCCGTCAGGGCGGCGGACGAGGATCCGACGATGACATAGAAGGCTTCCCACGCCGTCAGCGCCGATACGGGCTCGTCCATGGTTCCCGAATGTAACGCTTGCGGCCAGGTCTACCGCACCGCGGGCAGGACCAGCCCCGGTATGAACTCCGCCTGCATGTACTGCCAGCCCCGGCTGGCATAGTTGCCGCCGAATGCCAGGATCACGAGGTCGAGCTCGGGGACCACCGTGAGGTTCTGGCCGCCGTTGCCTAGGGCGGAGAACGTGGACACGGTGTCCTCGCCGTACGGCATGTCGGCGCCCCACCAGAGATAGCCGTAGCCGCGATCCCCCATCCGGTAGAGCGGCGACGATGCGCGCTCCACGAACGCGCTGCCCAGGATCCGTCGGCCCTGCCACATGCCGTCGTCGAGCATCAGCTGCCCGAACTTCAGGAAGTCGCGAGGCAGGAACTGCACCCCGCCACCGCCGTAGGGATTCCCGCTGGGGTCCGTGATCCAGCCGTAGCGGTCGATCTGCATCGGCCGCGCGAGCAGGCGATCGAAGAGGTACAGCGGAAACTCCGCCGTCGCCCTCCCCAGGACTGCGAGCGCGAGGTTCGGATTCGCGCTGCAGTAGATCGCGGTGTCGCCCGGCGCGAACGCCATGGGCACGGTCAGCGTGTACTGGACGAAGTCCGGCTCGTTGCGGTCCCACATCCCGTTCTCGTTGCCCGGGGCGTCGGGATTGGAGTCGTCGCAGTAGTACCCGGAGGACATCGTCAGGAGGTTCTCGAGCGTCATGGCCCGCTTGCGGGGCTCGAGATCCGCCGGGAATCCGCCGCCGCTCATGACCTGGTATACCGGGGTCGAGACCTCGAGCGGCGCGCCGGCCTGCATCGCCGCGCCGATGAGCGTCGCGGTGACGCTCTTGGCCGCCGAGCGAGTCTCGTGCAGATGATCGCGGTGCTCGCCGTGGAAGTACTCCTCCAGGACGAGCTTCCCGTGCCGCGCGATCAGCAGGCCGTGGATCAGCGGCACTCCGAGAGAATCCATGGGCATCTCCAGAAGGACCTGTACGAACCGCTCGGCGGCGCCGCGGTCGATGCCGGCTTCCTCCAGCGTCCCGGTGGTCCAGCCGTCGTCACGCGCGAGAGGCGGCCGGTAGGCGTAGGGTTCCGGATGCAGGCCGCGCGGATAGAAATCGCTCTGGTCGTCTTCGCGATGGAAGTCGTACGTGCCGCCGCGCATCGGGAAAACCAGACTGAGCACGTCGCTCTCCGCATCGTACGAGCCGCGGACGATCTCCTGCTCCTCAGTTTCCCCTCGAGCCCTGCCCATGAGCTTCACGACATCGCCCTCCCGGGCGAGGCGCTCGACTCCCAGCAAGGCGCCGAAGTCGCGCTCAGGGTTCCGGAGGAGCGCCCCCAGCGAGCCGTCCGGCCGCTCCTCCACGAGCAGGTAGAACGTGAAGGTGTCCTCGAACGGCACGACCTCGCCGCTCCAGCGGTCCGCTCCCTCGGACGTCAGGACCACGGGGGACGCGCGTCCGCCCATGGCCGGCGACCCGGGAGGCATCCACACGCCGCGGATGGTGCCGTCGTCCTGCAGCACTCCCCGGAACGCGCCGTCGCCGCGCGGCAGCTCGAAGGAGAGCTCGTCGCCTTCCACGCGCACGGGCAGGAGGCGTCCCATCATGTCGGCCGTGTATGTCGTCCCCTCGCGCCGGATCACCAGCGGGCCACGAGCGTCGGGCCCGAACCGCACCTTCGCTTTCCACAGGCCTTCCAGCTCGTCGGCCGCCGGGGAGGGGTCCGATCGGGGGAAACGGTCGGGCGCATAGGCGATCGTCATCGCCAGGGCGAACGCGAGCGCCAGAGGGGGGACTCGAGTCACGGGATGGCTCTCCTGTGGGGGTGAAGGCCTGAAAATCCACGCTCTTGGACACACCAGAGGCGGCTTGCGTCCAGATTCCCGCCGGATCGGGGGGAGTGCCAGACCGCCGGGATGAGCCCGAGGCGGGGAGGGTCGGCGGGTTACGGAGCGGGGACGAACGCGGGAGCGTAGCCGTTCACCAGCGCACGCCGCCACGCACGAGAAGCACCGCGTCGAGCGGATAGTCGTTCTCTTCCCGATGGCGGACGCGGGCGCCGCCGCCCGCCCAGAGGCGCCGGCCGAACGCCGTCACGCCGGCCTCGAACGCGAGCTGACGGTCCGTCTCCGAATCCTCCACCTCGCCGAAGCTCCGCGAGGTGCGGACCCAGAGGACCTGCGGAACGACATAGACGATCGCCCCGATGGAACGTGCCGAATCGGGCGGAGTGGAGAATCCCGCGCCCCAGCCCAGCGAGAGAATTGTCACGTCGCGGTCGGAGTCACCGGGCTCGACGGCAAACCCCTCCGGATCCTCGTCGAAGTAGTCCACGCCGATCGCGGGACAGAACACCCGACTCCCGCCGACCCAGGCGAGCCCTGCGCCGACCGCGGGACCGAACTCGTCAGGGAACGACCCCGGGAAGTCCCGCGTGACCGCGCCGGCGTGCGCCCGCCAGGCGAGGGCGTGAGAGGAACCCGCGTAGAACCCGGCCAGGAGGTTGTATCCCGTCTCGGTCTCGACCGCCGCGCCGACTGCCCGCTCGCCGGCATCGAGCGGCAATCCCACGCAAGGTTGGGCAACGGCCGGCGCGGCGGCCAGGACGGCTGCGAGGAACCCGAGGGGGATGCCGAAGGGTCGAACGACGGCTGGACGCGCGCGGTTCACCGCGCTTGCGGGTTCCGAGGGAAGCGCTCGGCGACCGCGGCGACGAGCGCGAGCCGCGCGGGGTCGCGGCCGTCGGCCTCTAGGCG
>Ga0209974_10000518_pt1 | contig 12875 bp, 8 predicted proteins | sample InoplaM3SPM_FD_187592 | JGI IMG/M metagenome (GOLD analysis project Ga0209974, IMG submission 187592) | Arabidopsis thaliana rhizosphere microbial communities from the Joint Genome Institute, USA, that affect carbon cycling - Inoculated... | ecosystem: Host-associated > Plants > Roots >...
GAGCCGCAGCGGCACATCGCGCCATGCGGTCAGGATCGCCCGTGGATCGACGCGGGGTGACGGCCCGCGGTTCGGACCGATGCCGGCGAGGGCGATGCAGAGCGCGGCGAGAAGTGCCGCGACCGACGCGGTGGCAACCGGCACGCGCCACGCGACGCCGCCCAGCGCATTGAACAGATGCGGCGAAGCCGAGCCGAGCGTCAGCGCACCGACGAGAATGCCGACCATCAGGCCCATGTCGCCGCTCGCCCACGTCGAAGCGAGCTTCATCCCCACCGGATAGACGCCGGCCATCGAGATGCCGGTAATCGCGCGCAGGACGAGCGCGGCAGGCGATGCCGGATCGATGACGAGCAGGCCCGCGTTCGCGATCGCACCGACAATCGCGGACGCAGCGAACATCCGGCGCGGATCGATGCGATCGGCGAGGCCGAGCACCGCACTGGCGACACACCCGACGACGAAGCCGAGCTGCACGGCGCTCGTCAAGGCCGCCTGCGTGAATGCGCTCAAGTGAAACTCCGCCGTCAGCGCGGGCAACACCGCCGATGCCGAGAACCACAGCGACATGGCGGCAACCTGGCTGATTGCGATGACGGTGATCGAGAATCCTTTCGAGGGGGCCCGGTTGCCGGGTACCATCACGCCTCCGTCCGGATTGACGTTGAGCCGCCGCGCATTGCGGCGGCGCCGGGCGAATCGTCCCCGAAAGCCGCCGCAATCGCAAACCCCACGCCATGGCACTCAACATCTTCAGCCGGCTGATGCCGCCGGAAATCAGCTTCACGGGCCAGTTCTGCGAACAGGCGAAATGCATCCACGAAGCGGCGCAGGAATTGCGCGACATGGTGGAGGGGCAGAAGATCGGAGCCGACCAGCACGTCGCGTCGATTCGTCGGATCGAGACACGCGCCGACGGCGTCGCGCGCCAGATCTTCATCGGCGCCAACCGGACGTTCCAGGCGCCGATCGATCGCGAAGACATCATGCGGCTCGCGCACGACCTCGACGACGTCGTCGACCTGATCGAGGATACGGCGAAGGGGATCCAGCGCTACGCGATCTCGGTGTTCGGTCAGGAGATGCGATCGATGGTCGATGCAGTCGTCGAAAGCGCGGACCTTCTGCAGCAGGTCATGCCGCACCTCGATGAGATCACGCGCGAGCACCGGACGATCTTCAGGCTGTGCGAAAAGATCGGGCAGCTCGAGGAAAGCGCCGACGAGTCGTTCGATGCCGGGCTCTCTCGGATCCGCGCGGAACTCGGCGCGGGCACGCTGAACCCGATCGGCTACCTCGATCGCAAGGAGCTCTACGAATTGCTCGAACGCGTCGTCGACAAATGCGACGACGTTGCGAACGTCGTGCAGACGGTGACCGCCAAGCACGTCTGACGACGCTCGGTAAACGCAGCATCGCTGAAGAGACGCCTGGTGGAAATCGCCTCGGTCGGAATGCTGGCGCTGGTGGGGCTGATCGGCGTCGCGCTGCTGTTCGATTTCATGAACGGCCTGCACGATGCGGCGAACTCGATCGCGACCGTCGTGTCGACGCGGGTGCTGAAGCCCGGTACGGCAGTGGTCTGGGCCGCATTCTTCAACTTCATTGCCTTCGCCGTATTCGGGCTGCACGTCGCGCAGACGATCGGCACCGGTATCGTCGAAGCGGGCGTGATCGACGCGCACGTGATCTTCGGCGCCTTGACCGGCGCGATCGTATGGAATGTAGTGACGTGGCGCCTGGGACTTCCGTCGAGCAGCAGCCACGCGCTGATCGGCGGTCTGGTCGGCGCGGGCGTCGCCAAGGCCGGGGTTAACGCCGTGGTGTTCAGCGGGCTCGGCAAGACGGCGGCAGGCATCGTGCTCTCGCCCCTGATCGGGTTCGTCCTCGCGCAACTGCTGGTCGTCGGCGTCCAGTGGGTGAGCCTGCGCTCGACGCCCTTCGCCGTCGACCGCCGCTTCCGCGTGCTGCAGCTCGGTTCAGCGGCGCTTTATTCGCTCGGCCACGGCGGCAACGACGCGCAGAAGACGATGGGAATCATCGCAGTGCTGCTGTATTCGCAGGGGATGCTCGGCGCGACGTTTCACGTGCCGTTCTGGGTCGTGATCACCTGTCAATTCGCGATGGCGCTCGGCACGCTGATGGGCGGCTGGCGCATCGTGCACACGATGGGCTCGCGCATCACGCACCTGAAGCCTATCCAGGGCTTTTGCGCGGAGACCGGCGGTGCGCTGACGCTGTTCCTCGCGACCGGGCTCGGCGTGCCCGTTTCGACGACGCATACGATCACGGGCGCGATCGTCGGCGTTGGCGCAGCGCGGCGCGTTGCGGCCGTCCGCTGGCATGTCGCGCAGCGCATCGTCGTCGCGTGGGTGGTGACGTTGCCGGCGGCGGCGTTGATGGGCGCTGCCGTGTACGCGCTGTCGAGCACGTTCGGCTGACCGGCGCGCGTACGGCCGATTCCGGCGTCGGCTCCCTCGCGGGTTCGGTTGATCGGCGCGCATTGGCCAGTCGACGCGCGTTCTGTGCCCTCGCCGCGTGCCTTACATCTTCGGCAGCGTCACGCCCTGCTGCCCTTGGTATTTGCCGCCGCGATCCTTGTACGACGTTTCGCACACTTCGTCGGACTCGAAGAACAGGACCTGGGCGACGCCCTCGTTCGCGTAAATCTTCGCGGGCAGCGGCGTCGTGTTCGAGAACTCCAGGGTGACGTGGCCCTCCCACTCGGGCTCGAGCGGCGTTACATTCACGATGATGCCGCAATTGCTCACGAAGATCCCTGCTTCCAGGGCAAAGTTGCCGGCTTCCGGAACGGTGAGGCAGTAGACGTCGTGTTCGCCTGGCGTTTCACGCACCGCGACGACCTTGTGGTTTCTTCCCGTCGGCGTCCGACCCGCGAATTGCGCAATGACGTCCGGAAATCGTCGAAAGACCGATCGGTCGCAATCGAGCATTCTCGCGGCACCACGAATGGAACCCGTCTGATGCAACGCCCAGGCGACGGCTTCGTCATCGATTTCGGCTCGAATCCGTATCGCGCGAGCGACCTGCGCCTGCTGCCGTCGCCGCGTTCCATCGTCCCGCGACCACGCAGCGGCACTTAGCGCGCCCTGTCGGACGCGCTCGGCCGGGTCGCTGTATCGTCGAAGCATCGCCTGGCGATGGAGCTCGCGGGTCGCGTCTTCCGGGTTCCGGCGCGCCTCGCAAAGCCGCTCGCGAACCGTTGCGTATCGCGGATCGTTCCAGAACTCGCGCGCGCGCTTTTCCTGCGCGGCCGAAAATCGCTGCCTCCAGGAAGTGTCCATCCCAAGCCGGGTGAACGCATCGCTGATGGCGGCACCGTGCGCTTGCCGATCGAAGCCGTCGCCGTAGCTTTCATCGTTATGGAGGCGAATAGGATCCGACGCCGGCATGCGCTCGATGTTCGTGGGCCGGTTGTTGCGGCGGTCGAAGTCGATGTGATGCCGGTGTGTGCCCGGAATATCGGCGTAAAGAGCCCCGCGCAGATTCCATTCATCGGCGAGCCGGTGCGTCGGATACAAGTGACCGTTTAATGGCTGATACACGGACTCGTAGCCGCGTATCAGCTCGCGGTACAACGGCATCAACGAGTGACCGGGCCGCAATTCGGCCGCCGCTTGCATGCGTCCGTCGCGCGTCATGAAGTCGTGATCGGGCGTCGCAGCAATGACTTCTCCATTGTCGAGCTCGATTTCCAGCAACGAATCCCGCCCTACGTACCGAGGCGCATCGAGCAGCGAGACGCAAATCCGTCCGAACGCGCCAATGCTGTAACCCCAGAACAACTCGCCGGACTCCGCACGTCGAGCCATGTCTTCGAGCGTCGCCGATGTGCCATCGACGAGCGCAACGCGGGTATCGCCTCGGAAACAGCGCGCATAAGTGGATTTCCCAAGGCACGCGACGAGCACGTTCCGGGGAATTCGGAAGTACTCGACCGTCCGCGCCAATGCGAAAGAATTCGGCGGGATGATGCAGACGCTTCCCTTGAAATCCACGAACGACCCCGCGTCGAAGGCCTTCGGATCGACGATCGTCGAATTGATGTTGGTGAAGATCTTGAATTCGTCGGAGCAGCGGACGTCATAGCCATAGCTCGACGTGCCATACGACACGATCCGGTGCCCGTTCACCTCGCGGACCTGCCCCGCTTCGAACGGCTCGATCATCCGGTGCCCTTCCGCCATGCGGCGGATCCATTTGTCTGCCTTGATTGACATGGCTCGTGTCGGGTTTCGTGGCGTGTGAAGTGCCAGTCCTTACCCCGGTCTATTATCCGTGCCGGCACCGACTGTCAAGGCTGCTTCCGGCGTGGAGTCGCGTCGCGCTTGCGCGGCTCCGCCGGCGTGTGCATTAATGAAGGACGCTCGACACGTGGCGTGCCTGGTCCGCATCACAATCCTGCAGGGAGATCCTCGATGTTTCGACGTCTCGCAATCGCTGCGCTTTTCGTCGCCACGCAATCCGCCGTCGCGCTCGCGCAGGCACAGCCCGACTACGGCGATGACGTCTACAAGCCCTCGATGGGCCAGGCGGGGAAGGACGTCATCTGGATTCCGACGCCGGAAGCGTTGATCACCGCCCTCCTTACCGCAGCCAAGGTTACCGACAAGGACATCGTCTACGACCTCGGCGCGGGCGATGGCCGCATTCCGATCGCAGCGGCGAAGCAGTTCGGCGCCCGCGCGGTGGGGATCGAGTACGACGCCGACATGGCGGAGCTTGCGCGACGCAACGCGCGGCGCGCAGGTGTCGAGCAGAAGGTACGCATCATCACCGGCGACATCTTCAAGGAGAGCTTTGCCGACGCAACGGTCGTGACGATGTACCTGCTTCCCGACCTGAACCTGAAGCTGCGGCCGCTGCTGCTGAAGATGCCACCCGGCACGCGCGTCGCATCGCACGCGTTCAACATGGGCGACTGGGAGCCCGACCAGTTGCTGTCGGTGGACGCGCGCGACGGCTATCTCTGGTACGTGCCTGCCGACGTCGAAGGGACGTGGGCGTTCAAGGAAGACGGATGGAACACCGAGGGCACGCTCACGATCGTCCAGCGCTATCAGCGCATCGGAGGAACGGTGACGATCGGCGGCAAGACGCAGCCGGTGCTGGGGCCGGCGTTACGGGGTGACAAGCTCACGTTCGCGTTCAACGATGCGGATGGATTGCTGCGCGCAGCGCATGTCGTCGTCAACGGGCGTGAATTCAAGGGAACGCTGAGCGGCCGCGGCCCCGGCAGCATCACGATCACCGGCGTGCACCGCTAGCCGAATGCGAAACGGCGCGGACCGTGTAGCGATGACCGCTGCCGGCGAGAGCGTCGGCGCACCGCAGCCGAAGCTGCGCCGCCGCGATGCGGTCGCGATCATCGTCGGCATCGTCATCGGTGCGGGCATCTTCAAGACGCCGTCGCTCGTCGCGGGGACGACGGCCGACGGCGGATGGGCGATGTCCGCATGGCTGCTCGGCGCGCTCGTGTCGCTCGCCGGTGCGCTGTGTTATGCCGAGCTCGCTGCCGCGTATCGGCACCCCGGTGGCGACTACCATTTCCTGACGCGGGCGTACGGCCGCGATGCGAGCTTCCTGTACGCATGGGCGCGTGCCACCGTCATCAACACCGGAGCCATCGCGCTGCTCGCGTTCGTGTTCGGCGACTACGTGTCCACCGTCGTTCCGCTCGGTGCCGCGTCCGGCGCGATCTGGGCGGCGGCGATCGTCGTTGCGCTCACGCTCCTGAACATCGCCGGCCTGCACGTGTCAGCGCGGACGCAGAACTGGCTGACGATCGTCGAGGTCGCCGGGCTCGTCGCGGTCGTCGCCGCCGCGGCGGTGCTGGCGACGACGAGCACGACGTCGGGTGTCGTCCCGATGTTCGTCAAGGCGCCGTCGGCGGGCCTGTTCGGGCTCGCGATGGTGTTCGTGCTCCTGACCTACGGCGGCTGGAACGAGGCGGCGTACCTCTCCGCCGAATTGCGCGGCGGCAAGCGAGCGATCGTGCCGGTGCTGGTGGCGAGTCTCGCCATCATCACCGTCGCCTACGTCGCCGTGAACGTCGCGCTGTTGAACGCGCTCGGCCTGTCCGGACTCGCAGACAGCAAGGCGCCGGGCGCCGACGTCATGCGCCGCGCTTTCGGGAACGTGGGTACGCAACTGATCGCACTCGCCGTCGCAGTCGCCGCCCTCACGTCGATCAACGCAACGATGATCGTCGGCGCGCGCACGAACTACGCGATGGCCCGCGACTGGCGCGCGCTGCGCTTCATGAGCGGCTGGCATGCCGCGCGCGGCGTGCCCGTCGCGTCCTTCGTGGTGCAGGGCCTGATCGCGCTCGCGCTCGTCGCCTTCGGCGCGCTGCAGCACGACGGCTTCGAAGCGATGGTCGAGTTCACCGCACCGGTGTTCTGGGCCTTCCTGTTCCTCGTCGGCATCGCGGTGTTCGTGCTGCGGGCGCGCGATGGCGATTCCGAACGCCCCTTTCGCGTGCCGCTTTATCCGTTCACGCCGATCGTGTTCTGTGCCGCGTGCGCGTGGCTCACGTGGTCGAGCATCGCGTACGCCGCGAGCCGCAATGCGATCCGCGTGTCGCTGTTCGTGATGGCGGCCGGCGTCGTGGCGTGGCTCGTGACGCGACTTCAGGGTCGGAGCAAAAGTCGCGCGTGAGTCAGGTGTTCTGCACGACGATGTTCGGGAACTTCGCGGAGAAATCCTCGGCCTTCTGCGCGACGAAGATCGCGACCTTGCGCGCGATCGCCTTGTAGGCATTGGCTGCGGCGCCATCGGGATTGGCGATCACCGACGGACGTCCCGAGTCGGCCTGCTGGCGAATCGTGATGTCGAGCGGCAGGCTGCCGAGGAACGGCACGTTGTAATCGCGACACATCCGTTCTGCACCCCCCTCGCCGAAGATGTGCTCGGCGTGACCGCAGTTCGAGCAGACGTGAATCGACATGTTCTCGACGATGCCGACGATCGGTACGCCGACCTTTTCGAACATCTTGAGTCCCTTGCGCGCGTCGATCAGCGCGATGTCCTGCGGCGTCGTCACGATGACCGCGCCGGTGACGGGCACCTTCTGCGCAAGCGTCAGCTGAATGTCGCCGGTCCCGGGCGGCATGTCGACGATCAGGTAATCCAGATCGCGCCATTGGGTGTCCTTCAAAAGCTGCTCGAGCGCTTGCGTCACCATCGGCCCGCGCCAGACCATCGGCGTGTCGGTGTCGATCAGGAAGCCGATCGACATCGCCTGCACGCCGTAGGCCTCGAGAGGCTCGAGCGTCTTGCCGTCCTTCGACTCGGGGCGTCCGGCGAGCCCGAGCATCATCGGTTGCGACGGCCCGTAAATGTCGGCGTCGAGCACGCCCACCGTCGCGCCCTCGGCCGCCAGTGCAAGCGCCAGGTTGGCGGCGGTCGTGGATTTGCCGACACCCCCCTTCCCGCTCGCCACGGCAACGATGTTCTTGACGCCTGGAATCAGCTTGACGCCGCGTTGCACCGCGTGCGACGTCGTGCGTTGCGACAGACTGACGTGCACGCGCGCGACACCGGGCAGCGATGACACCGCATCGTGGACGAGGCGCTTGAGCGACTCGTGCTGGCTCTTTGCCGGGTAACCGATCTGCAAATCGACGTTGACGTCATCGCCGTCGACGCGAATCTTCTTCACGGACTTGGTCGCGACGAAATCGCGACCCGTATTGGGATCGGTGACGCCGCGCAGGCACTGCTCGACGTCGCGTTCGGTGACAGCCATGAGGATCCTCGGATGTGCTGCGTGCGCTCGTAACTGAATAGTTTAGCCGATCGCCGGGTCGCTCCGCAGAGCACGCAACGTTCCGTTTGCTAGAATTTCGCGCTTGCCCGCCGCACACGATCCCCCGGAACACCGTCGAATGCCCGCCGCTTCGGCCCGCACGCTCTTCGTGACGACGGCGCTGCCGTACGCGAACGGACCGTTTCACATCGGCCACATCATGGAATACATCCAGGGTGACATCTGGGTGCGCTTCCAGCGGATGCAAGGCAATGCCGTGCATTTCGTGTGCGCCGACGACACGCACGGCGCGCCGATCATGCTCAAGGCCGAAAGCGAAGGCGTGTCGCCGGAGGCGCTGATTGCAAGCGTCGCCGAATCGCATCGCCGTGACTGGGCGCGCTACCTGATCAGCTTCGACACGACGCACACGACGCATTCGCCTGAGAACGTCGAACTCGCGCAGTCGATCTTCCGCGCCCTTTCTCGGCGCGGCCTGATCGCAACGCGAACGATCGCGCAGTTCTACGACCCGATCAAGGGCATGTTCCTCCCCGATCGCTACATCAAGGGCACGTGCCCGAAATGCGGCGCCAAGGACCAGTACGGCGACGTGTGCGAAGTGTGCGGTTCGACGTACGCGCCGACGGACCTCATCGAGCCGTACTCGACGCTGACCGGCGCCCGGCCCGAGTTGCGTGAATCCGAGCACCTGTTCTTTCGCCTGTCCGCACCGGAAGTCGTCGATTACCTGAAGCGGTGGACGACGGCGCCGGCGCCGGGGCAAACGTTGCAGCCGGAAGTCTTCAACAAGGTCCAGGAATGGCTCGGCGACGACGGCAAGCTGCTTGCCGACTGGGACATTTCGCGCGATGCGCCGTACTTCGGCATCGAAATTCCGGACCAGCCCGCAGGTGCGCCGAAAAAGTACTTCTACGTCTGGCTCGACGCGCCGATCGGGTATCTCGCGGCGCTGAAGCACCATTTCGATTCGGGCGCAGCACGCGTGCTCGGCGAGTCGCGGTCGTTCGACGAATTTCTCGCCGATCCCGGCGTCGAGCAGTTCCATTTCATCGGCAAGGACATCGTGTATTTCCACACGCTGTTCTGGCCGGCGATGCTGCACTTCGCGGGGCGCAAGACGCCCACGAACGTGTTCGTGCACGGCTTTCTCATCGTCTCCGGCGGCGAAAAGATGTCGAAGTCGCGCGGCACCGGCATCTCGCCGCAGCGCTACATGGACCTCGGTCTGGATCCGGAATGGCTGCGTTATTACATTGCCGCCAAGCTCAACGCGCGCGTCGAGGACCTCGACTTCGGACCCGATGACTTCGTCGCGCGCGTGAACAGCGACCTGATCGGCAAGTACGTCAACATCGCGAGCCGCGCGGCCCCATTCGTCACGCGGCACTTCGACGGCGCATTGGGAACGCCGTCGGAATCGCCGGCCGATCGCGCGACCCGCTTCGAAATCGCGAAACAGGAAGCGGACGCCGCGCGCGCCAACTACGAAGCGCGCGAGTTCGGCAAGGTGCTGCGCGACGCGATGCGCATCGCCGACCGGATCAACGAAGCATTCGACGCGGCGCAGCCATGGAATCTTGCGAAGGATCCCGCGCAGCGCGACCGCCTGCAGACCATCTGCACGCAAGCGCTGGAAGGCTTCCAGACGCTGACGGTGATGCTTGCACCCGTGTTGCCGAAGACCGCGTCGCGCGTGGCCCGCGAACTGTTCGGCCTGCGGCGCGACTTCGCGTGGAGCGACGCGTGGCAGGCACCTGCCCGCGGCAACGCGTTCAAGCATCTGATGGCACGCGTCGACCCGAAACAGATGGACGCATTGCTCGACGGGAAACCCGAGCCGGCGAAACGCCCGAGCACCGCTATGCACACGAAGCGTGCCGCATCCACGGAGACGGAGCAGCCGACCGCGCCAACCACGACGGAGCGGTCCGCGGAAATCACGATCGACGATTTCGGCAGGATCGATTTGCGCATTGCGCGCATCGTCAGCGCGGAAGCCGTCGAAGGTGCGGACAAGCTCGTCAAGCTGACGCTCGACATCGGCGAGGCTGCGCCGCGCACGGTCTTTGCCGGGATCAAGTCCGCGTATCCACCGGCCGCACTCGTGGGCCGCCTGACGCCGATGGTCGCGAATCTCGCGCCGCGCAAGATGCGCTTCGGGACGTCCGAAGGCATGGTGCTCGCCGCTTCAGGCGAGGGCCCCGGCATTTACCTTCTCGCGCCCGATGCCGGCGCGCAACCGGGGATGCGCGTCAAATGACGATCGACCGCCGTCCCTGCTCGCGCGTGAACTGAACTCCGGTTCCCGCCGGTGTCCTTCTCCCCGCTCGCGTTGATCACTGCCGCCATCGCGGCGTGGCTCGCGATCGGTGTTGCGGGGATCCTGAAACCGCGGAGCCTGCGCGTCGTCCGCGTCCTGTTCCCGATCGGCGCGGCGGTGGCAGTGTTCCTTGCGATCTTCGCGTTCGCCGCGCTGCGCAGCGTGCCGGAGGCACGCGTGCTGCCGCTCGGGCTGCCCGACTTGCCGTTTCATTTGCGCGTCGACGCGCTGTCGGCATTCTTTCTGCTGCTCCTCGGCGGCGCGAGTGCGGCGATCTCGCTGTTCTCGTCCGGCTACTTCCGCGCGGGGGAAGGCACGGCGCCCGGACTGATCTGCCTGCAGTACCACACGTTCCTGGCGGCGATGGCGCTGGTGCTGATCGCCGACGACGCGTACATGTTCATGGTCGCGTGGGAAACGATGGCGCTGGCGTCGTACTTCCTCGTCACGACCGACCATCGGCTGCCGGAAATACGTCGCGCGGGTTTCCTCTATCTGCTGATCGCGCACGTCGGCGCGATCGGCATCTTGCTCTGCTTCGGCGTGCTGCAGGGTGGACGCGGTGATTACACGTTCGAGGCGATGCGCGCGGTATCGCTTACGAGCTTCTGGCCGAGCGTCGCGTTCTTCCTGGCGCTGTTCGGCTTCGGCGCGAAGGCGGGCCTGCTCCCGCTTCACGTGTGGCTGCCGGAGGCGCATCCGGCGGCGCCCTCGCCGGTTTCCGCGCTGATGAGCGGCGTCATGTTGAAGACCGCGATCTACGGTTTGCTGCGCGTGACCTTCGATCTGCTGCACGCGCAGCAATGGTGGTGGGGCGCCATCGCGCTCGCCCTCGGCCTGCTCACGGCGCTGTACGGCGTGATCTTCGCGGCTGCGCAAACCGATATGAAGCGCCTGCTCGCGTATTCGTCGATCGAGAACATCGGCATCATCGTCGCCGGCATCGCGCTCACGATCCTGTTCCACGCGTACGGCAAGCCGCTGCTCGCGGCGATCGCGTTGACCGCGGTTCTGTACCACTGCCTCAATCATGCGTTCTTCAAGAGCCTCCTGTTCCTCGCGACCGGCTCGGTGTTGCACGCGACGAAGGAACGCAGCCTGGGCAAGCTCGGCGGCCTGATCCATCGGATGCCCTGGGTCGCCTTGCTCGCGCTCGTCGGCACGCTGGCGATGGCGGGGCTGCCGCCACTCAACGGTTTCGTGTCCGAGTGGTTGTTGCTGCAGGCGTTCCTGTTCACGCCGACCCTTCCGCAATCGTTCGTGAACATGCTCGTCCCCGTGGCAGCAGCCGCACTCGTGCTCGCCGTCGCGCTTGCAGCGTACGTGATGGTGAAGTTCTACGGCGTGATCTTCCTCGGCCGGCCGCGCGAACCGCATCTCGCGTACGCGCACGACGCAGGGCGGCGGGAACGGGCTGCGCTGCTCTGGCTCGGCATCGGGTGCGTGCTGCTGGGTGTATTCCCGTCCACCGTCATTGCCGGGATCGATCACGTCAACGCGCTGCTGCTCGACACGACGGTGAGCCGCGCGGGCGAATCCAACTGGCTCCTGCTCGCACCGATCGCGACCGAACGCTCGAGCTACAGCCCGTTGATCGTCCTCGTCGTCATCGTGTCCGTCGTGCTGTTGACGATCCAGCTCGTGCACCGTTTCTGGCACGGACGTTCTCGCCGGGCGCCGGCGTGGGACTGTGGATTCCCGTTGCAGACGCCGCGGATGCAGGATACGGCCGAAGGTTTCGGGCAGCCGATCCGACAGGTGTTCGAGCCGTTCTTCCGGATGGAGCGCCATCTGCCGTCGCCCTTCGATGACAAGCCGCGCTACTTCGTCAGCGCGACGGATCATCTGTGGTATTGGCTGTACTTGCCCATCGCGCGCGGAACGGAGGCAGTCGCGCGCCTCGCCGGCCTGATCCAGCGCGGACGCATCGGCGTCTACCTGACGTACAGCTTCGTGACGCTGCTTGCACTCCTGTTGTTCGTAAGATGAGCGCTGCAGCATTATTGTCACAACTTCTGCAGGTGGCGATCGCGCTGCTGCTTGCGCCGCTGCTGGTCGGCTGGGTCAACCAGTGCCGCGCCTGGCTGCAGAACAAGCGTCCGCCGTCGCTGTTCCTGCCGTACCGGACGATCCACAAGCTGTTCGTCAAGGACGCGGTCATCGCCGACAACGCGTCGCCGATCTTCCGGCTCATGCCGTACATCGTGTTTGGCGCGATGTGCTGCGCCGCGGCCATCGTGCCGTCGCTCGCCACCGCGCTGCCGTTCGCGCGCGCGGCGGATGCCATCGCATTGGTGGGCCTGTTCGCCCTCGCCCGCGTCTTCATGGCGCTCGCGGCAATGGACATCGGGACGTCGTTCGGCTCGCTCGGCGCACGCCGCGAAATGTTCGTCGGATTTCTCGCGGAACCCGCGCTATTGATGGTGCTGTTCACGGCGTCGCTCATTTCGGGCTCGACGGCATTGCCGACGATCGTCGACACGCTCGCGCATCGCGAACTCGCGATCTATCCGAGCCTCGCGTTCGCCGGCGTCGCGTTCACGATGGTGTCGCTTGCGGAAAACGCCCGCGTACCCGTCGACAACCCGGCCACGCATCTCGAGCTCACGATGATCCACGAGGCGATGCTGCTCGAGTATTCGGCGCGGCACCTGGCGCTGCTGGAATGGGCGTCGGCGCTGAAGCTTTTCAACTATTCGTGCATCGGGCTCGCCCTGTTCTTTCCGTTCGGCATCGCCGAAGGCGCCGATTTCGTCGCGA
>Ga0209974_10000519_pt1 | contig 12871 bp, 9 predicted proteins | sample InoplaM3SPM_FD_187592 | JGI IMG/M metagenome (GOLD analysis project Ga0209974, IMG submission 187592) | Arabidopsis thaliana rhizosphere microbial communities from the Joint Genome Institute, USA, that affect carbon cycling - Inoculated... | ecosystem: Host-associated > Plants > Roots >...
CATCGTGTCCGGCGAGCTCGAGACCAAGGGCGATGGGACCGCGACGTTCAGCACGACGATCCCGGCCGGCGCCACGCAGGGCAGCGGTCTCGCCACCGTCCTCGTCACCGCCAAGGGCGAGGACGACGCCACGGATCGCCAGGTCCTCACGATCCTCAAGTAGTTCCGACCAGGCGTTCGACGGCCGCGCGATCCTGCTCGACAGCGGGCCCGGGCGCAGCTACGATCCCGCCATGCCGGTCTGGCGTTGTCCCCACTGCGCCACCCCGCAGGCGGAGACGTCCCGCTGCTGGGTCTGTCGCAGGGTCACCACCTCCTGCGTCACCTGCCGCCACTACCGTCGAGGCGTCGCCGCGGGCCTCGGGCTGTGTGGCCTCGATCCGGCCCACCCCGTCGTGACCGAGACCGAGGTCCAGCCGTGCTGGGTCGCCGCGCTGCCGAAGGACGTGCCCGAGCCGGCGGGGCTGCGGCCGGAGACTGTCGTGCCGATGCAGGGCACGCGGCTGCCGGACGACCTGCTCACCCTGGGCGGCATGGCGATGCAGCTGCTCTGGTGGGAATCGACCAGCGGACACTGTCCCCGCTGCGGGGCGCCGACCGGCCGGCTCGACGGCGAGTGGGGAAAGCGCTGCGACGCCTGCCGCTACGAGCACTATCCGCATCTGCATCCCGCGGTGATCGTGCTGGTGCGCGACGGCGACCGCGTGCTGCTGGCCCGCAAGGCGATCTGGGCGCCGGGCCGCTACGCGCTAGTCGCGGGCTTCGTGGACAACGGCGAGTCACTCGAGGGCTGCGTGGCCCGCGAGGTGAAGGAGGAGGTCGGCGTCGACGTCAAGAACATCCGGTACGTGGGCAGCCAGAACTGGCCGTTCCCCAGCCAGATCATGATCGGCTTCGTCGCCGACTACGCGGGCGGCGAGATCACCATCGACGGCGAGGAGCTCGAGGACGCGCGGTGGTTTCCGCGCACCGAGATGCCGGTGGGTCCGGCCCGCCACTCCATCGCGGGCTGGATCATCCGCAACTTTTCGGGCACCGCGGCCACCTAGCGTCCGACGATCGAGGAGCAGGAGCCATGCGCGACGAGCAGAGCATCGAGACCGAAGCCACCGAGCTGCTGAGGACCCTGATCCGCAACCAGTGCGTCAACGACGGCACGGTGGCGTCGGGGCACGAGACGCGCAGCGTCTCGGCGCTGGAGGCCTACTTCAACGGCGCCGGCGTGGCCTGCGAGCGCTACACCTCCGAGCCGGGGCGCGAGAGCCTCATCGCGCGGATCGAGGGATCGGACCCGACGGCGCCGCGCCTGCTCCTGATGGGCCACACCGACGTGGTGCCGGTGAGCCCGGAGGGCTGGCGGCGCGATCCGTTCGGAGGCGAGCTGGTGGACGGCGTGGTCTGGGGCCGCGGGGCGATCGACATGCTCAACCTCACCACCACGATGGCGGTCGCCACCCGGCGCCTCGCCCGCGACGGATTCCGGCCGCGCGGCACCCTCATCTACCTCGCGGTCGCCGACGAGGAGGCGGGCGGCACCTACGGCGCCGGCTACCTGGTGGACCGCCGCCCCGAGATGGTGAAGGCCGACTACGTCATCACCGAGAGCGGGGGCGTGCCGATCCCCACCGGCCGCGGCCACGTTCTCGGGGTGACCGTCGGGGAGAAGGGCGCGAACTGGCGGCACCTCACGGTGGCCGGCACGCCCGGCCACGGCTCACGGCCGTTCCGCACCGACAACGCGCTGGTGACCGCGGCGGAGGTCGTGCGCCGCATCGCGGCCTATCAGCCGAAGACGCGCATCCTCGACGTGTGGCGCGAGTACGTCCGATCGATGGAGCTGGGGCCCGAGCTGACCCGCGGGTTGACCGAGCCCGAGCACGTGCTCGAGACGGTGCGCGGGATGGACAACCTGGCGCTGGCCCGCGAGGCGCACGCCTGCACCCACACCACCTTCTCACCCAACGTCATCCACGGCGGCGTGAAGACCAACGTCATCCCGGACCGCGTGGAGATCGACGTGGACATCCGCGCCCTGCCCGGCGTGACGAGCGAGGACGTCGACGCGATGCTCGCGGAAGCGCTCGGCGACCTGGCGCCGCGGGTGACGATCCGGCGGGGCCGCGGGCAGTCGGGGTCGCTCAGCACGCACGACACCCCGCTGGTCGCCGCGATGGAGCGCGTGACCTCGCGCCTGATGCCGGGCAGCCGCGTGGTGCCCAAGATGACCACCGGCGGGACCGACGCGAAGTTCTGGCGGTGGCAGGGCGTGCCCGCCTACGGCTTCGGCCTGCAGTCGCTCCGCATCCCCTACACCGAATACCCGCTCATGTTCCACGGCCACAACGAGCGCGTTGACACCGAGAGCCTCCGGCTCTCCACCATGATGTGGGAGACCCTCGCCCGCGACTTCCTCGCCTAGCCTGGTCGCCTGGGCTGGGGTCAGGTCTTGCATTACGACATTTCCGGGCGGGCGCGTCGCCGCGCCGCCTAGAAAATGTCGTAATGCAAGACCTGACCCCGTCTAGAGGTCCTTCTGCAGGGAGTCGATGCAGTCGGCGACGATGGCGACCAGCTCGTCGACCTCGGCGGCGGTGATGCAGAGCGGCGGGGCGAGGCGCAGCACGGTGCCGCGCGCGTAGACGATGGCCCCGCGGTTCCAGGCCTTGCGGTCCAGCTCGGCCACGTGCTTCTGGGCCAGCGGCTTGCCCGAGCCGTCGGGCTCGACGAAGTCCACGCAGACCAGCAGTCCGCGGCCACGCACGTCGCCCACGATGGGGTGCTTGCCCACCGCGCGGCGCAGGCCGTCCACCAGCCGCTCGCCCATGGCCGCCGCGTTGGCCACCAGGTTGTCCTGCTCCATGATCCGCAGATTGGCCAGTGCGGCCGCGCACGCGACCGGATGCGCGGCGTAGGTGTTCGGGTGGACGTTCTCCTGGGTGGTCGTGTCGGAGAACGCCTCGGCGAGCCGGGTCCGCGCGATGCTGGCCGAGAGCGGGATGTAGCCCGAGGTGATGCCCTTGGCCACCGATAGGAGATCCGGCACGACCTGATCGTGCTCGACCGCGAACCACCGGCCGGTGCGCCCGAAGCCGGTGATCACCTCGTCGGCGATCAGCAGGACGTCCAGCTCGTCGCACAGCGCCCGCACCGCCCGCAGCCAGCCGATCGGGGGCATGATGAAGCCACCCGACGAGAGCACCGGCTCCATGATCACCGCGGAGACGGTCTCCGGCCCCTCGCGCACGATGGCCTCGCGCAGCTCGGCGATACGGCGCGCGATCAGATCGGCTTCGGTGCCGCCCTGCAAATCGCGGAAGGGATGCGGCGGCGCCACCTTGGCGAAGCCGGGCACCGCCAGCGGCGCGTAGGCCTGCGAGAGGTGCGGCAGGCCGCAGACCGCGAACGTGCCCATGGTCGCGCCGTGATAGCCGCCCTGCAGCGAGATGACCTTGTGCTTGGCCGACTTGCCGGAAGCGAGCCAGTACTGCCGGGCGATCTGCATCGAGCGCTCGTTGGCCTCGGATCCGCTCACCGCGAACATGGTGTAGCGCAGATCGCCGGGCGTGAGGGTCGAGAGCTTCTCGGCCAGCTCGGCGGCAGGGCGATTGGAAAACTGTCGCGTGGTCGGGTAGTAGGCGAGCCGCACCGTCTGCTCCGCGATGGCCTCCGCGATCTCGCGCCGCCCGTGGCCCACGTTGACCACCGCGAGTCCGGCGAAGCCGTCCATCAGCTTCTTGCCCTGCTCGGTCCAGACCCACACGCCCTCGGCCCGGTCGATGACCAGCTCCTCGTCGGAGAGGAACGGGTGGTCCTGCGTCTTGTGGGTCCAGAGGTGCCTGATGGCCTTCGCGTCGGTGGTCATGGATTCGTCTCCGGCAAGGGTGCGCCGCTCGTCTGGTGAGCCGCCATCCTAGCACTGCCCGGTGCTGATTTTCAGCCACCGCCTGACACTTTGCGCCGGCGAGCCGGGCGGGACACCCGGGATTTGACCCGGCATTCCGGCAGGTTACCCGTGGCCTGCTCCTTGCTCCTCCATGGCGGGTCGGACCCCACGATGAACACCAGCAGACACGACGCGGCATCGACGAGATCGCTCAGCGGTACGGACGCGGCCGAGATCGCGTCGCTCCGCGCGCGCCTGCGGCGGCTCGAGCAGGAGAACCTCCGGCTGCTCGACGACGAGCGCGCCCGTCAGCAGGAGACCAAGGCGCTGGCCGGCATCGGCCGCCTCTTGTCAGAGCGCCTCGAGCCCGACGTGGTCGGCCAGCGCATCGCGGAAAGCCTCCGGTCGCTGCTCGACGGCCGCTCCGCCGTCGTCTACCGCATCGACACCGACACCGCGAATCTCCTCGCGCTGGCCGTGTCGCAGGAGGCCGAGCCGGGCACCGGCTGGCGGCCGGTCCGGCCGGTGGGATCGGGCGCGCTCGGTCTGGCCATTCGCGATCGCCGCACGGTCACGACGCCGGACGCACTCGTCGACGCGCGGGTCGAGATCACCCCGGAGCTGCGCGCGCACCTGGAGAAGCTGCAGGACCGCGCGGTGCTCGCGGTGCCGCTCCTCACCCAGCATCGCCTCATCGGGGTGCTGGCGGTGCGAAACGTCACCGGCACCGTGTTCGACGCGCGCGCGGTCCAGCTCGCCGAGACGCTCGCCGATCAGGCCGCGCTCACCCTCGAGCAGGCGCGCCTCTTCGCCGAGCAGGAGCAGCGGCGCCGCGAGGCGGAGGTCCAGGCCGACCTGGCCCGGACGATCGGCGCGACCCTCGACCTCGAGACGGTGCTGCGACGAGTGACCGGGGCCGCCAAGGAGCTGTGCCGGAGCGACGGCGCGGTCATCGGCCTTCGGATCGCGGGATCGGACGCCGTGCTCCTGCGCTCGTGGACCGAGCCCTGGTACGACGCCCTCGTGGCCACCCGCATCCTGCCCGGCAAGGGACTGGGCGGCCACGTGCTCGCCGACGGACGGCCGTGCCGCACCGGCGACGACATCGGCGGGCCGCGAGTCGGCGACCATTATCACGAGCAGATCAGCCGGCTCGGCATCCAGGCCCAGATGGCGGTGCCGGTGCTCATCGACGGGCGCGTCGAGGGGCTGCTCTACGTGGACAACCGCTCGGCCCGCACCTTCAGCGACCAGGACGAGGCGATCCTGGTGCGCCTGGCCGCCCAGGCCGCGCTGGCCATCCGCAACGCGACCCTCTTCGCCGACGAGCAGCTGGCCCGCGGCACCGCCGAACGCCTCGTGCGCGCGCTCCGCGAGAGCCAGGAGCGGTTCCAGTTCGTGGCCCGCGCCACCAACGACGCGGTGTGGGACTGGGATCTGGTCAGCGACGAGCTGTGGTGGAACGAAGGCGTGCAGACCCTCTTCGGCTACGCGCCGGAGCAGATCGGGCCCGACGTGTCCTGGTGGCACGACCGCATCCACCCCGAGGATCGCGAGCGCGTGGTGCGGGACATCCGCGCGGCGGTCGACCGCGGCAGCGAGAGCTGGAGCGCAGAATATCGGTACCGGCGCGCGGACGGCTCGTACGCCCGCGTGTTCGACCGCGGCTACGTGCTGCGCGACAGCGAGGGGCGCGCGACCCGGATGATCGGCGCGATGATGGACATCACCCAGCGCAAGCAGCTCGAGGACGAGCTGCGGCAGGCTCAGAAGATGGAGGCGGTGGGACTGCTGGCCGGCGGCGTGGCCCACGACTTCAACAACCTGCTCACCGTCATCGCCGGCCGGACCCACCTGCTGCTGGCCAAGCTCAAGGCGGACGATCCGTCCCGCCGCAGTGTCGAGCTGATCCAGAAAACGTCGGACCGCGCGGCCGCCCTCACCCGCCAGCTCCTGGCCTTCAGCCGAAAGCAGGTGCTGCAGCGCAAGGTCCTCGACCTCAACGCCACCGTGGCCGAGGTGAGCGGGATCCTGCGACGACTGATCGGCGAGGACGTCGAGCTCCTGCTGACCCTCGGCCCGCGCGCCGGCTGCGTCAACGCCGATCCCGGTCAGCTCGAGCAGGTGCTACTGAACCTGGCGGTCAACGCGCGCGACGCGATGCCTCGGGGAGGCACGCTGAGCCTCGAGACCGACCAGGTGCGGCTCGACGCGGCGCCGGCCGGCCGACCCGACGCGCTGCCGCCCGGCCCGTACGCGGTGCTGCGCGTGATCGACACCGGCACCGGCATGGACGAGGCGACCCAGGCCCGCATCTTCGTGCCGTTCTTCACCACCAAGGAGCGCGGCAAGGGCACCGGCCTCGGCCTCTCGATGGTGCACGGCGTCGTGCGCCAGCACGGGGGCACCATCACGGTGCGCAGCACGGTGGACGCCGGGGCCACGTTCGAGATCTACCTGCCGCAGGTCGAGGTGGCGCCCGACGGCGAGGAGCCCGGCGAGCCCGCGCGGCCCGCGGCCGGGCACGAGACGGTGCTGCTGGTCGAGGACGAGGACGACGTGCGCGCGCTGGCCCGCGAGGTCCTCGAGCGGCAGGGCTACACGGTGGTGGAGGCGCCCGACGGCGCGCAGGCTCTCTCGCTCTTCGAGCGCGACGGCCGCCGTATCGACCTCATCCTTACCGACGTGGTCATGCCTCGCATGAGCGGCCGCGAGCTGGTGGATCGCGTGCGGGCCAGCCGCCCGGCCATGCCGGTGCTCTACATGTCCGGCTATACCGAGGACGCCATCGTGCGCCACGGGGTGCGCGACGCGAGCCTGCTCCTGCTCAGCAAGCCGTTCGGCCCCGCCGACCTGGTGCGCAAGGTCCGCGAGGTCCTCGACAAATCCCGCTAGCTACCGCGTCACCAGCGGCTCGCCGATCAGCTTCCAGTAGGGGAGCGCCACCGCCAGCACCACGAGGGCGGCCAGCACGGTCATCAGCAGCCCGAAGCGGAAGATCTCGCCGGCCGTGAGATGCCCGCGCTCGTACACGACGAGCGACGAGCCGCTCTGGGCCGGGTAGTAGAGCACCGCGTCCCCCGCGATCGTCACGATCAGCCCGCACAACACCGGATTCAGTCCCGACGCCACGCCCGCCGACATCGCGACCGGGATGGTGGTGGCGAGGAAGCCGGTGATGTTCGGGATCATCAGGCGCACCACCGCGGAGGCGGCGAGCAGCACGCCCACCACCATCAGCGGGGTCTGGGCCACCCCGTGCGCGGCCCCGACCACGCCGGCGGCCAGCCAGTCGCTGGCGCCCGAGCGCGACAGGGCCTGGGCCAGCGAGAGCGAGGCCGCGATGACGAAGAAATTGCTCCAGCCCACCTCCTGCTCGAACTCCCGCCAGGTGAGCACACCCCAGCGCGGCATCAGATAGCCGATCCACGCGAGCAGCGCGGGCAGGGTCGGATGCCAGTGGTGCAGCGAGTCGGTGAGCCAGAGCAGCCCCGCGCCGGCGGTGATGAGCGCGGCGCGCAGCTCGACCGCGGTGAGCGGCCGCCGGTCCGCCGCTGGCGGCACCGCGACCTCGTCCCGGAAGCCGTGACGATACCGCAGGTAGATCGCGATCGAGGCCAGCGCGAGCAGCGCCGCGTAGGGCACGCACATGAGCACGAGCCAGTGCGACCAGGAGATGGCGCCGATCAGCCCGGCGGCCACGATCGGGGTGATGCCGCCGGTGAGGAACACGGTGGAGGACAGGCGGTTCACCGAGTTCAACACCAGCATGATCGCGCGCGACAGGGGCGCGCCGCGCGGCACCCGGCCCAGCTCCAGCGCCTGGTCGTAGACGTGCACCAGGATGCCGGTGCGCGTTGTGGCCGACGGCAGGATCAGCGTGAGCGGGATCAGCGCGAGCAGCAGATGCCCGTAGAGGGCGCCCGCGCGCCCGCGGCCCCGGGCCAGGAGGACACGCGCCACCCGCTCGGCCAGGCCGCTGCGGGCCACCGCCACGCCCATCGTGAGCACGCCGATCAGGAAGTAGGCGATCGGATCCGCGAAGCCCACCAGTGCCTCGCGGATCCCCGGCACCGCGCGGGTGAACACCAGCGCCACGATCGCCACCACGCCGGTCACGCCGGGAGGCAGCGTCTCGAGCCCCCACAGGCCGATGGCCAGCACGATGACCGCGAGGACGCGCTGGCCGTCGACGCTGAGACCGGCCGGGGTGGGCGCGGCCAGCACCGCCAGGCTTCCGAGCAGCGGGATCACAGCGCGGAAGCCTGACGGTGGGCGCACCGGGCAACAATACTACCAGTGACCGTCGTGGCGATTACCAGTGACCGTAGTAGCGGGGCGCGTACCAGCCGGGCGCGTAGCCCGGGTGGGCGGGATAGACGTAGGTGATGCGCGGCCGAGGCCGGGGCACGTACGCGAACGGCGGCGCCAGCGGCACCACCGCGCAGCCGGCCAGCAGCAACGCGGCCAGTGGAATCCAGAGCCATCGCATGATCGGATCCTCCTCGTCCGATCAGACGGGCGCGCCCACTCCGAATATTCCGGGCCCCGCGCGTAAACGCGCGGGGAGAATGGCGCGTCTAGATCTTTGGGCGCGACGTCGCGGCGTCTAGCGCGGCTGCTCGCCGAGCACGATGACGCCGGCCGCCGCGAGCCGGTCGATCTCCTCGGCGGAGAGTCCCATCTCGCGCAGCACCTCGGCGGTGTGCTGGCCGAGCAGGGGCGCCGGCCGATCGATACGCGGCGGCGTGCCCGAGGCCTGTCCGGGGAACGCGAGCATCTTCACCTTGCCCGCGCCGGGCTGCTCGACCTCGGCCACGAGCCCCAGGTGGCGAACCTGCGGGTCCTCGAACACCTCATGGAACTCGTAGATCGGTCCCGCGGCCACCCCGGCCTTCTCGAGGCGCGTCACCCAGTCGGCCACCGACCCCCCGCTGGCGAAGATGCCCTCGACCCGCGCCTTGAACGTCGCGTGATTTTCCAGGCGCGCCGCGTTCGTGGCGAAGCGCGGATCGGTCTCCATCTCGTGGTCGCCGAGCGCGGCGCAGAAGCGGCCCCACTGGTCCGGGTTCAGCAGCACCACGTTGATGAAGCCGTCGCGGGCCTGGAACGCTTCCGCGGGCGACAGATGCAGGTTGCGGTTGCCCGCGCGCTTCGGCCGCTCGCCGGTGTCGAAGAAGATCGCGACCGGATCGGGCAAGAGACCGAGGCTCGCGGTGACCAGGCTCACGTCGACGTGCTGGCCTTCACCGGTGCGGAGACGATGGACCAGCGCCGCGTTGATCATGCCGAAGGCCATGTAGGAGGCCGCGACGTCGGAGATCGAGCCGCCCACCCGGGTCGGTGGATGCCCCGGCATGCCGGTGAGGGCCATGAGCCCGCTCATGCCCTGCGCGATCGTGTTGTAGCCGGGCTTGCGGGCGAGGGGGCCGGTCTGGCCGAAGCCGGTCACCGAGGCGTACACCACTGCCGGATTCACCGCGCGGATCGCCGCGTAGCCCAGGCCCAGCCGCTCGGCCACGCCGGGCAGGAAGTTCTCGAGGACGACGTCGGCGCGGCGGGCCAGCTCGAACGCCAGCCGCGCGCCCTCGGGCTTTTGCAGATCCACCGCGATGCCGCGCTTGTTGCGGTTGACCGCCGCGAAGGAGGCGCTCATCTGCCCGTTGCCGCGGAGCGCCCGCATGTCGTCGCCGCGGCCGGGCCGCTCCAGCTTGATCACGTCGGCGCCGAGGTCGCCCAGCAGAGCGGCCGCGTACGGACCGGCGATCACGCGCGAGAGGTCGAGGACGCGAATACCCTGGAGCATGGCGGCCCGGGCATGGTGCCGCGGCGGGCCGGCGGAGTCAAGACGCCGGGGCCGGCAGCTTGACGACGACTCCGCCGGTCGCTAGGCTCTCCCCACACGCGGAAGGACGCGGTTCACCGAGCCAAAGGGGGCGTCATGCGCTACCAACGGATCTCCGCCGACTGCCACATCGATCTGCCCTGGATCCCGCCCGACCTGTTCTCGTCGAATGCCTCGGCGGCGCTCCGGGACCGCATGCCCTACGTGAAGGACGGGCCCGACGGCCCGTACTGGACCGCGAAGAACGGCACCAGCTTCGGGCTCTGGGGCGGCGTGGGACCGGCGGGCCAGAAGTACGAGCCGGGCAAGCACCACCGCGTGGACGTCATGGCGGCGACCGGTCTCTATGACGACGGCCGCCAGGGCATCGCCCGGCCGACCACTCCCGAGCTGCGGGCGAAGGACATGGACCGCGACGGGGTGCAGGCCGAGGTCATCTACGGCATCCTCGGCGCGGCCACGCGGCTGAACGATCACGAGGCCGCCACCGAGATGTTCCACATCTACAACGACTGGCTGGTAGACTTCTGCCGGCACGACCCCGACCGCTTCATCGGCCTGGCCTGCCTGCCCTACGGCGACATCGACGCGGCGGTGCAGGAGGTCTACCGGGTGGCCAAGCTCGGGCTGCGGGGCATGGAGCTGTCGTGCTCCTGGGACATGGAGCCGATGTGGCATCCGACCTGGGAGCCCCTGTGGAAGGCGGTCAACGACGTGAACCTGCCGCTGCACTTCCACACCTTCCCGGCCCTGCCGCCCAGCGTGCTGGAGAAACAGAAGGGGCTCACCCGGCGCGCCGCGTTCTTCACGGTGGTCTCCGCGTTCCAGATGAACCTGGTCAACATCCTGGCCGCGATCATCGGGGCCGCGGTGCTCGAGCGCTACCCGAACGTGCGCATCGCCTTCGGCGAGTCCGGCATCGGCTGGGTGCCCTACGCGCTCGACCGCATGGACTTCGAGTGGGAGGACCGCTTCACCGACCTGGGCCTCACGATGAAGCCCAGCGACTACTGGCGGCGGCAGTGCAAGGCGACCTTCCAGTTCGACCGCATCGGCACCAAGCTGATCGAGGACATGGGCGTGGAGACGCTGATGTGGGGCTCCGACTATCCGCACGGCGACGGGGTGTGGCCCGACTCCACCAAGTACATCGCCGAGCAGTTCGGCCACCTGCCCGCCGAGGTCACCCGCAAGATCACCTGCGAGAACGCCGGCCACTTCTACGGCCTGCTGAAATAATCGGGGTCAGGTCTTGCATTACGACACATGTCGTAATGCAAGACCTGACCCCAGCCGGTTACGCGCGCGCTTCGAGGACCATGTTGGCGGGCGTCTCGGCGACGCGACGCACGCGCGAGAAGCCGGCCTCGCTCAGCACGTCACGGAGGCGCTTCTCGCCGGCCTGCGCGCCCAGCGCGAGTCCCACTTCCTGGCTGAGCGAGGCCGGCGTGCACAGCAGCGTCGACGCCCCGTAGTAGAGCCGTCCGATCGGGTTGAGGTTGTCCTCCAGCCGGTCGTTGGCGAAGGGCTCCACCAGCATCCACGTCCCGCCCGCGCCGAGCGACTGGCGCACGTGACGGGCCGCCCCGACCGGGTCGCCCATGTCGTGCAGGCAGTCGAAGAAGGTGACCAGATCGTAGCCGGTGCCCGGATAGGCCTTGGCCGAGGCCACCTCGAACGACACGCGATCCCCCACCCCCGCCTTGTCGGCGGCCCGCCGCGCCGCCTCGATGGAGGCGGGATGGTAGTCGAACCCGGTGATGGTCGCGCGCGAGAACGCCTGCGCCATGATGATGGTGGAGGCGCCGTGACCGCAGCCCACGTCGGCGATCCGCCCGCCCGCCTCGAGCCGCGCCTTCACACCGTCGAGCGCGGGGATCCACTGGCTGACCAGGTTCATCGCGTAACCCGGGCGGAAGAAGCGCTCGCAGCCCTCGAACACGCCGGGATCGTGCTCGTGCCAGCCCACGCCCTCGCCGGTGCGGAACGCGTCGGCGATCCGGGCCTCGTCGCGGATCGATCCCACGCCCAGCATGAACGCGCCCGGCAGGTCCGCGTCCAGCAGCAGGAACGCGTGCTCCGGCGGCAGCGTGAAGCGGCCGCTCGCCGCCTCGTAGGTCACGTACCCGCCCGCCGCCTGCGCGGAGAGCCACTCGCGGACGTAGCGCTCGCGTGCGCCGGTGCGCTCGGCCAGCTCCGCCGCGGTCATGGGCCCGCCGTCCGCGAGCGCGCGGTAGAGGCCCAGCTTGTCCCCGATCAGCACGAGGCCCGCGTGGAACGTCGCGGCCACGTCCTGGATCGCCTTGCCGAGAAACTCGTTCACCTTCGCCTGGTCCAGTGTCGCGTGCTGAGGTGCCATCGTTCATCCTCCTCTGGGCGCTTGGCCCGAATGATGGTGGCCAACGGCTTCAGGAAATTGCGAGCGCCGTGCCACGAGCCGGGCCGTCGTAAGGCCGCGTCGCGCCGGCGATCCCGACCGCGACGCCGGCGGCCCCTGCAAGGTCACGCGGCAACTCGTCCTCGTCTCGATTCGCGCGCTCATCAGTCGTTCCGGGAACTTGCGCGGGCTCGGCCCGCGGCAGACGAGCCTGCGGGAGCCGCAAGGCCGGCTTGCGGACCCCGCCCCCGCGAAGTCAATGCAGTGGCGCGCCATCGAGGTGGTGCTCGATGAGCGCGTTGATCCGGTCCGGGTGCGTGACCGGCGCCATGTGGCCCACGCCCTCGACCTCGATCACGGTCACGCGCGGCAAGACCTTCGTGAGCAGCCGCGCGACTTCCCGGCCCGACGCCGGCGACTCGGAGCCGGTCAGGTAGAGCACCGGGACGTCCAGATCCGCGAACGCGGACAGCGGCGTCGGCTCCCGGAACACGGCGTCCCACTCCGCCTTCACCGTGCTCATCGCGCCCGCGATGGCGTCGCGGCGCTGCGGCGGCATCCCCGCCCACGCGCCCGGCTCCATCCAGTAGTCCACGAACCGCTGCCCGGCTCCGTGCGGGTCGCCGCGCTCGAGCAGCAGGACGGTGTCGTCGCGCACCGCGGTGATCTCGCGGGCCGCCGGCTGGTCCGAATCCTCGGCCACCAGCACCGAGAAGAGCACCGGCTCGAACAGGACGAGCGACTCGACCCGCTCCGGCCAGGCGCA
>Ga0209974_10000520_pt1 | contig 12839 bp, 10 predicted proteins | sample InoplaM3SPM_FD_187592 | JGI IMG/M metagenome (GOLD analysis project Ga0209974, IMG submission 187592) | Arabidopsis thaliana rhizosphere microbial communities from the Joint Genome Institute, USA, that affect carbon cycling - Inoculated... | ecosystem: Host-associated > Plants > Roots >...
CCGCTGATCGTCTACGGGCTGCTGCTGACGGCGTTCGGGTGGCAGGCGTTCGGACTGATCCGCGGTTCGCCGGCGTTCGCGACGCTGGCGCTCGGCGTCGGCATGCTGCTGTTCGACTTTGGCGCGGTGCTGTGGGGCATCAACTACCTGTCGCTGCGCCAGGCGATCACGCCGGATCGGTTGCTAGGGCGCATGACGGCGACGATGCGCTTCCTGGCGGTCGCTGCGGCACCGCTCGGATCGCTTGTCGGTGGCGCTCTTGCAACCGGCGTCGGCCTGCGCGAGACGTTGTGGGTCGTCGGCTCGCTCGGCATGGTGCTCGCAGTCGTGGCGATGCGGTGGTCGCCCGTCCGCATGCATCGACGGCTGCCCGCCGTGGCAATGGAGTAAAACCTGGTGTCGTACTTTGGGGCAACAGCGCGACTTACTGCTCTGCCCCCAAAGTCCGATTCTCAGCAGGCGCGCGCCATCCGCGCGGCGGTGCTGTCGTGGGGCGACACGTTCTTGTGCAGCGCCCGCGGCTCGTGCAGCTGCAAGTGGCCGAGTTCGAGCGATCCCTCGGCCTGGCGAATGTCCTGCCGGTCGACGTCGCGCGGGTTCTGGCCGCGCATGATCTGCGTGGCGCTCGTGAGCGCGACGACCTTGCACTCGTCCCGCTGGGCCTCCGCATTCGCGAGGGCCTGCGGGCCGTTCAGCGTCTCGCATCCCGACATCGCCAGCGCGATGCTGCAAAACAGTCCAATGATCGATGGTTTCATGGCGTTGCTCCTCGAAGCCTCCTGCCCAGGTGAACAGCGAAGACGGCACGCGTAATCCAGGTCGCCTGCACGAAGCTTACGCTCCGGCGAGCTGGAACGGATAGATCGACGGCAGCGCGAGGATCCGTGTGAGTTCATCGAGCGCGCGCCGCGATTCGTCGATGAGCGCGGGGTCGCGCAGGTCGGCCGCGGCAAGGCGGTCGCGGTAATGACCCCGGATCCATCCGTCGAGCGTCGTGTCGAGTGCGGGGGTCAGGAAGACGTTCGCGCGCACCGCCGCGCGGTCGTCATCGTTCAGCGGAACGCGCAGTCGCAGGCACGCCGGGCCGCCGCCGTTGCGCATGCTCTGGCGGAGGTCGAACGTCAGCACGTCGCCGATCGGCGAACCGTCCGCGACGAGCCGGTCGAGGATCTGCGACGTCGCGCGATGCACGCGGCATTCCTCCGGCGCGACGAGCAGGAAACGATCCCCTTGCAGCGGCAGCAACTGACTGTTGAAGAGGTACGTGCCGACGGCGTCGGCGACGGGCAGCTCGTCGTCGCGGATCACCACGGCCGTGAACGCGGGGCCGACGGCAGCGGCGAGCGCATCGAGCACGCGGGCCTGCTCGACGAACGCCCGCTCGTGGCAGAACAGGAACGCGCCTTCGCCGACGGCGATGACGTCGTTGTGGAAGACGCCGCCGTCGATCGCGTCCGTCCGCTGCTGAGCGAACACCGTGCGTAGGGGGTCGAGGCCGTGCCGGCGTGCGATCGCCTCGCTCGCTTCGCGCGTCTGCCGCGCCGGGAATCGCGCCGGCGCGACACCTCCACTGAAGGCCCGCCGTCCATACACGAAGAACTCGACGCCCGCGTCCCCCGGCATTCCGAAGCGTGTGTGATTGGCTGCGCCTTCGTCGCCGAACTGCGGAGCTGCAGGGAGAGTGTCGTGCACGCAAAAGCGCGCGCTGTCGCTGAAGATGGCGCGCAGCACGCGCGTCGTCGTCTTCGCTTCGATCGATCGATGGAAATGCGTGACCAGGTTCGCCGGTGTGACGTGCATGCGCCCGTCGGCGCAATCCGCGGCAGCACTGATCGTCGCGGCGTTGGCCGCCCACATCGCCGCCGCCGATGAGCACGCCGCGAGTAATTCCGGCGCATCGCGCCCCGCAGCGACGATCACGTCGTGGTCGGTGCCCTCGAAGCCGAGTTCGCGCAGCGCGCCGACGTCGGGGCGTTCCTGCGGCGGCAAGACCGCCTGCGGGAATCCGCGTGCAGCGAGCGCGCGCATCTTGGCGAGACCCTGCAACGCGGCTTCGCGCGGATTGGCGTCCTGTAACGCATTCCGCTCGGCGGCGAGGTTGCCGCGTGCGAGTCCAGCGTAGTTGTGTGTCGGACCCGGAATGCCGTCGAAGTTGGTCACGCTCGTCTGCGCGGCGCGTGGCGACGACACCGCAGGCGACGCGTCGGTTGCGGTGTCTGGATCCGTCATCGATCGGCGGGCGCGAGCGGTACGGCGCGCACACTGTCGCCTTCGGTAACGCCGAGCGCTTCCGCGGCGTACGGCAGCAGCGGGAAGCGATCGACACGCGGCGGCGCGGCGGTCACGAGGGCGCGGAATTCCGCGAACTTGCGATTGCAGACCAGCCACAGGATGTCGTCGGTCAGGCTATCCGGCACCGGGTCTTCCTCGCCGAGCGTGCAAGTCATGACCGTGGAACGCCGGACGGCGTCGATGTTGTCGCGCGCACATTCGACCGTCGGCCCGGCGTCGAAAATGTCGACGTAGCCCTCGTAGCGAAATCCTTCCTGCTCGAGCATTGCACGCGCCGGCGCCGTGTCGGCGTGCACGCTGCCGATTGCCTCGCGCGCCGTCGCCGGCAGAAGGTTCACGTAGACGGGGTGCTTCGGCATCAGTTCGGCGATGAACGACTTCTGCCCGAGGCCGGTCAGGTAGTCGGCGGTCGAGTACTCCATCGCGAAAAAGTGCCGGCCGAGGCCCTCCCAGAACGGACTGGTGCCATCGGCTTCGAGCCGTCCCCGCAATTCGGCGATCACCTTGGGTGCGAACAGCGGCGCGAACTCCGCGATGAACATCAACCGGCATTTCGCGAGCAGGACGCCGTTCTTGCCGACCCGGTAGCGTTGATCGAGAAACAGCGAGCAGAGCTCGGTGTGCCCGGTGTGGTCGTTCGACAGGAACAGCGTCGGCGAGACCGTGTAGACGTTGAGCGCGCGGGATGCGTGGACGAGCGTGCCGACGTGGTAGTTGTACCAGGGCTCGCGCAGGCCGACCGCCGCCTCGATCGCGCTGATGCCGACGACACGTTCGGCGGCGCCGTTGCCGCCTTCGGCGAGCACGAACATGTAGCACGCGGTCGCCTTGTCGGCGGCGCCGTCGAACGACGCGAGCGACCGCTCGATTCGCTGCCGCAAGCGATCGCGATCCGCGGGCAGCGTCGTCAGGCCGGTGCCGGTCTGCTCGGACAGAGCGAGCACGACCGGCAGATCATCGCGCACGATCGGCCGGACGAAGAACATGAAAGATCGGTTATGCCAGCGCCCGGGTCAGCGCCGTTTCGAGCCGCGCGAGTCCTTCGAGAATCTCGTCGAGCGAAATGACGAGCGAGGGCGCAATGCGCACGACGTCGGGTCCGGCGACGAGCACGAGCAAGCCCGCGTCGCCCGCCGCCTTCATCACGTCCACGGACTTGCCGCGCAAGGACTCCTCGAGTTCGCAGCCAAGCCATACGCCCTCGCCGCGAAGTTCGCGGAACACGCGGCGCCGCGTGTTGATGGCGCGCAAGCCCTCCATGAACAACGCATGGCGCGCCTTGACGCCGTCGAGCACCTCGGTCGTGTTGATGATGTCGAATACGGCGCCCGCGACTGCGCACGCAAGCGGGTTCCCGCCGTACGTCGTCCCATGCACGCCGACGGTAAAGGCGCTCGCGATCTCGGTCGTCGTCAGCATCGCGCCGATCGGGAAACCGCCGCCGAGCCCCTTCGCGCTCGTCAGTATGTCCGGAACGATGCCCTTTTGCATGTACGAAAAGAGCGTGCCGGTGCGCCCCATGCCGCTTTGAATCTCGTCGAGGATCAGGAGCGCGCCATGCGCCGAGCACAGCCGGCGTGCGGCCTGCAGGAATTCCGGCGTGCCGGGTGTCATGCCGCCTTCGCCCTGCATCGGCTCGAGGATCACCGCGCAGATCTCGGCCCCGTGCGCCGCAAATTCCGCTTCGAGCGCAGCGACGTCGTTGTACCTTAGATGCGTGAAGCCGGTCGGATTGGGACCGAAGCCCGTCGCGTATTTCGCCTGGCCGCCCGCCGTCACGGTGAACAGCGTACGGCCGTGAAACGCGTTCAGCGTCGAAACGACGCGCGAACGATGCGGACCGGAGCGATCGTGCGCGTAACGGCGCGCGAGCTTCAACGCGGCTTCGTTCGCTTCCGCCCCCGAATTGCAGAAGAACACGCGCTCGGCGAACGTCGCGTCGATCAGTCGTTTGGCGAGTCGGAGCGCAGGCTCGTTGGTGAACCAGTTCGACATGTGCCACAGCGTGCGCGCCTGCGTTTCGATCGCCTTGACGAGCGCCGGATGACAATGCCCGAGCGCCGTGACCGCGACGCCGCTCGCAAAGTCGATGTACATCCGCCCGTCCTGATCCCATACGCGCGAACCTTCGCCGCGCACGGGCACGAACGGCGCCGGCGCATAGCATGGAACCATCCAGCGATCGAAATCCGCGCGCGCGACCGGCAGCGTTGCGGCATCGGTCGCGACGATGGGGTCCCGCCGTGACGTCTCGGCGACGACCGCCTGCGCAGCGGAGGAGAGGGGCATGGTGGCGGTGTTCAGGCGTCGCGATTAGGGGCTGACGCTCAGCCAGCCGCAGCAACTATCTGCATTTCGACGCGGTACGCCGGGTTCGCGAGACGCGCCTCCACCGTCGCGCGCGCCGGCGTTTCGCCTTGCGGCACCCAGGCGTCCCAGACGGCATTCATCGCAGCGTAATCGCTCATGTCGGCGAGATAGATCGTCGCCGACAGAATGCGCGTCTTGTCGGTTCCCGCTTCGTCGAGCAGCCGATCGACCTGCTTCAACACCGAGCGCGTCTGCGCGTCGATGTCCGCCTTCGGATCTTCGGCAACCTGTCCGGCGAGATACACGAGGCGACCGCCCGGCGGCGGCGCGTAGATGACGAGATCGGAAAGGCGCTTGCCGACGTTACGTCGTTCGATCGTCATGGTGCTATCCTGAATCGAAGGTGTTGCGAGCCTGCCAGTGTAGTCGAAAATGACGCCCCGCCTCGCGCTCTCCATCGCTGCGCTGCTGATGGCGGTCGCCGTCGCATGCGGCGCGTTCGGTGCGCATGCGCTGAAGAGTCGCCTCGCGCCGGATGCGCTCGCCGTGTGGCAGACGGCGGTCAACTATCACGCGTGGCATGCGATCGCTTTGCTCGCCACCGGCATGCTGATGCTTCACATGCCGGGGGCGCGCGCACTCGCCTGGGCTGCCGGACTTTTCCTTGCCGGCATCGCTTTGTTCTCGGGAAGCTTGTACGCGCTCGCGCTCGGCGCGCCGCCGAAAGTCGGCATGATCACGCCGTTCGGCGGCGCCGCGTTCATCGCGGGCTGGATCACCCTCGCGGTTGCGACTTGGGGGTCGACTTCTAGCGCGGCGCTGGTTGCACGTCGACCCGAACCTGCAATCGATCACCCGGGTCGTACGGCAGCCGCGTCGTCACATCGCGATTCTGGTAGCGGTAGGTGACGTCGTAGCCGTCGAGCACGTCGCGGCCCGTGTCAACGGTGCGGCACTGCTCGATGTCGCGCACGACAGGCGCCACCGTGATGCCCGCGCGCTCGCGATCGACGCTGTTTCCAATCGCCGCGCCGGCGATTGCACCACCAATCGTGGCGGCGTCGCGTCCGCTTCCGAACTGGTTGCCGATGACGCCGCCGGTAATGCCGCCGACGATCGCACCGAGCGGCACGCCGTTGCGATCGACGTATTCGTCGGTCGTGACGCGCTCGGTCCAGCATTCGTGGCGCGGATCGCTGATGTGAACGTACACGGGCGTCGCGCGCACCACCTGCGCCCATTGCGTGAATGTGTCTGCGTTCGCCGGCATCGCTGCCGCGCATGCGATCGCCGCTGCCGCGACCATTCCCTGTCGTTGCCAATGCGCTTTCATGATCGATCCTCCAAACCGATGGCGCCAAATGCGCCGCTTCCAACGCCGCCTGCGCGGCATCCCTGATCGAATGACCGCGTGCAGCGACGCGAAGTTCGATCCGTGTAGGAGGACTCCGACAGCGAAGCGAATCAATCGACCTTCGCGCCCGATGCCTTCACGATGCGCGCGTATTTCGCGAGTTCGCTCCCGACGAAACGTGCAAACTCGGCCGGCGTATCGGGCGCCGCCTCGGCACCCTGCGCAATCAGCCGGTCCCGCATCTCCGGCGAATCGAGGATGCGCACGACGTCGGCATTCCATTTGCCGATGATCTCCGGTGGCGTCCCGGCCGGTGCGAACAGGCCGAACCACGTCGAGATATCGAAGCCCGCCACGCCGGCCTCGGCCATCGTGGGCAGCTCCGGCGCGAGCTTCGAACGTTCTGCAGTCGTCACCGCGAGCGCGCGCAGCTTGCCGGCCTTCACCTGCGCCATCGCGTTCGCGAGATTGTCGAACATCAACTGCGTGTCGCCGGCGAGCAAAGCCTGCATCGCCGGCGCCGCGCCCTTGTACGGAACGTGCACCATGTCGATGCCGGCGTCGACCTTGAACAGCTCCCCCGAGAGATGCCCTGCACTTCCGGTGCTGCCCGACCCGAACGACAGCTGCCCGGGATGCGCCTTTGCATACGCGATCAGTTCCTTGACGGAATTGACCGGCAACGATGGATTGACGACGAGCACATTCGGCGTGATCGCGACCCGCGTGATCGGCGCGAAGTCCCTTTGCGCGTCGTACGGCATCTTCGAATAGAGACTCGGGTTGACCGCGTGCGTCGACAGCGCGCCCATCACGACCGTGTAGCCATCGGGTGCCGCTTTGGCGACGAAATCCGCACCGATGTTGCCGCCGGCTCCCGGCTTGTTCTCGACAACGACGTTCTGGCCCCAACGTTCGCCCAGTTGCTGCGCAATCAGGCGGCCGATGACGTCGAGCGGCCCCCCGGGTGGAAAGGGCACGACGAGCCGTGATGGCTTCGCCGGAAACGTTTGGGCACTTACCGGCAGACCCGCCGTCAGAAGTAACGCAGCCAAGCCGACATGGACGGCGTTTCGCCACGCTCGCGTGTACAAAACGCGCTGCTCCGCGCTCTCTGAAACATCTGCTTTCAACATGAACAAAGCTCCTCGATCGGCCGGACGCGAGTGTAGCAAGCCGGTTCTAGATGCTCGTGCTCGTGACGAGCGGGTTTGCCGGGCTCAGAGCCGCAGCGCATAATTACGGATTACCGTGGCGCCGCAGGGAACGCTCGCGCGGCGCAAGAATCTCCTGAGAATGCACAAATCCGCGTTAGTCGCAGCGGCTGCGCTCGGAATCGCCGTGGCTGCGGGCGCCGGTTACTGGTTCGGTACCCAGCGGCCGCCCACCGATCCGACGGCCACTGCCGCCGCGCCGCCGAAAAATGGAGCGCAAGCGCCCGCCGGCGCACCGATGACCGTCGAAGCCACGAAGGTCGCGATGCAGGCGCTGCCGCAAACGATCACCGCGGTGGGCAGCCTGCGCTCCGATGAGTCGATCACCGTCCGGCCCGAGGTCGCGGGACGCATCAGCGCGATCCTGTTCAAGGAAGGTCAGCACGTCGGCAAGGGCATGACGCTGATACGCCTCGACCCCGCGATCAACGCGGCCGAGGTCCAGCAGGCACGCGCGAACCTGAAACTGGCGAAGAGCAAGTACGACCGCGCCGTCGAGCTTTCGCAGCGGAATTTCATCTCGGGCCAGGCGAAGGACGAAGCGGAAAACAATCTGCGCGTGGCCGAAGCATCGGTCGCGCTGGTCGAGGCGCGGCTCGCCAAGACCGAGATCAAGGCGCCGTTTTCCGGTGTCATTGGCCTGCGCGTCGTGTCGGTCGGCGATTACGTGAAGGAGGGTGCCGACGTCGTCAACCTCGAATCGATCGATCCGCTGAAGGTCGATTTCCGCGTGCCCGAGATCTACATGCGCCAGGTGCAACCGGGCCAGTCGCTCACCGTCACGCTCGACGCGCTCCCTGGGAAGACGTTCGAGGGCAAGGTGTTCGCCGTCAATCCACTCGTGGACGCCGCCGGCCGCGCCGTCGTCATTCGGGCGATCGTCGCCAATCCCGACACGTCGCTGCGGCCGGGCATGTTCGCGCGCGTCAAGCTGATCACGCGCGACGAGAAGGAAGCGCTGGTCGTTCCCGAGCAGGCGATCGTTCCGCAGGGCGACGAGCAGTACGTGTTTCGCATCGTCGACGGCAAGGTTACTCGCGTCAAGGTCGAGGTCGGCCAGCGGCGCGAAGGCAAGGTCGAGATCGTCAAGGGCCTCGACGCCAACGACGTCGTCGTCACCGCGGGCCAGCTCAAGTTGCGCGACGGCATGGCGGTGACAGTGCTCGGCGCGAACGGCCCGGCGTCGGCAGCCGTGCCGGGGCAGCGGAACAAGGCCGACACGTCGTCGCTTCCGCTCGCCAAGTCCTGAGCACGCACCCACGCGCCACGCGCTGAACCATGCAACTGCCCGAAATCTGCATCAAGCGCCCGGTGTTCGCGACGGTGCTGTCGCTGATCATCCTGCTGATGGGACTCATTTCGTACACGCGACTGTCCGTGCGCGAATACCCGCGCATCGACGAACCGGTGGTGAGCGTCAACACGACGTATCGCGGCGCATCGGCCGAAGTCGTCGAGTCGCAGGTGACGAAGCCGCTCGAGGACTCGCTCGCCGGCATCGAGGGCGTCGAGCTGATGACGTCGCAGAGCCGCTCGGAACAGAGTCGCATCAACGTCCGCTTCACGCTGAAACGCGATCCCGATTCGGCGGCTGCCGACGTTCGCGACAAGGTGTCGCGCGCCCGCGGCAAGTTGCCGGACACGATCGACGAGCCGATCATCGCCAAGGTCGAGGCCGACTCGCAGCCGATCATCTACATTGCCGTCGAGGCCGGATCGCTTTCGTCGCTCGACGCGTCCGATTACGTCAAGCGTTACGTCCAGCCTCGGCTCTCGGTGCTGCCGGGTGCCGCGGACGTGCGCATCTTTGGCGAGCGGCAGGTTTCGATGCGCATCAACATCGATCGCACGCGACTCGCCGGCTACAAGCTGACCGTGCAGGACGTCGAGGACGCCATCCGCCGTCAGAACGCCGAGATCCCCGCGGGCCGCATCGAATCGTCGGCACGCGAGTTCACCGTCGTCGCGGAGACCGACGTTCGCACGCCGGAGCAGTTCAACAGCATCATCGTCGCCAACGTCGGCAGTTATCCGGTCCGTGTGCGCGACATCGGCAGCGCCGAGATCGGACCCGTCGACGAGCGAACCGTGTCTCGCTTCAACGGCAAGACGTCGCTCAACATCGGCGTCATCAAGCAGGCCGTCGCCAACCCGCTCGAGCTTTCGAAGGCGGTGCGCGAGGAGGTGCAGAAGATCAACGAAGGCCTGCCGACGGGCATGAAGCTGATCGTCGCGTACGACACGTCGGTGTTCATCGACCGCTCGATCAGTTCGGTGTTCCAGACGATCACCGAGGCGATCGTGCTCGTGATCCTCGTGATCTTCTTCTTCCTGCGGAGCCTGCGCGCGACGATCATTCCCATCGTCACGATCCCCGTGTCGCTGGTCGGCGCGTTCGGGATCATGTACGCGTTCGGCTTCACCATCAACACGCTGACGCTGCTGTCGATGGTGCTCGCGATCGGCCTCGTCGTCGACGACGCGATCGTGATGCTGGAGAACATCTTCCGGCACATCGAGGAAGGGATGCCGCGCAAGCAGGCAGCGATCGTCGGTGCGCGCGAAATCGGCTTCGCGATCGTTGCGATGACGCTCACGCTGACGTCGGTGTTCGCGCCGCTCGCGTTCGCGACCGGTCGTACCGGCCGGCTGTTCATCGAGTTCGCGCTGACGCTCGCCGGCGCAGTGCTGGTGTCGGGCTTCATCGCGTTGACGCTGTCGCCGATGATGTGCTCGCTGCTCCTGCGCCATCAGGAAAAGCACTCGTGGATCTTCAACCTCGTCGAAGGCTGGCTCACCGCGCTGACGAAGGGTTATCGCCGCTCGTTGACCGCAGTGCTGCACGCGCGCTGGGTCGTCGTCATCGCGTGGGTCGTCGTGCTGGCCGCGGGTGCCGGACTGTTCATGTCGCTCAAGGCGGAGCTGTCGCCGCTCGAGGATCGCGGCGTCATTCTCGGCCTCGTCACCGCGCCGCAGGGATCGACGCCGCAGTACACGGCCGAGCAGATCAAGCCGATCGAGCAGTTCTACGCGCAGGTTCCCGAGACCGCCGCGTGGACGGCGATCTCCGGTTTTCCGACCGTCGTCGATGGCGTCGCGGTGCTGCGTTTGAAGCCGTGGGAGGAGCGCACGCGCAAGCAGCAGCAGATTGCCGACGAGCTGCGTCCGAAATTCAATGCGATCCCGGGCGCGATCGCGTTTCCGGTCAATCCGCCGTCGCTCGGCCAGCCGTTCCGCTCCACGCCGGTCGAATACATCATCATGTCGCAGATTCCCTACCCGGACCTGCAGCGGCTCGTCGACCGCTTCGTCGACGAGGCACGCAAGTACCCGGGCGTGCAGAACCTGCAGATCGACCTGCGGCTCAACACGCCCGAGGTGCGCGTTCGCATCAACCGCGACAAGCTCTCCGACATCGGCGTGCCGGTCGACACCGTCGGGCGCACGCTCGAAACGATGCTCGGCGGCCGGCAGGTGACGCGATTCAAGCGCGAGGGCGAGCAGTACGACGTCATCGTGCAGGTGGCGCCGGTCGATCGCTCGACGCCCGCCGACATCAGCGACAGTTACGTGCGCGCCCGCGACGGCAGCATGGTGCAGCTTTCCAATCTCGTCGACGTCAAGGAAGGCGTCGCGCCGCAGTCGCTCAATCACTTCAACCGACTACGCGCGGTGAAGGTGACGGCGACGCTCGCACCCGGCTACGCGGTAGACGAGGCGCTGAACGCGATGGATCGCGCGGCCAAGGCCGTACTTCCGGTGACCGCGCAGACCGACCTCGACGGACAGTCGCGCGAATTCCGCAAGTCGGGCAAGGAGATCTATTTCACGTTCGTGCTCGCGCTGATCTTCATCTACCTGGTGCTGTCGGCGCAATTCGAGAGCTTCGTCCATCCGTTCGTCATCATGCTGTCGGTGCCGCTGTCGATGACCGGCGCGTTGTTCGTGCTGTGGCTGACGGGCGGCACGCTCAACATCTACAGCCAGGTGGGTCTGGTCACGCTCGTCGGGCTCATCACCAAGCACGGGATCCTGATCGTCGAGTTCTCCAATCAATTACGTGCGAAAGGCGAGGCACTGATGGACGCGGTCGTCGATGCGGCTACGCTGCGCCTGCGGCCGATCCTGATGACGACCGGCGCCATGGTGCTAGGCGCGCTGCCGCTCGCGCTGGCGCACGGTGCCGGTGCCGAATCGCGGACGCAGATCGGCTGGGTGATCGTCGGCGGCATGAGCTTCGGCACGCTGCTCACGCTCTTCGTCGTGCCGACTGCGTACACGCTGCTCGCCGGCCGCGCCGTGCATCGCGAACAGCCAGCTGCGCCGCCGGTCGGCGTTCCCGCCGCCGGCCACGCCGATTGAAGCGATTGCTCTGACCCCAAAGTCAGGGTCGGACCCCGCAGCCGGATTTACCGCTAGAATCGCACCCGCAAAGGCGGCGCGACAGCCGCTTCGTCCAAGCCCCGGAGGAGTCATGGCTCATCGCATCAAGCGTTTTGCTTTCATCGCCGCCGCGTTCGCGCTGGCCGGCGCCGCCACCGCAGCGCATGCGGTCGTCGAAATCCAGTGGTGGCATGCCCAGACCGGCGGCAACAACGAGCGAATCAATGCGCTCGCCAAGCGCTTCAACGAAAGCCAGAGCGAATACAAGGTCAACGCCGTTTACAAGGGATCGTATCCCGAAGCGATGGCGGCCGCGATCGCCGCGTTCCGCGCCGGCAACGCGCCGCACATCCTGCAGGTGTTTGAAGTGGGCACTGCGACGATGATGGCCGCAAAGGGCGCCGTCAAACCCGTTTACGAAGTGATGAGCGAAGCGGGCGAGAAGTTCGACCCGAAGGCCTATGTTCCCGCCGTCGCCGGGTACTACACGAACAGCAAGGGTCAGATGCTGTCGTTGCCGTTCAACAGCTCGACGACCGTCTTCTGGTACAACAAGGACGCATTTGCGAAGGCCGGCCTCGATCCCGAGCGTGCGCCGAAGACCTGGCCGGAGGTCGTCGCGGCAATGGCGAAACTCAAGGCCTCCGGTCATGCGTGTCCGTTCACGACGGGTTGGCAGACGTGGACGCAGCTCGAGAGTTTTTCGGCCTGGCACAACGTGCCGTTCCTGACCAAGGAAAACGGCTTTGGCGGCAGCGATGCGAAGCTCGTATTCAATGGCCCGGTCCAGGTGAAACACATCGAGAACATGCAGGACTGGATCAAGAAAGGCTACTTCATCTACGGCGGTCGCAAGAACGAGCCGGAGGCGAAGTTCTACAGCGGCGAGTGCGCGATGATGACGACGTCGTCGGCAGCGTACGCGACCATCAAGCAACAGGCCAAGTTCAAGTTCGCCGAGTCGACGTTGCCGTACTACGCCGACGTGAAGGGCGCGCCGCAGAACACGATCATCGGCGGTGCCAGCCTGTGGGTGATGGCCGGCAAGAAGAAGGAGGAGTACAAGGGCGTCGCCAAGTTCATGACCTTTCTTTCGCAGCCGGACGTGCAGGCCGAGTTCTCGCAGCTGACGGGCTACCTGCCGATCACGATGGCCGCGTACGAGCTGACGAAGAAGTCCGGCTTCTACGAAAAGAACCCCGGCACCGACGTCGCGGTGCAGCAGATGATCGTCAAGACGACGAACAACTCGCGCGGTGTCCGGGCCGGCAATTTTCCGCTGATCC
>Ga0209974_10000521_pt1 | contig 12820 bp, 10 predicted proteins | sample InoplaM3SPM_FD_187592 | JGI IMG/M metagenome (GOLD analysis project Ga0209974, IMG submission 187592) | Arabidopsis thaliana rhizosphere microbial communities from the Joint Genome Institute, USA, that affect carbon cycling - Inoculated... | ecosystem: Host-associated > Plants > Roots >...
GCAGGCCGTGTCCTCTGGCCGGAACGCTCAGGCGCTCCGCCACGCTGAAACCGGCCCCCGCCGCGCGGGCGACGACTTCGAGCGCCTGGTTCCCCCGATTGTGGACGGTGAGGCGCCGCGCGCCGGACGACCCGAGGTAGACCGTGCCGAAGTCGAGCTCATCGGCGCGCGCGGGGTAGGTCAGTGTGAGGCGGTGCTCGTTGGTGCCGCAGATCGGACCGGAAACTTCGCCCGTCACCGGCGTATCCGGGTCGATGATGTTGCCGGCAGGCGGCGGGTCATTCTGGCCCGCCAGAATCGACGTCCCGTATGTGGTGTCCTGACCGGGAGTCGCGAGGATCTGGTACGCATTGTCGATGTTCGTGCCGATGTCGGTGTTGCTGACGGCGGCTTCGCCATTGGTCATCACGACCAAGGCGTCTTGCAAAAGACCTTGCGACGATTGAATGACGTAGGTGTCTGTCTGGGTGCCAGTCGGTGAGCCGTAGACGAGGAAATTCAGGTACTGAGCAGAGCAACTCACGAAGTCGCCGTAATTGGCGCAGGCTTGGCTCGAGAAGTCGACAGTCTGGTCGAACTGCGGAATGTCGCCCGCAAACGCACTTCCAGTCCCGAACGCGGTGGCCGCTGCGAGGACGGTCAATGCGCGCCGGGCATTACGAAGACTGCGAGCTGCTAGCTCAGTTGGAACTTGATTGAAGTCACCCATGAAACACTCCCTATGAAGGCGCAACACTGTAAAATTTGTTCCGATTACGCAAGTACATGATCCGGCGTCTTTTTTCATCCAAAGCAGCTCGGCTCACGAGCAGGCGATGCTTTTATGTCCAGTCCACTCCTTGTTAAGCACAAAGCGTTCCGCCGATAAAAGCCATTATTTGTCAATATATTAGATCAACCTTGTAGTGCAACAACGACCGTTCGTAAAGTTCTCCGACGCCGAATTCTTGCTGCGCAACCGAATGGGGTGCGCGCCGTGAAGACAGGCCTGCGGGATTTCGTCGTTTGCGGTCTTGCTATCTCGCTGGTGTTGTTTTGCAGCGTGGCGCTTACCGCGCTCGGAATCCGCCCGGCGACCACGGTATTTCTTGCTGAATATCACGTGATCGCCGATTTTTTTGCCGGATTGGCGCTTTATGGCGTCATTTCGGCGATCGTCATGCGCGCGGCGCTCGCGATTCGTCGTGTCCCGGCAGGGGAGTACGGGATGGACTCGCCGGTCTTCGGGTACTGGAAGCTTCTGACGATTCTGCATAGGCTCGGCCAGGCTGCGTTGCTGCCGCTGACACCCATCTTTGCGCGACCGTGGCTCGCGCGGTTATTTGGCGCTCGGATCGGTGCCAATGTCGCTTTGGGCGGATCGATCGACGACCCTTACATGGTCTCGATCGGCGACGATTGCGTGCTCGGAAACAATTCTCTTGTCGCGGGAAGCGCCATTGCCGGCGGTCGCATAACACTCGGCCCTGTGAGCATCGGAAATCGGGCGACGGTTGGGGTCAACGCGGTCGTTCTACCCGGGACCGCGATTGGAGATGATGCTTTCGTAGTCGGCGGATCGATCGTGCTCCCCGGAACGACGGTTCCGAACGGCGAGACGTGGCGGGGGAACCCCGCGCGTAAGTGGCAGTAACATGGACCGGCGTCCCGGCGCGCACGTTTTGCCCGTCCCACAGAGCACTAGCGGCGATTCCAGCACGCAGTAGAACCCCGCGGTGCCGCTCCTTCACGCGAGTCGAGGAAAAAAAAAGGGCCCACCAGGGAGCCCTTTTTTCGACGATTGCGACTGAACGGTCAGCTGCGGCGGCGAAGGCTCCAGCCTGCGGCACCGAGACCAAGTCCGATAAGCGCCAGCGACATCGGTTCAGGAACCGTTCGTTCGGTGAAACTTTGGTTGGCATCCGCCTGGAACACTATGTCGCCCGGCCCTTGGAGCCCTGCCCACGGTGTGCCATTGAAGCCGCCCGGATCCACGTAACTGGTCTGGGCCGCTCCGAGCTGCAGCGTCGAGGTGAACGTGGTCCCCAGCAAGTCAGGGTTGACGTATAGATTGTTCGTGAACGTGACGATACCTTGGAGCGTCGTAGAATTCGACCCCGTCGTCGTATCGAACGTCTGCCCCGCCAACGGCAAAACCGTACCCGAGATGATCAAGATACTGTCTCCCCCTTGGAATCCGGTTCCTAGCGAGCCTGCGGTTGAATTCGCGTCGGGAGTCGGGTCGTAGTAGATGGAGAACGTTCCATCGAGCACGTTGAATTCACAGCTCGTATTGCCGCCTGCCTCAGGAGTACAAGTCTGAACTTGCTCATTAAGGCTCGCTACGATCGTGTATTCGTACGCATCTCCCGTCAGCGGGACGGGCCCTGGAGCGCCGTTAGCGATAGTATCCAGTCCGGTCGGCACGTAGTTCTGGCCCTCAGTGACAAGGGCCGTTGCAACCGCGAAATACGACAGTGTGAAAAGATCGCCGTCGGTTCCTTCAAAACCTTGGGTGTACGCCGTGCCCCCTTGTGCCCAATCAAATCCGTCGAATGGCCAAAGGCCTGTCTCATTGGTAATCGTGGCCCCGCTCGCCGCGCCGGTTGCGACCGCGGCGCTCAGCGCGACCGCGAGGGTAAGTGCTCTTGCTTTCATCGTCGCTCCTTAAACTGAATCTACTGATTGTTTGTCAACGTACGGGGTCTGTTGAGCAATGGGTGTGCCATTGAAGTTCTACCCTCAATTAAACAGTTACTTACCGGCTGTGAGGCATCCGACGCGTCTCCACCGCGGCATGCTATGTAAAGCCAGTCGACATGCCATTTGGCTTGTGTGATGCGCGCGTAAGACAGTGCTCCAGTGTCGCTACCCACTCCAAGACGGGTGGACGTGCGTCGCGTTTATCCGCGATCTCCGCCGCTACCTTCACCACTCCTTCCGCGATTCGGGGCGATGTGCGCAACTCCCGAATGGCGCGCTCAAAAGCCGGTCCAGTCAGATCCCGAAAGTCAATGCAAATGCCGCCGCCAGCCCGTTCGACAGCGCCCATGTTCAAGTGCTGATCCAGATTTCCAGCAAGACCCAGAACGGGGGTTCCTGTAGCCAGTGAAGCATATGTAGCCGGAGCTCCACCGTTGCAAACCATGATGTCGGCTGTCGCACATGCCTCTTCGTAGCTGATGAACTCTGCTGCACGAATGCAGTTGCGGCCCTTCGAAACCGTCGGTGCCCCGTGCGTCGCCACGATATATCGGCAGGGAAGTTCCTCGAGCAAGGTCAAGAGTGCAGAAAGCCGATCGGTGTGCCCAGAACTTCCTAACGAGACAAAAAGGACAGGGTCTCCGCGTCCCGGTGCTGCGACGGGTCCTCCGGTAGCGGCGTGCCAAAACAACGGTCCGATGAATCGGACGCCGGCATCCTGCCGACTTCGATAAAGGCCTTCGACATCCGCAAAGGCGGTCGCATCGGAAGCGGTATAGACATCGCGGATGTCGAGACCCGGCGGATCAACGGCGAAGTGTTTACATGCCCGGTGGAACGGCAGCGCATGTATCGCGAACGCCACCGGATATGAATGGCGGAATAACAGGTCTGCGAAACCTCGGGGAAGCCGCCGGAGCGCTGTAATCTCCGGTGCGTGAGCGGCGCAACGCCAGTAGCGCCTAGACCAATACGCATTGGCGATCGCACCGTAGGGTTTTGCCGCAAGACGCGCGCTTATGTAAAGAGACAACCGAAAGTCGCCAATGACGATGTCCGGTACCCATGCGTTCATTGCGCGGAGGTCATCTTCGACGTATCGTCGAAGCGTTCGGGTATCGTATGGCGGGAGTCCCCGTCTCAGCGCGCGTAGGAAATCTGTGGATGCTATCGACGTGATCCGCTGCCGCGCGACGGGTTCCGCATCCAGCCACCGGTCGGCCTCCTCAGCCGCGGCGATGCATACGTCATGCCCCAGCTCCCGCAGAATGCGGGACAGCGCAATCGGTCGAGCGATGTGCGCAAGCGTCACGGCCTCCGCGAAGATCAATATGCGGCTCAACGGGTGCGGCTCGGTTTTGGCTGGTCGCGTTGCATGCTGGTCAATCGAGTATAGGGCGGGTTCGTGCACTACACGGAACTGAAGCTCGCTTGGCTAAACCTGAACCGCGAGCGTCGGAGGACCCTGATCTCGCTGAGCGCGATTGTCGTCGGTGTCGTAGGGTATCTCCTGGCGAGCGGCTTTATCGACTGGATCTTCTGGGCGCTTCGCGAATCCGCCATAGATAATGGACTCGGGCACATTCAGATATCCGCGAGCGGTTTCCGGGACTCGGGGCAAGCGGATCCCCAGGGCTTCGAGATCCCGGCGAGCGCACCTGAGCTCGAGGCAATCCGCAAGACACCGGGTGTCGTTGCCGTCGCGCCAAGACTGAACGTGAGTGGGCTGGTCAGCCTCGGCGACGTTACGGTTCCTTTCATTGCCGAAGGCGTCGATCCGGCGATCGAGCCTCGAATCAGCAAAGATCTCGTAATCGACGGTGAGCCACTGGGAACCGTAGCGGATGGCATCGTGCTCGGTCGAGGTCTTGCGCGTGCGCTCGGCGCCCGCCGCCGTGACAAGCTCGCCTTCATCACGAGCGGCTCGACCGGTGGGCTAAATGGGGTCGAGGGGAGGCTGCTTGGCGTCTTCTCGACCGGCGTAAAGGCCTACGACGACGTTGCAGTCCGGATGCCGCTTGCACTAGCCCAACAACTGGCACGCACCAAGAAAGTTCACTTGTGGGTGATTGGCCTCGACGACACAACGCGCACCGATGCCGTAGCCAACGCCATCGCGCCAATCGCCGGCGCTGCAGGCCTCGAAATGCGAACCTGGCTGCAACTGTCGGATTTCTACCGCAAGACCGTCACGCTAATGTCGCGCCAGATGCTCGTCCTTGCGGTGCTCATCGCCTTGATCCTGATGCTCGGCATCACGAACCTCCTTACTATGAGCGCGCTCGAGCGCACCGGGGAGATCGGCACGATGCTCGCCGTCGGGACGCCGCGCGGGAGCGTCATGCGCATCCATTTTGCGGAAGGCGTATTGCTCGGTGCCGGCGGTGCGATCGTTGGCACGATCATCGGTATCGTGCTGGCAATTCTCATATCGTGGGTTGGCATCCCGATGCCGCCCCCTCCGGGCCGGGATTCCGGGTATCAGGCCGAGATTCTCCTGTCGGCGCGAGGAATTATCGATGCCACACTGCTCGCGCTTGCGAGCGCCGCCGTCGCGGGTGTCTATCCCGCATGGCGGGCATCGCGCATGGCGATCGTCGACGCGTTGCGATTCAATCGCTGACTCTGCATGTTGCTGTCGATCGCGCTTCGAAACCTCCTGCGGCAGCGGACGCGTTCGCTGTTGACGCTCGCATCGATTGCGCTCGGCGTCGCGAGCATCATGCTAGCGAACGGTTTCATCGATGATGTTCTGTGGCAACTGCGCGAGGCGACGATCCGCTCCCAACTTGGGCATCTGCAGGTGTTCGCGCCAGGGTTCCTCGACGAAGGTCGGCGAGAGCCGCTGAGCCATACGGTTGCGGATGCACAGGGAGCAGTCGCTCGTCTGCAGACGATCCCGGGTGTCGCCACTGTCGCTCGCCGTCTGGGTTTTTCGGGACTGCTCTCCAACGGCCGCTCGGACCTGGCCGTCATAGTTGAAGGCATTGAGCCGGCCGCAGAGGCGCAGATCGGCACTGCGTTAACGATCGCTTCAGGCAAGGACCTTGTGACGAAAGACAGAAACGCGATCACGGTGGGCGAGGGGGTCGCAGCCGCGCTCAGGCTACGTGTTGGCGACCCCGTCACGCTTCTCGCATCGACGAAAGACGGTGCGCTCAACACCCTCGATGCGCGCCTGTCCGGCGTCTTTCGCAGTCCCTTCAAGGACTATGATGCGCGCGCCATCCGCATTAGCCTCGCCGATGCGCAGGAAGTCGCCGGGGTCGATTCGGTCAACACGCTTGTGGTACTGCTGCAACCGGACCGGTCGGTCGATGATGCGCTCGGTGCGGCGCGCGATCTATTGCCGTCCGCTCGTTACGACGTTCGTCCGTGGACCGATCTCGCCGATTTCTATCAGGGTGTGGAGGCGCTTTACCGTCGACAGTTTCTGGTACTTGTCATGATCGTTTCGGTCATGGTGATGTTGGGTGTGGCCAACAGCATCACGATGTCGCTGCACGAGCGACAGGGCGAGTTCGGAACTGTTCGCGCATTGGGGTACCGGCCCGACGATGTCTTCGCGCAGATCGTGACCGAATCCGTCGTCCTCGGGAGCATTGCGGCGGCGGTTGGGATTGCGCTTGGTGTGCTTCTCGCATCGGGAATTTCCGCGATCGGCATCGAGATGCCCCCTCCACCGAATTCGGATATTGGCTACACGGCGAAGATCCGACTATCCCTTTCCAACGTGCTGATTGCCGCGGCGACCGCGTTCATCGCATCGGTCGCCGGCTCGATCGTGCCCGCACGCCGATTGGCGCGAATGCCGATCGTGGATGCTCTTCGCCATGCAATCTGACATGCCGCTCCTCCTCCGCATCGAGTCCGTAGGCAAGACGTATCAACTCGGTGTCCAGAAGGTTGCAGCGCTGCGACACGTGAATCTCAACATCGAGGAAGGCGCCTTCATTGCAATCGCAGGCCCGTCGGGCAGCGGCAAGTCGACGCTGCTTAACATCATCGGACTCATCGATACACCTTCCACAGGACGGCTGCTGATCGACGACTGCGAGGTGTCGGGCCGCTCGCCCGACGAGCTCGCAGCACTCCGCGCGCGTACGATCGGATTCGTGTTTCAAACGTTCAACCTGCTGCCGGTGTTGACCGCTGAAGAGAACGTAGAGTACCCGCTGCTCCAGTTTCGCGAGCTGTCGCGCCGCGAGCGCCGCGAGCGCGTTGCGTACTACCTCGACATGGTCAGGCTCTCACACCATGCCAGGCATCGCCCGAACCAGCTCTCGGGCGGACAGCGGCAGCGCGTCGCGATCGCCCGAGCGTTGGCAACCCACCCGCGCGTCGTGCTCGCGGACGAGCCGACGGCGAACCTCGATCACCGCACGGGCTCGCGGATCCTAAGATTGATGCGCCAGATCAACCGCAACCACGGTACGACGTTCATCTTCTCGACGCACGATCCGCGGGTACTCGAGATCGCAGATCGCCGGGTCGACCTCGAGGACGGAATGATCGCTCGCCTTGGCGTCCGCAGCGGCGACGAGTGGACGTATGCGGTCGATCGGGCGTGGAGCGGCGAAGCCCCTTCGACGGCGGCGGGTCGTTCGCGAATGGATCACGAGTCGACGTTTTCGAAACTGAGCAGCATGCTCGGCATGCCATCCGAGAAAAAATGACGCCGTGAACGGGTCAAGCGGTCAAGCGCGGCAGTTCCGAGGGAGGCTCGGCAACGGTTAGAACGTCGAGCGGCAACCGCAGCGAACGCCCGGGCACCGAACGCTCGGGGCCGATGCGAGCAAGCCAGACCGCCTGATCAGCGTCGTCACTGCCAAGCACTGACGCGAGGCGCGCTCGGATACGTTCGGCGTCCCGTTGCGCGCGGTCCATGCGCGAAAACCGTCGTCCTTCGCGCGCGTAACGCGCAAATACCAGAGGCGTGTATTGCGGCTGAATCTGCAAACCCAGCAGGGTCGCGGTGAGCCACATGCGCTGGACGGCGCGGCCCGCGGCGATGCGGTCGGCGAGCGTTTTCGGCATGCGGTTCGCCACGAGTGCGACGTGAGCGCTGCAAAACAATCCTGGAATGAAGTCGAGTGCAAGCTGGGGCAGCCATGTACCAGCAATGCGATTCATGGCATCGAGCCGCCTCCAGTTAGACATCGCGCGGCGCATGATCGCGAGGAGGATAAAGTTCGCGCCCAGCGACGCGTCGGGCATTCGATCGACGCTCGTCGTTGCGTTCCATTGAATGACTTCCCGATGCACTGCGTAGGCTTCAGGGATGGTGAGCCGAATTCGCGCGTTGCCCGCGTTGATTGCCGCAATGCGCTTGCGCGCGCGTGCGCTTTCGAACCAGGAGATCCGGAACGGCCTTGCGGCTCGTTCGAGTTCCGCGCGGATCTCGCTGGCCAGCGGACGCGGTCGCATCGAGCGTCGCTGGACCGTGCGTCGGATGATCACGTTGGCTAAGGGATCAGGCCGCACCGATGCGTCGGCCGCCAGACGTACGACGTACCGTCGGGGACGGCCAGCGTCCGTGGGCAGCTCGATGCTCGCGCGAGCGCCAACCTGCGTTGCGGCGATGGCAATCGTCTCCAGCAGAGCTCCATGCGAGAGCTCGCTTGCCCAGCCGTCGAGGTCATAAACACAATGCTCGCGCGTATCGTAACCGTATACATCGACGTCGGACGCAGAGCGGAGCACGAACCGCCATGGCTGCGAGTTGTCGCCGCTTGGGGCGAAGCGCGCGATCTCGAGTACCTCGGACGCGATCGTCATTTGGGGGTGCCGGCGGCGCGCTTTGCAAAGTCCCGGCGCGCGAGCGCAGTGACGATTCGTTGCAGCGGATTGCGCCATCCTCCAGGGCGCCACGTGTGCACGACCCGGTTTTGAAAGCAGTCGAAGTGGACGCCACGCGGTGCCGCGATTACCCGGCCGCGTCCGAGCAGGAGCTTCAGAGCTTCGCTTCCCGCCACGGCCGCGCACGCCTCGCAGGCCATCGAAGTGGACGGCCCTCGTCCCGCGGCAAGGTCGACGAAGGAGGCGTCGGCGAGATAGCTGCGGTGGAGAACCGCGGGCGCTAGTCCGAGCAAGAAACGCAGCGGCTTGTCTTCGTCCGGGCAGTGTGCAAAGCCGAAATAGTCCGCAAAACTCATTCGCCCCGGAATGAAATTCAACAGCGCCGCCCCCATGCCGAGCGGAGCAGCGGTTACCGCAGGAATTTGACGCTCGTAACATGCGGCAAAAACGAGCTCTCGGGCGGCAAATGCGAAGAAGTCGAGACCATCGACCAGAACGTCGACATCGCGCAAAAATGCGTCGACGTTTTGTGGAGTAACCCCCGCGTCGAAAGCGACGATTTCCGCATCGGGATTGACGTCATGCGCGAGCTCCATCATGACGTCGACCTTGGGCCGTCCGAGCGTGCGCATCGAAGCCCCGACCTGGCGGTTGAAATTCGAGAGATCGAAGCGGTCGAAATCCGCGATGTGGAATCGTCCGATTCCGAGACGTGTAAGCGTCAGGAGGTGCAGGCCGCCGACACCGCCCAAGCCGGCAATCGCGACTCGCTTGCGGCGCAGGGCTCGCTGTTCCTCCGGGGTCACCCAGCCGAGATTGCGCGAAAAAGCCGTGTCGTAGTCGAACTGGACGGCTTTCGCGTGTTCATCGCTACGCAACCACTGAAGATCAGGCGGCACGGTGTCCGAGATCGGGCGCACAGTGAATGCGCTGTTCGCAAGCCTCTGCTTGTCTCTGCTCAAAAGCTGTATCGGACCTCGGTATAGACGCGGTCGCGATTGTCGAACTGCCCGAAGAAGCCGAGTGTAGGACCTTCGAAGAGATCGATTCCCAGGACGAGCCGCCAATTTCGCTGGAAATCCCACGCGAGCTTGGGACGCAACATCCAGTCGGTCCGCACGAGACTGGTAATCCATAAGACCTCGGCCTCGAGACGATCGGTTATTTTCCGGTTGAACAGCACGCTGAAACCTGGCTCGTTCCGCTTTGGAACAATGTCCGGGTCGTGGTTGAAGAACGCCCGCGTAAAGAGTTGCAGGTTGAGCCGCGAGTCAGCCGGAAGCGGAAAATCGAGCCCGGCGACGAGATCGAGTGTGTTTTGCCGGACGACGCCGTCGTCCTGGTCCAGGCGCAAGACGTTGTAGCGGCGTCCGTGCGTATACACGGCCTCCGCCTTGAAGACGCCCTGTCCGAAATCCTTGGCGAGCGTCGCACCGAACTGCCCTATCCGGTCATGGCGGGCCTGATAAACGAAAGCCGGTCGTGGCTCGACGACGATTTGTCGGTAGAACGTCGCCGAGGAGTCCATGCTGTTGTAGTAGAAGCCCGAAAGGTCCCACCCGTTTCGGAGCCAGGACAGGCGTAGTCCGTAGTTGGTATGGGAAAGGTCGCGTTTCGGGATCTGCTCGTTGTCGTAAAACGTCGCGAACCCGGGAGGCGGGGGCGGCGCAGCCGGGAAAAAATCGGCGCCGGGCTTCCCGATTTCGTCATAGCTCGGCGCAAAAACCCAGATGGTTTCCGCGTGAAAATCATCCTTCGTGTATTCGGCGCGTGCAGCCCATTGCGGAATGCGGAGGATGTCGAAATCCGGCAGGATGAATTCGCGAAGGTCCTTGGCGGAAACCACGTCGGCGAAAAACAGTCCGACCATCTCGCCCCACACGATGTGCTGGCGCCCGAATCTCACGTCAAGGTCACCGACCCCGAAGTCCAGATAGTTTTCGCGCAGCATGAAATTCGTTCGCTGGTCGTGCTGCACGTCCGACGGGTAAAACTGGGTGGCGTCGTAGACGAAGTCGTAGTCGAAGCGCGCGCCTAACTTGTAGCGTACGTCTGGCGTGAGCGAGCCCTGCGCATCCAGCTCGCTGCGGACCATGAGCTTCGACCAGTGCTCGGGGTCACCTAATGTATATGCGAGTTCTCCGCGGACGAATCCCCGCCAAGGCGATGACTTTGAGGCATCGTCGGCGAACAAGGCGCCCAGCGGTTCAGTCGCAGGAGCCGACTTCTTTGTATCGTCGAAAAGCGACCCTCTTGATCCTTGCTGAGCGATCAAGAGCGAGTCAAATCCGGTGACGGGTCGCGGGAAGGATTGCGGCTCGTCCGCACAAGCGCGATCCGAGGCAGACAGCAAGGCAAGTGCCGCAAGGACAAGTTTGATGCGGACGCGTTGCGACGAGCGGCGATGGTTCATGTGAAATTCGGGTGGGAGATCGTTCGATTGTAGGAGAGTTGGCCGGGCGACGAGGAAAATTGGGGTCAAACAGCCGACGGCGGCCTGGTGTCGTCGCAAATTCGCGACGTTCATCGGCGGCTTTTCGGATGCGTTCATTGGGTCGGTTATGATCACCGGCTTTTCGTGCGCGTGTTGCCGGAGCGGAGCGTAGCGTAGCGTTTACCACCCGCTGCTCAACTTGATTTGGCACGGTCTCTGCTTTGCTCACGAGTCGCGCATCCTCGGCGTGGTCCGCCTGCTATGATTTCCCTTGTTACTCACTGCCCCTCGCAATCGGAGGAATGATGGATCGGAATGCCAAAACGAATGCCGCCTCCCTGTGGACCGGGCCTGCGAGCATTGGAGTCTTCCTTCTTGCGGCCCTCGCGCTGGCCGGCTGCGCGACTTCATCCTACCCGCCCGCACCAACGACCTTGAGCGGTGTCGACTACAACTATCACATTGGGCCCTCCGATGTCGTGAACGTCATCGTCTGGCGCAACCAGGAGCTCTCGATGAGCGTTCCCGTTCGGCCGGACGGCCGGATCACGACGCCGCTGATCGAGGATCTCCCGGCACTCGGCCGCACGCCGACGGAACTAGCGCGCGATATGGAAAAGGCACTCGGAAAATACATTCGTGATCCAGTCGTGACGGTGATCGCAACGACGTTCGTCGGACCGGCGAGCGAGCAGGTCCGCATCATCGGCGAAGCTGCCAAGCCCCAGGCGCTTCCCTATCGCAAGGACATGACCGTTCTCGACGTCATGATTGCTGCGGGCGGCCTCACCGACTTCGCCGACGGTAATGCGGCTACGATTTTCCGCGTGGCCGAGGGTGGCAAGCTGTACTCCATTCGTCTGCGCGATCTATTGAAACGGGGGGACATCACCGCGAATGCGGAAGTTCGGCCGGGAGACATCGTGATCATTCCCCAAAGCTGGTTCTAGACAGCGACCGTCCTAGCTCAATACTCATGCAGGAATTATTGCAACAGGTCACCGCGCTGGCGCGCGGAATGTGGCATCGACGCTGGATTGGTCTGGTTGTCGCGTGGCTCGCCGCGATTATTGGCGTCGGGGTTGTTTACCGTATTCCCGAGAGGTACGAAGCCAGCGCGCGTGTCTACGTCGACACCGAATCGCTGCTGCGGCCCCTGATGGCGGGACTCATCATTCAGCCCAACCTCGATCAACAGGTCGCGCTGATGAGCCGCACGCTTATCAGCCGGCCGAATGTCGAGAAGCTCGTTCGGATGGCCGACCTCGATCTCGGAACACGCACGGCCGCCGATCGAGAGGAGATGATCGATGCGGTGACGAAGTCGATCCGCCTCGAAGGCAACGTCGCCGCCAATCTATACGTCCTTAGCTACCGCGACTCCAATCCGACGCTCGCCAGAAAAGTCGTGCAGTCGCTGTTGACGATCTTTGTTGAATCGGGGCTTGGCGACAAGCGACAGGACACGCAGACCGCCGTGAAATTCATGGACGATCAGATTCGAAGTTACGAAAAGAATCTGCAGGCTGCCGAGGACCGGATCAAGGACTTCAAGCTGAAGTACATGGGTGTCACGGGCAGCGGACAAGGCCAGGATTACTTCGGTCGGATGAGCCGGATCAATTCTGATATCGAATCGGTGCGACTGGACCTGCAGAGCGCGGAGCAGGCGCGTGACTCATACAGGAAGCAGCTGACCGGCGAGGAGCCGGTGTTCTTTCCTGAGCAGCAAGCTTCGGTAACTCGAGAACCGGTCGTGGAGGTCGATACACGTATCGACGCATTGCGGCGGGACCTTGATTCGCTCATGCGCAAGTACACCGAGCGCCATCCCGATGTCGTGGCGACGAAAAAGCTAATCGAAGAACTGGAGGAGGAGCGTTCCAAGGTCGTCGAGGCTCGGCG
>Ga0209974_10000522_pt1 | contig 12810 bp, 10 predicted proteins | sample InoplaM3SPM_FD_187592 | JGI IMG/M metagenome (GOLD analysis project Ga0209974, IMG submission 187592) | Arabidopsis thaliana rhizosphere microbial communities from the Joint Genome Institute, USA, that affect carbon cycling - Inoculated... | ecosystem: Host-associated > Plants > Roots >...
TGATAGTGCAAAAGGCACAGTGACGTATTCTCCAGAAATGAACTATACTGGCAATGATAGTTTTTCATTCAAGGTAGAGGATGATAGAGGTTTTGAGAGCAATAACGCTATAGTAAGTGTAGATGTGACTGAAAATAACCAAACAAATCAGGCGCCTCAAGCATTTGACCAGGTCACCAGTGAAGCAAATCTATCAAACTATAGATACGCAGTATGGAGTGCCGGTGAAGAGGAAGACAGATACATATTCTTTTCTCGTAGTACAGATGGTGGAAAGACCTTTTCGACACCACTTAGCCTTAGTGGAAAGAACCGTACACCCGTATTCAATCCTGAAGTTTCATCATCTGGTAACAATATATATGTAGTTTGGCAGGGTCAGTCCGAAAATGGCAATCAGGACATATTTATGAGAAAAAGTGTAGACTATGGCTCCAGTTTTAGTGATGTTGAGAATTTAAGTAATGATCCGGGTGGATCAGGCAATCCCCAGGTAACAATAAATGGTAACACCACACACGTTGCATGGGTAGGTACAACTCCAGGTAATAATTATATATTCTATTCAAAAAGTGACAACGGTTCTAAATTTGATTTACCACAAAAAATAGGAGATAGCAAAGGAATTCCGTATAGTCCTGAACTAATAGTAAAAGATAATCCGGTTACGGATAGCTTTACTTTCAAAGCAGTTGATGACAACGGAGCTGAGAGTAATGTGGCCACTGTGGAAGTAAACGCCGAGGCAGTCAATCAAAACACTGTGAATGATGAGACTAAGAGTATCTCAATAGATTCAAGTCAGGAGATGGACATAACTTTGAAAGCAAAGGATCTGAACAAAGATCCAGTACAATTTGAAATAGTAACTGCTCCAACTCAAGGACATTTGGATAAATTTGATCCTAATTCAGGTAAAGTAACCTACGTTCCAGATGAAGACAATAAAATAGATATGCAATGGCACAATTATCAAAATGGACAGGACAGGATTTTTAGTCAAGTTGTAGATAATGGAGAAGAGGGAAATGAGGATGACAATAGTGGACAAAAACAAAGCAATGATCCTTTCAAAGCGAAACAATAGTTTTTTCCGTATTCACAGATATTGGATTTTGTAATTAACGTAATTAACTGAATTCAAGATATCGCTAAATCCACAGTCATTTTGTGACTAAATATTATTATAAGTACAGATTCTTATCCATGTGATCTTTGTCAAAAATTAAATTTGGGATTGTAATCCCGCAAGGATGGAGAAATGATTTATCTGGAAATTCATCCGTCGGACAATTCAAGTATTCTCGAGACATCGCTATTGGGGCAGAGAAAAATGGTTTTGATTCTGCTTATGCATATGATCATTTTATTCCACATTACCGATATCCTAAGACTGGAAACTTTTTTGAATGCTTTACCTTGTTATCGGCCTTATCTACAGATATAAAAAGAATGAAAATTGGCCAAATAGTAACGTGTAACTCTTACAGGAATCCAGCTCTTCTTGCAAAAATGGTAGCGACACTAGACGTCATTACCAATGGACGTGCAGAATTAGGAATCGGAGCAGGATGGTTCGAAGAAGAATATATTGCCTATGGATATCAATACTCGTCGGATGTAACACGTATAATACAATTAGAAGAATCAATTCAAATAATAAAAAAACTGTGGACACAAAAAAATACAAACTTTCAGGGAAGGCATTATTCTGTTAAGGATGCCGTATCGTATCCAAAGCCAATTCAGAAACCACATCCTACTATTATGGTCGGAGGCTCTGGTGAAAAGTATCTACTGAAGGTTGCAGCAAAGTATGCGGACAGATATAACCTTTATTTTGGATCGCCAGAAGAAATGAAAAGAAAAATAAACATTCTAAACGGCTACAACTCCCAAAATAGGAAGATAGAAAATTCGATTGTACTTCCGTGTTTAATAGTACAAGAGCATGAACAGTTGAAAAAAGTCATCAAGAAAATGGGAAAGCAAACGATAACTGTAGCAAAATTCAAAAAATCAATCGCTGGCGGATTGACTGTGGGAACCATTGATGAAGTCATGGAAGGAATCTCTCAATACGTGAACATAGGAGTTAATCATTTTATATTTCACTTTTTGCACATAGATATCGGTGTTCTCAGAGAATTTTCTAAAGTGATAAAGAAATTTAAAACATCTGATTAATATTCTTGCGCGTGATAATACAAACAGAATATTTAATTTCATGTTCATTCGAACCTTATGCTAATTGACACTAATAGCATCAAGGGTTGATTCTGATATTGAGACTCTAACATCACAGCTGCAGCAACTAATTAGAGTACCTAGCGTTTCTGCGAAGAAACAATTGACAATGACAAAATGCGCAGAGCTGGTTTCTAAAATCATGTCCACCTCTGGAATAACGTCTGAGCTTCTAAAACTAGATGATAATTCAGAAAAAGTTTCTCCTATTGTGTATGGGGAAGTAAAATCCAAAAATAATCCAAAGGGAAAAACAATTTTATTCTACAATCATTACGATGTTCAACCAGCTGAACCCATTGAGCTATGGCATGATGATCCTTTTAGTGGTAAAATAGATGGAAATTTCATCTATGGAAGGGGAGCTTCTGATGACAAAGGCGAACTAATAACGCGTATCAAGGCTGTCGAATACATGCTTAACGAAACAGGAGATGTTCCTTGTAATGTAAAATTCTTAGTTGAGGGTGAAGAAGAAATAGGTAGCTCTCATCTTGAACAGTACCTAATCAAGTATCGAGAAAAGTTTTCCTGCGATGCTACTATTTGGGAATTCGGTTACGTGGATGAGCATGAAAGACCTATTATCAGTCTTGGAATGAAAGGACTGCTTTGTGTAGAATTGCATGCAAAGTGTGCTAACGTTGACCTGCATTCCAGTCTGGCAGCGCTAGTCGAAAATCCTGCATGGCGTCTTGTTCATGCCCTCAAAACCATCCGTGATGAAAATGGCAAAATATGTATCAAAAACTGGAATAACGATATTCGAGATTTTTTGCCCGAAGAACTTGAATGTATCAGACAGGAGGAATTTGATATTTCTAGTTTCAAAAGGAATTATGGACTGGATCATATATTCAATGAAGACAACATAGAAGAAACAAAAAAGGCAAACGTGGGAGGTGTAACGTCTAACATAAGTGGCTTGTTCTCGGGGTACATTGGTGAAGGCTCCAAAACCGTCTTGCCCAGCACTGCAATGGCAAAACTTGACTTTAGACTGGTACCTGATATGTTGCCTGAGAAGCAATTCCAACTGTTGAGGGATCACCTTGATAACAACGGCTTCAAAGACATCCAGTTGAAATATCTTAGCGGAGAACCTGCTTGTAGAATATCCATAAATGATAACTTTGTAAAATTGGTCGAAGCCTCTGCATTAGAGGAATATCCACAAGTCGTTAGGAGCGTTTCTTCAGCAGGAACTGGGCCTATGTGGTATTTCAATAAAATCTTAGGATGTCCATGTGTAAGTATTGGTTGTACATACAAGTATAGCAAAATTCATTCACCAAATGAATTTGTCCGTATAGATTTGCTCAAAAAGACTACAAGATGTATGGGTAACATAATTGAGAAATTTGGCAATTCTAGATCCAATGGCTAGTCAAGTAATATCTCAGCATCAGATGTCTCAAAATCAATCGGGCAGTCCATAACAACTTTGAAAAAGAATCATGAGCGGATACTTCCATCCAACTGCTTTAACTTAAATAAAATGACTCATAATTATAAACTTCTATTCAAATAAATATTAGTGAAATCGATTAATTTAACATAATGACAATGAATTGCCCGCAATGCGGTACACTAATGGTTTGGTTAAATGGTTCCATAGTACACAACCATGATATTGACTACTATGAATGTAGAAATTGCAAGATTAAACTAAATACTCTGCCGGACGGTACATATGAAATAACTCAACGAAGCGACGAGCAGGAATTAGAATAAATAAGTAAATCTGTAACTCTGACAAAGTCATGAATTTAGCTAGACGAAAGACGTTAAAGGAAAAAATAAAAAAAAGAGACGACATTATTGTTCTTCCTGGAGTATTTGATGCGTTAAGTGCTAAGATCGCACAACATGTTGGATTCGAGGCAATGTTTCAAACCGGATATGGATCAGCTGCTTCCCTATTGGGGTTACCAGATTTTGGGTTTTTGAATGCGGGTGAAAATATTGACAATGCAAGAAGGATCATTAGGGCAGTTGATGTTCCAGTAATAGTCGATGTAGACACAGGATATGGTAATCCGCTTACTGTTTGGAAGTTAGTAGGCGATTTGATCGCTAATGGCGGGGCTGGAATTTTTCTTGAGGATCAAGTTTGGCCAAAAAGGTGTGGCCATATGCGAGGTAAGGAGGTAATTACTTCTGATGATTATGTTCAAAAACTGCGAGCAGCAATTACATCATCTGCCAATAGTGAGTTCACTATTGTAGCAAGAACAGACGCCCGAGCACCATTAGGTCTTGATGAAGCAATAGAAAGAGGGAAAATGTATTACAAAGAAGGGGCGGATGTCGTCTTTGTGGAAGCTCCGCAATCAGAAGAGGAGCTTCGAGAAATTCCAAAGAAAATTAATGCGCCCTTGTTGGCAAACATGATAGAAAATGGAGTAACTCCTACTTTTTCTGCAAAAGAGCTCAAATCCATGGGATATAGTTTAGTTGTGTTTCCGCTTTCTGGTTTGTACGGATCTGCATTTGCGATGAAGAAAATATTAACGGACCTTAAGAAAAATGGCTCGACAAAAAATTCCAAAGACACAATGCTTGATTTTAATGAATTCAATGAGCTTGTAGAATTGTCAAAGTTCATGAAAATGGAAGAAAAGTACCAGAGCTAAATGCCAAAATTTGAAATTTTCAATTCAATAATCAAATGTCAGACATTTTGTTTGAAAAAGTATTAGTTGACTTGTTTTTATTCGATCAGTTTCAGTTTAAAAATGGAGAAATCCGTTTTATTGTAAGATAACTCCTGCAGATAATTTTCAGGAATTTTTGTTGACTGCCTGGATTTTAATTCTAACAGGTACAGTTCACTGTATTTATCTGAATCTAAAAGTTTGGAATTATTATCAGCAAATAGAAAAGTTCTTTCTTTTAGTTCAAGCTCCATCCACCCTCTCAAATGTTTGCTACCCATTATTACTGAACCTTCTGGAGTATTAGTATCGTTATTTATCCAATCAATTACGGATAGTAGAGATCTTGATTCAGGTACAGATATTGAATTGTATTGCATTGTTAAGGGACCGTACGGACCTATAAATTGATGAAAGACACCATATATGTTGAAATAAGAATTATTAGGACTCACAGCAAAAGCTGATCCTAAAAATATGAAAGGAAGTAGAACAATTAAATAATTATTTAGCTTGCGGCTAGAAATTGAAATACGTCTATTTTCAATCAATGAAATAAATCCATATCCTGAAAACAATGAAAGAAAAATGCTGAATATGACAATCCATCTATCGGGGAGAAATGCGGATGTGTTTGGAAAGATTATCCATGTAAATGAACCAATCACTGAGATCAGAAGAGGGATTTTAAAAATGATCAATTTTGATTTAATAAAACCTACTATTCCTGATGGTAGCAAAATCGCATTCATTACTAAAAACAGGACAATTAGGTTTGTGGGATTATAGATTTCATTGGTTGAATTATTTGGGCCCACCATTTTTAGATTGTATTCGATATTATCATGATTTGCTTGAAGTGATAGAGCATATATCACAATTACAATTACTGCAATCATAGCTAAACCTCTATCCCTCGTCAAAATAAAAGAGCCAATGAGAGTAACAGACAAGAGTAAGCCTATCATTCTGTCCGCAAGTACAGTCATGATATTCAAGGTAGCAGTTACCGCAATCAAATTCTTAGATAGTTTTGGAATTTTTGAAATGAATAGTAATGAAAAGAACGTAAGAGCTAGTGCAAACATGTCTTTATGAAGATCCCATGAAGTTCTCAGCACTCCTAACTGAAATATTACAAATATTGATAAAAAAATACTTTGTAAATTGTCAAGACGTAAAAGATTCCGACCTATTGAAAAAATAGCAATTGAGAATAATCCAAAAACTAGTACTATTGAAGAGGAAATAACGAATTGCGGTTCGGCACGAAATACTTCCGATATTCCATACAGTAATGATACGTAAAATGGGAATTGATTTGAGATTGTGGGCCAATACTGTTCAAAGTTTTTTATAACGGGCAAATAGTAATTTATTACATCGTATCCGACAGGGTATGGAAATGCAAGTATTTCTGGAACAAGTCTTAAGACGATAGCTAGTGAAAATACAATTAGATATGGATATTTTTTACTATTAATAATGTTGGCTATTTGAATTTTGGAAACTTTATTCATATCTCAAATTCCCTGCTCTATTATTTCGTATGATGTAATGTTATTGAAAATTTTTTCCATGTATTCAAAACTTCTAAACATATTCCTTGTTTTTAGATATTAGCACCAATAGATATATTTGCACGAATATCAGAGAATGCAGCTTTGCGAGGTAATTTTTCAAAGAAACTGGGATATTGCTATCAAGACGTGAATACCTCAATAAGTCTAACTAGTCTTGTAGATGTCAATACATTCGTGTCAAAATTAAAAAGATATGCCTCGCAAGTGACCGCCGGTATTGAATTGCAAGGACTATTTAGAGTTCACAATGCTTTACAAGCCAGGTAGCTTACCACTGACTGGATCTATTCTAGTAATCCAACTAAGCTTTGTGAATTTGAATTAGGTTCTCACATTATCCCAAGTAATTTATTGTAGATGGATACCATACTTTCTTGTTGATTGACATTCGCAATACGCTTACTTTGCGATATGATCCTACTATAGAGGTTACATCATCAGTGCCCAAACTTGCTTCTGAGCAGATCAAAATCAAGAGAAATGGAACCTATCCATCTTCGAAACAAATAGAGAAGGAACTCAGAAAAATAATAAACACTGCTATTTCAAGGCATAATCCAAAGGCAATTTCTCTTGCGTTAAGTACTGGTGTTGATTCTAATCTAATGCTATCATTATTGAGGGATGAGTATCCCAATCTGGATATCAAATGTATTTCTGTTAGTTTTGACGAAGCAGGGGAAGCAGTATATGCCAAGAAAATTGCCGAGAGAAAAGACACTGATTTTTATAACGTTATTGTAGACAATCCTCTTAAGGATTTACCATTTTTAATCAGTATAGTTAAGGAACCAAGATGGAATTTATATCAATACTACTTTATAGAAAAGTCTAAAAAATTCTCCGATCTTTTGTTTACAGGTGATGGCGGAGACGAATTATTTGGAGGTTATACTTTCAGATATGCTAAATTTCTAAGTTTATTTAATGAGAATGATGATTGGAAACAACGTACGATTCATTATTTGGAATGCCATGAGAGAGATTGGGTTCCCGACCAAGAAAAAATCTTTGGAGAAAGTATTGAATTTGATTGGTCTTCAATCTATTCATTATTAAGAGTGTATTTTGATAATGATTTGGGCCCATTGGACCAAGTTTTCTTGGCTGACTATAATGGTAAATTAATTTATGATTTTGTTCCTACCAATGACAAGTTTTTTAATTATCTAGGAATAACAGGCATCTCGCCCATTCTGGACAGTAAGATTATTGAGATGTCATTAAGAATTCCCCCTTCAGTAAAATTTAATGAAGAAAGCAATATGGGAAAAATACCCTTAAGAGAGATCCTGTCACGACTCGATAGTAAGAACATTTCGGATGCAAAAATAGGTTTTGGAATGGATTTGAAAACACTCTGGACAAGTAGTGCAAAGGAAATTGTGATATCCACGTTGTCGAATGCCAGTATTTTTCGTGACAAAATTATTAGCAGTGATTTCTATGACCGCTCCATTAAGAGGATAGAAGAGACAGGAGATGTCAGATATATTAGTAAAATGTTACAATTGTTAAGTCTTGAAATATGGTATAAAATGTTCATTACATTTGAATCAAGTCCAAAATCTTCCTTGTAAATTTTGCATATTGAGAATTTTTTATTATTTGAGTTCCTTAAACAGAAACACTCATTTAGGATGACCTGCAATGATACAAAAGAATCAACTTAGTTTGTACGCCTCCAAAATCTTTTTTTCATGTTTTTCCCAGACTAGATTTGTTCTGGCAAAGTTGAAAGTTTTCAATCTTTTCTCGTATAGTTCATCAATGTTTGATTTAAAATGCTGTAATTTTGAAGATAAATCATCATAATCCTGAAATGGTAAGCAATTATCTCCCAAGGTGGTTATAACAGAGTCCATGTCGGAAGTTGGCATAACAAACAATCCAGCGTGGGCATATTCGTAAGCCTTGTTTGGGTTTAAAAATGGATGAGACCAGTGTTTCTTCCAAGGTATCAATCCTATTGAATTTTGAATCATCTCAGAAAACATTTTGTCCCTCGGCAGAAATCCAGTAGCCTTGTATTTTTCAGATGTCTCAGGTGCTTCCCATCCAATGATCGTCAGATTTCCTATATCGTTACTCATAAACAAGCCTGTTAATCCAGAGATATCCCTGTTAGTAACTATTTTATGCTTACTATCACCACCTGCATAGACAGAAGAAAGTTGTCGATGTTGCAGTGGTTCCTTCAATGAAGCTTGTTCCTCTCGCAAGGGAAAATTAGGTATAACGATGATTTTTTTCGTTTTCTCCTCATATAATTTTTGCAGCTCTTGTGCAATCTGTTCTGAAACAGTTATGGTAGGTACAGATAGAACCAATTCCTTTTCCCACTTTGTCCAGTTAGAAATGCTTTGGCGAGAGATTAATGACAATTTCATATTTTGCTTGAGTTTGATAATTCCAGATTGTGCGTTCTGAAAACTTTGACTCTTGAAATTTTCTGCATTTACTCGTGAGAGCATCGAAAAATATTCATGATCGTCAAAAACTGCAGGGAGGCCAAGATCATATGAGATTTTAGCAGAACCGATATTATGCGCATGTACAATATCTGGTCTTATTTGTTTCACCAATTTTTCAATTTGTTTTTTGACACCATGAAAATAGTATGGAATACCTACCATCCCTCCTGCAGTCCATTTGACCTGATGGACTTCAGAAAAAATGAAAGATTTAGGCTTACTTGTCAGGCGTCCAGCAAAAAATAATTCATGTCCTGCTTTTTTTGCCGTTAAGGCAGATTTTTCAACTCTCCAATCCGGAAGTCCGTCATCAGAAAGATGAAGAATCCTCATGTGATCATCCTATTGTTGTGACGCCAAATGCGCACTAGAAAAGGTTACGTTATGATACAAATTTACACTATCATTTGTTATTACAATTATTAGAGTTTACCGAAATGTCAATAATTTATCATCAAGATGCTGAATACTTCAAATTCGCCCCCTTTGCGAATATTACATTTTTAAAAGAGATAGGTATTATTGCGACTTAATGGAAAAATTCATCCTGAGTACTGGGGAAGCGACAGATTTATGAAGATTCTCATTACTGGCGCTGCGGGTTTTCTGGGGAGCCACCTGTCTGAGAAATATGTTCTCGATAACCATCTGGTGTACGGTGTCGATAATTTGATGAATGGAAACCTTAACAATGTTCGTACTCTCTTACACAAGAAGAATTTTAAATTTATTCGAGGAGACATTGCGATAAATGATGTATATTCTAAATTGCCAAACGATTTTGATGCGATTTTTCATTTAGCAGCCCAAATTCATGTTGATAGATCAATTGTCAATCCTGAAGAGACTTTTAAAATTAACCTGGGAGGAACTCTAAAAATGCTGGAATTTGCCAGGATGAATGACATTGACAAGATATTATTTTCGTCAACAAGCGAGGTATATGGATCTGCAGAATATGCGCCAATGGATGAATCTCACCCGTTATCTGCAAAACATCCTTATGGAGTAAGCAAAATTGCTGCGGATAGATTATGCTATACCTATAATGAAACGTATGATCTAGGTGTAGACATCATTAGATGCTTCAATTTTTTTGGGCCACGGCAAAAGGACACAGGGTATGGAGGGGTGATTGCAATTTTCATAAATAGAGTATTGCAAAACAAGCCACCCATCATCTATGGTAACGGCAAGCAATCGAGAGATTATATGTTTGTGAAGGATGCCGTTGATGCTTATGACACCGTACTTAAGACTAAAGGAAATCCAGGCAAGAACGGTCTTAACTTTGGTAGCGGTAAAGAAATATCCATAAAAGAGATTGCAGATATGGTAATCAAACATGGTGCAAAGGACAATAAGATGCAACCAATTCATGTTGAACCCAGACCTGTTGAAGTACAAAGATTGATTGCGGACATTTCAAAAGCAAAAAAACTATTGAAATTTAAGCCAAAGATTGAGTTTGAGAAAGGTCTTGCTTTACTGATCGATTGGTACAGAAACTACAAATCAGAGTTATGGTTGTATTAGAAAAAAGTTCCAAATGACAATTAATAAAGTACTTGTCACTGGTAGTAAAGGATTTGTTGGCACGCATTTATGCAATTATTTTAGTGAAAATGGACTTCAAGTTGTGAGTACTATTGACAAGCAAAGACCTGTTGATGTAACTAATATTGATGAGTTACTCATGATTAATGATGTAGATGCAATAGTACATCTTGCAGCAAAGACGTCTATATCAGATTCGTTTAAAGATCCCTCTCAAACATATTATACAAACCTTGTGGGAACCGTCAATGTCCTAGAGTTTGCGAGAGCAAAAAAAATCAAGAAGCTCATTAACGTAAGTACATATGTCTATGGCCAACCGGTGTATCTTCCAGTGGACGAAAATCATCCCCTAAATCCTCATTCTCCATACAACCATAGCAAATTATTAGCAGAAAAAATTTGTCAAAACTATTCACATTATTTTGGAATAAATATAGTGACATTGCGTCCGTTTTACGTTTATGGTCCTAATTCTAGAAATCATTCCCTTGTGCAGTCTATTATTAAACAGATCAAGAAAAATGGAAAAGTTAGGCTTTCTGGAAAAAAAGTCAAGAGAGATTTTCTCTTTGTTACTGATTTTGTATATTTGATTGGAAAGATTTTACAAGATTTCCCTAAAGGAGACAATACCTACAACGTTGGTTATGGAGAGAGTTACAGTTTGAACCAAGTTGCAAATAAACTAGCTGTACTATTTGGAAGGAAAATAGAAATTGAATTTTCTAAAGAAACCAGGGCCGATGTGTCAGATATGATCGCCGATATCGCAAAGGTTTCTAAAAAATTTAATTGGAGACCTAGTATTGACATCAATAAGGGCCTGCAGATAATTGTTGAGAACTCACGTAATTGAGTTTTAAAAATGCAGAAATTAGCGGCTATAGTATTTGTTCCCACCATCTGTCCAAGTCCCAAGTAATAGATTATTAGACGATATGATAACTCAATAGAGCATGCGCATTTTACACATACTTGATGCAGCAGGTGTTGCATGTATTTATTCTAAATATCAACGAATGCTAGGACATGAAGCAAGGGTTATCTGGAATAAAGATGTTGTAGATAAGTATGGGATTTATGACTTCTATAAAGACTATCTAATCAACGTAACGTATGAGGAATTTACTCAAACATGTCTTAAGGAAGGGGAAAATGTCGATGTAATTCATGTGCATGGATACATAGACATATTGTTTGAGCTTCGCAAGAAATTTCAGAGACAAAAGAAGATAATTTTGCATTATCATGGAACTGACATTCGAGGACTAAAAAAGCAAGAGCTTCCTCACCGATCAGTCATTTCAGATACAGCAATAAAGCTCAAGATGTTATATAGAAAAAAGTTCGGTCATGCAAGAGCCCAGAAATTGGCTGATGCAGTGTGCGTATCTACACCAGATTTGTTACCATTGGTCAGAAATGGTATACACATTCCAATTCCCATAGATACCGAACATTTTAGCCCAAAGAATAATCCAGATGGACAACTTAAGGAAGCATTTACAATAAATTCAGAAGTTACAAATATTCAACGCGCACTTGACCTTTGTCAGAAGAATCAGATTAAACTGGACATAGAAGTTATTGACAGAACCAAGAATCCTATAGTTTACGCCAACATTCCTGATTTCATAAGAAGGTATAGGACATATGTAGACATTCGATATGTCAATGATATTGTATTAGAGAATCTTAGTAGCACAGCACTGCAGTCCTTAGCATGCGGACTAAGTGTCTTAGATCATAAACTAGAATTTCGTCGCGGTCTTCCTAAAGAACATGATGCAGTAAATGTGGCTTCTCTGTTGTCCAACATCTACAGTGAATTAGGCATCGGCTAGTCCTTTAATTGCATGAAAATAAACAATTCAATCCAACTCAGAATATAGTTTTCAACTAGACCTCAGTCTTGTAAATTATAATGTTTAGTGATCTCTATTTGTTATTGCTGTCTCTTGGCGATAATAACCAGCATTGTTGCCATGCAAGTAGGTTTTTGAATCTCATCAGATGGTCGGGCAAAAAGGTTCTAAATTCTAATATTTTGATGTTTGCTAATTGACAGAAGATCTCAAAATCCTTAACAGACCAAAAATGTAAATGTGTAAATGATTGCCGCGGAGCATATCCTCTTAACATCTGAATTCGCCATTTTATGTAACCGCTGTTGGGGATAGTAACTATGACCCCTTTTGTAGCATGGTTTATTGCATCTTTTAAAATTTTTTGTGGATACGCCGTATGCTCGATTACTTCCAACAACAGTATGTAGTCATAAAAGGTATC
>Ga0209974_10000524_pt1 | contig 12764 bp, 13 predicted proteins | sample InoplaM3SPM_FD_187592 | JGI IMG/M metagenome (GOLD analysis project Ga0209974, IMG submission 187592) | Arabidopsis thaliana rhizosphere microbial communities from the Joint Genome Institute, USA, that affect carbon cycling - Inoculated... | ecosystem: Host-associated > Plants > Roots >...
AATGCGTGGCCGACGTCCAAGGCTGCGGCTCCAAACGCCAATAGAACCATCAAGAACACGGCAACCATGGCGGCGGCGGCACCACGCTCATTCCTAAATGGCTTTGCGAGACCCATTTTCAACATAGTTCTGTTCATGATCTTCAGCCTTTCACCTATTCTGACTATCATTCATGCAACATCGTGACACTGATGGGAATGGGAAGTGGAGACGGCAAGCCAAACAAAGTCGGAATATAGGGAATGAGCCAGGGATAGTTATAGGTAGCGGTGACCGTCACGGGACTGCCGGTCGCACCCCCGGAAGAAGGAACCCCGAATATGACGCTCCCAGCGCTGACGCCTGTGCCCGTCAAATAGTTGGTGGCGATTGTTGTGATCGCTCCCGCGCTGACGGGAGGAGTGGACTGAACGATTCCAGCCCGTGCACCTTCTCGGGTGGCATTGGTCACGATTTCCCGGCCGTACATGATCATGCCGAATTCCATAATTCCGAAGAGGATGGTTAGGAGCACCGGCAACAGCAGTGCAAATTCAGCCGCCACCGCGCCACGCTCATTCAACTTACACATCGCTCCATCTCCTTGGTGAGCTATTTCGTTTGCACTCCACTCGACACAACTGACCGGTTGAACTCCGAATCAGGCTTCTCGAAACTCTTCCGGTAGGCTTCCATCGCGGTCGCATTCACTCTGCCGTCTTGACCTTCAACCGGCTCCAGTTTTTCACCGGCCATAGGATCCAGGACCTGTTTGACCCGCATCTCCTGGTAGGCCACTCCCCAATTAGGACTGTTGGTAGCTCGGGAGCAAGCTCCGAACAGAAGCCCGATACCAACGATAGCTACAGCCAGATGTATGACTTTCATTGCGATCTCCTTCGCGACGCGATCAGTTGTTGTAATCCGGTGTCTTTACGGAACGATATGTCCAACCTGTCCTTCCATGGCACGACCTCTCGTGACCCGATTGGACAGCACTTCTGCCGCAGACGACTTACGTCCAGGTTTGCCGCCGAAGCCGCCCTTCTCGGCATAACCCATCAAATAGAACTCAAAGTCATTCGGCTCTTCGTAGTAATCCGTCGGAAGCGTTTGGGCCGTCAGATCCAACGGCTTCACGAGATGTGCAGTGACAATGATGAGCAGCTCGGTTTCGTTCTTTTGGAATGAGGTGCTTCGGAACAAGGCGCCGAGAATCGGAATATCGCCGAGCCCCGGATACTTATAGATGGTTTCCTTCACGTTATCCCGCAACAGCCCACCGATGGCAAAGCTCTGGCCATCGGCCAGCTCGACCGTCGTTGTGGCCCGTCTGGTCGTGATTGCCGGCACAATAAATCCTTGTGTCCGCAACGCATTCTGGAAGTCCAATTCAGACACTTCCGGCGCGACGCTCAAGCTGATGTGCTTTTTGTCCATCACGTTGGGCGTAAAGACCAACCCAACACCGAACTTCTTGAACTGAATCGTGATCAGTCCGAATGCTTGCGGGACGGGGATGGGAAACTCACCGCCGGCAAGGAAGGCCGCTTCCTGACCATTCAAGGCCACCAATGTCGGTTTGGCGAGCACCTTGATGATTCCCTCTTGATGCAAGGCATCGACAAAGCCAGACCAGGTGATGTTGCCGGTTTGAAATTGAAACGCACCGTTGACGGCGTTCGTGGCCTGCTGCGAAAGATTCAACGTATTGGTCAGAAGGCTATTGACGCCGCCGCTGACTCCGGCAAAGCTGTTTCCACCCAGCATCGAGGTCAGCTGATTCAATGCCGTCATTCCGAACCCTTGAGGCGTCATAGCCGTCGCGTTGATTCCTAAGCGACGGATCAATTCACGATTCATCTCGGCCACGCGGACTTCCAGCATGACCTGCTGTACGCCGCCCACTTGCATCGAATTGATGACTTTCTTTGGCGCGTAGGCCTCTGCGATGCCCATGGCGCGTGTCAGATTGCTTGCGTTCGACGCCGTACCGGACAACGTAATGTTGTCGTGGCTCGCCAGCACCATGATGTTCTTCTCATCGGGCATTGCCTTATGGAGATTTTCCTTGAGGCGACTTAAGTCCGGCATGATGACGACGTCGTATACGCCCATCATTTTGCCGCTCTCGTTCCACAGTGTCAGACTGGTCACGCCGCTGGTCTTGCCGGTGAGATAAATTTGCGTGGGAGAGAGTACGACCGTATCGGCGACGTCAGGATTGGCGAGCGAAGCGCGCTTGATCGCTACAGGCAGGTCTAACACTCTCGATTTCCCTGCCGTGAGTTCCAACTTTTGAATCTCGCGCTGCTCCACGGCGCCGGTTGGCGCCTCCTGGGCATACGACAGACCCATAGTGGACAGACCGACAGAGAACCCGACTATAAGGATGAGATCACGTTGTTTCATCGCCATGCTCCTCAACGTCTTGTTGCTGATGTTTCTGTTTTTTGCTATACAACCTAGAACTTGACTGAACCTACCGAGGTGCCTTTGATCACTTCGACTGTCACTGTTCGAACGTCTGGCGCCGGATCGCCGATCGGCTCCGGATAAATTTTCACAAAATTGAGTACTTTTTTCGGAGCATACGCTTCAGCAACCGCCAATACTTGCTGCATGCGTCCTTCGCTTGAGACCGTTCCTGAAATCGTCACGTGATCGTGCGTGCCCTTGAAATGAAGATTCGTTTCCTCCGGCAGCAGCTCAGCAAGATGCTTCTTCAATCGGGCGAGGTCGACTCCGACATCCAAGTCAAAGACTGCGATGATCTGATCGTCTTTCCCCCACAGAGTAAGATTGGTTGTGCCATAGCCTTTGCCGGTCACATAAATCTGTTTAGGACTTAGGACGATGGCATCGGCGACCTGTGGGTCCGCCAACGACGCGCGCTTGATCGCGACGTGCGTATCCACCACGGTCGATTTCCCTATGACCAGACTTACCTGCTGAGGATCAAGCGTTCTCACCAGCGAGCGGCCGTCGTCATTGGCCTTCGCAAGGACAGGAAGCAGTAGCCCCCCCATCATCAAGGCAAGTGCACTTTGCCTGAACAATCGCGATTGCTTCGATATCATTGTCATTGTCATTGCCTCCGTGATTCCTAAAACTTTACTTCCTTGCGAACGTCGCCCTTGATGACCTCGATACGAATCTCACCCTGACCGCTTGCAGCTTTGGGGGCTTGTTTCTGACGGAACGAACTCAAGAGCGCCCCTAAATTGGCCCCCTTGGTCAGCACCCGTTCGCTATTCAGTGGATTCCTGAGCGCCAGTCTGAGGCGGCCCTGCGTGGAGGCGAGAGCCAGTTTTTCCGCTTCCTCGGCATCAACCTCCACTGTAATGACCTGTACTTGCTTGGGCTCTTCGTCCTTTCCCTTTCGTTCCATCTGCGTTCCGGCTGCCAGGACTTTGACGTTCTCTAAAATTGTTTTTGACACTGCATGTTCCGGTTTTCCCGGCATGGGCTCAACTGTCACCATCACGTCCACGCGATCGCCTGGTTTGATGAAGCCGGCGACGCCGATGACGTCATCGACTTTCACGGACATCGCGCGTTTGTTGATGTCCGTCACCGCCGCCACGCCGCCGCTTGTCGTTCCAATCGGAGCCAGTTTCGATTCCAGGAGCATCTCGTTCCGTTTGATATCGACGAGGAGCACTCGATCGTTTGCCGTGTCGGCATCGGTAAAATGGCCCTCGGGTACGGAGCCAGACGGGAATTCCTGTAACTGCAGCATTTCGGGTTTCAGTTTTGTTCCCCAGGAAAGATCTGCATTGGCGACCAGGATCTGGATACCCTTGGGGGCGACCGGAAGAGGGGCTGCCATGAGTCGGCTCTTTTCGTTTTGCAGCCAGGTAAATATCAGCACGCTCGTCACCAGAGCCAACACGAGCGCGAGTCCCAAGAACGCTAAAGGCCGAAAGCGCTTCATTGCCACCCCTCCTCATATTTCAGTGCCGCACCATTCACGATCTGTTGTTGCCGATTCATGGACATCCTTCTCTGCTAGAGTAGCGCGTTTCCTACCCTTGCCTACCCCCCGAAGGGATTAATCCCCAGTTGAAAAAGTAGGGTACCGCCCGCGATCGCAAGCCCATAGCGCAGCCGCAAGGACACGGCTTCCTGACCCCAACCGAATCGAGTGAGGCAGGATCGATACGCCAGGACGCCCGCGGCATATGCGCCGCCAACGAGAATAGCCAGACCTCCGGATATTAGGGCGCCAAAAGGACCCACCATCGCACCTACTGCCGCCATGAGTTTCACATCACCTGCTCCGATTCCGGCAAAGACATACAGCACCAAGAACAGGCCAAGCCCTGTCGCGAGACCAGCAAGGCCAAACAGGGCTTGCTGGGTTCCCCCGAGCCACGCGTGAGCCGCAAGCGCAAGTATCATGGTTGAAAATGTCAGCCAATTGGGAATCCGCGATGAGCGCAGATCAGTCCATATCGCTGTGGTAAGAACTGCTATGAGTGCGACAATCATCACCATCTTCATTAATCTCTCTCCGAATCGAAGGGCCCGATGCTCACGGAAACATTTGTGTGGTTGGCCCGATTCAATCGGGCCAACCGTTTTTCACACCGTCCGACTAGCTGATTGCGGCCGTCGCATTTGTGACGACGCCCGAAATCGCTGTTCCAAGGGGACCGACCGTCGCAGCCAAGGCAACGGTGATGAGCGCCAAAAACAGCGCGTACTCAGCCGCTGCGGCACCTTTTTCTTCCTTCACAAACTGACGAATCGCGTTCAACATGGTATTCACCTTTCTTTAGTGTTGAGTTATTGGGTCATCTTTCGAAACATATCGAAAGTTTTTGAACGCCGGTCTTCATCGCGACTGGCATGGACCAATCGGCAATTCCCTCACCTCCTTCACGTGAATTGTCGCGGCGAAGTGGCGTATGCATTGGCCAACGGCATGTGCAAACCAGTGGCCAACCTAAACGGTTTCCTAACCTCGCGTGAACGTTGACTCATCCGAGAGCAGGGCCCATGACCTGCGGCTTCTCAACCTCAGGGAGAATCTCCGGCGGTCGCTCACATTGCGGCCGAGTTGCCGCACCTCACAGACAATCCTCTATTGGGAAACACTGTTTTCATTGACCATCTTGACGCTTCACGTAATAGTGAAACTGCTCTTTAACGGCAGGCCATTGAAGGAGATACAGATGGTCAGTTCGAAGAATTGTCGATCATTTTGGGGGATTGGCGTCCTTCTTGGAATCTGTGTGATAACCGGCTGCGCCGACTCAAAAGAGGCGACAACTTCTCAATTCGACATGTCTGAGTATCGGAAACTAATGGAGCGCCAGAAAAACGAGCAGGCTGCGTTGGAGAACACTGAGACGAAGACTCCGGAAATGACTCCTGAAGAGCATGAACGAGCCGGGGATGACGAAGCGCAACGCCGCAACCTTCCTCTAGCCGGCCTTCACTACACCAAAGCTTTGCAGGCCGATCCGACGAGAAACACGGTTCGCCTGAAACTCGGCCAAATGATGCTTCAACAGGGTATGTTCGATGCAGCCGTGACGCAATTCCAGGACCTGTTAAGCCGTGAACCCAATTCGGCGCCTGCGCATCAGGGAATCGGACAGGCCTACCTGCAACAAGGGAAATTGCATGAAGCCGAATCTGCCCTCACCAAGAGCATTGCGCTTGATTCGTCCGCCTGGCTTTCTCACAACCTGTTAGGGTTGGTCTATGATCAGCAGCAACGACATATTAATGCGATTGCTTCTTATAAAGCGGCTTTGACAATCCGCCCGCGCGAGCCAAGTGTTCTTAACAATTTGGGCCTGGCCTACGCGCTGAGCGGCGATCATGAGACCGCCATCCATTTTTTCGAACAGGCTCTTGCGGCCGGCTCTAATTCACCGAAACTCCATAATAATCTGGGTATGGCTTACGTCCATCGTCAGCGCTATGTGGACGCCTTGGAATCGTTTAAGAGAGCGATGGACGAGCCGCGCGCCTACAATAATCTTGGTGTGGCCTTGCTCGGCATGGGCAATGCCAGGGTCGCCCGCGTGTGTTTTGAAAAGGCCATTGAACTGAATCCGCAGTACTACGAGAAGGCCACCGAAAACCTTCGTCAAGCCCAGAGGGTCCTTGGCCAGTCGGCCAATGGCACCACCACCTCAGGAGGTCACGAAGCGGTTTCCTGTCCCTGATGTTAGCGGAATTCCGCAGTGTCCTCGAGAAACTTCCGGAGTTTTTCCCGACGATCTCGATTCAATCCGTACACCACACCACTCCCTTGACGCTGGTAGGAGATTAACCAGCCCAGCTTCACGAGGTGGTCAAGCGAGCCTCGAACCGTTCTCGCATCCATATTGATGTCCATAGCGTTAAGCCACCACTTCTCTACTCCATCAACCGTGTCTTTCGCATCGGGATGGGAAGAGAGGTATCCAAGAATCAGCCATGCTAATGCATCGTTGTGCTCGAAGAACGCCGGCCTGTCCATCGCGGACACAAGTGAGCAATTTCAGTACCACTATCGGCTCGCTACAAAACCTGTGCTATTTCACCTTTTGTCTCTTTATGGACGGCGTTCTGCGGCGCCACTGCCTCAGGACTCCCGACCCTAAGCTGCCGTAAATACCCTCCGATCGAGCCCATGCTTCATCAGCAGACGCTGGAACGCACGACGCTCCTTTTTTGCGGCACGTGCCGCCTTGGAAATATTGCCCTGATGGGTCGTCAGCAACTCGCTCAGATAGGCTCGCTCAAATTCCTCAATGACTTTTGTCTTCATGTCCTGAAAACTACTGCTCACGATCCCCTCTCGAGACATGAGTGCCATGGTCGGGCCTGCGAAGTTCGGCTTATCGGTCTCCGGCAGATCAAGATCATGCGCCTCGAGGGTATCTTCAGATGCCAAAGCAACGGCCCGTTGAATCACACCTTGCAGCTCGCGGACATTCCCGGGCCAGGCATAGTTCATCAATCTCGCCCTCGCCGCGTGACTCAACACAAGGTGTTTCTTTCCGAACTCTTTTCCGTACACACTGAGAGCATGATTGGCGAGAAGCAGAATGTCCTCTTTCCTGTCCCGGAGAGGGGGCAGTGCAAGAGATAACACATTCAAGCGGTAGAACAGATCCTCGCGAAACTGCCGCGTGTCAACGAGGTGACGCAAATCAGCGTTCGTGGCAGCGATGATCTTCACATTGATCGTCTTGCTCTTGGTTGAGCCCAAAGGCCTGAATTCCTGATCTTGGAGCACGCGCAAAAGCTTGCTTTGCACCGAAAGATTCAACGAATTGATCTCATCCAGAAATAATGTTCCCCCATCGGCCTCGTGCAACAACCCTGTCTTCTCGAGGAGCGCTCCCGTGAACGCCCCTTTGCTATGGCCGAATAATTCATTTTCAATCAAATGATCGGGAAGTGCCGCGCAATTCACCGGGACGAAGGGCTTGCTTCGCCGCTCACCGGAATAGTGAATGGCTCGTGCGAACAGTTCCTTTCCCGTTCCCGTCTCTCCCGAGATCAACACGGTCGATTTTGTCGCGCTCAGGATCGGAATCATCCCGGTCGCTTGGAGAAAACTCTTGCTCGTTCCAATCAGCGCGTGATTCCAACTATGCATGCTCATGTCCTCCGTATCTCTCGGTCTTCACTCGTCGGACTAAAAAGGAAAATAGAGTTCGACGCCCCCATACACACCGCTCTGAAAAGTTTGCGAGTATTGATAGCCGCCTTTGAGCGTCACATAGAAGATATTGATCGGCACTTGAACCAACGGACCGGCTTGAACGGCGTAGAATTGGTTGTTGCCCATGCCGGCGAGATCACCGCCCACGTACCAGGAACAACAGGATTGTTCGCTCTTATGGACCAGCCACGTCTTTCTCACGCGGCCGAACATAAAGCCGTCGATATCGGTATAGGACGCAATGGCGTGAAAAATGCCGTCCTCTTGCCAACGAAAGGCTTCGAGTTGGACATACGCTCCCACGAAGTTTTCATCACTTCTTGGACCGGTCGGTTGATCTTCCTGCTTCCAGCGAAATTGTGGGCCGGCCATTCCGAGAAAGCTCCACGATCCCGAGGTGTATTTCAGTCCCAAAGACGGCGTAACGGATTGCAAATTCGCATCTCGTTCCCGGCCATTGTCTTTGAACGTGTAGCCGACGCCGGCGCCTAATACTTGAATAAAGGGCTGAAACCCTTTGCGCTCATCCATGAGCGGCGCGCGGATCCCGAGATACGCAAAATACTGTCCTTTATTATCGACTTGGTAGCCGGTGAACGCGTCTCCGGCAAAAGCCGGTGTGTGTAGCAGGACTCCGAACTGGAGCGCTGCCAATAAGGCTATCGCCAGCCGGCCATATTGAGCGCTTGCCATTGCCGTTCTCCTTTCTCGACACTTTCGACCCGGAACTGTGCGATGGTTCGACCACCGCGCCGCATCACGCCTATGAGGGCGACCTTCAGGGTGATGTCTTTCAAGGCGAGCAGTCCGCGTCCATCCAGGTAGGTGAAGGCCTCATCGAACTTCACGGCAAGGCCTGCAAAAGAAATGTCCTGAGTTGTCCCCCGATACGCATGATCGTAAAATGTCACGCTGCATGGCAGCGTGCGAGACGCCCTCGGATAATAGCGACGAGCGGGTCTGCGCGGCTGAAACGGAGCGCCGAACGCCGTTACCAAGGACCAGAGGCTCTTCCAAATACCGGGCGCGCTCTCGTTTGTATCGGTCCAGCTGTCGGGATGCACAAACATCCGTTCGATGATACCGGTCGTCTCAGAGTGGTCAGCCTCCGTAAAATTCACCCCCACCTCCAGTGACGAGCCCGTTTTCTCCTGTCGTGTAATGATGCCTTGCATGGCCAGCGCGTCGCCCGAGGGGCTTTCCACATACAGCGTCACCTGTTTAGCCGCAAGGAGAACGGGCTTAGGGAGTTCCACACGCACACCGTGTTCATTCATATCTTTGGTGAATCCTGCAATGCGGACGCCACCGCAGATCAGATCACATGGCATGCGGCGGGGAAGACGGAAGTTGTTTCTCCACTGAGGAAGCTCGTGCGCGCCGAAAATGGCCAACGTGAGCAGGAGCAGGTTGGCAGCGCCCCAGAACAGGCTCACTTCTAATCCTGGTATGACCTGCGGTTGTAGCCAGAGACGGATTCCGGCCGTCAGACCTGCAATGAGCAACCCGAACAGGATCAGATGCGGGACGACCGTAGCAATCTGGTCAATTCCGCGCTTTTCCAATTTCTCTCCCTTTGGAGTGACGACGAACGTTTGCGGCTTGCGGGGCCGCAGCATCGTGCCCAGTGCCGCCTTGCTCAGGCTGAAACACATGGCCGTTTCATAGACATCGGCCCAAAAAGCATTGCGCGTCCCCCGACTCACCGTACGCATCATGACGAGCGAGGCAAGGAAGTACGTGCCGAAAAGGTTGAGCAGTTCGGGAACCGTCGCAGCGACCGGTGAAATACCGAGCAACAGTGCCGACAGAGGAGCGGCGAGGCAGACGACTCGGGGCACGCCGTGAAAGAAATAGTATACGGAGCCGAAATAATCGACGCGCTGAGCCCACGTGAGCCCCTTCACCATGAGCGGATTACACTTCACGAACATCTGAATGCACCCGATGGCCCATCGCGAGCGCTGTTTCAGGTATCCGCTGAACGTTTCCGGCATGAGCCCGGCCGAGAGAACCTGATTCAGATAGCGTGATTCGTATCCTCTCGCATGGACCAGCATGCTGGTGTGTATGTCCTCAGTGATCGTCTGGGTTTGGAACCCCCCGACTTCCATAAGAGGTCCACGACGAAAGAGCCCGGAACTACCCGCGAAGAACGCGCTGTTGTGGGCGTCACGGCCGGATTGCAGAACCCGGAAGAACAGCGCCTGCTCGTTTTTTAATTCCGATTCGAGATGAAAATTTTTCTGAAAGATGTCGGGGTTGTAGAAATGATGGGGAGTCTGGACGATCGCGACTTTCTCTTCGTCAAAAAACCCGACAGTTTTTTTCAAGAACGCGGACGTGGGTACATGATCCGTGTCAAATACCGCGATCAATTCTCCCGATGTCTGACCGAGCGCATGGTTGAGATTTCCCGCCTTCGCGTGATCGCGTCCCTCACGGCGTATGTACTCGCATTTCAGAGAGCGAGCCAGGGCGCGCACGTCTTCCCGACCGCCATCGTCCAGGACATAGACTTTGTACTTATCCGCGGGATAATCCTGACTCGTACAGCCGATCAAGGTCCTGCGTAAGATATCGAGCGGCTCGTTGACCACAGTCACGAACACATCCACCGTCAGATAGGTCTTAATCGGAGGAGATTTCCGTTCGAGCGGCTTCCACGCTTGAAACGTGAAGAATATGAGCTGGACCAGACCATAGGCTTCCGCCAACAACACAAGGGAGCTGATACCGAGTCCGGACCAGTCAGCCGTATTGAGGGTATAGATTCCTCGCCAAAGCAGGTATCGAACGTACAAAAAGAGCGTCAAGGCCAGGATGACCTGCCGCCCTTTTTTCCTCCAACTGAGCAAGCTGACGATCGCCAGACAGGCGAGGGACAGTGGAACTGCCACGGGGGCGCTATAAAACTCATTCAGCCAAGCCATACGCTTTCCTTTGTTAATAGTACCTAGGCCATTCCCTGCTCTGCGGCTCTTTGTCCTCTGCGGTTGCCATGACTCAGAGGATAGAACGGGGATGCCGTTTCGCCTATACCGAGGACGGAGGGAACCCGCTATACAGGGGGAGTACTTCGTTAGAGGGGCAAGAATGCCTCACGAAGTTTTACCAGTCTGGAGAGGAGGATTGAGCGTTCGAGGAGCCAATTCCGAAGAATTCATGGCTTTTTGAGTGCCTGCTGCTATGGTGGTACTGCGTAGTCAAACACCATGACATGTCTAGGACGCCAGCTGTCGATCTCCCCTCTATTGATGAGTCTCGCCTTTGTCATTGGTCTCGGGGGAGTCATCCTTGCGATCTGGCCATATCGAGCCTCTCTACCGGAAACAGCGATCTCGCCTGACCCGGTCGTCGCCACCGTCGGCCCACACACGATTACTCTGCAGGCTCTTGAGCGCTCTTTGGCTCTTCCTCTTTACATGGCGGATCTAAAGCGCCATCAACTGCTCCAGCAAGGGGTTCAGCACCAAATCGACGAGGAGTTGCTCACAGCGGAAGCTATCAAACGGGACATTAGCGTGTCGCAGCTTCTCGATGAGGCATCGCAATCTGAATCGATCGCCCGCCTTGCCAACCTTCCAGGTCCGGTTAAGCGGTTGACTCCAGCCCCGCTACCCGGGCAACCAGTCACCTCGGCGGATCGGGAGCTGCAATCCAAAATTCGGCAAGCATTATTGGTTTCACTTCGCCGACAGACAGAAATCCGCATCACACTGCCCGTCTTAGAACCACCCGTTCTTCCGGTCAGTGCCGACAACGATCCTCGCATCGGCCCGGACAGTGCCCCTGTGACAATCATTGAATTTTCCGACTTTCAATGCCCCTTTTGCCAAAGGAGCGTCGGGGTACTCCGGGAACTTCGGCGGATCTATGGCGACAGGATACGTGTGGTCTATCGAGACTTTCCCGGGCAAAACCATCCTCATGCAGTGCCAGCGGCTGAGGCTGCCCAGTGCGCCCATGAACAGGGAAAATTCTGGGACTACCACGATCTGCTATTCAGCCGCCAAGCGCCGGAGGCTTCTTGGAACTTTCTGGCACTGGCGGCGGAGCTTCACTTGAAGACCGAAGCTTTTGGCGGCTGCCTGAATTCCGGTCGCTTTCGGGCAGAGATCTACAAAGATTTTCAGGACGGATTACGCCTGGGTATCAACAGTACGCCCACTTTCTTCATCAATGGTCGTCCGCTCATCGGTGCGCAACCCCTCTCGGCGTTTCAGACGTTGATCGATAAGGCGTTACACGAGCAGCAGCATTCTTAACCGTCCGTCCCTTGCACAAATCCGTCCATTCCCTCTCTTCGGAGGAGGTGTCAATGGCCGGTGTATCCAGGAGAGAGCAAGGAGAAGAGCGCGAGGCGATAGGATCGTAGGAAGAGTATGACGAGCGGCTCCCGCGAGAAGCTGTCACCCGCTGCCGTAGACTGACACCGGCCTAACGACACGAGTCCCCCTGAAAGCCGCACTCCCATTCCCCGCTACTCAGAGAGAGAACGTCTCACCCCCATGAGGCTATCCAGCCGCAGGGGAGGTAATTATCCCCCAGGTGTGTAAGTAGTGTCTCTTACTACCAAAGAACACCTTGTTATCGTCGAGCCAGCACCAGTATCTTCGTGCCAGCTAGCCCTTTGTCCATAAGGATCAGCGCCGATTTGCCGAAACCAATATGACGACAAAAACTAGCCACGAAGTTCCGTTCACCAACGTTTCACTTTATTAACTGGGAGGTACCATATGAAGAAAATGGGTTCGACATTCTTAGGTGCAGTGCTGGGCACAGTCGTGGTGCTCGGCTTAGGATCGACGGCGCACGCCTTATCCACGACTATCGGGGGCGCGAGCTGCGCAAGTTGTTTTGGATCGGTGTATACCTTGGATGTGGTGAGCGGAGGCGGCAACCTCTGGAATGTCACATACACGGTGAATACCACTAATTACTCTGGACAAGGATCAGGATTGGATGCAATTGCATTCAAAATCACCGCCAACTCGACCAACATTCTGAGTACCTCCATCACATCGCAGCCCGCTACCTTCAGTGATCCACTGATCGTGGGTGGATTATCGGCAGGTGGGTGTGGGTCAGGCCCTGCAGGTTTTATCTG
>Ga0209974_10000526_pt1 | contig 12720 bp, 9 predicted proteins | sample InoplaM3SPM_FD_187592 | JGI IMG/M metagenome (GOLD analysis project Ga0209974, IMG submission 187592) | Arabidopsis thaliana rhizosphere microbial communities from the Joint Genome Institute, USA, that affect carbon cycling - Inoculated... | ecosystem: Host-associated > Plants > Roots >...
CCGGGGAACCCCGATCACTGCGCGCTCGCCCGGGGCGTCATCACGATGGCGCACGCGCTTCGGCTGAGCATCGTGGCGGAGGGGGTGGAAACGGCGGAGCAACTCTCGTTCCTGCGCGACGAAGGGTGTGACGAGGTGCAGGGCTATCTCTTCAGCCGACCGCTACCCGCGCGGGAGTTCCGCGCGCTTCTCGAGAGCCGGTCGGAGCCCCCCTTCCTGGCGTGAGCGCAGAATCCGATCGGCTCGACCGCGTCGACGTCGTGAAGTTGGTGCGCCCGCCGCGATTCGAACGCGGGACCTTTAGCTCCGGAGGCTAACGCTCTATCCGGACTGAGCTACGGGCGCAAAGATCGAACGACTTGGGGTGAGTGGAGGGATTTGAACCCTCGACATCCAGATCCACAGTCTGGCGCTCTAACCAGCTGAGCTACACCCACCGCGGGATCGGGCAGTCTAAGGGAAAGGGTTCGGCGAGGCAACGCCCCTCACCCCGACCCTCTCCCCGCAAGCGGGGAGAGGGAGGTTGCGCAACGCCCCTTCACCCCGACCCTCTCCCGGCAAGCGGGGAGAGGGAGCTCAGTTGCGCGGCTTCGGCTCGGCGCCCGGGTTCTGGCTCACGTAGCGCAGCTCGACGTCGGCGAGTCCGTAGGGCGACCGCACGCGATCGCCGTGCACGATGAGGCGGACGGGCCCCTCGTTCTCGGGCAGCGGGCCCGCGGCCGTCTCCGAGACGAGGAAGACGCGCGGGTCGGCGCGATGCATCAAGAGCTCACCCACCGAGAACACGACGGTGTATCCGTCGCGCGCCTTGACGACGACGATCGCCGGCGCGGTCTTGCGCTGTCCCGCCATGGTCCGGGTGTCGATGCCCGCCCGCTCGATGACGTCCAGGAGCGGCCGCCCGTGGTACACGATCGAGTCGCCGTCGCCTGACTCCACGGGAACGTTCATGCTTCCGGCGCCGAGGAGCGACGCCGGCGTGATCGGCCGGGCGACGCCGTTCGGAGTCCGCATGAGAGGCGGTGGTTGTCCGGCCGCGAGGAGGATCCCCCCGACCGAGAAGAGCGAGACCGCGGCGAGACGCTTCGAGAAAACGATTGGAAGATGCTACGGTTGCCGCCCCCGTGAAGCAAGCGGCGCGCGTTCTCGTCCCCCTTTTCTCCGTTCTTCTCGCGGCCTCCTGCCACGCTCCGGAGAAGGAGGCGGCACCGGCGCCGCGCACGGCTCCGCCGGTCGAATCCGCCGACGTTCCGACGCGCGCTCCGCGGATCGGGGCGTCGGCCCCGGTCATCTGGCTCGGCCTCGACGGTCTCGACTTCGAGCTCCTCGATCGGCTCGCGGCGGAGGGCGCGATGCCGAACTGGAAGCGCCTCGCCGAGGAGGGATGGACGGGGCGCCTCGCGACTCTCGCTCCGCTGCTCTCCCCGATCCTCTGGACGACCACTGCGACCGGGGTGCCGCCCGACCTCCACCGAGTCCTCGATTTCCAGGAAGTGGACCCGGCGACCGGCCGGAAGGTCCCGATCTCCGGCGCGAGCCGCGCGGTTCCCGCCGTCTGGAACCTCGCGTCGGCGGCCGGGAAGAAGGTCGGCGTCGTCGGGTGGTGGGCAACGCATCCGGCCGAGGAGGTGAACGGTTTCTTCGTCTCGGACCGGGCGAGCCCTCTCTTGTACGAGAGGACGTCGCTTTCGGGCGTCGTGTTCCCGGCGGGATTCGAGAACGGCGTCGCGCAGGCGATCGCGCGGGACGGAGTGGTGTCGCCCGACGAAATCCGCCGGTTCGTCGACCTGCCGGCCGGAGAGATCGCGAAGGCGCTCGCGGAGAACGAGGCCGGACGTTCGCGCCATCCCGTCGCGGGCCTCGCGCGCGTGATCGGCGCGACGCGCGTGTCGCACCGGATCGCGCGGGACCTCTACGACCGCGAGCGCCCGGACCTGCTCGCGCTCTACCTGGAGGGCACCGACGAGGTCGGGCATCTCTTCGCCTCCTTCGCCCCGCCGAAGCTCGCGTGCGTGTCCGACGCCGACTTCGCGCGCTACGGGCGCGCCGTCGCGGGCTACTACGGCCTCGTCGACCGGATGATCGGTCAGTGGATGCGACGGGCGCGCGAGGACGGCGCGACGCTTCTCGTCAGCTCCGACCACGGCTTCAAGTGGGGGTCGGACCGGCCGTGCGGCTTCGCGTCGGGGAACTGGGCGACCGCCGCGTTCTGGCACCGGCCCGAGGGGGTCGTCGCGGCGTGGAGCGCGCGGGTGCGCCCCTCGCGGGAGCGGGGGTCGGCGAGCATCCTCGACCTCGCACCCACCGCGCTCGGGCTGCTCGGCCTGCCGGCGGATCGCCGGATGACCGGCGTCCTCCTTCCGGGCGCGTTCCGCGACGTAGCCGCGCCGCGCCGCGAGGACCTCTTCCCGCAGATCGGCGTCCGGCGCCTCTCGGCGCAGGCCGCGTCGCAATCGCAATCGGACGACTACGTCCGCAAGCTGATCGCTCTCGGCTATCTCTCCCCATCCGACACGCGTCCGCTCGCGCCGTCGGGCGGAGACCGGCCGGGCATGACCGAAGGGGCCTGGAACAACCTGGGCGTCTACCTCCGCGACACCCGACGGGATCCCGGAGCGGCGGAGAAAGCCTTCGAGCAGTCGCTCGCGCTCCGCCCCGACTATTACTCGGCGCTCTTCAACATGGCGGTGCTCGAGCGTGCCCGCGGCGACGCGAAGAGCGCCGAGAAGTGGTTCTTCCGATCCGTCACCGCGGTCGGGGGCGACCCGGCGCCGGCGGTCCTGCAGTGGGCGCGGGACGTGGAGAAGAACGGGGACGCGCGGGCCGCCCGGTCGCTGCTCGAGAAGGCTCTCCATTCGTATCCGCGCAACGAGGAGATCGCGCGCGGTCTGGCGATGAATCTCTTTCGGGAGCGCGAATGCCGCCGGGCCGTCGGCGTGCTCTCACCTTTCGAAGCCGCGACGGCGAGCCCGCACACTTTCAACGTGCTCGCTCTTCTCCAGACGTGCCTGGAGAACCGGCCGGAGGTCGTGCGGCTGCTCCGCCGCTCGCTCGAGGTCGACCCGAACCAGCCGGACGTCGCGCGGTCGCTTCGCGCCGCGGAAGGCCCATAAAAAAGGAGCCGGGCTGTGAACCCGGCTCCTCCGTTCGAACGGAGTCCGTCGCTTAGAACGTCACGCCCGCCACCAGCGTCACCCGTCTCGGAGCCGCGTAGAGCGTTGGCTTACCGAAGTTCGGATTCGCCACCGTATTGGACGTGTTGGAGTACAGCACCTGGTCCACGGCGAGCACCGCCTGATCGTCGAAGACGTTGCCGAGCCGGATCCCCGCCATGATCTCCACCGGGTTGATGAGGATCCGCTGGGTGACCTGGAGATCGAGGTTCGTCCACGACTCGAGGCGGCGGCTGCCGGCCGGCTCGGCGTACATCAGGGCCACGCCGTTGACCGGGTCGAACTGCCGGGCTTCCCACGGCCGGCCGCTCTGGAAGCGCAGGTACGCGCCGATGCTCGTGTTCGTGGGGAGCTCGTACGCCGCGAACAGCTTGGCGACGTGCGTCCGGTCGCCCGCCAGAGTGCCGTTGCGGAACTCGTCCTCGACGTAGAGGCCCGGACCGTCGCTGATGTACGAGGAGCTGTAGAAGACCGCCACGCCCGTACCGTCGAGGTCCCAGTTCCCCTCGAGCTTCGAGAGCGTGTACGAGAGGTCGAGGGTCCAGCGATCCGAGAAGGCCTTCCGAAGCTCGACCGTGGCCGCCGTGTACTTGCGGTGGCCCGGGATGTTCCCGTAGCGGAAGCCGGAAGCCGTGGTCCGGTTCACGCCCGGAAAGTCCTCGATGATGTCGTCGGTGTAACGGTACATGCCCCAGACCTCGGCCGCCCAGCCGGGAGCCAGGGGACGCGCATATCCGAAGATGATCTCGTCGGTCTTCGTCGGATCGATGTTCTCCAGGATCCGCTTCCCGGTCTGGTTGGCGCGCACGACGGTCCGGAGCAGCGCGCCCGTCTCCACGTGGAAGTACGCGTCATGACGTTCGATTCGGATCGGCGCGGCCGAACGGGAGAACGACTGGTTGTCCATGTTGGAGTAGCGCGCATAGTTCGCGTAGAACTTGTCGTGGACCCGCGTGTCGAGCTCGAAGGTGGCGCCGACGCGCGGCTGGATCTGGTCCCCGAAGTCGAAGGTGACGGTGTCGAGGTAAGTGCACGCGGGAGCGCCGTCCGGCGCGGCGTCACAGGTCGGGATGCTGGCGTTGGGAATCGTGTAATCGCCGCGCAGGATCGTGAACTTTCCGCCGTCGTTCGGGATGAACTCGTCGCGGTTGACCAGCACTCCCAGATTGAGCGTGAAACGCTTCCACGTCATCTGGTCCTGCAGGAAGATGCCCCACGTTTCCGCGTCCGAGATCTGCTCGGGCTGGATCGGGTTGTACCGCGCGCGGTAGCACAGGTTGCCCGGCGACCCCGCACAGTTCGTCGAGGAGACCGTCGCGATGATCGAACCCCAGCCGTTCGAAACGCGCAGAAGCTCCTCGCGGTTCTGGCTGTAGGTCGCGCCCAGGCGGATGTCGTGCGTCGCTCCGATGAAGTTGGCGAGGAGCGACGTCTGGAGACGGAACTCGTCACGGATGTAGTCCTGGTCGTTCACCGCGCCTTCGCTGGGGCCGAGCGTCTGGCTGACGTCACCTGCCGGCGGAAAGACGAAGTTGACTCCGCCGGTGATCGACGTGGTGAATTGACCCACGAGGTAAGGAGCCGCCGCGTTGAAAGGCGGCTGGAAGCCGAGGTCCACCAGCGGCTCGATCGAGTTGTTGTCCTCGTTGTGGTTGTACTTGGCCTCGACGCTCCACGTCGGGGTGATCGTCCAGAGCCCGGAGACCACCACTACCTTGTCCTTGGTGATCCCGTTCTGGGCCACGCTCGCGTCCGAGCGGGTGCCGATGCCCGTGTTCGTGCTCTCGATGTCACGACTGCGGTAGTGGCCGTCGATCAGGATGCTCGACGTCGGGTTCGCGGTCAGCTTGAAGAAGTACTCGTCGGTATCCGTGTCGGAGTCGGGCAGCGCGTTCTCGACGGGGTTTCCGGGGGACGACCCGAACTGGTTGATGCGGTCCTGCTCACTCACGCGGTTCAGGTTCGCCGAGCCGTAGAAGAAGAGGTGGTCGCGCCAGATCGGGCCGCCGATCTGGATGCCCGGCCGGAACCGCTCGAACTTGCTTCTCTGGAGGGTCGGATCCGTCGAGTCGGCGGTCCAATCGACCGGCGAATACTCGACGCTGAAGCCGCCGTGGAAAGTGTTCGATCCCGACTTGGTCACGGCGTTGACGAGGAAGCCGCCGGTGCGCCCGTACTCGGGCGAGATGCCGCCGCGGGTGATGTTGACCTCCTGGATGTCGAAGCCGGTGAAGTCCTGGAAGAGGTCGCCGAAGAAAGGGTTCGTGACGTTGACGCCGTCGTAAAGGAACGTATTGTCCTGGCGGCCTCCGCCGGCGTTGGGCGCCGAAACGGTCGTCACCGTGTTCTCCGGAACGCCCGAGGCGAGCGCGAAAGTCGCGGCGTAGCTCCCTCCGATGGGCAGCCTGCGGATCTCCTCGCTCTTCGTGACCTCCGAGATGTCGGATGCCTTGGTATCGACCATCGGCAGCGCCGCGCTCACCTCGATCGCGGCCGTGGCGCGTGGCACGAGCACGGGATGGACCTGCGTCTCCTTGCCGAGGCCCACGACGACGTTCTGTTCGAAGCTTCCGAGGTCGGCCAGCTCCGCCCGGAGCTTGTAGTCTCCGGGGATCAGCCCGGCGAACTGGAACGAACCATCCGAGAGCGTCGTCATCGAACGACCCAGCGGAAGCTTGTCTCCCGAAATCGAGACGGTCGCGCCGGGAAGCTCCGACCCGTCCGGGTTTCTCACGACGCCCGAGATCGAGCCCGTGGTCTGGCCGAACGCGAGGGGCGCCGCGAGAGAAACGATTGCAAGAGCAACCAGTAACCGACGGAATCGCATGGAGCAGTCCTCCTTCAGGATGCACGGACGAATGTCCGCGCGAATGGGACGTTCGCATCCGGATTGCGGACGAGACGTTCGAAACATGAGTTGGCTTCGCGCGGATTTTACTCCCGCTCGGTCCGGACGATGTCCTCGAAAGTCTCCCGGCGCCGGACGACCCGGAACGCGCCCCCCTCCACCCAGACCTCCGGTGGCCTTGGACGAAAGTTGTAGTTCGAGGACATCGCGAAGCCGTAAGCCCCGACGTCGCGGATCGCGAGAAGGTCGCCCTCCTCCGGCAGCTCGACGTCCGCGTCCCGCAGGAAGAAGTCGCTCGTCTCGCAGATCGGGCCGACGACGTCCGCGGTCACGCGCTTTCCCCCGGAACGGCCGGCTGCAACCGATTCAACCGAATGAATCGCGCCGTAGAGAGCCGGCCTCAGCAGGTCGTTCATTCCCGCGTCCGTGATCACGAAGCGCTTCTCGGAGCTCTCTTTGACGTACAGGACTCGAGTCAGGAGCGCGCCGGCGGGCCCGACGATCGCTCGGCCCGGCTCGATCAGGATTTTGAACGGGAATCCGGAAAGATGCGGGAGGACCGCGGCGGCGTAGCGCTCGGGCGTGAGTGTCTCCCTCTCCTCTCCGGCGATTCCGATGCCGCCGCCGACGTCGACCGTCTCGATCGGGTGGCCGTCGCGAGCGAGCTCCTCCGCGAGGCGCGCGAGATCCCGGGAGCTCTGAGCGAGCGGCTCCGGGTCCAGGATCTGGCTGCCGATGTGCGCCTGGATGCCGGTCATGCGCACGTTCTCGAGCGAGCGCGCCCGCGCGAAGATCTCCCGCGCCCGGCCGATCTCGACGCCGAACTTGTTGTGCTTCCGGCCGGTCGAGATGTACGGGTGTGATCGGGCGTCGATGTCGGGATTCACCCGGAGCGCGACGCGCGCGCGGACGCCGGCTGCGCCGGCGTGTCCATCGATCTTTTCGATCTCGCGCTCCGATTCCGCGTTGAGAGCGAGGAGGTCTCGCTCTACGGCGAACCGGATCTCGGCGTCGGTCTTGCCGACGCCGGAGAAGACCACCGAGGAGGCCGCGAACCCGGACTCGAGAACCGCGCGGAGCTCGCCGCCCGAGACGACGTCGGCGCCTGCGCCCAGCTCCGCGAGCCGGTGCAAGAGCGTCAGGTTGGAGTTGGCCTTCGCGGCGTAGCAGACCAGGTGCCGCACCGGCGCGAAGGCGTCGTCGAACCGGCGGAAGCTCTCCTCGATCCGAGCCGCGCTGTAGACGTAGACCGGAGTACCGACCGCGCGCGCGATCTCCGACAGCGCGACGCCGTCGCAGGTGAGCTCGCCGTCCTTGCGGGAGAAGCCGTTCACGGAGGAGCGATTATTGCGTGCCGGCGACGGCCGCGGAGATCTGCTCGAGCGTGAGCGGGTCCGCGCGCGCCTCCCGCACCCCCTCGGTCGCCCGGAACCGCTCGAACGCCGCGTCGTCGTAGTTCGAGACGACCGCGTCCACGCCCCATCCCCGGACCTTCACCCGCACGGCGTCGAAGAGGTCGAGCTCGCTGCCGTAATCGGTCCGCGCCTCGGTGATCTCGTTGACGTAGCGGATCCGCCGGAAGCGCGAGAGGAGCGCGGTAAGCGCATCCTCGACCACGAGACGCCCTTCCACCAGGAAGCCCACGCGGGCGGAGGGGTTCGTGCCGAAGACGCCCGATGCGCGGCGAGGGTCGTCCGTCAGGAGGAGCACGGTCCCGGGCTCCGTGTCCACGCGGATCTCGCCCTCCTCCTCGCCCCACCGCACGCGCCTCCGCACGGCGCGGCGCTCCCGGCGGGCATCCATTCCGAGGACGAGGACGCGCCCGGTTTCGGGACGGATCTCGCCCAGGATGCAGCCCGCGATGGTTCTCTTCCCGGAGCCCTCCCGGCCGACGATGGCGGAGACCACACCGGCAGGCACCGCGAACGACACGTCGTGAATCGGAGCGCGTCGGCGCGCGGCCGCCGTCACGTTTTCGAAGCGGATCGCGGGGATGGACTGTGGCGGGTGCAGGCTAAAGCCTGTCCCCGCGGTAGTCCCCGTCAGGCCCGCGCCGAGACCTGGAACGCGGGCCGCCCGAGCAGGAAGCCCTGACCGTACTCGACTCCGAGCTCGATGAGCGCTTCGCGCTCTTCCTCGCGCTCGATTCCTTCCGCGACGAGGGTCGCTTCGATCCGCCGCCCGATGGACGCGAGGCTCGTGATGATCTCGCGTTTGATGGGATCGGTCTCGAGCCGGCGGACCAGGGAGTCGGCGACCTTGATGTAGTCAGGGCGCAGATTGAGGATCGCCTCGAGACCCGAGTAGCCGGATCCCGCGTCGTCGATCGCGATCTTCAAGCCTGCTCCGCGCACGGTGGCCAGTATGTCCCCGAACGACGAGTAGTCCACCATCTCCTTCTCCGAGATCTCGATGACCACGTCGCCGTGGCTGCGGTTGATCGCCGTCAGGTTGCGCTCGTCGAGGAAGACGGGGTGGCGCAGCAGCGTGCAGGAGGCGTTCACGAAGAGCCGGCGCGTTCCGATGGCCCGCGGCAGGCCGCGGAAGATCGTCTCGAGGCACAGGGTCTCGAGCTCGACCTCCATGTCGTTTTCCTGCGCGACCGCGAAAAGGACGTTCGGTCTCTCGAAAGGAGTGCCCTGCGGCCCGCGGATCAGGGCTTCCCACCCGATGACTTCGTCGTCGGCGAGATGTCGGAGGGGCTGGAACGCCGGTCGCAGCTGCTTCTGGCCGATGACCCGCTTCAACTGGACGCAGAGGTCGAGCTTCTCGCGGGTCTGCCGCTGGCTCACGATCTTCACGGCCTCGGAAAGCTGCCGGACGACGTGGCGCGACGAGCGGACCCGCGGGTTGTCGGAGGCGACCAGGCTCGACGCGTGCACGGTCATCAGGTCGACGGCCGTCCCCCCGAACGCGGTGCGGAGGCGCTTGACCGCGTTGCCCTGGAGCCGCGCCGCTTCGTTCTCGAGCGACGGGCCCCGTCCCCGCCCGGGCGCCGGCATCGAATACAGGACGTAGAAGCCGTCGGAGCCGGAGTAGCGGATCGAGTACAGGTGCGGCGCGAAGCGCGACGCTTCGACGTCCGCCCGCAGGCCCTGGGACACCACGACGAGGACCCGGTCGTACAGCTCCCAGCCGTAGAGCTCCTCGAACCCGAAGAACTTCCCGATCTGCAGGTAGATCACGGCGAGATGCGCGATCCGCTCGTGGGCGCGCTCCGGGTCGTCGAAGGGATGGATCGGAAGCCCGGTGACCCCGTCGTAGATCACCCGATCGCGCCGCAGCCGGGCGACGGTGTCCTCGGAGTTTTCCGGCTCCGGGTCGGGGATCGTTCGTATGAGGCGCACCGGAGGAGTCGATCGGCGTTGTTTCATCTTTTCTCCGTGGTCGGCCGAATCTTCAGGAGCGACCGCACCTTGCGGCGCAGGTCCTCGGCGCCGAAAGGCTTGGCGAGATAATCGGAGCCGCCCACCTGCATGGCCGTGATGCGATCCCGGACTTCCTGGCGCCCGGTCAGAAAGAGAACGGGCACGGTTCGGGTCGCGGTCTGGCGGCGCAGGAGCGAGCACAGCTCCCATCCGCTCATTCCGGGCATGTTGACGTCCAGGATGACGAGGTCGGGCGCCGCGCGGAGGAGCTCCGGAAGCGCGGAATGCGGGTCCGGCGGCGCCTCCACCTCGTAGCCGTCGGGCTCGAGGAGCTCGCGCACCGCCACGCCCACGGAGGGCTCGTCGTCCACCACCACCACTCGCTTCATTCCGTCGCGCTCCCTGGCGAACGACCTGCTGCGCACCGGCACGCGGCTCGCCAGGCCGGCCTCGAACGCGTGCCTGGTCGTTCGCTGCGGTCGCGCTCCCGCATCGCGAAGCTCCTCCCTCGATTACCTCGGGAGACTCTTCGCGATGCGATGGGAGACTCCTCGCGCCGCGAAAGAAACTCCCGGATCATCGTCTTCCCGCCGGCAGCAGAATCGTCACTTCCGATCCGAAACCGGCTTCGGAGGACAGGCTGATCTTTCCGCCGTTGGCCTCGAGGATCTCCTTGGTGAGCGCGAGCCCGAGTCCCTTGCCGCGCGCTCCGGAGGCAACCGCCCCGGCGCCGCGGAAAGCGAAGTCGAAGGCGCGGGCGCGGTCGTCGTCGCTCATCCCCATTCCCGTGTCCTTCACGACGACGAAAGCGTGCGGACCCGCGGCGCCGGCGCGGATCCGCACCTCGCCCCCTTCCGGCGTGTACTTGATGGCGTTCTCGAGAACGTTTCGAAACGCGCGCTGGAGCGCGACGGGATCCGCCGTGACGGGAAGCTCCGGGCGCTCCGCGATGAACTCGATCCGCAGGCGTCCCGCGTTCGAAAGACGGTAGGCCGTCGCGAGCGAGCCCAGGATCTCGACGAGGTCCGCGGTCGCCGGCGCCGCGGTCGGCGCCGCCCGCATCGAGGTCTCGAAGCGAACGTCCGCCGGTGGGCTCGCCGGAAGTGGAACCGCCGACGGCCCTCCCACCATCCGCTCGGCGAGCTCGATCTCGCGGGACAGGTTGGCGAGATGCTCGGCGTTGGGAAGCTCGCCGCGACGGGCGTTCTCCGCGATGAGGTCGGTGTAGACCCGCGCGACCGACAGCGGCGATTTCAAGTCGTGCAGGAGCTCGTCGCTCGGCCGGCGTTCGACGGCGGAGGGAAGCGTGGAGATCCGCGCCGGCCGGCTCGACTCGGAGAGGTCCACCGGCGCCTCCCGAGCTCCGCCCAGGGCTTCGAGCGCCGCGAGGAGCGCCGGTCCGGCGAGCGCCGTCGCCAGCAGCGGGAAGATCTCCGACGCCGGCGGCAGCCCCCGACCTCCAAGGGTGACGAGCGCGGTGACGCCGAGGAGCGACACCGCCGCGTAGAACCGCGCCGCCGTCCTCCCTTCGAGGTGCCACGCGAGCGCGACTCCCGCCGGCAGCAGAAGCGCGTACGGGCTGCCGAATCCGCCGGTGAGCGAGAGCGCGCAGAAGAGAAGCGCGAGGTCAGCCAGGGTCGCGAGCGAGGAAGCGAACGCGCCGAGCGCCGAACGGAATCCGGTCCGCGTGAACACGAAGAGCGAGAGCAGCGAGCCCCCGGTCGCGAGCGCGAGCGGGCGGGCCTCGCCGATCCCGAGCGCGAGCGCCACGAGCGAGAAGAGCGCGAAGAGCCCCGAGGACGCGATCCGGTGGGCGGAGTAACCCCCGTTCATCGGCCGCGGTCCCCGCGCTCAGACGTAGGCACAACCCACCCGTACCGACCCTCCGGCGAGCTTCGTCGAGTTCCGAGTGCGCAGACGCACGGCACGGCGCTCGAGCGGGCGCCGAAGGATCTCCCCCTTCCCGCGCGGAGGCCACTTTTCGGCCGCGCGGGTCCGGAAGGCGAGCCCGCCGTAGCTGACGTCGAGGAGCGGGGCCGACCAGGGACGCGAGCGACCGCTGGCGCCGAGCCGCACGTTCGTGTCGCTGACGGAGAAACGGGGGTAGTGGCGGCGCTCCGGGCCAGCGAAGCGGGCCTGCTCGCGGCACTGGTAGAGGCGGAGGTCCGCCACCTTCAGCAGGAAGTCGACCGTCTTCCCGTCTGTCGGGTACGAGGCGATGCCGTAGTGCAGCCCGACGTGTATCCCCGATCCCGCGGGCAGCGCCGTGTCCGCGATCTTCGACCGGATCCGCTCGGCGACGGTTAGAGCGGAGAAGAGATCGGTCGAGGGCAGGACGACGACGAACTCGTCCCCGCCCCACCGGCAGCCGGCGTCGACCGCGCGCAGGAGGTCGCGGATGATGCGCGCGGTCTTGACCAGTACCGTGTCCCCCACGGGATGGCCGAAGTGGTCGTTGACGGCCTTGAAGCCCTTCAGGTCGAGCAGGACGATCGAGACGATCCCCTCGTTCCTTTCGGCGCGCGCGATCTCGCGGTTCAGGTGGTCGAGAAGGAAGCGGCGGTTGTAGAGGCCGGTGAGCGGATCGGTGATCGCGTTGACGCGGAGCACCGAAAGGTCCTTCTCCGAGACGATCCGGGGCTCCCGCAGCATCCCCTGGACGCTGTGGAAGTAGTGGAGGACTGCCGTCTGGAGGGAGACCGGCGCGCCGAGCGCCTTTTTGAGCTGGAGCGCGACCTTCTCCACGGCTTCCCACCGCTCCCGCGCCTCTCGCGCTCCGTGGGGCAGCCCCGTCCAGTCGGTGAGAAGGCGGCGCAGGACCTCGGCCTTCTCCTCGGGACGCGCGATGCCGTCGAGCGACTTGTGAAACCGCGCGAACGAGAAGTCGCGTTGACGGCCGAGCCGCGCAAGTTTTGCGATGGAGAGCGCGATCCTCTCCCGATCCAACCTTCCCCCTCGCTCCCGGCTCTCGCGAGCCGGGACTCTCAGAAAATCTGTTTGCCTCGCCGTGCGCGCCGAAGGTCGGGATCGCGCGAGCTTTCCCGGGTCAGCCGGGCAACGGCGCCCAGGGTTTCGGCAACCGCGTCTCCCACGGAGAAGACGAGAACGAGCTGACCCTCTTTCAACAGGTCCACCAGCTCCGCATCCGACCGGGCCCAGAGCACCCGCGGACCGGCGACGATGAGGCGGACGTTGCCCAGCCCCCCCTTTTCGCCCCCGAGACGCTCGAGGGCCTGCGCGCATCGGCGGATTCGCGACAGGCCGAGGCCGGCCATCCGAAGCCGGGCGGCGACGCGCAGCCGGACCACGTCCTCGAACGAATAACGGCGGG
>Ga0209974_10000529_pt1 | contig 12707 bp, 10 predicted proteins | sample InoplaM3SPM_FD_187592 | JGI IMG/M metagenome (GOLD analysis project Ga0209974, IMG submission 187592) | Arabidopsis thaliana rhizosphere microbial communities from the Joint Genome Institute, USA, that affect carbon cycling - Inoculated... | ecosystem: Host-associated > Plants > Roots >...
TGGTGGCTCTGGCGCTATTTCTAGATCGATCTCGCAAGGCCGGGAACTTTCACGACCGGCATAAAAGGATTCGTACCAAGATATCGTTCACTTCAGCCGACCGACACCACTAGCTTCAATTATTTATTTTTATAGATCCGTCCGATGATTTGGTGATTTCGGCGTGAAGGGAAGGCGGAACAGAATTGGAGTGGAATCGCTCTCGGTAAAAGTTTACATAATATATCTTATCAGACGTTATGCTGCCAGCCTTTTACTTGCTTGCAGGCGCCGGAGTCGTCGCCGGCACTTTCGCCTCCAACTCCGCTAGCTTGATCGTCAGTGGAGACCCCGGATTCTCTTTCAGATATTCCCTGTAAGCCGCGATGGCCGTCTGGGTATCGCCCAATTGCTCGGCACAGCGAGCCCTTCCAAGCACCGCGTGGCTTTGCAGCGCGCCCGAGATACTTTGCGCTTCGCCATAGTGTTGCACTGCTGTCTTACAGTCCTTCTTTTGCTCCTCGGCGTTCGCCAGCGTAACCAGCGCGATTTGCCGGTACAGACTCTCTGGCTTAGTCGCGGCGACGGATCTCTGTCCTTCAGAGACGGCCTTTTCAGGTTCGTTTGTCGCCAAGTAGCTGTTCGCCAAATATATATGGGCAAGCACGGAATATCGGGACCAGCGATAGCCCGTAACCCGTTCGAAAGCAGGTATCGCTTCTCGATATTTCTCGCTTTGGTAAAGCTCGATCGCCTTGCTGAACTCCGCCGCGGCTGCGACGTTCTGCCGTTCCTTGAAGATTTGCGAACCCCAGATGATCCCGGCAATGACCAGCACAGCGGCCGCCGCCGATAGAACTAAGCTCTTGTGCTCATTGAAGTATTCGAGCACGCTTTCGGATGTGTTCTGAAACCAGTCCGGCTGGCGCAATTCTTTTCGGCTTATCTTCCTGCCTGCGGTGGCCATCGATTGCTTATCCCGCCCGTGATGATCCCGGCTAACTCGGGGATGAATGAAGCGATTACGGAGAAGGAATTATTGTTTGTACTTGAAATCGTCCGGACCCATTTTTTCCAGGATCTCGGCCCATTTTTCCTTGGACACGTTGGAGACGTTTTCCACCGGACGCTCGTTGCTATCTTCGTTTTGCTGCAACATGCTCGACGCTTCGAGCACAGCCTTGGCGACATAGATCGGACTTTTGGTGCGCAGCGCCAAAGCGATCGCATCGCTTGGGCGCGAGTCGATCATCATCTGGCGGCCGCCGACCGTCAGGTTAACGGACGCGTAATAGGTATTCTCTTTTAGATCGGTGATTTCCACCGACTCGACGGCGCAGCCGACTTCGCCCAAAATCGTTTTTAGAAGATCGTGCGTCATTGGACGCGCCATCTTAATCCCTTCGATTTCAGTGGCCATGGCCGTGGCTTCCAACAGCCCGATCCAGATCGGCAAGTTAAGTTTATTTTCAGTATCCTTGAGTATCACAATCGGCGTCTTGGTTACGGGATCCAGCGTCAATCCCCCCACCGACATTTGGATGGTATCTTCCTTCTTGGTCATGCCCTGTCCCTTTCTAACTGGGAATTCAAGCTAAGCGTATCCGGCAAAATTTCGCCAATCAGCGAGGTTGCTGTTGCTCCGGTAATTCTCACTGGCGTGAGCCGGCCAACGAGATTCCCGGGCCCGATTACGTTGACGATCCGGTTGGTGCGCGTCCTCCCCATCAATTGCCCATTCTTTAGCCGCGACGGTCCATCTACCAGTATTTCCTCGATGCCGCCGATACACCGCCGGTTTTTGGCCAGTGAAAGTTCCCGTTGCAGCGTCTGCACCTTTATTAGACGATCCTTTTTTACGTTTTGTGGAATATCGTCGGCATAAAGTTTTGCAGAAACCGTTTGCGGCCGCTGCGAATATGCGAACGAGAAGATTTCATCATACTCCAGCTCTTCCAGCAATTCTAGCGTTTGCGCGAATTCCTCGTCGGTTTCGCCTGGAAAACCTACGATGATGTCGCTGCTGAGCGCAACGTCCGGGCAACGCTCGCGCAATCGCTGGATACGCTGTAAATATTCCCGGCGAGTGTAACCGCGGCGCATGCGCGCGAGAACCGTATCGGACCCGGACTGCACGGGGAGATGAAGATGCTCGCAAAGCTTGTCGAGTCCGGCGAATGCTTCAATGAGATCGGGAGAAAGATCCTGTGGATGCGAGGTTGTAAACCGGATACGCTCCAGACCGTCAATCGTGTTGATGCGGCCGAGCAACTCGGCAAAACTCAACTCGCCGCTCGTAAGCTTCCCGTATGAGTTGACGTTTTGTCCCAGCAGCATGATTTCAACAACGCCGTTGGCAACCAGCGACTCGACTTCGGCGATAATCCTGGCGCTCGGCCGACTGAGCTCGCGGCCGCGCACGTGCGGCACGATGCAGAAGCTGCAAACTTTGTTGCAACCTTGCATGATCGTCACATAGGCTTTAACCCCGCGCACATGCGTGGTGTTGTCGGCATCCTCCATGTAGGCCGGATCGCGGTAAAAGGCAATTTCCAGCGGCCGGCCGTGGTCCGCTTGGACCTGCTCGACCATTTCCGGAAGCTTGTGGATGTTGTGCGTACCGAATACGAGATCGAGGTGCGGCACTCGCTTGAGCAGATTCTCGCCTTCTTGCTGGGCTACACAGCCCCCTACCCCAATGACCACACCATCGCGGAATTCTTTAAATTCTTTCCAGCTGCCGAGCGCGCTGTAAACTTTCTGCTCCGCTTTATCGCGCACGCTGCAGGTGTTGAGCAGGATTAAATCCGCCGACTCGATGCGGTCGGTACGGTCGTAACCGCGGCGCGCCATAACCTGCACGATTCGATCTGAATCGTACTGATTCATCTGGCAGCCGTAGGTTTGGATATAAAGCTTCTTATTCATGGCACGATCAAATCGACGATCTTATAAAGCTGGGTGATACTGCGGCACTCTTCGGCGACGTGGCAGTGCGGCGCGTAACGCGGCATTTCGCTGTCGCCGATGCCCCAGGTCATGCGGCTCTCCGGGTTTAACCAGATCAGCTGCTTGGCTTTTTGCCGGAGTTCCCGAAGCACCCAATCGTTGGGGCGATTATAGTTGTTGCGGCCGTCACCGATGATGAGCACGGTTGTCTTGCCGTTGACCGCGGGAAAAAAGTTGCGGTGAAATTGCTCGAACGCGCGCCCGAAGTTGGAGTGAGAAAACACGTCAATAACGTCGCCTTTAAGAGCCGCTTCGACGGCAGTCTGAATGTCATGCTCTTCGAAGAGCCTGGTGACCTCGCCGAGTTCGGCAACGAAGACGAAACTCCGCACCTTGGAGTACAGGTTTTGAACCGAATAGACGAACTGCAGCATGAAGCGCGAGGCGTTGAGCACCGAGTCCGAAATGTCGCACAGCACCATCACCTGCGGTTTCGTTTTCTTGCGGCGGTCGAGCTGAATCTTAAACGGGACGCCGCCGTACTGCAGGTTTTTTCGCAAGGTCTTCTTGACGTCGAAGCGACCGCGCGCAGCCCTCTTGCGGCGCACTGACAACCGGTTTTTGAGTCGCTGCGCTAGACGCGCGACAGCGTCGTTCATGCGCCGGATATCATCCTCGGTGTAAAAAGCGAAACTCTTATCCGCAAGCGTGCTGCGCTGCGAAAAATCCCGCGGATCCAGCCCCTTTTTGCGCTGTTCTTGCTGGATGATCTCGCGCAGCAGGCGGTTCAGGTCGCGCATGCGCTCGTCGAGATAGCGCATTACATTCTGCAAGTCTTCGCCGTTCTCTCCAAGCATCTGCAGCATGCCCTTAAACCGCTCGATCTCGCTTTGCACGCGATCGATGTGCAGCCGTGCCGTCATGCGCGTGTAGGGCGTCTGGCGGAAACTGTCCGAGGTGCCCTGCTCCATTTCTTGCTGCATCGCATCGCGCAGCAGCCGTTCGAGCTCGCCGCGGTTATTGTTCAACAAAGCCTGCGTCAGCTCGGATAACTCTCCTTCCATTTCCTTGACGAGCCGCTGCATCTGCTCGAGCATTTCTTGGAACTGTTCGGGCGTGAGACCGAGTTCGCTCATGATCCGGCGATCGATGGCGTCGAGAGCCTGGCCGATTCCTAAAAAAAAGTAGTCGAAGAGTTCCTCGAACGGCTTTAGATCGCTGGCGCGCTTGACGAGCGTTGTGCGCAATGCGTTGCGAAATAACAGCGGATCCGTGATGCCAATGAGGTCCAGGGCGCGAAACGAATCCATGCTTTCGGCGAGCGAGACGCGAATGCCGTTACGCCTCAAGACTGTGGCAAATTCGACGATACGACCTTCCATGCGCGTAACCGCTGGCGAAAAGCTTAGTGCAGATGATCCTTGTCGTTGCCGCCGGCCGCAGCCGGGCGCTGCGCCTGTTTTTCGGCGAGGTAAGCTTTAAGCTCGCTATGAGCTTTGCGAACGTCCGCTTCATATTTCATCAACGTCGAAAGGGTCTCGTCCACGAGAGCGTGGTCGAGCTGTTTGATATTGAGCAACGTTAGAGCGCGAACCCAGTCGAGAGTCTCGCTGATGCTCGGGGTTTTCTTGAGGTCCAACTTGCGCACCCGGTGCAGCAGCCGCACGACTTCCTCGGCCAGTTGCGTACCGACGCCCGGGACCTTGAGCTTGATGATTTCCATTTCCCGCTCGGATTCCGGAAAGTCGATGTAAAGATGGAGGCAGCGGCGCTTGAGCGCGTCGGACATTTCCCGGCTGTTGTTGCTGGTCAAGATCACCAGCGGCACGTGCTTCGCTTTGAGGGTGCCGATCTCAGGAACCGAGATTTGAAAATCGCTCAAGACTTCCAGCAAAAATGCTTCAAACTCAGCGTCGGATTTGTCGATCTCATCAATCAGTAGCACGCAGCGCCGCTCTGAAAGCAAGGCGCGGAGCAAAGGCCGCGGCAACAAGAACCGGTCTGAAAAAAACACGCCGTCCTGATTGGCCACGCGATCAACCGCATCCTGCAAGGTCCGGGTGCCCTGGAGAATGTCGCCGATCTTCTCCTTCAGAATCTGGGTGTATAGAAGCTGCTTGGCGTATTCCCATTCGTACAGTGCCTTGGCTTCGTCGAGTCCCTCGTAGCACTGCAAACGGATGAGGTCCATGCCGAGCGCCTCGGCAAGTACTTTGCCTAATTCGGTCTTGCCGACTCCGGCCGGCCCCTCGACCAGAATGGGCTTTTCCATGGTCGTGCCGAGATAGACCACCGTCGCAACGCTTTTGTTACAGAGATATTTTTGCGCGCCGAAGCTCGCGATCACATCGTCTACCGACCGGAACATGTTTACCCTTTCCAATTTTTCGAGGCTAACATAATCGTTCTGCTACGACAATCAACCGAGCTGTCGGGTTTGCAGAAGGCAGAGCATTCTGTAAATCTTGAAGCGTGTGTACGCTGGCGATTTACTTCCGTGTGCTGCCGGATTACCCGCTAGTGGTTGCGGCCAATCGGGACGAACACTACGATCGCCCATCGGCACCGCCCGGTTTGCTGGAGAACAGGCCAAAGATCATCGCCGGTCGCGACCTGCGCGCCGGCGGCACCTGGCTGGGTGTCAACGAGCACGGCGTGCTCGCGGCGATGCTCAATCGTCGAGTCAACAGCCACAATGTTCCCTTCCCCGGCGCCCGATCGCGCGGCCTGCTGTGCATGGATTTGCTGGCGCGCCGATCCGCCGCCGAAGCCGAATTCTTTATTTGCGGTCATCAAGCCTCTTACAATCCATTTACCGCGCTCGTCGCCGATCGACATAATGCGCAGGTGGCTTACAACGTTGGGCAGCGGATCATGACACAAAAGCTCGAGCCTGGTCTGCATGTCTTTAGCAGTGCGGCGGAATTCGATCTGCATTCGGCTAAAGCCGATCGTGCTTATCGGCTGTTCGGCGAGATTGGCAAAGATTTGCGCGAAAATGACGGCGGAAACACGGAAGCGATTGCCGCGTTGCGTTCCGTGCTCGGCGACCATTCGCTGCCGGATGGCTCAACGGATCCGGGCGATGCTATGTGCGTGCACCGGGACAGCTCCGGGACCGTATCGTCGAGCATTGTCGTTTTCACACCGTCCAAGTCTCGGTTTCAATGTTTTCACTGCGCCGGCGCGCCGTGTCGGAATTTTTTCGGCGATGCCATCGAACTCGTCATCCGGTGAGCCACATAATAAAACCGCGGCAAGCCGCCACCGTGATCTTGTTGCGGGAGACCGAGCCGAAAGGCTTTGAAGTATTCCTCACCCGGCGACCGGACGCTATGCCGTTCCTAGGCGGCATGTACTGTTTTCCCGGCGGCGTTGTAAGAAAGGATGACCGGTCGCTTCGAATGATCGAACGGTGCCGAGGGCTTGCGCCTGAGCAGGCGCGCAAGATTGCCAGCGCGCAGTTTAGCCCTCGCCAAGCGCTCGGCATTTGGGTTGCCGCCGTTCGAGAGCTCTTCGAAGAAGTTGGAATCTTGCTTGCGGTGGACTCTTCCGGCACGGCAATTTTACCTGGCAAACTTTGTGAAAAGCACCGGGCGGCAATGGATGGGTCTTCGACTTTTCTGTCCCTGCTGAGAGACGAAGATCTTTACTGCGATTTGTCGAGTCTCGTCTATTTCTCTCACTGGCAGACGCCGGCGCAGAATGCTCTGCGCTTTGACACCCGTTTCTTCATCGCTGCATTACCGCGACAGCAAACACCGCTGGAGACCTCTGAAGAGGTGACTCACAGCATTTGGCTGTTGCCGGATTTAGCCATGCAACGATACGGGCGGGGCGATCTGCCGATGATTTTCCCGACATTTGCGTCGTTGAGGACCCTGGCGGACTTTGGGACCATCGAGAGTGTGATGAAGGAGTTTCGCAGGTGACTTTCGGCGACGTTACACCGGATTATCTTGAATAGACATTGAGAGCCGTTTCAGCGGTCTCACTACGGCGTCGGTTCCCGAACCTTGCGAATCAGCTCGGAACCCTCATTCCCGTACGCTTTTAGCGGAATCCATGCGAGTTGGGACTAGACCCGATAAAAACATCCGCGGGTGACGCTGTGAAAATAATTTCGTAGCGGTTCTACCGCAACGCTGTCTGCGGCATGATTGCATTAACGTAGGGGGTCGGTTTTCTCCGTGCGTTGTCACGGAAGCTGCGATCTCAGGGATTGAAAAGGCACGAGCCGTCGTTTAGTTTAGAAAATCTCACTTCCGTCTTCTCGCCCTGGGACGTTTCCGGTCGCGATAAACATACACAAAGGACAAGCGTGCTTCATTCATTTCGTGAACGATTCTCCGATCTTTACTACGGCTGGCGCATGATCGCCGTCGGTTCAGTTCTGCGCATCCTGGGCGGCGGATTATATTTTTATGGCTTCTCCGTATTCTTCCTGCCTTTAAGCCAGGACCTCAAGCTCAGCCGCGCCGCCACCTCTTTGGTATTTTCATTGGCGCGCGCCCAAGGAGCCTTCGAAGGCCCGATTGCAGGATATTTCATGGACCGCCATGGGCCGCGGCCGCTGATGATCCTTGCGATCATGATGACCGGCATAGGTCACATGATTTTATCCGGCGTGAACAGTTATCTCGCACTCGTGTTGGTTTACATGGGCCTCGTCTCACTATCATTTCACGCCGGATTCATGGATGCTCCCATGCTGATCGCGAACACCTGGTTCATTCGCAAGCGGACCCTGGCGATGGCAGTCATCAGCGGCTCTGTTGGTATCGGCGGCTTTATTTTCACGCCATTATTGTCTGCGGCGGTCCATACTTTCGGTTGGCGCAACGCGGCTTTCGGTTGCGGGGTAACCTTCCTGCTGCTGGGTTTGCCGCTCGCCCTGCTTGTGCGGCGCTCGCCGGAGAGCATGGGGCTTGTTCCCGACGGTGAGCAGGCTTCAGTTCAGCGTGATAACTCCCCCGACGTAAGCCGGGTGAAGCCGCAACAAGAGGAGGACTTCACCCTGGCGCAGGCCTTGCGCACCTCGGCGTTTTGGTTTTTGACCAGCGCGACGGCGATTCGCGTTATCGTTCTCAGCGCGCTTAACGTGCACTACGTTGCTCTGATGGTTTGGAAAGGCATGACACCGCAGCGCGCGGCTTTCTTTCTAGCGGCCCAGGCCATTATGGCCCTGCCCTCTCATCTTCTTTTCGGCTGGATCGGCGATCGTCTCAATAAGCCGAAACTCATGGCGACTTGCATGCTGCTCGCCATGAGCGGGATGTTGATCCTTGCGTACGTTCACACAGAGTGGGCGATACTGATCTTTATTGCGTTATTCAGCGTCGTGGAATCGACCTTCCCGGTGAATTGGTCGACGGTGGGCGAGTATTTCGGTCGGAAAAACTTTGCCAAGATTCGTGGGTCAATGAGCTTTGTCTCGACATGGGGCAGCGTGATTGGCCCGGTTATAACCGGCGCGATCTATGACCACACTCAGAGCTACCAGATTATGATCTGGGCATCGGCGGTCTTGCTGCTCATCGCAAGCTTGCTTTACGCCATGGTGACCAAGCCGCTGCCAATCGCCATCCGCCTAAACGCGGCGCCCGAGTAAAAGGAATGTTTAGATTTGCCACAGGTCGCGGTAGCGAACCGCGACGACTTGATCGTAAGGAACCGGGCGCGAAAGATGCCCTACGGATTGCGCAAAACGGTTCATCTTGACAACGGCTTCTTCGCTGATTCTAGGATCGTAGAATTCGATATCCCGCGCGACCACATTCGTAATCAGCGCCGCCGCTTCGGGAGGAAATTTTCGCATGCCGGCTGCTCGCGCCAAAGAAGGGTCGGCGCGGAGCGCTTTTTGCGCTTTGACAATCGCCCGCACAGCCGCGCTGACCACGTCCCCTTGGCGCTCGGTAAAACTATTGGTAAGCGCCATCCCGGCAAACGTGAAATAGCGAACTTCGGCGGGATCATCGCCCCGGCGCACATCGATTAATATTTTTCCCGCCCCGCGGCTCACCGCGGTCTCGGCTCCCATGGCATTGGCCCAGAAGCCGTCGATCTGGCCGGATTCGAGGGCCCGGGCCGCAAACACGCCGAACGAAACGTCGCGCGATTTTGCGCCCGGCAGTTCTATGATTTGCAGGTCATGATCAGGATCGATGCCGACGCCTTTCAGCATTTTCTTCAATGCCAGATCCGGTCCCTCCGCCGCGGTGAGGCGGAGACCGCGCAAGGCGTTAATATCGCCGCGCTTGGCCGGGAGATCGGGCCGGACGGTCAGCAACCACGGCGTGCCTTGCGACAAGGCGACGGCGATCTTGACCCCTTGCCAATCGGGAAATTCAGTCAAAACGTCGTGCACGGAACCGGCGATCATCGCATCGACGTTGCCCGCGCGCAGCGCTCTTGTCGCGCCGAGCATGGGGACAAGTTCAATCCGGGCATCTAATCCTTCCGCTTTGAAGAATCCCAATTCATCGGCGGCCAACGCCGGAAAACAGGTGTTACTGATCAAATCAACGGCTGCGATGCGAAACTGCACGAAATCCTCCGATGGAAACACAGATTTCGACTATGCGGGATTCGGTTTCTGAGTTCAACTAATGAGGCGAAAGCCAAAATCCGCTTCCACTGAAGCGACATGTTCGCGGATACGTTTCGTCGTGAGATCTCCTCAGAAATCACGAAAGGCCGCATCGTCAACGCTCGCGTTTATGTAATTAGCGAATCACAAGCGCTCAAATTCTAGTTCATTCAGCGGCCACCGATTCCAACTCTTGCCAGCGTTGATAAGCATACTCTAATTCCCGCTTGATCGATTCCAAGCGTTCCAGCGTAGCGGTAATTTTCTCGCTCGCTTGTCGGTAGAAGTCCGAACTACCCATCTTCGCGTGGAGTTCGGTCTGCTCGGTCTCCAACGCTTCTATCCTTGCCGGCAGTCCCTCCAACTCACGTTGTTCTTTATATGTGAGTTTTCGCGGCTCGCCATCCTGCTTGAGCGCGCGACGAGTCTGGGCGGGGGGTGTGCTTGCGCCTTTCTGCGGCTCGGCGGGAGGTTCGGGAATTTGTCGCTGGTAACGTTCCCAATCGTCGTATCCGCCCGCGTATTCACCAAATTTGCCGTCACCTTCAAACACTAATGTACTGGTCACGACATTGTCTAAAAAGCTCCGGTCGTGGCTCACAAGCAGGAGCGTGCTTTCGAATTCGGCGAGCAGCTCTTCCAGAAGTTCCAGTGTGTCGACGTCCAGATCATTCGTCGGCTCGTCCAAAACCATCATATTGGCGGCCTGGGTGAAAATTTTTGCCAGCAGCAAGCGATTGCGCTCGCCGCCCGATAACGCTTTCACGGGCGAGTCGATCCGTTGGGGCGGAAAAAGAAAATCTTTTAAATAGCCAACCACATGCCGCGAGCGTCCGCGCACCGTGACATAATCCGAATCCGTCATGTTTTCCCGCACGGTTTTTTGCGGGTCAAGAATGCGTCGGTGTTGATCGAAATAGGCGAGCTGCAGCCGTGTCCCCAGGACCACCTGGCCGCTGCTTGGCTGAAGCTCTCCGAGAATCAATTTAAGAAGCGTGCTTTTGCCTGATCCATTAGGGCCGATAATGCCGACACGATCACCGCGCAGGATGCGTGTCGAGAGATCGCGAATGATGATATTATCGTCGTAACGAAAGCTCACTTGACGCACGTCGACGACGAGTTTACCAGATGGCACGCCGCCATCGATGCCAAACCGCGCGCCTCTTTGCGCTTCCAGCCGCTGGGCTTTTTCCCTGCGCATCTCCTGCAGGGCGCGCACGCGACCCTCGTTGCGCGTGCGTCTGGCCTTTATACCCTTTCGGATCCAGGCTTCCTCTTCCGCCAATTTCTTATCGAACTTTGCGCTGGCGCGCTCCTCGATTCCCAGGAGCTCGTCTTTTTTTCTGAGATAAGCGTCGAAGTCGCCGGGGAATGACGTAAGCTTGCCGCGATCGAGCTCGACAATGCGCGTGGCCAGGCGGCGTACGAACGTCCGGTCGTGAGTAATGAACATGACCGCACCGTTGTAATTGATCAGATATTTTTCGAGCCACGTAATCGCGTTGATGTCGAGGTGATTGGTCGGCTCGTCAAGAAGCAAAAGATCGGGTTCGCTTACCAAGGCGCGCGCCAGCATGACTTGTCGCCGCGTACCCCCGGAACAATCGGACAGAAGTTTGACGTCCGGCAATCCCAGTCGGGTGAGTACGGTTTCAACTTTCTGATTAATGTTCCATCCGTCCCGAGCTTCTATGCGGGATTGCAGTTCGGCCAGGCGCTGCAAGGAAGCCTGATCGGCAGCTGCGTGGGCGACTTGATGGTATTCGGTTAAAAGGGCTCCAATTTCGCCGAGGCCGCCGGCGACGACCTGGAAAATGGTTTGGTCCGTATCCGCAGGAACTTCCTGTTCCAGATGTGCGATGCGAAGCGTCTCGGCGCGCCAGATCTCGCCATTATCTGGTACCGCAGCGCCTGTAATGACCCGCAACAACGTGGTCTTGCCTGCGCCGTTACGACCGACCAAACAAACCCGTTCCCCCGAATCGATTTGAAAGTCGACGTGCGCGAGCAAAGGCAGGTGGCCGTAAGCCAGAGAGACACTATCCAGGCGAAGCAACGGCATTGAAGATCTAATTCATCTAACAGCAAATCCGGCAAAAACAAATCCCCGCGGTAAAACGGCTCATTGTTCGGCGAACGCTGCAGATATCCTGCAGCGTTCCAGAAAATGCTAAAGATCGATTGTTTGGGGTTAAATTCGCCTAGAGAACTGATTCGAGGTTTGCGAACGATTATCAAATACCGGCCATTGATTCGACAGTTGGATGCCGGTGTATTGTGTTTAGCCGATTTCGTCGCCGCGCGATTGCACGGGGCCTTCCGGCAGAGCGCTCACGACCAAATCCAAGTTCAATTCCTTCCGGTCTCTTTGCACCTTGATCGGTACGTGTTTCTCCACCGGCGTGCGCGCGATCCATAGGGGCAAATCCATCGCATCAGTTACTTTTTTTCCATCAAATTCGATGATGACGTCACCCACTTTCATGCCGCCCCGCTCTGCCGGACCGCCTTGCACGATTTTCGCGACGAGCGCACCGCCTGGCTTTGCCATCCCGAGAGTGTCGGCCAAATTTTGATCAATTTCCTGGACCGCCACGCCGGCCCAACCCCGCGTTACTTTTCCGCTGCTTGTAAGCTGCGGCAGGATTTCCTTGATTAAGTTTATCGGTGTCGCGAAGCCGATACCGATATTGCCGCCGCCTTGGCTTACGATCGCTTTGCTGATGCCGACGACTCGGCCGTCAAGATTAACCAGCGGCCCGCCCGAGTTTCCCGGATTTAGACGTGCATCCGTTTGAATTAAACGATCGTACGCCTCCCCTAAATGGCGGCCCTTGGCGCTCACAATCCCGGAGCTCACGCTGCTCTCCAGCCCAAACGGGTTCCCGATAGCCATCACCCACTCGCCGACTTGGAGGTCATCGGAATCGCCCAGGGAGAGCGCCGGCAGTTGCTCATTAACAGAAATCTTGAGTACGGCGACGTCGGTATGAAGATCTTTGCCGACTACTTTCGCGTCGAATTCCCGTTTATCGGTCAGCCTCACGACGATCTTTTTAGCTCCATCGATTACGTGCGCATTGGTCAGAATCAGGCCGTCGGCGCCAATGACAAAGCCGGAGCCCTGGCTTCGGTCCAAAGGCGCACCCTCCGGCGCAGGTGGCACACCAAAAACATCACCGTCCAC
>Ga0209974_10000531_pt1 | contig 12703 bp, 14 predicted proteins | sample InoplaM3SPM_FD_187592 | JGI IMG/M metagenome (GOLD analysis project Ga0209974, IMG submission 187592) | Arabidopsis thaliana rhizosphere microbial communities from the Joint Genome Institute, USA, that affect carbon cycling - Inoculated... | ecosystem: Host-associated > Plants > Roots >...
ACCGGCCCCGAGGGAATGCCCGCCCCGCGACAGAGGGCGATCCACTCCTCGCGGCGGCGGGTGCGAAAGAGCTCCTGCAGCGCGCGCTCCAGCGCTTCCCGGTTGGCGACGCGCGCCGCGTTCGTTCGGTAAGCCGGGTCCTCCCCCCACTCCGGCCGGCCGACCAGATTGGCGAGCAACGCGAACTGCCGGTCCGTCCCGACGGCGAGGATGAAATCCCCGTCGGAGGCGGTGAAGGGACGATACGGCGTGATCTGCGGGTGCGCGTTTCCCCAGCGCTTCGCCTCCTCCCCGGTGACCAGGGCGGCCTGGGCTACGTTGATCAGGGAGGCGAGGGTCGACGTGAACAGATCCACCTCGACGTGGCCCCCACGACCCGTCGCCTCGCGTTCCCGCAGCCGGGCCAGGATTCCCGCGAGCGCATAGAGGCCGGCGAAGAGATCCGATACCGCGACCCCGACCTTCGCGGGGCCTCCGTGGGCGCCCGTGATCGCCATCAGGCCTGCACCCGCCTGCGCGAGCAGATCGAAGCCGGGAAGCGTCGCGTCGTCCCCCGTGCGACCGAAACCCGTGATCGAAGCCGTCACGAGACCGGGGTTCGCGGCGCGCAGCAACTCGAGGGGAAGCCCGAGTTTCTCGAGCCCTCCGGGCAGAAAGTTCTCGACGAGCACGTCCGCCCGGCGCGCGAGCATCCGCACGGAGTCGGCTCCCGCTGCCGTGGACAGGTCGAGGACGATCGACTCCTTGTTGCGGTTGACCGCGAGGTAATACGCGGAGAGGCCGCTCGTCTTCTCGAACGGGGGGCCCCACCCCCGCGTCACGTCGCCGTCGGGGTGTTCGACCTTGATCACGCGGGCGCCCATGTCGCCGAGCAGCATCGTGCAGAACGGCCCCGCGAGCACACGCGACAGGTCGAGAACGAGAACCCCGGAGAGCGGGCCGTCCGCGCCGTTCAATTCTTCGCGGGCCTCCAGGCGACCGGCCCCGGCAGAAAGTGGAAGAGGCCGAGCGGCGAGACCGACACCCCGTCGATTTTCCGGGAGATGCCCCAGTACTGGTCCGCGCCCCAGAGGAAGTCGGCCGGAGGGTCCGCGGCGAGCAACCGGTGCACCTGGCGGTAAGCCGCCAGGCGGCGGGCGGCGTCCGGCTCCCGTCGCGCCGTCTCCATCCAGCGGTCCGCCTCGGGGTTCCGGTAGAAGCCGTAGTTCTGTCCGAGCGGCGGCGCCTGGCTCGAGTGGAAGTGCGGGAAAGGGTCGGGGTTCGGGGGCAGGAAGACGCGCCCCGTCAGCAGCGCCTCGAACTCCCCCGCGTCCGAGCGCTCGGAGTACGCCGCCCAGTCGAGCGGCCGGAGGACGAGCGCGACGCCGACCTTCCGGTAGGAGCTCTGGAGGATCTCGCCGAGCGACCCGTAGATCGCCTGGCCCGTCGGATACAGCAGCTCGAACGACGCCCTGCGGCCGTCGCGCGCGCGCACGCCGTCGCGCCCGGGCCGCCACCCCGCTTCGTCGAGGAGGCGCCCGGCGAGCGCGGGATCGTGCGGAGGCGGCCGCGTCGCGGGATCGTTTTCGGGAGCGCCCGGGAGGTACGGCCCCGACACGAGCGTCGCGCCGTCCGGCGGATACAGTCGGTGGGCCGTCTCCTCGCGCGGCCAGGCGGACGCGAGCGCGCGGCGGACCTCGGGGGCGGCGAGAAACGGCTGGCGGACGTTCCAGAGGAGGTACGCGGCGACCGGCTGCGGGACCTTCAGGATGCGGTTGCGTGCGAGAAAATCCTTTGACGACTGCGCCGCCTGGCGCTGGTCCCGGTCGATGCGGAACTCGTCGAGCTCGCCGCGCGAGCCGGCGCGGAAACGCACGGTCTTCTCGGGAAGGACGCGGAAAACGACCCGGCGGAAGGGGGCGGAGGTCTCGGCCGTTCCGGGTCGGCGCACGAGCGAGATGGACTGGTTCGTGTTCCACTTCTCCAGCCGGTAGGGACCGCTACCCTCGGGCCGGCGGTCGAGGTCGGTGGGCGATTTCGCCCGCCCGTACGCGGCGCGCGAGACGACGGGGACGTTGAACGCGAGGAGCCGCTCGGCGTACGGGGCGGAGAAGCGCACCCGCACGGTCGAGACGTCCGGCGTCTCGATGGCCGTGACCTCCGAGAAGAGCTCCCGGTAGTTGAACGCCTGGACCTTCGGGTCCCGGATGCGCTCGATCGTGAAGAGCACGTCGTCCGACGTCACTTCGGACCCGTCTTCCCACTCCGCGAACGGATCAAGGCGGAACTCGTAGGTCGTTCCGTCCGGCGAGACGGTCCACGACCGCGCGAGCCCCGGCGCGGGATGGCCGGTCGCATCGAGCGAGAGGAGCGGCCGGAAGATCAACTCCTCGACGAGGATTCCGTTTTCCTCCGTCGTCGTGATCGGGTCGAGCGTCGCGGGATCACCGCCGAGGTGCCGGTAGAGCGTGTCCTTCGCGGCGGGCTCGGGGGCGCGGGCGCAGGACGCGAGCGCGACGGCCGCGAGCAGAACGGCGCCGCGTGCGTGGAGTCGCTTCATTCGATGAGCCCGAAGAGAATAGCATTCCATCTCCGTGGCGACAGTCGTCTTCGACATCGAAACCGTCGGCGTCCCGTGGGAATCCCTGGACGACGGCCAGCGGACCTACCTCGGAAAGTGGGCGCGCAGCGACGAGGACCGCGCGCGACTCCCCGAATCCCTCTCGCTCTGGCCGCTGACGGGAAGGATCGTCGTGCTCGGCATGGTGAACCCGGACTCGGGCCGGGGGCGCGTCTGGTACGAAAAGACGGACGGACGTCTCGAGGAGACCTCCGCCGACGGGCTCTTCACCTTCGTCGGAGACACGGAAGCCGCTTTCCTCGCCGAGTTCTGGACGGCGATCGCGAAGTTCGACCGGTTCGTCTCGTTCAACGGGCGCTGCTTCGACGGGCCGTTTCTGATGCTCCGGAGCGCCGCGCTCGGGATCCGGGTGACGAAGAACCTCTGCGGCTACCGGTACGCGATCAAGCCGCACACGGATCTGCTCGACGTGATTTCGTTCTTCGGCGCATCGCGGAAGTGGAACCTCGACTTCGCGTGCAAGGCCTTCGGCGTCGAGAGCCCGAAGGAGCACGGCCTGGACGGTTACGCGGTCGGCCACTACTACCGGGAGAACCGGCTGCGCGAGATCGCGCTCTACTGCCGGCGCGACGTCGAAGCGACGGGGCGCCTCTTCCAGAAGCTGGAGAAGACGCTTCTACCCGCGTTGGAGGACGCGCGGCTCTGAGCACTCTCTTCCCTCTTCCCGCCTGCGGGGAGAGGGTCAGGGTGAGGGGCGGATCTGCTATCCTTCCGCGAATTCATCCGGTCAATCCAGCAGAGGGCGAGGGTATGGGCCGAAAGCTGGCCGAACAGCGGATATCGGATCGCGTGCCGGTCGGCGCGCCCGCGACCATCAAGTGGGGGGAGGAGGAGCTCACGGGGTTCCTCGAGATCCTGAACCTCGCGGGAGGTTACGTCGCCACGGCCCGCGCTCCGGAGATCGGCGAGTACGTCGAGCTCAACTTCTCTCTTCCCGGCGACCACCGGACCTTCCGCGTCCGGGGCAGCGTGGTTTTCGTGGGAGAGTCCGCGGCGGCGCGGGCCGGATTCGGTGCGCGCTTCGAACGCCCTCCCGCCGCGCTGCTCGACGCGATCAAGAACCTGAACCGGGGGCACTAGCTCTTCTCCCTCTCCTACCGGGAAGGGCCGGTGAGGGGGTCCTTCGAGCCGGGACCTACCTCGCCCGCGCCTCCACCAGCCGCATCCGCTCGAACGCGAACTCGACCGTCGAGTCGACCTGGTTGATGTTTCCGGCTCCTGCCGACGAAAACGTCACCGGGGCGACGCCGGTGAACTCCCACCGCGCCAGGAGCTCGTTCTCGTTGTCGCGCGCGATGATCGTGACGTTCTTACCGGCCGGCGTGCCGTCGTCGGTCGCGTCGTTCAACCAGCCCTGGAGCCGGTTCAATCCCTTTTCGGTCAGGGTAAGGACCAGGCGGCGCTCGTCGGGCGCGTAGGCCCGGTCGAGGCGGCGCGAGTCGGATCTCGGGACGGGCACCCGGGCGAAGGAGATCCGGTAGCCGACGACCCCGTCGACTTCCGCCCCGTCCACGAGGAGGCGGAAATTCCGCTCCCGGGGGTCGGGTCCGCCGGCGTGGAGGAGAGACGTCCCGAGGAAGATCAGCAGGCCGAGGGAGATGGCGCGGCGGTTCATAAATCCTCCAAAAAAACCGGGCACGGCTAGGCTACACCCACGCTCAAGTCCTGCGCTAAAATCCGCATCCCGTATCCCATGATTCGCATCCGGCCACTCACCGAAAGGAGGCTACCCGCTTGAAGAAATACATTCCGTATCTCGCCGTGCTGGCGATCGGCATCGCGGTCATCGCAGCGTCGCCGGCAGACAAATCGAAGACGTTCGACGTCACCGCCGAAACGATCGAGGGTTGTTCCTGTCCGCTCTTCTGCACGTGCTACTTCGGCCCGTCCGCCGACGAGCACATGTGCCAGTTCAACAACGTCTACAAGTTCCGGCCCGGTAGCCACTACGGAGACGTGGACCTCTCGAACCAGCTTGTGTGGATGTCCGGAGACCTCGGGGGCGAGTGGCACCAGAAGCCGGGGCCGGGAATGCCGCTCTCCTGGACGGTGGTGACGTTCGACAAGAACTCGACGCCGGCGCAAAAGAAGGCGATCGAGCAAGTCATCCACGGGGCGTGGGACGTGAAGTGGGGCAAGTTCGAGACCCGGGAGGACACGATCTCCTGGCACGACGACGCGAAGATGTCGCACGCGAAGATGGGCAGCGGCATGGCGGAGATCAAGCTCGAGAAGACCGCCGGACCAACCGTCGTCAAGCCGCTCCAGTACTGGTTCACGAACTCGAACGAGGGGTTCGTGCTCGCGTACTCGACGCACAACTTCAACGGCGACAAAAAGTTCTCGCACACGAAGCGCAACGGGTTCAACGTCACCTGGACTCTCAAGGGAGACGTGAAGCCCATGGCGGCGAAGGCGGCCAGTCCCGCTTCGGCCCCGGCGAGCGCCTCGGCCCACGCTCATCACTGAGCGAGCGCTGCTCGAATGGAAACGGGCGGGTTCGACCCGCCCGTTTTTTTTGAGTCGGCTAATATGAGGCAGGTGCAACCCGACGACATCGCGCCGGAGTTCCGCTCCCCCGCGAAGAGCTACTCGAAGCCCGCGCTCATCGACGGGGTGCGCACGGTGAAGCTCCCCCGCTTCACCGACGACCGCGGGTTCTTTCTCGAGATCTTCCGGGCGCGCGCGAACCACGCCGGCAGCCGCGAGCTCACGGAGTTCTTCGCGGGAGTGCCGGTCGCTCAGATGAACTTTTCGGTCGTGGACGCCGAGGGCCACATCAAGGGCCTCCACTACCACCTGAAGCAGGACGACATCTGGTTCTTCCCGCCGCCGTCCAAGGCGAAGGTCGTGCTGTACGACGTCCGCAAGGACTCGCCGTCCTTCGGTCGCACGCAGGCGATCGTCGCGGGCGGCGGGCAGGATCTGCTCGTGCGGATCCCCGCAGGCGTGGCGCACGGCTACCGGCCGCTCACGAATCCCTGCTCGCTCCTCTACTTCGTCACCGAGACGTTCGACCCCGACTCGCCCGACGAGTTCCGCATTGCGTGGGACCACCCATCCGTCAAGGACCTCTGGGACGTGCCCAACGGCTGAACCTGCCGGCCGTTTGGCGACCTATAATTGACGGTTCGAAAATGAGTTCTCTGCCGCTGCCTTTCGAAGCCGAACGCGTCCCCCGCGTGGACGCCGTCGGGATCGAGGAGAGGGCCGCCGCCCTCGGGAAACGCTCCATCAAGAAGGCCGCCAAGGTCGCCGGGATCAAGCTCGCGATCTCGATGCTCGACCTGACGACCCTCGAGGGCAAAGACTCCGAGGGGAAGGTGCGGCAGCTCTGCCGGAAGGCCATCCGCCCGCAGCCCGGCGACCCCTCGGTTCCCCACGTCGCGGCGGTGTGCGTCTACCCCAACCTCGTCGCGATCGCGAAGGACGCGCTCGCCGGCAGCGGGGTCAAAGTGGCCTCGGTCGCGAGCGGATTCCCGGCCGGCCTCGTGCCGCTCTCCGCGAAGCTCGACGACACCCGGCTCGCGGTCGAGGCGGGCGCCGACGAGATCGACATGGTGATCGACCGCGGCGCGTTCCTGTCGGGCGACTACGAGAAGGTCGCCTCCGAGATCGTCGCGATCAAGGATGCCTGCGGCGACGCGCACTTGAAGGTCATCCTGGAGACGGGCGAGCTCGAGACGTACGACAACGTCCGGAAGGCGTCACGCCTGGCGATGACGTACGGCGCGGACTTCATCAAGACGTCCACCGGGAAGATCAACCCCGCGGCGACGCCGGGGGTCGTGCTGGTGATGCTCGAGGCGATCCGCGACTTCTACTTCGAGACCGGCCGCCGGATCGGGATGAAGCCGGCCGGCGGAATCAAGACCTCGAAACAGGCTCTGCACCTGCTCGTGCTCGTCAAGGAGACGCTCGGCGACGCGTGGCTCACGCCCGACCTCTTCCGGATCGGCGCGTCGACCGTGACGAACGACCTCCTCATGCAGCTGACGAAGGAGGCGAGCGGGCGGTACCAGAGCGAGGACTACTTCACCAAGGACTAGGACGGTAACGATGGCGAGCGTCAAGGAAGAAGAAGCCTCGAAGGCCCGCGCGATCCGGCACGTGGCCGCGGAGAAGCCCGCGCTCGAGTTCGGAAGCGCCTGGGAGTACTCGCCCGCCCCGGAGTCCCGCGACCACGTCCGGCTGGAGAGCCGCTACGGGCTCTTCATCGGCGGCAAGTTCGTCGCGCCGAAGTCCGGGAAGTACTTCGAGACGGTCAACCCGGCGACCGAGGAGACGCTCGCCGAGGTCGCCGACGCGAACGCGGCCGACGTCGACGCCGCCGTGCGCGCCGCGGAGGACGCCTACCGCAAGCGGTGGTCGCGGCTGAAGCCGGCGGAGCGCGGCAAGTACGTCTACCGGATCGCGCGCCTCCTGCAGGAGAAGTCGCGCGAGCTCGCGGTCATCGAGACGATGGACGGCGGCAAGCCGATCAAGGAGTCGAGGGACGTCGACGTGCCCCTCGTCGTGGCGCACTTCTTCTACCACGCCGGGTGGGCCGACAAGCTCGATTGGGCGTTCCCGCGTCACACGGTCTCGCCGATCGGGGTCTGCGGCCAGATCATCCCGTGGAACTTTCCGCTGCTGATGGCCGCGTGGAAGATCGCGCCGGCCATCGCGTGCGGAAACACCGTCGTTCTGAAGCCCGCCGAAACGACGCCGCTGACGGCGATGGCGCTCGCGAAGGTCTGCGAGGAGGCGGACCTCCCGCCGGGAGTCGTCAACATCGTGACGGGCGCCGGCGAGACGGGTGCGGCGATCGTGAACCATCCGCGGGTGAAGAAGATCGCGTTCACTGGTTCGACCGACGTCGGCAAGATCATTCAGCGGGCGACGGCCGGCACGGGCAAGCGCCTGACGCTCGAGCTCGGCGGCAAAGCCGCCAACATCATCTTCGAGGACGCGCCGATCGACCAGGCGGTCGAGGGCATCATCAACGGTATCTACTTCAACCAGGGGCACGTCTGCTGCGCGGGCTCGCGTCTCCTCGTCCAGGAGTCGATCGCGGACATCGTTCTCGCGAAGCTCTCCGACCGGATCGCGACGCTGCGCCTGGGCGACCCTCTCGACAAGAACACGGACGTCGGAGCGATCAACTCGAAAATGCAGCTCGACAAGATCCGCGAGCTCGTCGCATCGGGGGTCGAGGAGGGGGCCGAGATCCACCAGTCCTCCTGCCCGATCCCTTCGAAGGGCTACTTCTTCCCGCCGACGTTCTTCACCGGCGTCGCGCAGTCGCACCGCATCGCGCGCGAGGAGATCTTCGGGCCCGTGCTGTCGGTCATGACGTTCCGGACGCCGGACGAGGCGGTCGAGAAGGCGAACAACATCCCGTACGGCCTCTCGGCCGGCGTGTGGACCGACAAGGGGTCGAAGATCTTCAAGATCACGTCGAAGATGCGCGCGGGCGTCGTCTGGGCGAACACGTTCAACAAGTTCGACCCGGCGTCGCCGTTCGGCGGCTACAAGGAGTCCGGGTTCGGCCGCGAGGGCGGCGTGCACGGGCTGCGCGCGTACGTGGAATTGAGCTGACCATGCCCGAGCTCGAAATCCGGAAGACCTACAAGCTCTACGTCGGCGGGGAGTTCATCCGGACCGAGTCGGGCCGGTACGATCCGGTCCCCGACGCGAAGGGCGAGTTCCTCGCCAACGTTTCGCGCGGATCGCGCAAGGACGTCCGCGAGGCCGTGCGCAAGGCCCGCGCGGCGCAGCCCGGTTGGGCGGCGAAGACGCCGTACCTGAAGGGGCAGATCCTCTACCGGATGGCCGAGATGCTCGACGGCCGCGCCGAGAGCTTCGCGGCGCTCCTCTCGGAAACGCGCGGGATCCCGGCCGCTGCCGCGCGCAAGGAAGTGCGCGCGGCGAGCGACCGGCTCCTTCACTACGCCGGCTGGTCCGACAAGTACGGCGCGCTGCTGGGCACCGTGAACCCGGTCGCGTCGGGCTATTTTGACTTCTCGGTGCCGGAGCCCACGGGCGTCGTTGGAATCGTGGCCCCGGAGACTCCGGACTTCCTCGCGCTCGTCACGCACCTCGCGCCCGTGATCGTCGCGGGCAACGCTGTGGTGGTGCTCGTGTCGGAGAAGCATCCGCTGGTCTCGCTCGAGTTTGCCGAGATCCTCGCGACCTCCGACCTGTCGGCCGGCGTGGCGAACCTGATCTCGGGTCGGAAGGAAGAGCTCGTACCGCACCTCGCGCGCCACATGGACGTCAACGCGATCGCCGACGCCGGGGGCGACAGGGCAATGTCGAAGGCGATCCAGGCCGACGCCGCTGTGAACGTGAAGCGTGTGAAGAGCTACCGGATCGCCGACTACTTCTCCGACGACGCGCAGGGCCTCGACTTCATCGAGTCGTTCACCGAGACCAAGACGACCTGGCACCCGATCGGGGTGTAAGCCGACTCGCCGTCCGTCCGGCTTCGGTTCCGTGTAGCCTTTCCGCGTGGCGGCACTCCGGCTTCCCGCGATCGCTCTGCTCACCGTCGCCGTCCTTTTCGGGATCGCCGCGGGTCTCGGCGGCTACACCTTCGTCTACGCCCGCGGCTCCTCCTACCTGACCGACGATCCGGCGGCGTGCGCGAACTGCCACGTCATGCAGGAGCAGTACGACGGCTGGATCAAATCGAGCCACCGGTCGGTCGCGGTCTGCAACGACTGCCACACACCGCACGCATTCCTCGCGAAGTACTACACGAAAGCGCTGAACGGCTACCACCACTCGCGCGCATTCACCTCGGGTGAGTTCCACGAGCCCATCCAGATCAAGGCACGCAACCTCGAGGTGACCGAGCGGGCCTGCCGCGGCTGTCACGCCGACATCGTCCAAACGATCGATCATCCGGTCCAGACTCTCGATCCCATATCCTGCATTCGATGCCACGACTCGGTGGGACACCTGAAGTGACGAAGAGGCGCCGCCTTTTCCTCATCCTGGCCGCGGCGGCAGTGGCGCTGATAGCGGCCGCGGGCATCACCGCCCTGCTCGTAAACATCTTCACGCGCAAGCAGGAGGCGAGAAATCCGTTCTTTCGGGTCGCGACGCTGACCGAGGAGACGGTCGACCCCGCGGTCTGGGGCAAGAACTTCCCGTCGCAGTACGACGGCTATCGCCGCACGGTGGACATGGTCCGCACGCGGTACGGCGGGAGCGAGGCCCTCCCTCGCACGCCCGACCGGGCCGACCCGCGGTCCATCGTTTCGCGGTCACGGCTCGAGGAAGATCCGCGGCTGAAGACGATGTGGGCGGGCTACGCCTTCGCCGTGGACTTCCGCGAGGAGCGCGGCCACGCCTACATGCTGGAAGATCAGACGTTCACGGAGCGGCAGCGCGTGAAGCCTCAACCCGGCGCGTGCCTGAACTGCCACGCGTCGGTCTACACCGCGTACAGGAAGCTCGGCGGGGGCGACATCTTCGAGGGGTTCGCGAAACTGAATGCGATGCCGTACGCGGAGGCCCGGGCGCTGGCGAGCCACCCGGTCGCCTGCATCGACTGCCACGATCCGGAGACGATGCAGCTGCGCGTCACGCGCCCCGCGTTCCTGGAGGGGATGCGGGCCCTCAAGGCCTCACAGGGCGTCAAGGACTGGGACGTCAACCGCGACGCGACGCGCCAGGAGATGCGGGCCTACGTCTGCGGCCAGTGCCACGTCGAGTACTACTTCCGCGGATCCGAGAAGCGGCTGACCTATCCGTGGGCGAACGGGCTCCGCGTCGAGCAGATCCTGGAGTACTACGACCGCGAGAAGTTCGACGACTGGACGCACGCCGAGACGGGCGCCGGCGTTCTCAAGGCCCAGCACCCGGAGTTCGAGATGTGGAACCAGGGAATCCACGCCCGCTCCGGCGTGGCCTGCGCCGACTGCCACATGCCGTACGTGCGGGAAGGGGCGCTGAAGGTCAGCGACCACCACGTCCGGAGCCCGCTTCTGAACGTCGCCCGCGCCTGCCAGACGTGCCACAAGTGGCCGGAGGAGGAGCTCACCGCGCGGGTCCACATCATCCAGGAGCGCACGTTCCGTCTCCGCGACCGGGCGATGGACGCCCTCGTCGGCCTGATCGGCGACCTCAAGGAGGCGCGGAAACGGGGGAAGTCGGACGCGGAGCTCGCCGTCGCGCGGGACCTCCAGCGGCACGCGCAGTTCCGCCTCGACTTCATCGAGGCCGAGAACTCGATGGGTTTCCATGCCCCGCAGGAGGCGGCGCGGATCCTCGCGGAATCGATCGACCTCTCCCGCCAGGCCCAGATCGCGCTGCGCGACCCGGGATTCCGTCCGCGAGAAGCTCAACCGGGCTCGGATGCGATCCGGCGGATTCCGTCCTCGTCCAGCCCGTAGTGGAGCCAGTCGTCCCGGCTCGCGCCGAGACGGTCGTAGAACTGGATCGCGCGCACGTTCCAGTCGAGCACCGCCCAGTGGAGGCGCCACGCGTTGCGCTTCACGGCCTCCTGCGCGAGCGCCGCCATCAGCGCCTCGCCAACCCCGCGGCTGCGCGCCGCCTCCGACACGACGAGGTCCTCCAGGTACAGGAAGGGCCTTGCCCGGAACGTCGAGCCGGGCGTCTCGTAGAAGAGCGCGATCCCCTCCACGCGGCCGTCCAGCTCCGCTACGAGCGCCTCGAGCTTGCCGGTGTCGAAGATCCAGGAGAGGAGCCGCGTGGCCTCCTCGTCGTCGGGGGGCCGAAGCTTCTCGAACGTCGCGAGCTCGCGGTCGAGCTCGATGATGCGCTCGCCGTCGTCCCGGACGGCGCGGCGGACGGTCACTGACACGATGGACACTCCTCACCCTGCCCCTCTCCCCGCACGCGGGGAGAGGGAAAATTGCGAATTCGCTAACCCCTCCCGCACGTGGGGAGAGGGAAGTTTCTACTTCGCGTCGATGACCTTCTGGAAGTCGACCCGCCCGAGAAGCTTCACGGCCTCTTCGCGCTCGACGTTCGCGCCCTGCGCCAGGACGAGGCGGGCCGGCGACGCGATCACGGTCACCAGCGTCGTCGGATTCCCGCTGGATCGATCCGTCACGGCGAACGCTGGCAGGTTGGCGATTTTCAATTCCCGCGCCTCGACGCTCGGCGCCCGGGAAGCCTCCGCCACCGCCCTCTTCAGCGCACCGGCCAGGTCCTTCCCGGGGCCGTAGTCCTGGACGACCAGGCGGAACTGCTTGACCGACGTCGGGCTCTCGATCCGCTGGAAGAAGCGCGAGACCTCGGTGTACGTGCCCATCTCGTTCTCGTCGCTGTCGGGGAGCGGGTCCCGTGGAGCCGCGGCGTAACCGGGGAGGGTCGTCGGGAGCCCGTCTCGCAGCGTCAGGGGCCAGACCGGCGCCTTCTCCGGCAGAGCCCGAGAAACGGAGCAGATCATCCCGAAACCGAGAGCCAGGAGCACCCCGGGTCGCACGGATACAGGATAACGCCGACGGCACGATTCTTGATCTCTCCGGGAGCATGAAAACGCTCGCCATGTTCCTCGCGCTCGCCATCGCCGCCGTGGCCACCATTGCGGCGACCGAGGACGTCACGGCGAAGACCATCTCGGTCACCGGCGAGGTCGTGGGCTACGAGGGGGGACGGACGATCGTCATCCGCAGCGTCGACGGGGCCGACGTCACCTACGCGATCGCGCCGGCGCTCGCCGTTCCAGCAGAGGTCGGCGTCGGGCGCCGGGTCACGGTCGTCACGGAGCCCTCGGAGACGGGCGCGGTTCTCGTCACGCGCATCACGCTCGACGCTTCCCAGCCGGCCGGGCCGGCCAAGGGCCAGATGACGAGCGCGTACGGAACGGTCACGGCGTACGAGCAGGGCCGGTCGATCACTCTGCTCCGGCCGAACGCGACGACCGTCACCTACGTCCTCGACGCGGACTCGGCGGTGCCGTCGGGTCTCGCCCGGGGCCGCAAAGTCGTGATCCGCACGATCACGCGCGCCGGCGGACGGCCCGTCGTGCGGAAGGTGAGCTACTCGAAGACGGAAACGAAGACGAAGACGGTCCAGTAGCCCGGTCTCCCTCTCCCCGCCGCGCGAGGAGAGGGTTGGAGTGAG
>Ga0209974_10000533_pt1 | contig 12697 bp, 7 predicted proteins | sample InoplaM3SPM_FD_187592 | JGI IMG/M metagenome (GOLD analysis project Ga0209974, IMG submission 187592) | Arabidopsis thaliana rhizosphere microbial communities from the Joint Genome Institute, USA, that affect carbon cycling - Inoculated... | ecosystem: Host-associated > Plants > Roots >...
AACTACTGCTGTGGACTTAGGTACGGCACGAGTAATTCACCATCCAAATTTTGGGAAATATCACTCATCATCGGAGTTACCAAAATAGGACGGGCGCTGTAAAGCACACGATCATTTTCTCCTCGACCTTTTTTGATTAAGCTGTTGCTAATTTCAGGTTCTAATCGAGTGACAAACCTTGTTATCGCGCTTTCCTGCATTCAAACGGCCTGCGGCGGCGATCGACAATCTAAAACAGCGCCAATTGCAGAGCTGAGAGTAACCCAGTTCAAGCATCTCTAAATCGCTTCGCCCTTGTTTCCTGTAGCGGTCTGCAAATATAATCCGCGGGCAATGTTAGGACCTTATCGTGCCTGATGAAGACTCTCGCTCGGCCGGAGCGTTAAAGGGACTGCGGGTCCTGGATTTTACCGGGCGAATGGGCGGCTACTGCGGTTTGCTGCTCGCCAACCTCGGCGCGGACGTCGTTCTCATCGAAGCGCCGGGTGGCGATCCTATGCGCAGCGAGGGGCCGTTCAAGAACGACCAGTCTCTTCCGGAACGAAGCTTATCGTTTGCCGCTTACCACACGAATAAGCGCGGCATCGTTTTGGATATCGAAAATAATGAGGACCGGCAAACATTTAGTAACCTGGTGCGTCACACCGATGTGCTGATCGAGGACAAACCGCCTGGCTTCCTGGAATGCCGCGGGCTCGGTTACACCATCCTTCGTTCGACTAACCCTGCGCTAGTGCTGACGTCGATCACCGGGTTTGGCCAGTCCGGGCCGTACCGCGACTTCAAGTCTCCCAGCATCGTCGCATTCGCCATGGGCGGTTTGATGAATCTCTGCGGCCATCCCGGCCGAGCGCCACTGATGGGACCTTGCGATGTCGCCTATCATCTGGGATCGGTGCACGCCGCCTTCGGTACGCTCGTGGCGCTGTTCAACCGCCAGCTCGCAGGTGCCGGCCAACACATCGAAATATCGCTCCAGGATGTCCTAGTTGCCGACCCATTCCTGCGCATGATTACGCGTCACAGTGTCACCGGCGAGATACCCGAGCGCACCGGACACAGCCAGTCAACAACCGTGGCGGATACTTACCAATGCCGTGACGGCTATGTACGTATCTTCGTAAACCAGCCGGACCATTGGCGACGGTTCATCGAATGGCTCGGCCGTCCGCCTGAACTACTCGATCCGAAATTGGAAACCGTGCAAAACCGATATCCGCTCAGGCCAATGATCGATCGATTGGTTGAAGCGCGGACTCTCAATTACGAAATGAAGCAGTTTTTTGAGGAATTCCAGAGCCTGCGGTTGGCAGCCGCGCCCATCAATTCGCCCGGCCGGTTTCTTGCTGATGAGCAGACTCAGCACAGGGGCTACGTGGCCAGGATCGATCACGCTCATTTGGGTCCGCACGAGTTTCCCGGCGACCCGTACAGATTCTCCGAAAGCCCCTGGCGGATCGAGCGTGGCGCGCCAATCCTGGGCGAGCACCAACTGGAAATCGGCCGCGACCTATCCCAGCCTTCACAGTGGCTCGCCGGATGCGCGCGAAGCGACGCTGCAGCGGCGCAGGGCAAAACTCCATTTGAGGGAATCCGTGTAATTAGTTTTCCGACAGGCATCGTTGGACCGGCGCTCGGCGGCTTGCTTGCTGAGCACGGCGCGGAGGTTATTTCTATCGAGGCCGGTCGCATTGTCCGCAGTCCACAACGTGGTCAGAATTTTCAGATCGCCTCGGATCTGGAGAGCAATCGCGGTCGCAAGCGGATCGCAATCGATATGAAAAACCCCGAAGGCGTTGCGCTGGCAAAACGGCTGATCGCTGTGTCGGACGTTGTAGTCGAAAATTTTAGCGCGCGCGTGATGACGAGCTGGGGATTGGACTATCCCAGCGTGAAAAAGATTCGGACGGCAATCATCATGGCGAGCCTCCAAGCTTTTGGTCAGACCGGTCCGCGGCGCGATTATGTGAGCTTCGGTCCAATTCTCATGTCGTACTCCGGCATGGCCTACCTTTGGCGCGATCCCGAGATCGAGCGGCCGGGGGCGGGCTGCCAGACCGCATTTCCGGATTATGTCGCGCCGTCGTACGGCGCATTGGCGATTTTGGCCGCGCTGCACTTTCGCGCACGCACCGGCAAGGGCCAGTACATCGATCTTTCCCAGGCTGACACCGCCGCCTCGATGATCGGGCCGGCATACCTAGAATATCTCGTTAATGGGCAGGAGCCTCAGCCCGCAGGTAATTTCAGTGCCACGGCGGCTCCGCACGGTTGCTACCGGTGCAAAGGCGACGATCGCTGGTGCGTGATCGCGATCCAGTCACAGGAGGAATGGATGCGCTTCTGCGAGCTCGCCGGCCATCGCGAATGGTTGTCGGACCATCGGTTTTCCGACCCGGCGGCGCGGCTCATGTACCGGCAAGAGCTGGATTATTGGATTGGCAACTGGACGGCCCAGTACACGCCGCATCAAGTGATGATGATGTTGCAGCGCGCCGGCATAGCCGCCGGTGTCGTGCAAAACGCCGAGGATCTCTACCGTGATCCGCACCTGCGCGAGCGCGGCTTTGCGCGCGAAGTTTTCCATCCGCAGGTGGGCTGGGTTACACGAGTCGGGCCAACAGTGCGCATGTCCGACCAAGCGCCCGCTTCCGGCGGCTTCAGCCATCTCGCAGGTGAAGACAATGAAATCGTGCTCGGCGAGATTCTCGGCCTGTCCATCGAGGAGATCCGTGATCTCGCTGAGCGCCAGGTTCTGCGCTAAGTTAATTTCGTTCGGGAGTGTCGACCTGCCCAAGAAAGAGTTTTATTGAAGGCGCAGCCACTCTGACACTGCGCAAAAGCCCGAGCGTCATTTGGCAAAGTTGATCCGATCACAATGAGACTGATGAGATTCGAGGGCGCCTGGGGACCGAAAGGGGCAATATCGACTCGTTCAAAGACACGTACCACCTTGCCTCATGTTTGGGGCATTGAAATCGGCGTTATTTTCGATCTTCCGGCTTTACGTATTTCACAGTCCCGCCGCCTTTTTGTGAGTGAAGATAGCCTTCTACGTCATTGAGGGGATTCGTGTAGTAGCGCAGACGATGTTGGACCAGGTCGTCGGCGCGCAGCGCCATATCGAATGGCAAGTCTTTCTGCATGTAGGCGGCGATCTTCGCGTTCTCCAAGGTCGCACCATTGCGACTGCCGATTTCTTTCGCCAGCGTGCCTACGAAATTATCGAGTTCTTTCTCGGCGACAACTTGGGAAACCAGACCGACACGTTCGGCTTCGACGCCGCTCAGATTTCTGCCCGTGAGAGAAATGTAAAAAGCTTTCTTGAATGGAATTCCCGCGTGAAAAAGCGACGGCGTCGCCGTGGCGCCGTAGCTGCCGCGGATCACTTCGGGCATGCCGAACTTGGCCGTATCGGAGCTGATGACCAGGTCATGGCCGTTGATCAGCGCAAGTCCGCCGCCGAGACACCAGCCGCGCACTTTGGCGAGGGTCACCTGCGGCAATTTACGCATGATGTCGACGATCTCTGCGACGCCGCCAAAGCCGCGCGTGCGGCGCCGGTTATCCTGCCCTCTCATATCGTAAAGGTCGCGGCCCGATGAGTAGGAATCGCCGGCGCCGGTGGTCACGATGCAGCGGATTTTGTCATTGTCGGCGAGCGATCGGAGGGTATTCGAGAGCTCGCCAAGTAATGCGACGCTCAAAGCATTTTTCTTTTCCGGACGATTGAGGGTCAGCCACGCGACACCGCTGTTTTCATCTATCTCAGCTTGAATGAATAAATTACCGGGCATCGATTTACTCCCTTATTTTCTTTGTTCAAGTCGTTCAAACCGGATCAAAACGTTGCGAGAAGTCTGATTTGTCATTTCGAGGTAACGCCGAGAAATCTTTCCCGAAAGATTTTTCATGCAGTTCATTCTGAGTGTGCGATCCTTCGCATTCGCTCAGGATGCAGCGAAGGGTTCGAGATCGCAATCGTTCTCTATGAAAAGCGATAGAAAGCTTTTGCATTATCAGCAAGAATTTTCTGCTTTGTGTTGTCCGATATATCTTTGCGCCGAACAACTTGGCTCACGCTGTGCGGCCATTCCATATCCCAATGTGGATAGTCCGACGCATACATCATGCATTCGTCGCCGAATTGTTCTATAACGAGCGGCAAAGCCGATTCTTCGCCTTCGCAGGTGAAATAGCAACGGTGGTCCTTAATATACTCGCTCGGCAGCATTTTGAGCGGCTCCATCTCGGATTTTCGCAATAAATATTTTTCGTCGAAGCGTTCCATCCAGTAAGGCAAGAACCCGACGCCCGCTTCGAGAAAACCGACTTTCAGTTTTGGAAAGCGATCGAGCACGCCATTGGAAATAATCGATACGAGCGACAGCATCTGCTCGAAGGGATGCGAGGTCATATGCACGCCGATATATTTGTGAAAGCGCGTGTTGCCGACGGCGACTTGGGCGGTCGCATGAAAGCCGACAGGCACGCCGAGATCTTGCGCTTCAGCGTAGATCGGATCGAATTGCGGCTGGCCTAGATCCAGCCCTTGTTGCACATAGGTCGGCATCATCACGCCAACGGCGCCTTTTCCCTTGACGGCGCGGCGGACTTCTTTTGCCGCTTCCGGCACCACCTGCGGCGCAATAACGGCAGCATATTTAACCCGATTGCCGCTCTGTTTGCAGAAATCGTAGGCCCAATCGTTGTATGCCTTAGCCAGCTCGGTTGCGAGATCGAGCTCTCGCACGAGCCCGATCGAGAGCGCATTGCTCGGATAGGCGACGGCGTCGCCGATCTTTTCTACATCGAGATCTTTGCAGTACTCGCCGGGGTTGGACGGCTTCCGGCCGGTTGTGCCGTTCAAAAAAATATCCCAGCCGAAAGACGGGAAGTACGGACCGCTCCGGCCGCGATATTTCTCAGGCAAATAATCCTTGTACGCCGGGCCGTCGAGATGATGAGCGTCGGCGTCGATGATTGTAAATTCCACGATCAAACCTCCTGCACAAATCGACGTGTAACGTTTGAACCGAACCTTGAACCCTTGAACGTTTGAACGATTCGGGCCCTTCAAGGCTCAAAAGTTCGGACAGGCATCCGATTGAACCTAGTCCTGCAACCCGTGGCGCTGCGCGAGTTTCAAAAAGACCGAGCCGACGCCAATCGTGCCAATGGCAATGACCAGGCTAAAAGCCGCCAGCTCGCCGACGTGGCCGTTGTCCCAGAGCTCCCAAATGGTTACCGCGACCACCTGGGACCCGGGAGAATAAAGGAGCAGCGCGATGGAAAGTTCCCTGAAGGTGATCAGGAAGATATAGATCCAACCGGCGAGTAATGCCGGCATGATCAGCGGCACGACGACGTGGCGGACCATTTGAAACCAAGTAGCGCCGCTAGCCATGGCCCCCTCTTCGAGCTCTTTATGAAGGCTCAAAAGCGCCGAGTGGCTGAAGCGGATGCCGTAAGGGACGTAGCGCGCGATGAACGCCAGCACCAAAATCCAAACGGTGCCGTACACCGGGATCGGCAACATGAGATACATTTTCAAAATTGCGATGCCCATGACGATACCCGGAAAAACCAGCGGCAGCATCGCCATTTGGTCCAAGATCCAGCGGCCTTTGATCGAGGCTCGGACGATCAACCAAGCCGCGAAAAACGTAATCGCGACGGCGATTGTCGCCGACGATACGCTAACGGTAATACTGTTCATGATCGACCGGATGATGCCGCTGTCGTTGAAAGCAGTCACATAATTGTTGAAAGTGAGCAGCTCCAGAGCCTTGCGTGACGGCACCTGAGCGAACGGCAGAAACGAGGACCATGCGATGGCGGCGATCGGAAACAGTTGCAAGAAAGGTAAAACCAGCATCAAGAGACCGCCAAGCCAACGCCATTTGCCGAGCTCGACACGGTGCGGGCGAAAGTTTTTGCCGCTGATGGTGGTGAACTTGTACGTTTTGCTGGTGATTCGGTAATAAGGAATGAGTCCGAGGGCGACAAGAACGATTAAGATGATGGAATAGGCGCTGGCTTCGCCGTACTTTGGAATCAAACCGCCCTTGATCTGCAAATAGATCTTGGTTGTAAGCACCTCCACCCCGGCGGGAATGCCGATCAGCGCCGGGATCTCAAAAGCTTCCAGAGAACGAATGAAAGTCAGAATCAAAACGGCAAGCACGCTCGGCATTGCAAGGGGAAAAGTAACCCGCTGAAAAACTTGCCATCCGCTGCTCCCTGCGGTCGTCGCAGCTTCTTCGAGGGATGGATCCATGGAACGAAACGGCGTGGACATGAGCAGAAAAACAATCGGGATCCAGAGAAAGCTTTCAACGAGAACCATGCCGCCAAGGGTGAAAATGTTAAAGAACGGCTGACCTGTCAACGCGTTGCCCACTGCATTGAGTATGCCGGCTTTCGGGCCGAGAAGCATGATCCAGCCAACGACTTTGATAATACCGGGAATGGCGAACGACACGTATGCAGACACATAGGCGAGTTTGCGGAACGGGGCGTCGCTTCGCTCAGCAAGCCAAGCGAGAGTGGTCCCGTACGCTATTGCGATCGCCGAGCTGCTGATGGAAAAAATCATCGAGTTCCACAGCAAGGTTTTGACGTCGCCCAGCGATTCAATGATGTTAGTAAAATGCTGGATCGTGAAGCTGCCGGCTTGCAGGCCGCGATCGGTTACCAGGCTGGTGTGCAGGATGAAAAAAAACGGCGGTAAGACCAAGTAGGCCAGCGCGGCGGTCGTAAGAAGAAACAACAACTGGGCGGGATTGCGCCTCATAACCGCTATCATGGTTTTAGCCCTCGCGCTTTGCGGTTTCGAGTCTGCGGCTGGTACCGGTTTAACTCGGAACCGACACGCAGAACTCACCGATAACTATTGCCAGCTATATATCAAAACCGAGGTCCAAGACAATGCGGCTTTTTAAGAGACGAAAAAGGCGACTTCCGTCAGGGTGCCGGCTCGTCCGCAGGGGCTCGGGCAACGCCTGTAGGGTATCCTGCCGATCCCTTTGGCGCGACCGACCGTTCAAATCCTCTTGCCGCGGCTCTTGGCCGTACGAGATTATCCGCACTTGACGGGGTGAAAAGAGCATGGATTTCGCAAGTGGCTATGGAAATCGTCCGCAACCGCGCGTACGATGGGAACCCGCCGAAGTTTATTCCCGGCATCGAGAATTCATCGTATAATTAAGCAGCCCATGAAGGCCGGCCGTTGCACAGTGGCCGGCAACATCCCCAACGGAATGAAGCTACGAACAAGCGTGCCCGAACCCCATCGGACGTTCAAACTAATCTTTGTTCCCCTACTGATTTTTTCTCTATTCGCGCAGTGCGCCGTCGTCTGGACTCAACTGGAAAATATCCGTGACGGCTATTTCGATTTCGCGCTCTACTATGGCGGGGCCAAGATCATCAATGACGGGAGCGGCGCACAGCTCTATAACTTAGAGGTACAGGACAAATATCAGAAAGAATTTCGCGTAGCCTACCATGGTCGAGCTTTGCCCTTCAATCACCCGCCCTATGAGCTGTTGGCGCTTCTGATCCCGGCCAAATTTTCGTTCTCGGTCGCACATGTGCTCTGGGCGGCCATGAATACGTTGATGCTTGCGGTAATCTTGTTCCGCCTATTTCCTCTCATCGACAGTAAGTACCGGGTCTTGTTTGCGCTGATGCTCTTTGCCTATTTTCCAACGATAACGGCCCTCAAGATGGGGCAGGATTCGATAATCACGACTCTTCTGCTCACCGAAACTTTCGTGAGTCTCAAACAAAAACGCTACGCGACCGCCGGGGGCCTATTAGCATTGGGTCTGTATAAACCGCAATTTGTCTTACCGTTGGTCGGAATTTTTATATTGCAGCTTCGTTGGCGGTTGATATTCGGATTTTTGCTTACGTCAATGGTGCTTGGCGTAATCTCATTAGCGATGGTGGGATGGGACGGTCTGATCGGGCTACTTTCGTTGTGGTTGCCGATGATTCAACGCGGCAACGTTGTGTGGCCGGAACTCATGATCAACTTACGAGGACTAGTGTACATGCTATTGGATCTCGGCGGGCAAACACAAGCTACGAACGCGCTGACATTGGGTTTATCCATAATTGCTTACGCTATCATTTTACGTCTCTGGCCGCGATGCGCGGACGAGCAGAGTGACTTATTTGACCTTCTCTTCGCTCTTGCGGTCGTCACAACGGCGTTGGTCAGCTTTCATTCTTACTCCTATGACGGCACTCTGTTGATAATCCCTCTAACTATTATGCTCAATCGGATACTGAAAGAATCCGCTCCATATCCGCCGCGGCGCCGAGTTTTTTTGGCTATTCTGATCGCGTGGTTTGTGCCAATGCTGCCGAATGTCCTTCTGAGTGCGGCGGTACTCGCATGGTGGGCGCTGCCATTGCCGGTGCTTTTTTGCGCGATCGCTATGGAGATCTGGCGCTCCGCATCGACCTCACCGGCAGTTCGGACATGAATACGCCGTTCACCATTGATAAATCGCCGACAATTGGCTCTTTATTGACTTTATCGGCTAATAAAGTTTGTCCGGCTGGCAAGGATGTGTACAAGTTGCCAACGTTCGACAAGGCGGCGCGCCGCTGTTCGAATAGAGGAAGCCAAGCTTGACCCTGCCTCGTGATCAGCTGCATTAGATGAAACAAAGCCTCCACGACTCACGGATGATCGAGACCGAACAGCCCGCTGAGGATTACGGCGCCGGCGGAATCGAAAAGTCAAAGCAGATGGCGAATTTAAAAGCAGGCCCGGCAGCAATAAACACCGCGTGGTTGTTTATGTACGCCGCGGTGCTGCTTGGCATGATCGGCTGGCTCAATTTCATTACCGCAGACGATCGACAGTTCAGCCGCTTGGCCGAATCATTCCTTGAAGGGAAATTGTATTTACTTCCGAGCTCGCTGGAGACTTGGGCCGATACTGCCTTGTTCGACGGTTATCACTATTCGCCGTTCGGTCCATTACCGGCTGTGCTAATCATGCCGCTGGTATGGAGTGGATATTTTCACCCGGGGCAACTGTCTTTTCTTGTGACCCTTTCCGTTTTTTATCTTTGTTTTCGGTTGACGAGAAGGTTCAAGTATTCTTGCGATGAGTCCTGCTGGTTTGCGCTTGCATTTTGTTTTGCAACATCGTTCATCAGGTCTGAAAAGAAGGAGATCTGCGAGGATGCCAGAAGCAACAACGAACAATGCTACGGAATGGAATTTCGAGGCGGATGTTCTAGTGATCGGATCCGGGGCCGCGGGGCTGCCGGCGGCGATCAAGGCGGCCGAAGGCGGCGCATCGGTCATCGTCGTCGAGACAAATTATGATATCGGCGGGCATGCAATATTGAGCGGCGGCCACATGGCTCTTGGCGGGGGAACCAGCGCACAGAGAAAGTATGGGATCGAAGACTCGCCCGACATTGTTTTTTCCGATCTGACAGATTGGTCGATCGTTCAGCCCAATGGCTCGCCGGATTATCGGTACAACGATCGAGCGCTGATGCGTGCCTTTGCCGATCATTGCGCGCCAACGTTTGAATTTCTCCTCGCTAACGGCGTGGAATTTACCGACAAGGCGCCGGATAATCACGGCGCCTCCACGACCGGCAATTCCGCGCCGCGTGAGAATCATTCGTTCTGGACCAAAGGCGCCGGTCTTGAAAGTCCCAATGCTGCGGCCGGGACGGGCGTGATCCGGCCGCTCGAAGCAAGCGCGCGCGCGAAGGGTGTGCGATTTTTGTTGAACTACAAAATGACCCGCTTGATCCGCGAGGCTTCGATAGGGCAAATTCCCGGCCGTGTGATCGGCCTTACGGCTCAATACACACCGAGAATCATGCCGGGCGCGACCAGGCCGCTACAAAGCTTTCGTTCTGAGGGCAATATTGAAAGCTCCCAGGCGACGGTTAAGCTGAGGGCGCGCAAAGGCGTGATTATCGCTACAGGCGGCAGCACCAGCGATATTCATTTTCGCCGCATGTTCGATCCCCGGCTCACTCCGGTCATACAAGTCGGTGGTGAACCGTACAGCTATCAAGACGCAAGCGGCGAGCTCGCCGCCATGGACGTGGGCGCTTCGCTTTGGGGTTTGGCCAATCAAACGCTGGAAAACGGCGCGACGATGCGCACGCAACGGGCGCTCGCGACGAAATACAATTATACGACATGGAAGCTGGAGAGCCCGATTTTTCCGCTTGTGCGCGCCACCGGATTCAATGTGAAGGATTGGCAAGATGTGATCTTGGTTAACCAGGTTGGCAAACGGTTTTACGACGAGACCAAAGGCGATGTTCCCCACGGTAATCTGGGCGGCCAGATCACACCTTACGCACCGAACGACTACCGAAACGCGGAGAATGTGAAGTTCACGCCGACGAAGTACAATTTCACGCACGCGGCCCTGGCGATGAACGAGTATTCCGAACCGCCGGATTATTGCGCTGGTCCGGTCTGGGCAATCTTCGATGCGGAAGCTGCCCAACGGGAGGGATGGAAGGTTGTGCCTCCTTACGTCGATCCTGACGGTTACTTTTTTTCCGGCAGCACTGTTGCGGAGCTTGCCGCAAAGATCGAAAACGAATACCAGGCAAAGCCGATGAGAGGCGCGACGCTGCAGGCGACGGTGGAGCGGTACAACTCGATGGTAGATCGAGGTGAGGATATCGATTTCGGTAAGCCGTCACCAAAGTACAAAATTCAAACCCCGCCGTTCTATGCCGCCTGGGGGACGCTGGTGGTTCACGACACACGGGCCGGCCTGAGAATCAACGCCAAATGCCAGGTGATCGACATGAAAGGCGAAGTCATTCCGGGACTTTATTGCGCGGGTGAATCGGCCGGGGGATTCAACCAACATGGCATGGGGCGCTGCGCGACCCAGGGATTCATCGCCGGAATCAACGTCGCGGCGGAACCGCGACAGGAATGATGTGCCTATCGAGAAAAATTCCAGAGACGATGCCACACAGCTTCGGCTAGGTGTCTTTGCCCGCACTCACAATCTAACAAAGACGTGCCAACGACGGGTTGATCGCGCAGCCGTGGCCGAGCGTTGGATCGCCTCAAGATGTCGAACATGTCTTACATGTTCCGGTCGTAGGTAGTTGGTAACCGGCGTCCGCAGTTGACACTGGAATCCCCGTCTCCCGATTGCCGGCCTTTTATCGTCCGGCTATTGCTGTGCCACAGCGCGTGTTGTCATTTCGAACCGAAGGGAGAAATCCTTCTCGGACCTCTTTGGCGCCAGGGCAGAATCTATGTTGTTTCACTCCGGCCCGGTGTTCGGCGAATCAAGCGGCGCGACGAGCAAATCATCAGCCTTTGCGGCTGATCTCTTTCAACAGCTTTTCCCAGCGTTCCAGTTCTTTTTCGTACTTGTCGGTGGCGATGCCATGATCGGGGCGCCAGCGTTTGAATCCCAGGTTCTTTGCCGCGCTGCCGTATTCGAACTTCGCCAAAACCGCTTGACCCTCCGGCCCCAGGAGGTAATCCGCCAAAAGCAGCGCCCCATGTGGATGCTGCGGCTGCGCCGCAATCGCCGCCCCGCCGACGTTCGTCGGTACAATGTCCATCGGCACCCAGTCCACCGGAGCGCCTTTGGCAATAGCGTTCAATGTATGATTGCGAAAGATCGCCGGCGACGCCAAAACTTCACCGGACGCGATCAGATCGAGAAGAGCCGGCGGTATGATCGAGTGCAAAGCGATTTCTTGCACTTTTAGTTTTTTCACGAACTCAAGGCCTTTGGTTCTCAACATGGCGCCGATGACTTTATAGCTCGGATCGCTGATGGAAACTCCCATACGTCCCTTCAAAGCTGGGTGAAGCAACCCCTCATAGTTCTTGGGCACGGCTGCCTCGGGAAGGAGCTTCTTGTTGTACGCAAAGCCGATGTACGATTCCCGCGCGATGGCCCAGAAGTACAAACCTCGCTCGCCTTTCTCTTTGGCGTCTTCGGGATACGAGACGAAATGAGGCGAATGATAGGGGCGTAACAAAAAAGCGTCGCGCATGAACATGAGATTGCCCTCGGTCGTCTCGACCGTGTCTACGATGTATCTTTTCGCCTTGGACTCTTCGTACATTCGCGTCGTCATATCTGAGCCCGAGACACGATACGCCTCGATTTTAACGCCGGGATACTTGCTCTCGAACGCCTGCACCATGGCTTTGTACGAGCCGCCGGCGAGCGAGGTGTACCACGTGATCTTGCCCTCGTTTTTCGCGCCGGCGTAAAGAACCTGCTCGCGATCTTTGCCGCTGTAAGTGACGAGCTCGGAAATCGTCACAGGCTTGCGCTCTTGAGCCAGCGATTGCGATGCAAATGACAGAAGAATCAAAAGGACGGCCCGAAAAATTGTCATGCGTTACTATCTCCGTTCGAAGGTATAGGTTAATTCGATCGTGCGTGGCATCCTTGGCAAAAGTATTGGTCCACGAATCATTTTATTCGAGAGAAACTTTGTTCGTAAATTTTTCTGATATCACGCGATTCCATCCACTGAAGTGGCAAAGGACACACCTTTCGGAACGAAATCAATGGACGGGTAGCGACAAGCCCTTAATAATCAGCTCTGGCTCCATACAGGATATCTTGCCTACATCGGGCCCGGCTGGTTTGATCTCACCGGCTCCATTGGGAGAATTGTCGCGCCTGTCATTATCGGAG
>Ga0209974_10000535_pt1 | contig 12695 bp, 14 predicted proteins | sample InoplaM3SPM_FD_187592 | JGI IMG/M metagenome (GOLD analysis project Ga0209974, IMG submission 187592) | Arabidopsis thaliana rhizosphere microbial communities from the Joint Genome Institute, USA, that affect carbon cycling - Inoculated... | ecosystem: Host-associated > Plants > Roots >...
GGAGGTCAGTACGCTGTCGTCGATGACCTCTCCGGCCGACTCCTGCGTGCGCGTAGCGGAGCAGGCGCTGGCCACCGCCAGCACTCCCAGGATTGCGGTAAGTTTCAGAATTCCAGTTTGCATGCTTGTTTCCTATCGTGTTGCTTTGAGCCACAGACTAGCCGTCCATCTCCGGCTGGTCTGTTCACTACCGTACAGAGCGGCAGGTGATCTGCTGTCGGTCTTTTTTTAACCCAGCCCCGCGGACGACGTGGGGCGCGCTAACGGGACAAATTTGCCATCTATTCCCGCGACTCCAAGCACCCAGCCGCTAATTTGCTGCGTTACGCCGGGCATGTCGGTGAGCAAGCCAGTTTCCAAGTCCCATGCCCGCACCTCGGTCCCTGACTGATCCACCTGCGCCGTTAAGGTCCAGCCGATTTCGCTGCACGCAAGCACGCCCGCGTCGGTTATCCGCGGCGCTTGCGTGGTCAAGACCGATTCCGGGTCAGCCGCGATAACCGGTCGTGCATCAAGGTCCAGGCACAATTGGTCGCCTACGTTCGGCCAGTAAAGCAGTGGGAATCGCCTTCCCCCGTCGTGGAAGCCGAAGAGAATGAGCGCTCCATGATGCACGTTAAGCTGGCGGCCAGGATTGACCCGCAAGCCGGCCCACCATGAGTTATGGGTCGAGAAGAGCACGAGATTGCCAAGCGGCGCAGCCGACACGAGTTTTGATTTGACGGGATTTAGTCTGAGCATTTGTGCGACTCCTTCCATCAGGATTCAGATCGCGGCCCGTGGCAGCCGATGGTCGTCGGCTTACTTCCGATCGTGATCCGAATCTCCAGGCGTCGCGCTTTCACCGAAGTCGCTGACGCGCTGCCAGGAGTCACGGACCGCGTGCTTGGCGTTCTCCCACGTCAAGCTGGACATGCCTTTGACGCGATCCCAATCGCGCATCAGCTCGGGTTCCGCCTGTTCGAACGATTGGCCCTCGTAACGTCGGTGAGCATCGACGCCGTAGCTATAGGCGGGACGGTACTCGTTAAAGCTTGCCCCGCGGGTGTCGTACGGCCGACTCGAATAGTTCTCGCGCCAGTAAGCTTCCTCGGCGGCGGGGTCGATCGATTCGGCGATCTTATTGCCTGCGAAACCGTCATCCACGACGCCTGCTACGGCGTCCTCACGGCCTACCGTTCCAAACAGTGCGTCCGCTGCGACGCTGATCCCGGTTTCAACCGGATGCGCGCCAAGCGGACCCGAGATCGGAGTCGCGCCCGCAGTCTTGTCCCGTTCGCGTTCCAGAGTGCTGCTAGTCATCTTGCTCTCCAAATTAGGTTCCGAGTGGATCACGTCATCATCGACCGTGAAACGCGCGTGGATACATGATCCATCGCGATTGGAACACTATCCGAGACGTTTGCCGCTTGTCGGTGCGGTGGGGAACACAACGGGCCACAACATTTGCCGCCCCCGTTAGTAACGAGGCCTATGGAACGCGGGAATCGCCCCAATAACAGGGAATACGCAAAGAGAAGATGGCTTGTTAGATTAAGGAGTGAAGCAATGATGACCCTGATACGTCACCAGCCCTGGTTCTTTATCAACCGCTGGCACCCCGACTTCGATCGCCTGTTCGGCGAAAGCCTGGGCGGCACGCCCGATGACACGGCGTGGACGCCGTCGGTCGATGTTCACGAGGAAACCGACCGCTTCCTGCTGAGTGCGGATATGCCGGGCGTCGAAGCGAAGGACATTGAAGTCTCTGCCGAGGACGGCGTCTTGACAATTCGTGCGGAGCGACTGGCGAGAGCGCGCGCGGACAGCGACAGCGTCGAAAACGTCAAGAGCGTCTCCGGCACGTTCCTGCGCCGAGTCACTCTGCCGGTCGCTGCGCAAGCTGAGGCGATCAAGGCGCGCTACGCCAATGGCGTCCTGGAGATCGAGATTCCGAAGCAGGCGCGAGTCGAAACCAGACGAATTCCCGTGATGGTCAACTGAAGGGCATCGATTGCTTTCACGAGTAAATCGGTGCAACATGATGCCTGTGGAAGTCACGGGTTACTCAATGTGGTAACCCAAGACACCGCACTGAAGGGCCGCGCAAAGCGGCCCTTTCTAATTTGCGTCCACCGCGCCGTGCTCGTTCTGGTTTCGAGCGAGCCTAACAGGGCACGGGCCTGCTCCTGGCGCCGCCACGGTCCGTGACCAGCATCCAGTCAAGGATCACGGAAGTCCTCGAGCATCTGCATGACCAACAGCAGCCCCGTTCCGAACAGGGTACCGACACCAAAACCGACGGCAATCGAAAGCATTCAGATTTCTCCGGAGGGCGCGACGTCGGCAACCCGCATGCGGGTCGACTGCGGCGACGCGCGCCAGGCAGCGATTAAAGGGAAAGATGACTACGGAAGAGCCCGTGCGCCGCAAACTATGATGCGGTACATACACGGCCTTGATTCCGGCAGCGGGTGCGTGGACTCGCTTTCGAGCGCCGCAGAGAACCTGCCAACCCGTCACTGCCGAACAGCGGCATGCAGTATACGCAATCGCGACCGTGGCGGCGGCGATTCCGCACCGCCCTTGGATACTCCGTTCATGCATATGAGCTATTTCGAGCGCGGCCAAGGTAACGCCACAACCTCAAAGTTTGTTTCTTCGCTACGATCGACGTCACAGTTTGGCATTGCAGGTGTGAGCCGCGTCGCAATTTCGATTGGGGTGTCAGACAAACCCCGAACGAATTGTCGGCGTTTGTAGTATGGATCCCGGTCATAAGTCGGAGCACCGTGTTCTCCGTTCCGCTACGGAGACATGGCTTATGGATCACGAGCACATCACGCTGGAAATTAACTATGGCACTCGGGGGTGCTTGCAGTTCCAACTACCCGCAGACGCGACCGACGCTGAGATTGCGTACTTCAAGACACTGACCCCCCGAGTCGAGAACGGGCTGCTTGAGATGATTGACCCGGATACGTGGGCAGTCGTCTTTAGATGCCGCCCGACGTTAAATTAATGTCCACTTCTCGTCTGATTTCGCGCGCGCTCTTGTCTGATCGCAGACCGAAAGCGCGCGTGTCGTAGGCGGTCGGGCGCCAACACAGTCGACGGGCGACCGTGAGAGGGTGGCGCCAGCCATGGCGCTCAGCCCCCGGGCGCGTCCCTGGATGCCACCTTCGGCGCCTCGCGAAGCACGTCATCGACTTCGTCCTCGGGCGGATTAGGCACCTTGATCGGCGGCTCGGGATCATCCTCCGAGTCGCCGATCAGCCGTTCCGCATCGAGCCAATCCTGCAGATCAAACCCGTGTTGACGGCCCCGCGCCGCCCATAATCGATACGCGAGTTCGCGCACCGCGTCTTCTTTCGAGACAGGCATCACCCCTCCTCATTCGGACTCGGTCGGGGAATGCGGTTCCGAGGCCTATACCGCACCGTCAGCGGCCGAGCGAGGCTCCCCGCCCGGTGGCCGCCTTTACCGGCTTGCCCTGCATCAGTTCGGCCTTGCGGGAGGCCAGTTGCTCTCCGAGGGCGTCCAGATCCATTTCGGACTGCCGCGACTTTGCGAACAGGCCGTCGGGCTGCTCCTCTTCCTTGACATGATGCTTGATCATTTCCGATAGCACCGTGACCTTGGCGTCGAAATAATCATCGTCCGGGCCGGAGGCCTCGATCTCTGCAATCAGACGTTTGGCGCCTTCGTGTTCCACTACAGCCTCATGGTGCAGATCCTCCTCGTCCGTCGCCTCGAGGAACGCCGGATAGTAGATCTCCTCTTCGATGGTTGCGTGCACCGTCAGAGCGCCACAAATCCTCTGTGCAAGATCCTGCTTGCGGTCCGCGGAGCGCGCTTTCTCGAACTCCTCGAAATAGCCCTCGACCTCCCGATGATCGGCCTTGAGTAATGCGATGGCGTCTTCACGTCCGGCCGTCCGGCTACGGCGCGTCTCACCCGTGTTCCGAGTCTTAGAGCCGTTACCGCCATTGGGAGATTTCCGTTTCGCCTGTGCCATGGTTTAGTCCCCAGTCAGTTGATGAGGGGAACGGAGTCTAGACTCTTGTAGCGCTCTAACCTGTCATCCGCGACCCGTGGTCCTTGTCCGTGCTCGTCCCACGTTGGACCTCCACACGTTGAATGCCGAACCCGGGGAACCAATGGTCTGCCGACCGTGCGCGCACGGCGAACATTTCGCCTGCGGTTGTCAGCGTCCGGACCGCTGTGCTTTTCTCCGGGCGTAGCGATCCATCAAGGGGGTCACGGAGATCCCGTGCAGCACGATGGAGGCGGCCACCATGGTGAGCGTGAGGGCGACGATGTGCTCCGCCAGGGAGCGCGGCAGCCCCCGGTTGATCGCGTACATCAGGTAGTAAATCGAGCCGATACCGCGGATGCCGAACCAGGAAATCATGATCCGCTGATCGCGCGATACGGGCGCGCCGAGCAATCCAAGCCACACCGACACGGGGCGCACGACCAGGAACAACAGCAGGACGAACCAGACGGCGCCGGCGTGGAGGTAGGTGTACGAGAGCATCGCGCCGACCACCAGAACGATCGCCACCTCTGCAATTCGCTCCAGCTGTTCATTGAATCCCTGCACCTCCTGAATCATGTAGTCGCCGGCAAAGGCCACATCGGTGGCGTGCGCCTCGTTGGCCTGCCTGGTCTGAAGAGTCGATTGCCGTACGGCCACCTTGGAGAAGCCCGCAGGGGATTCCGTCACCCGTCGCAGGGCGACGCCCGCGGCCAGAACGGAGAGAAAACCATACGTGTGGCTGAGCACTGCGACCCCGTAGGCGAGTGCGATGAGGCCGAGGGCGAGGAATTCGTCGAGGCCGACGGACGCCTTGTGGCGGCCCCGTAGGTACACCACCAGCCTCCCGATCAGCGTGCCCGACACACCACCAATCAGCAGGCCGCCGGAAATCGCCCAGAGCACATCGACCGCGAGCCAGCGCCAGCCGCTTGCGCCCAGGTCGTGCAGGCCAAGCAGGCCGAGGCCCAGCAGCACGAATGGAAAGGCGGCGCCGTCGTTCAGGCCGCCCTCTCCCGTTAAGCTGAAGCGCACGCGGTCGCGATCATTCGCCTCGCGCAACTGGACATCGGAGGCCAGCACCGGGTCGGTGGGCGCAAGAATCGCCCCGAGCAGAACAGCCGCGCCCAACGACAGGCCGAACCCTACCATCCCGATGGCGGCGATCAGCGCCACCGTGATCGTCATAGACACAGTGGCGAGCCGCAGCGGCAGACGCCAGCCCTTGTCCGACAGGGGCAGAGCGAGCTTGAGACCCACTGCGAATAGCGAGATGAGCACTGCCACCTCGGCCACTCTTTCCAGGATGACGGAGTAGGCGAGCGGATCGGGCGCCAGCAGCGCAAGTCCGGCGGGACCGAGACCGTAACCAGCGGCGAGGTAAAGCATGGCGGTGCTCACCGGGAGCTGCCTCAACCACGTACCCGACAGGGCCATCGTGATCAGCAGCGCGCCGATTATCAGCGCCCAGATTTCAAAAAACATGGGCTGTCGGATCGATAGTTTGCCCCACGTTAGTCGCACTGCTCGAGCTGGGACTGGTTTTCCAGTTTAGCTAACCAACAACAATCGAATGCTCGAAAAAATGCAGACATTCAGTGTCCTACAACGGCTCACGCAACGCACCGATGGTGCTTGCGATGTTCAGTCGAATAGCTTGGGTGATTGAGTCCGTTGGCGGTTTCCACTTGCTGGAATAGTGTTAGTTGGGGTACGAAATGCGGCCACGAGACGACGTACAGGACGCTTATCCATCGGCGGCGACCGAGCCCACAAGGGATGCCCGGGCGCTTCTGGCCGCCGTGGTCGATTCGTCCGATGATGCCATCATCACCAAGACGCTCGACGGCACGATTACCTCCTGGAACGCTTCGGCGGGCCGGCTCCTCGGATACACGGCGGCTGAGATAATTGGCCAACCCATCACAGTCCTTATTCCGCCCGAACGGCGGGAGGAAGAACGGCACATCATCGAGAACCTGCGCGCGGGGAAGCGCATCGAGCACTACGAAACCGTGCGCATCGCGAAAGATGGTCGGTTGATTGAAGTCGCACTTACCATTTCGCCAGTTCGTGACCAAACAGGGCAAATCGTTGGCGCTTCGAAGATTCTTCGGGACATCACTGAACGCAAGCGTATCGAGCGGGAGTGGCAAGAGACGCACGCAGAACGCGACCAAATATTAGAGAGCGAACGTGCTGCCCGCGGCCAAGCAGAGCGCCTGAGTGCCTCCAAGGACGAGTTTCTCGCACTGCTGTCGCACGAGCTCCGCACGCCGCTCAACGCAATCCTCGGTTGGACGGAAATCCTCCGGCGCGCCTCCTCCACCCACACGGATTTCGAAAAAGGCTTGGTAGTGATCGAGCGCAATGTGCGCGCGCAGACACAACTCGTCGACGATCTGCTGGACATGAGTCGCATCATTTCGGGCCAGATGCGCTTCGACGTTCAGCCGGTGATGGCGTATGCGTTCGTACAGGGGGCTGTCGAATCAGCTCGCCCGGCTGCGGATGCACGGGGGGTGCGACTCGAGGCAATACTCGATCCAGCAGCCGGACCTGTCAGCGCCGATGCCAATCGCTTGCAGCAGGTCGTCGGGAACCTGATCTCCAACGCAATCAAGTTCACGCCCAGAGGCGGCCACGTTCAGGTGACCTTAGAGCGCGTCAACTCGAACATTGCAATCTGCGTTGCCGACTCCGGCATCGGCATCCAGCCGGATTTCCTTCCCCACATCTTCGAACGCTTTCGTCAGGCCGACGCTACTACGACGCGCACGCATGGTGGTCTCGGCGTCGGCCTATCGATCGTGAAACACATCGTGGAGCTTCATGGCGGAACCGTTGCGGTTGACAGCGACGGGGCAGATAAGGGTGCCACCTTTCGAGTAGAGCTGCCGGTGGTCGTCAGCCGGTGGAATCCGAACAGGCTTGGCGAGCATCCTCGTTCATCGCAGCGGCTGTGGGTGCCATGGGTCAATGCGGACCTCTCAAACTTGCGGGTCTTGGTCGTTGACGACGATCTCGATTCGCGAGATCTGGTGCACCGGCTGCTCTCCGATTGCGGCGCCAGTGTCACCGCCGCCGCTTCCGCAGCCGAGGCGCTCGCGGCCACGCACAACCAGCAGCCCGACATTCTGATTAGCGATATCGGAATGCCCGAGATTGATGGCTACCAGCTATTGCGCAGCTTGCGGACAAACAGCGAGATCCGCTGTCCAGCCATTGCGCTCACCGCATTCGCGCGGCCCGAGGACCGTACACGTACGCTGTTGGCTGGGTATGTCGCCCACGTTTCTAAACCGGTCGAAGCGGCGGAACTCATTGCTACCGTGGCTGCAGTCAGCGGGCGCGTCGTGTAATCGCTGTCCACCACATGTCTCGGGATGTCCGCGTCTGGCCGATTCCAACCGCTATCCGATCCTACAACCAGCCGCGTAGCGGTCCGATAGTTAGAACTCACGGCTGACAGCAGCATGTGCCGGCGCTGACATACACCACGGAGCACAATTTTCATGGGCACGAGCAAGAGAGACGACAATCCCGCGAACCGAGATCCCATTACGGGAGCCCCTGGTTCGCATCCCGTTGGTACGGCTGCAGGCGCGACCTCTGGTGGAGTCGCTGGAGCCGTGGTCGGAACGGCGGTGGGCGGCCCGGTGGGTGGGGCTGTGGGTGCAGCGGTGGGCGCCGTCGCAGGTGGGCTCGCCGGGCACGCCGCGGGCGAAGCCGTCAACCCGTCGGTCGAGGACATCTACTGGAGACAGGCGCACATTCGTGAGCCGTATTACCGGAAGGATTTCACGTACGACGATTATGGGCCGGCGTACCGCACGGGCTACGAAGGCGCGAGCCGCTACCATGGTCAGAACCGCCGCTTCGACGATGTGGAGCCCGAGCTGCGGGGCGACTATCAGCGCCTCAAGGGCAAATCGCGGTTCGCCTGGGAGGATGCGAAGGCCGCGGCCCGCGCTGCCTGGGATCGCGTCGAGCGTGCCCTGCCGGGCGACGTTGACGACGACGGTCGGTAGCGTCCGGTACACGCTCATCAAGAGTCGACGAGACCCACCGCGGCAGGGACGCTGCGCGTGGGTCGATTTCTGGGCTTCATGAGCCTGGCCAGACGTCGCGTCATCCATGAGCGCAACTGCTGGAAGTGTTTTCCCCAGCGGGTCACGATTGGCCCGCTGGGATAACTTTCGCAGAACGTCAGCAGCCGGGCAGCCGGAAGCTGGCGATCCGGGTCTGCCACCCCGCCGGACTGGAAGCCTCTCCGGCGGCCGTGTAGTACTCGTTGACGTACCAGAACGTGCAATCGTCGGTCGGATCGAGGTTGAGTGACGTGTAGTCACCCCACCGCGAATTTTTCGAGGTCTGCACGCCGGAACCGTTCACGATGACTCCTTCGCCAAGGCCCATCGTGCCGAGTGGATCGGTGCTCAGGCGCCCGGTGTAGCGAATTCCCGGGAACACGTCCACGGCGTTGACCACGCTGTATCCGAGTGCGATGTTGCCGTTGCGGTCCATCGCCGCGCTGCCCATCCACCGATTCACACCATCCGTTGGCGCGAACGTGCCCTGCTGGTGTACGGCATAGGCGCCGTTGATGCGGCGGATCTCGTACCAACGCACGCCCGCGACTTCCGGCCGCGCCTCGACCGACTGGTTCGTCACGAGGGCTTCGTAGTCGCCGAAGTGACGATAGGCGAGCCGCCAGGTCACTCGCTGGCGGTACGAGAGGATGTCGAGGAACCGGTTCTGGCTGTTCACCCCCGGCTGGCGCAGGCAGTCGCGCCCGGTGGAACCGCATGGAAAGATCGAGTCGAAGCCGGCCACCGGCAATTGCGCGACGAGCGTGAGAGAGGCCGTCGCCTGTGCGTTCCAGATGACGAGGAGATCGAACACGTTCAATGCATCGAACCCGGCGCCATATGGTCCGCCGTCGTCCTGCGAGCCCACGATCGGCGCGGCGACACCTTCGGCGGGCTTCCGCGTGCCGTCGAGGTCCGCCGGCAGCAGCCCGTCGCCGATCAGGTTGATCGGCACCTCCGCCGAGTCGAGGAAGAACTGCACGGCGCGCGCGTTCGGGTCGCCCGCGATCATCTTCTTCTTCTCGAGCGCGTACACGCTGATGCCGTACTCCACGGTCGGCCCGAAATCGCGCGATGTCAGCAGGTAGGAGTCCGTCCAGACCCCGTACTTCGGGTAGTCCGGAAAGAACGGACCCGCCGAGAAGGCGTAGCGATTGTAGGCGCCGGTCGGATCGCCGCTCTGGGAGATTGCGACGCAATTGAAGAACTCCGGTCCGCGTGTCGTGAACTGGCTCAAGAGCCAGCGATCCTTGAGTTGGTCGTAGACGACGATCGGATCCCCGGAGGGATCCCTACAATCTGCGACGGCAAATCCGGCCCACAGGTCGCCGAGCCGCGTCGGTCCGGTCAGCAGGTTCCCCTGCTTGTCGTACACGGCGAAGGCCAGGTTCACCATCTCGACGTAGTGGTTCGGTCCGACATCCCCAACGGGATCGGGCGGATTAACCCGGCCGCCGTACAGCGCGAAGTTGTCGTTGTTCGACAGGCCCTCGAAGCTCAAGAGCGGCGCGCCGATCGCCGCCGTGATCGCGGACCGCGACGCCGCGTCGAGCGCGCCGTCACCGGCGGACCCGGTGTCGATCGCAGTTGGCCCGCGGTCCGGCCGCACGTCCCGTACACCGTCCGTCGTCTTCGACACTTTCGGCGGTGCGATCTCCCGCACTGGGCGTGAGACGTCCATTGCAACCGCCTTGCTGAAGCGGGCCTTGGCCCCACCGGCATTTGCGGCGTCAGCGTCTCCGATGCAGGTGAGTACCAGCGCCGTGATGCACGCCGCGATAAAACGCAGTTTCGCCTGGGTTTCCATGGCTGTTCCTCCCCTGGATACGCCTGGAAGGGAGCGAGTATACGCCCGAGTCGGCCTCGGCAAGCGACGCCGCACGCGGCGCTGCAACGCTCTGCAAGGAAGCGCGGGACAGCTAGGTCAGCCTTTCTGGCGGCCGACGGATCCTTGGTCCTGCTGACGAGGGCCACGCCAGAGCGGACCGGAGTAGGAAAGCCCTGACGCCGCCGGCCGCAGCCCCGATTTTACTACTCCAAATTTTGCAAGAAAATCGGAGGGGTCCTACTGTGAAAGCGCCCCAGGATCGTCGTCGAACTCCAGAACACGCACGGCTCAGGCGGACCTTTTTTCGCCACCCATCCTGGCCTGAAGGTGTTCCAGCTTAGCCGCAAGCTCCTCCTCGGAGTACAGCCAGTGCGCATCCGAGCCAGGCCCCCGAATGTTGTATCCAAGAACCTTGCTCGAATTGTCCGGGTAAGTTTCTATAAGCGCCTCAACGCTGAAAGGCCCTGCGACTCGCACTGTCTTGCGCTGCTTCATGACTTGAGCCCTTACTGGACTTCAACCTTCTCCTGGAATTCTGATTGCAGTGGAAGCGGGTTCGATCCGCGGTTCGTCGGGCGGCCGATGCGCGGCGGCGGGGGTTTTCGTCCCGGGCTATCGACCAGTCGTGCCTTGCCCTTTCGGAAGCGTTCGTTGAGATGCTCGACCATGCTCTCGATCTGAACGCTGACCTCCGAGCGCGTTCCAGGCCGCAGACCGTTGATCGTGTTGATACCCTGAACGATCACGTACTGCTGCCATACGCCCTCAATGCCTTCGGGCGCCGGCACTTCAACGATCGAATGGAGGCGGAACGGCTCGCCGAGGAAGTCGCGCGCCTGGTCGGCCGTTTCGCTGTCGCCTTGTGGGCCAGTCATCCTGATCTTGGCCTGCAGGTCACGCTGACGTGCCTCTTCGCGTTCCTGCTCTGCTCTCTGTATTGCCTTGTGGTGCTCTTCCAGACAATTGGATGGCGCATAGGCAACAAAGTTCGTGCGGCGAGCCCCGGTCATGACATCCTCCCACAAAGCGTACGCTGAGTATGGACTGAAAATCATCCGCGTGCGGCCCGGGACTTCGGCTTACGAGCGAGCGTCGTGCACTTACCGAAGCCCATAACGCATAAGGCGCACCAAAGCGCCTGAGCTGTGATTGAGTCACAGCCAGGCGCTAGTTCCTAGATAACGTGAAACAGTCCGGTCATCAGTCGTCGTTGTCGAACTCTTTCAACATCCAGAGCGCGACAGTGCCAAGCCAAACTACACCTACTACAGCCATTGCCATCTTCCGTGATGCGCCTGAATGGCGCCTCGGAAGGATAGTGGGGCCACGTTGCATAAAATCAACATTGCGATGAAGCGCGGCGCCGCACGCGACCAACCGCAGACGGCCTGACGCAACAGTTGAATCTGCCGCAAATCTGTGAAGCATCGCGGAAAGTCGCCAGGCGTCTAGAGCGAGACGATTTGGGCCGTTCCTGCGATGCCGGTCAGACTCGTGAGGCGACGCGGACGCACTTCCCGGCCGAGAGCGAGAATCCGTATCCCGCCCGATTTCACTCAGGCTTAGGACCGTGAACTTTCGACCGTTCGACGACGCGCAGCTTCCCGAGTTGATGAGCTGGATCGTTGACGCTACCGCCTGCCAGACATGGGGTGGCCCGGACTTTCGCTTTCCGTTTTCGGAATCCACATTTCGGGAAGACAGGTGGTGAACAGAGCGGCACTGCAGTTGACGCCCGTCTTCCGCGCGCAACGCTTTTCAATCTGGACCGCTCCATTCGAAGGCGATGAGCTTGCTGGACTTGCCGGTGCGGTTCCACTTGAAACCGAACGCGTCCGCGCGATCGGCCGTGGCGCGGCCCCAGGTGGCAACGCCACCAGGACCGGTCTCCGCGCCGGGCAGGTTGTGGACCTTCGTCACCTTGCCTTCGCTCGTCGGTCCCATCAGGGCTTCGGCTGCCGCCAGGATGTTCTGGGCCGGTATCTCAGCCCTCCACGTCGAAAGGTCTGGCGCGATCTCCACATTGATGGCGGCGAAGGCGAAACCCTTGTTCTCGCCGTTCGCCAGCTCGCCGAAGCGCTTGGGCCAGCCGCCCGCCTGGCCACTGAAAACGGTCTGCAGGGCGGCGCGCTGTGCTTCATCAGCGCGCTCGTCCATGAAAATCGCTTCCTTGAAATCGCTACCGTTTTCCCAAACGTTGCCGCGGAACGACCCCAGCATCGCGACATTTAGGCTGTCGAGCCTGGCGTCGCCGTAGTGGCCTTGCTGGATGTGCCAGACGAGGATCCCCTCGCAGAACCCGTCGTCGGGCGGCTCGGCCCACGAGCACGGACACGGGATCGCGCACCGACACACGTCGAACCACTGACCCTTGACGTTCCAACTCTTAACGTCGGCCATGACAACCCCTTCTTCTGCAAAGGCAGCAGACGCTACGATGGGGCGGACATTATCCGCCCGGTAAAAGCCGAAATAGAAGCGCCTGGCCATTCCGGGAGCGAGAGCATGCGCAAGTTTTCGTGTCTGGGAGATAAGGCCCTGGTGATCGCGGGTCTCGCCGGCGTGATTGCCTGCGCGTGGGCGTACCTGGTGCCGGCTTCACTGGATATGTACGGCCGCATGAACGGGGCCGCCGCTTGGATGATGGAGGCGACCTGGGACGCGGGCTACCTTCTGCTCATCTTCTTGATGTGGACGGCGATGATGGTGGCGATGATGCTGCCGAGCGCGCTGCCGACCATTCTCATCTTTCACAAGG
>Ga0209974_10000536_pt1 | contig 12623 bp, 10 predicted proteins | sample InoplaM3SPM_FD_187592 | JGI IMG/M metagenome (GOLD analysis project Ga0209974, IMG submission 187592) | Arabidopsis thaliana rhizosphere microbial communities from the Joint Genome Institute, USA, that affect carbon cycling - Inoculated... | ecosystem: Host-associated > Plants > Roots >...
TGCATCCAGTCACGCAACCAGTCGAGCGCATTTGACTCGAGCTGAACGAGCGCCGGCGCGGCCCGCCACACGCCCGTGTAACGGTTGACGCCGTTCGAGATCAGGTCGGCAAGCGCGGCCGGAAATATCCCGCCGCTCGGAATGAACGCGAGATAGCCGGGGCTCGCGGTGTTGTAGCTGCGCGGGATCCACTCGTCGAAGAGCGCCTCGAGCAGCGGATCGAGCGTCGTTCCCTGCTCCGGCGCAGGCTCGCGAAGGGCGCGACAGAGCTCGGCGGCATCCACGTCTCCACGGATGGGCTGCTCCCCGATGGTCGCGAGATGCGCGATGACGCGGCGCAATACCGCATCCCCCATCGCACGCATCTGCGCGGGTGAAAACTCCAGATCGGTTTGATCTCGGGCGGACTCCACCGGGTAAATAATACCCACTCGCGGCCGCGGACCCTATGCGACGGATCGACGTGCATTTTTCGTCGGCGCGAGTGAAACTCGACGGCAGGATCGCAGGGAAGCTTTCGGGAATGTCCGCCGAAGCCCGTACGTTATCCGCGCGACCGATTGCAAGGCCGCGCACAGCCGGCGCCGTGGCGCCGCGCGTGCTGCTGCTCACATCCAAGCTGGGCGCGGGGCATTCCCGCGCCGCCGAGGCCATCGAGCTCGCGATCCTCGCCCGCGCACCTGCGGCGCAGGTTCGCACGCTCGATCTGTGGTCGTTGATGCACGCAAACGTGGCCGATACGGTCCGCCAGACCTATTTGCGGCTGGTGCAGGAACACCCGGATCTCTACGAGCGTATCTACCAGCTCGATGAGCGCACGTGGCGGCGCATCTTCGACGGTGACGAGGCACCACCGCCGCAGCTGACCGAAGGGTTGAAACGGATCACGGCGATATTCGCCGACGGCGCCGGGCTCGTGCCGCACGTGGGCCGCCCGTACGCGCTCGACTGCGCCTTGCTGCCGCTTCTCTGTTCCGCCATCCCCGGCGGTGCGCGAACCCTGCCGTGGAACGACGCTCGTGTGCGCCTGCCGCTGCTGAAATGGATCTGGGCGAGACTGGCGCGCCGGCTCGAGCGGCGAGTGCGCGTATTCCGTCCCGACGTCGTGATCGGCACGCAGATGATCCCAGCGGCGCTGCTTTCGACCGTCAAAGCGCGCCGCCGTCTCGCGGTGCCCAGCATCGGCGTGCCGACCGACTTCGGCGTGCACGATTTCTGGCTGCAACCCGGAACGGACGCGTACTGCGTCGCGCACGCGGCGATCCCCGGCGTGCCACGGTCATCGGCTGCACAGGTCCTGACCACGGGGGTGCCGCTAATGCCCGGCTTCGTGCAGCCGCCGACGCCGAGCGAGGCAAGGCTCGCGCTCGGACTCGATCCGGTGCGTCCGATCGTGCTCGTGCTGGGCGGCGGCCTCGGGCTCGGTGTCGCTGCGGTTGCCGAGCAGTTGCTGCCCAAGCGACCCGACGCGGACCTCGTGCTGGTCACCGGTAACAATCGACCGGCGCACATCGCGCTCGGATCCCGCGCAGCGGAGCACGCAGGGCGCCTGCACGTGTTCGGCTGGACCGCGAGGATGGAATACTTCATTCGCGCCGCCGATATTGTCGTCGGCAAGCCCGGCGGGCTGACCGTCGCGGAAGTCCTCGCCTGCGGGCGGCCGCTGCTCGCCGCCCGGTCGCTCGGCGGTCAGGAAGGATTCAACGCCCGCTTTCTGGAGCAGCACGATGTCGGTCGACTCGTGCCCGAGGAAGAGCTGCCGGCCTGCGTCGATGCGTGGCTTGGGAGCGGCGTGCGCCTCGAGCGGCTGAAGCAGTGCGCGTGGGCCGTCGGCATCCGCGACGGTGCAGCGAAAGTGGCCGAGGTCGCCCTCGACTACGCCCACGCATTCGAGGTGGACACCGCGAACCGCGAGCCCGCGTGATGACCTGGCTGCGTAGGATTGCGCGGAACTGTCTCGCGCGCGTCGACTTGGCGTACCGCCGTCGGCATCGCCTGCGACCGATCGGACCGATGCTGTATGTGGCGCGCGCCCGCTATCCGGGGCCCGCGATGACGTTTGCCGACGGCACGCGGCTCGCGCCCGGCGACGCGTATGGCGCGCTGCACTTCGACAATTCCTGCATTGCGGCGCTGGGCGAGGGCACCCGGATCCGCACAGGCGTGCGGTTCGCACGGCTGCTGCGTGAGTCGCTGCGGCACCTCGCCGATGCGACCCGGGACGACCCGACGCTCAGGGACGTGCCGGTCTTTCACGGCGTGACCTGGATCCGCGAGCACGGGGAACGGGTGGGGTTCGTGTCCGAGCCGTTGCCCACCGGGCCGCGGCGCCGGCTGCTGGGCGCGCATTTCCGCATGTTGCGATGGGTGTTTGCGCCTTCATTGCGCACGTCCGTCAGCGGCGCGCCCGAACCGCGACTGTTCTGGCTCACCCGTTCCGATCTGCTCGAGAACTTCGGCAGGGGCCAGCGATGAGGAACGGCTCGGAGCCGATTTCCCGCGCGCCGATTGTCCGCGGATCTGGCGATGGGGCCGTTTATCTTACGTTCGACGACGGGCCTGATCCCGAATGGACGGTGCGCGTTCTCGATGTCCTCGCGGCGGCGCAGGCGCACGCGACCTTCTTCGTCGTCGGGCGTGCGGCGCGCGCGGCGCCTGAGCTCGTGCGGCGCATCGCGGCCGAGGGACATGGTGTCGGCAACCACAGCTACAGCCATCGGCATCCCTGGACGATTCGCGAGACCGAGGCGCGCGATGAAGTGCGCGACGGAGCGGCGGCGATAGCCGACGCACTCGGGCGTGCTCCGCGCTGGTTCCGGCCGCCGCATGGCCGCATGCGTCGCTGCATGCTCGACGAGGCCGAGCGGAGCGGGCAGCGAACGGTGCTATGGAGCCTGAGCGCGATCGATTGGGGCCCCCTCGGCCATGCCGCCGGGATCGCCGCACGCGTGCGTGGCGTCGGCCCGGGTGACATCGTCCTCATGCACGACGCGCGGAACCGCCGCAATCGTCCCGACGAGCTGCTGCAGGTGCTGCCGCGGCTACTTGCAGAGCTGAACGAACGCCGCCTGAGCACGACTGCGCTGGCCGCCTGAGGCCAGGGCCGGCGTTCGGCCATCGATCGACCCGGAAAGCGCGCCGAAGCGTTCTGCCGGCGCGACGATTTCCTGCGCCTCCAACTACGCCTCGCACACGTATCAGGTGTCGATGGCGAAGCGCATGGAGGCGTGGGAGTGGCCTCTCACGACGCTCCTGGCTCGAGGAGGCAAGTCATGACCTACGCGTGGAAGACCTATCAGGCGCGGCTCGCGGAGCTGTTGGAGAACCGGCCGGTGCCTGCTCCGAGCTGGAGCCGTGGCCGTCGTGCGCTCGTGTCGTGCAGCCAGATGCCGCCTGCCGGCGATGGCCCGGATCAACCGGTCGCGCCGCGCGTGCGGCTGCCGGGCATCTGGCACCCCGAAAGCGGACCGCTCACGGTCCGCGCTCAATGAAGTCAACGATTGACTCACGAGCACACGCATGCCACGCGTGGACAAATCCGATGTGCGCGAAGCCGGTCGTACGACGGCGGCCGGGCAGGAGTGGTTCCTGGCCGCCGATGTCGTGCCGCCCGTCGCGGCGCACATCATCGTGTCGCGGACCTGGTATGCACATCACGGCATCCATGCAGGCGCGGGCAGGGTGGTGCACTACCGCGGTTTGTCACGGGGCTGGCGGGCTGGACCGGTGGAGGAGGTGTCGCTTGCCGAGTTTTCGCGCGGACGCCGCATCCGGGTTCGCTCTCACGATGGCGGCTATTCGATCGAGACCGTGGTCGCCCGGGCGCGGTCACGACTCGGCGAGGACGGCTATCGCCTCTTGTCGAACAACTGCGAGCACTTCTGCGAGTGGTGCGTGCACGGCAGGAACCGCAGTCTCCAGATCGAGCAGTGGCTCGCAGGACCGCGGCGCATGCTGCTCGCCACGCTGCGATTCCTCGCGCCCGGTGGCAGGCCTGCCGCCGGCATTGCGAAGTGACATGGCTCCCCTAGGGCGAGTGAACCGGAATGGCGAGCGACTCACCGAGATCCGCGGAACCCGCGACCTGACCGGTGGGAGAAGACCCTGGCTGACGCTCGATCATGCGACGAACCCTCGGCGGCTCCGGGCCGCTGTGCAGGGCGCGCAGGCGTTGTGGCACCACTGCGTCGTCCTGCGTCATGCGGTTGGTGTGGCGGAGGTAGTCCAGCCAGGTCGGCGTCTCGTAGCGCTCGACCCAGACCTGCGGGTCCGCGAGATCGCGCAGCAGCCGCCAGTTGAGCGCCCCGTCACGGCGCCGGATGCGGCGCCGCTCGGCCATCGCTGCAAGGAACTCGAGGATGTCCTCGGGACGGATGATGTATTCGATCGTGATAACGACCGGGCCGCTGCGCGGCTCGATGGGCACGGCGGTGTCCGGCTCGTTCCACTGACGCAGCGGGTCAAGGTTGATCCGGTCTGCCTGCGACACCGGCAGCCAGCGCCCAAGCGCCGCGCAGATCAGCATCACGCTCGCGGCGCCGATCAGCGCCGTCGTGATGCCTTCGTTTGCTGCGACGACGCCCCAGAGCCAGCTGCCGGCGGCGATCCCGCTGAATACGACCATCTGGTAGATAGACAAGGCACGCGCGACGACCCAGCGCGGGGCGGACATCTGCACCGCAACGTTGAAGGTCGACAGGGCCAGCACCCAGCCCGCACCGGCGAACAGCATCATCGCCATGATGATCGCGAGGTTACTGCTGACACCGGATACCGCCGCCGCGATGGCAAAACTCAAGGACGCGGTGCGGACGATCGCTTCCGTCGACAACAGCCGGCGCAATTGCGCGCTACCCAGGGCACCTGCCACGGCGCCTGCTCCAAACGCTCCGAGCAGGAGGCCGAACGTCAGCGGTCCGCCGCCGACCGAATGCCGGGCGACCAGCGGCATCAATGCCAGGATCGCACTCGCGCCCACACCAAATGCAGCACATCGCACCAGGACCGCATGAATCGCGGGAGACATGGCAACGTAGCGGAGACCCGCCGCAACTGCGACTCCGAGCGTTTCACGCGGTAGCAGTCTTGGGTTCGCAGGCGGCCGCCAGCGCGTGAGCACCACGATCAGCGGCAGATAGGTGGCCGCGTTCACCGCAAACGTCGCGGCGGCTCCAACCGTTGCGACGATCATGCCGCCGATTGCCGGGCCCACGCTGCGAGCAATGTTGAACCCCATGCTGTTGAGCAGGACGGCGCTCGGTACTTCCGTCCGCGGCAGCATGTCTCCGACGGATGCCTGCCACGGCGGAGCGATGAAAGCCATGCCGCATCCGATCAGGAACGTGAAGAGCAGCAGCAACCAGGGCGTGATCAGGCCCAGCCAGGCGCACACAGCCAGTGCAACCGACACGGTCAGCATGAAGAGCTGCGCACCGATCATCATGCTGCGACGGTCGACGTTGTCCGCGATAGCGCCGGCCGCGAGCGCCAGCAGCACGATCGGCAGCGCAACCGATGCCTGCACCAGCGCGACCATGGTCGCCGACTCGGAGATCGACAGCATCATCCAGGAGGCGCCGACGGACTGGATCACCGCGCCGATGTTGGAAAGCGTGCTGGCGCCCCAGACCGCCCGGAATACCGGGTGGCGCAAGGGCGACAGCGCAGAGATGCGCTGCGGCGCGTTCATGGATTCCGCATCGACTCCAGCCATCGCTCGCGACTCTGCGCAGACGGAAAGATCAAAGGCATGATGGCGTAGCCTGCGAGTGCTAGCCAGAGCACCGCCGTGTACCCCAGGTCTACGGCGAGCAGGGTCGCAAGCACCGGGCTCACGACGGACGCGCAGCCGTTGATCCCCCACGCCCAGGGTACGAGCGGAGCCTCGAGCTCGCGCAGCGCCAGCGGGAACGGCATGCCCATGAAAAAAGCGAGCGGGGCGATGAGAAGCGTCGAGAGCCCGATCTTGGCGGCGAGCGGCCAATGGTCGAACCGGGCAAGCAGTGGATCAAAGGCGAACGCAAGCAACGTACCGAGGCCGACGATGCCGGCGACCGCGAGTGCGAGATGCCGCCGGATCGAGCCGGCGTGCGGCAATCGCGACGTCCACAGGCTGCCCGCGCCCGCGGCCGTCAGGAAGGTCGCGAGCACGACGGCCAGCGCAACGGTCGGGTGGTGGACGAAGCGCAGCAGTTTCTGCAGAAACGTCACCTCGACGAACAGAAACGCGAGCCCGATGCCGGCGAAGTATGCGAACACGCGCCCGGCGCCGCGGGTCGTCTCCGCGCGCCGCCGCAACACGGCGAGAGGCGCGAGTATCAGCAGGCCGCCGGCCAGCGTCGCCTGCACAAGCGTGGCTGCGAGCACGGGGTACCCTGCTTCGAGCAGCGCCATGCCGCCGCGGTCCCGTGTCCGCCACGCCTCTGCGAACGATGACCAACGAAAGAAATTCCTGAAGAACGGCCGATCGTCGGTCGGGGGCCGGATGTCGAAGGCGTAGCGCTCGATGTACTGCTCGCGTTTTCGACCGAGCAATGCGGCGGCACCGTCGTAGAACCACGGTTCGTTGAGCTGGTTGTAGACGTTGGCCAGGGAGCGCGGCATCCCGGCGAACCACGCGACGTCGAACGCCCGGGTCTCGCAGAAGCGGCGCATGCGCGCGATCTCGTCCGCGGTGACCGCGCCGTTCTTGACGAGCAGAGTTACCGTCTGCCAGCTGCGGATCATCAGCAGGCGCGACGCGGGATCGGCGAGCCCGTGAGCCTCCAGCGCCGCGATGGCGGTTGCCAGCAGCTTGAGCCCGTCGCGCGGGGGCACCTGGACATCACGGGTAAGGGAGAGATAACCGCCGGGGTTCAAGCGTGACAGGTAGAGCTCGAATGCGTCGACCGTGTGCACGTAGTCCTCGTTGAGTCCCCCGAGACCGCCGGCGACGCCGCCTGTGGGCGAGATCTGTATGAGGTCGTAGCGCCGCCCGTGCGAGGCGAGCATGCCGCGCACGTCGCCGACGACGAGCTCTACGCCGGGGCCCGCAAGCAGGCCGCCGGTGTACTCGGCGAACTCGTCGCGCATCAGCGCCGCGACCTGGGGATTGAGCTCGACCGCCTCGATGCGGCCGACGCCGTGCTCGCGCGCACGGAGGACTTCGAGACCGCCACCCGCACCCACGACGAGCACGGATCCGGGCGAGGCAACCTGGTAGGCCAGGGCGCCCGTGCTGTCGCGGAGGAACTCGCGGCGTGATCGATCGTCGGTCGCGGCCGTGATCGCCTCCATCGCATCGCCATCCGTGAAGAGGCCCAGCTGCGGCGGCGGCTCGTTCACCGCCATCAGGCTCAACCCCGGTGCGTGCCGCAACGGAACGCGGGGGCTCTCGATCACGTCGATGCGGCCGAGCGGACTCGAGCGCGTCTCGATTATTCGTGTCGCCGGGACGCGGAGCGCCTGGCTCAATGCCTTGTACTCACCCGGCTTCGCACGCAACCAATGACCGGGCACTGAGGCGAGCACGAGCAGGAGGACAGCCGCGACGGCGAACACAGCGCGCCGGCGCGATCTCAGCTCCACCAGCGCCACGATCGCCGCGAGCGGACCCGCGCAGGCGAGCAGCTTGAGCGCGAGCTCGGTCGGCACGTGGTACAGGAGCCCGAGGATCAGCACGCTGCCGATGCCTGCACCGGCGAGGTCGGCCGCGTACACCTGCCCGGCGCGCGTGCGCCATGCGAGCAACGCGAGCGCGATGGCGTTGCCCGCGCAGAAGAAGGACAGGGCAAGCGCGAGATACGCGCACGCGAGCCACACGGGCTGCCATTGATCCCACAGCAGTTGCTCAGCCTGAAACGGCAGCGCAGATGCGGCCATTGGGGCGGCAACTGCCAGAACGCCGAACGCCAGGAGATTCACCACATACGCGTCCGCGAACCGATCGAGCAGCCAGCGGCGCGCGAGCGTCACGAAGGTCCCGCTGGCGCCGAACCCGAGCAGCGCGAGGCTGATCATCATGGTGGCGAAGTGATGCCAGTGAACGACCGCGAAGTAGCGGGTCAGCAGCACCTCGTTTGCTAGCGCGGCGCCGGAGACGAGGGCGACAGACCAGCCCGGCAGCCGGTCACTCATTTTCGCGGGGGTGGTCGCCCGTCAGTGGTACGAAGCGAACGGGCAGGATCTGGCGGGTCGTGACCCGGCCGTCATTGCCCTTGGTTACCAGGACGAGCTCCTGGGCGGTAAATCGCGTACCGATCGGCAGGATCATGCGCCCGCCGGGTTTCAACTGCTTGAGCAGCGGTGGCGGGATGTGCGATGCGACCGCGGTCACGACGATCGCGTCGAAGGGCGCGTGCTGCTCCCAGCCGTAGTAGCCATCGCCCAGTCGCACTTCGACGTTGCGGTACCCGAGCCGGGTGAGACGCTCGCGCGCTTCAATCCCGAGGGCCTCGATGATCTCGACCGTGTATACCTGTTCGCAGACATGGCCGAGGATGGCCGCCTGGTATCCCGAGCCCGTGCCGATCTCGAGCGCGCGGCAACCCGCGCCCGGGTCGATCAGGTCGGTCATGATCGCGACGATGTAGGGCTGCGAGATCGTCTGGCCGTGCCCGATCGGCAGCGGCCGGTTTTCATAGGCGAACCGGCGATCATCGCTCTGTACGAATTCGTGGCGCGGGACCGTCGCGAGCGCGCGCATTACGCGCTCATCGAGCGCGCGCCGGTTCAGGTAGGCCGCTGTGTCGCGGACGTCCTGTTCGATTTCGCGCAGCAGCGCCATGCGCTCGGCCTCGTATGGATCGGCCGTCCGGGCAACCGCGGCTGTCGCCGCCAGCAGGAGCAGCGCCGCAAGCCACCCCCGCGAGGTCGCGCCGACCTCATTCATCCGCCGAGTGTACGCCGGGGCCGGCGGAGTGCGATCCGGCGAACGCTTTACCGGGCGTTATCGACGTAGGTCTCGAGATTCGCCGCGCGCTTCGCGTCCAACGAGGCCAGGCGGCGCTGCACCTGCACCGCGTCCTCGGTCTTGCCGAGGTCGACGAGCACGATGCCGAGATCGAGCAGGTAGGCGGCGTTGTCGGGTTGGGCCGCGACCGCCGCCTGGAGGTGCGGCAAGGCATCTTCGTGCCGGTCGAGCCCTTGGTACGACCGGCCCAGCCAGTTGCTGGCCGCGTGATCGTCGGGGTGCAGCCGGAGCAGTTGTTCGAACGCCGGGATGGCGTCTTCGAACTCGTAGTTGAGGTAATGGGCGTGGCCGAGACCGCCTCGGCACTCCGCGTCGTCGGGGCTCAACTGGGCGCAGCGCCGGTAGGCCCCGGCGGCCTCGTCGTACTGCTCGAGGGCAAGGTATGCGGAGCCAAGCGTCCGATGTGCCGCCGTCATGTCGGGCGCGAGACGCAGAGCCTCGCCACAGGCTGCGATCGCCTGCTGGTACTTCGACATCGCAAGCTCAAGGTCGCAGAGATGCTGCCGATAGGACGCGTCGTCGGGTTCGAGGCGGATCGCTGCCTCGGCTGCGGCTACGGCCTCCGGGTACTGCTTCAATCTGCCGAGGGAGACCCCGAGCGCGTCGCTGGCGGCGTGATTGGCAGGATTGAGCCGGAAGGATTCGCGAAACGCCCGCGCGGCGTCTTCGTCCCGCCCCAGGTCCTGGAAGGCCAGCCCTGAGTTGTAGTGCACGGCCGCATCGCCCGGACGGAGAGCGAGCGCCTGCTGGTAGGCCTCGATCGCGTCTTCGTGCCGGCCCAGGGCGTAGTAGGTAATTCCGAGGCCGTTATAGCCGCGAACGCTCGGGTGTCGGGCAATCGACTTCCGGAACGATTCGATCGCCCGGCCGTAGTCCTTGACCGCGCGGAACTTCTCCGCAACGACGGCCTCCTCGAGTGCGGCGCTCAGCTCGGGCGACTGGGCTTGCGGCTCCGCCGCAGGCGCCGCCGGCGTCGTGGGTGACACCGGTGGCGCCGGCGGGTCGGGCTGCGGTGGATCGGCCGCCTGCACGAGGCCCCAAAGGCACAGCAGGGCGACGATCACCGGTCCGCGAAAGCGCGCTTCGGGCTTCATGCATCCGCCATGATGCCCGTCGACGCCGCGGGCCTTTCGGCCATGTTACGCCACGCGGAAGACTCGTCGTAACTCAGCCCACCGCCAGCTCGCGTGGCGGACTCAAGGGCTGAGCGCGCTGCACCGCGGCTTTCATGTCCGCATTGGCGATCGCCTGACGGGCTTCGTCGTCGAGGCCCTGCGCCTTGAGCGCGCGGGCCGTGACCCGCCAGTTGAACGGGCTGGTGCGTTTGAGCTCTGTCCGCTCGGCGGCAAGCGCCCTGGCCAGCGTGTTTCGACCGGCCCGCAGTGCCGCCTCGAGCAGTGTCACGTGCAGCAGATCGCGCTGCGCATGGCTGCCGCCAAAGAGGTGTGCACGGGGGCGGACCGGTGTCAGCAGATCGATCGTCGCGGCGTAGTCCTGTCGGCCGAAGGCCGCGATCGCGCGCGCCAGCGGCAGCCCGACTTCGCGTGACATCATCCCGTTCGTCCCCGACTCCTGTGCGGCTCGCTCGAGGCTGGCGATCATGTTGTCGACGCGTGCCCATTCTCCGGCGCCGACGAACGCCATCACCGCATGAGCATCGTTGAACGCGTAGAAACGGTCCTCGGCTAGTGGCTGCCAGCATGCGGCCAGCGACTTCCAGCGCGAACCGACGTCGACGCCGCGCAGCGTGAGGCGCCAGAGCAGCGCCGATGCGTCGAGCATTTCCAGCGCGACCGAAGTCTCGGCGGGGCGGATGCGCGTGTCGAAGATCTCGAGCGCCCGGTCGTGCTCGGCGAGCTCGAGATGATGCAGCGCAAGGTGCCACCAGTTGTGATAGGCGAGACCGTTGTTGACCGACCAGTCCGGTGCGCGCGTGCTCAGGAAGTCCATTCCGTCGCGGATGCGACCCTGCATCTCCATCACGTGCGCCACCGCATGAACCGCCCACGGATCGCGGCGGTTCGCATCCAGCGCCTTGCGACCGGCATCCTCGGCCCGGTCGTAGAGTCCCGTCTCCTCGAGGCCAAAGGCGTGCATGCCGAGTACATACCCGTAGCCAGGCACGCTCGCACTCCAGTGCGGGAGCACCTGCGCCACCCGGTCGCGGAGCATGGTCGACTGCCCCAGGAAGAAATCGCCGACGTGCGATACCTGCAGCGCGAGCAGGTCGCGCGGATGGTCGATGATGATCGCGCCGTAGGCGCGCATGCCGCCCGCGAGGTCGCCCTCCATCCAGCGTCGCGCGGCCGCGGCGTGGGCACGTTCGCGCTCGGTCGCGCCGTTGCCGAGCGCTTCGACGGCTTCGACGCTCTCGCGAACCATCGACAGCGCGCCGCGCTCGGTTGACATCACGCCCAGCGCCGCGCGCAGGCAGTGACCCAGCGCGAAATCCGGCTCCTGCTCGAGCGCACCGTTGATGGCCGCGAGCGGATCCATGAAGTACGAGACCGTGAGGTCCATCGCCTCCTCGAAGCGATCGACGGATTCCGGGTTGCGGCTCGAGACCTCGAGGCCGCGGCGATCCTTCAGTTTCATGTGGTTCTCCAGTGAGAATTGGCTCGGACGGGAGACAGGCTACGCACGAGGCGTCAACGACTCGTCTCGACAGGCGTGAAAAAAGCGTGAAAATCACCCCTCCGGTCCGACGGACCGGTATCTGAGCCTGGGGCCGGCGTGACGGAACTGCACATAGAACTGCTGGGGGGCTTGAGAATCCGCACGGCGGCCGGCCGGGAAATACGCCTGGTGTCCCGCAAGGCGCAGGCACTGCTCGGCTGCCTGGCACTGGAACCCGGCGTCCCGCACTCGAGGGATGTGCTGGCAGGGCTCCTCTGGGAGGACTCGGATCCCGAGCTCGCGCGCGCAAGCCTGCGTCAGGCGCTCACCAGCCTGCGGCGCAGCTTGCCTCCGTCCTGCGCCGCGGCGCTGCAGGGCGATACCGGAACGGTTGCACTCGATGCCACTCTCGCCGGCAGTGACGTAGCGCAGTTTCGCACGCTGATCCGCGACGGTTCACCGGGAGCGCTCGCCCGGGCGGTGGAACGACACGCGGGCGTGCTGCTCGATGGCCTGGATGCGCGCTCACCCGCATTTGAGCAATGGCTGATCGAACGTCGCGGCGAGCTGCGGCGGCTGCTGCTCGGTGCGGCGGAACGGATGGCGGCTCAATGCACAGCAGTCGGCGATGACCCAGGCGCGATCGCGGCGCTCGAGCGGCTCGTGGCCACCGAGCCGTCGAACGAGCGCGCACAACGCGACTTGATGGAGGCGCTGGCGCGCCAGGGTCGCTACACCGACGCGCTGCGCCAGTACCGCGCCTGTCGCGAGGCACTACGGCGCGATCTCGACGTGGCGCCGGAAGCGGCCACCGAGTCCCTCCACCGGGAGCTCCTGCGACGGCGACGCGCGGCGCCAGCCGACGATGCAGACATCGATGCGGCGGCTGAGACGCCTGCGGGCGGGTTTGCGACCCCGGATCGAACCGTGAGGGCCCGATCTGGCGGGTCCGATCCGGACGCGGGCGCGACACTGCACGAGGCAGTGATACTCGTCGCACGCCTCGGCGGTATGGGGGGCGGCCCCGACGATCCCGAAGCGGCGCGCGGCGCGCTCG
>Ga0209974_10000538_pt1 | contig 12594 bp, 13 predicted proteins | sample InoplaM3SPM_FD_187592 | JGI IMG/M metagenome (GOLD analysis project Ga0209974, IMG submission 187592) | Arabidopsis thaliana rhizosphere microbial communities from the Joint Genome Institute, USA, that affect carbon cycling - Inoculated... | ecosystem: Host-associated > Plants > Roots >...
ATCCGGTCCCCGTCGGCGCCGGCCCCGCCGGCGCGGGAGGCGGCGGCGCGCCGCGGTCCTGGCGGACGACGGCCGGGAACGCAATCCGAACGACCGTGCCTCCCCCCGGGCGCGAAAAGACCGCGAACTTGCCGTCGTGAAAGTGAACGATCTGACTCGCGGTGGTGAGACCGAGTCCCACCCCGTCCGGCTTCGTCGTCTGGAACGGCTTGAAAAGTCGGTCGCGGACGTATTCGGGCGTCATGCCCTGACCGTTGTCGATGATCTCGACGATCACCCGGGGCCGCTTCGCCCCGTCATCGCGGTAGGTGCGCACGAGGACGCGGCCCTCCGGCGGAACCGCTTCGAGGGCGTTCTCGATCAGGCTCTTCACGGCGTCCGTCAGGTAGTAGGGATCTCCCCAGATCTCCGGGATCGAACCGAGCGCCAGCGACAGCGTCCGCTTTCCCGGCACCGCGGGAGGGACCGGCAGCCCGCGGCGTGTCTCCCCCTCCGCGACCTCGCGGACGATCCCGTTGACGTCCACGAGGACCTTGATCAGGACGGGTTCGTCGTGCGACGAGAAACGATCGACGATCCCGTCGATCCGATCCACAGTCGAGCGGAGGAGCTCCTCGACGGAGCGTTTGAACTCCGGATCGCCGTAGTTTTCCTCCAGGTTCGACAGCAGCAGCTGCAGTCGGAACCCCATGTTCTTGATGTCGTGGACGAGGACGCGGTCGAGGGTCGAGCGGAGTCGCCGGGAACGGCGGGGCGCCTTTTCGTTCATACCCTCACGATCTGCCCGCGTTGTTGAAGTGGACCTTGACTGCCACGCCCGGCCGGAGAGCCGCCTGGGTCGGGTCGCGCCGGACGTGGACGATCACCTGAAACGTCCCGCTCGCCGCGTCCACCGTCGGGCTGATGTACTGGACGACCCCCGTGGTCCGGGCCTTCGGGAACTTGTCCGGGACGATGTCGACCCGGTCCCCCCGGCGGACGGTCATCAGGCGCTGCTCGGGCAGGTACACCCGCGCGAGCAGAGGCTCGAATGCGGTGATCCGGAACAGCGGCACGTTCTGGTTGTCGATGACTTTTTGACCCACACGCGCATACTTTTCGGTCACGACCCCGGCAAAGGGGGCCCGGATGAAGGCGTAGTCCCGGATCGCGCGCATCCTCTCCCAGGCGGCTTGAGCGACGGCGTAGCGGGCGCGCTTCTCGTCGAGCTCCGCCTTGCTCATGATGTTGCCGGCGGAGAGCGCTTTCGCGCGCTCGAGCTCGACTTTCCGCAGCTCCATCTCCTCCTTCGCCTCGCGGACGCCCTGTTCGAACTCCTGCAGCTCGAGCTGGGCGAGCGACTGACCCCGCTTCACGACGGTCCCCCGGTCGACGTTGATCTTCTCGATCACGCCGGTGATCCGGGCGCTGACCGTGACCTCCTGATCCACCATCAGGTGGGAGGAATAGACCTCGGGTTCCGCCGGCCCGGCTGCCGTCGCGAGGGCAGTCACGAGCAGGCCGCCGACGAGGACAGTCGAGGTGGTTCGGCTCACTTCTGGCGGTCGAATCGTCGCAAATGCTATCCTCAAAGGCGCTTCAATGTCGATCGCTCTCGCCGACGAGAAACCCGACATCCAGCAAAAGGCGTCCCGGGCCAACTTCAGCTGGCGGATCCGGGAACCCTGGGACGAGCGCCGGCTGGCGGCCTTTCTCATGGTCAAACACCGGCGCAACGAATCCGACTGGACGAGGCGCCCCTCCCCGTTCTTCGCCTCGCTCGGACGCTCGGTCGTCGAGTGCTCGGTCCCCCTCGGCGGATCCGAGGCGCTGCCCGAGATCGAGAAGCTCCTGACCGACGAGCTGCGCGGGATCCTCGCGGGCGCCGAGCGCGTCTACCGCGACATCCTGAAGAGCACGGACTGGCGCCACGAGCCGTCGCCCTAGACCGATTTTCGGGGCCGGAGGCCCGAAAACCCGTTTGCATATAATCCGCGCCACGGACGCGTGGAGTCCATGACGGGAGCGGCCGTTCCAAGCCGTTCCGCCGGCGAGACTTAGCCGGGCGGCGGTACAGGAGGTTGGGGATGCTCTCGGTTCCTTCTCTCCGGCTGAACCAGTTCGGGGTGAGTTTTTACGAGGCCCTCCTCTCGGGGGCGGACCTCCAGTCGCTCGTCGGGTTCGAGGTGCTCTCGTTCGGACTGGCGGGCCAGACCACCCGCGGTCACGCCAAACAGGCGAAGGCGGCGCGGGTCAACTGGGAGCTGCTCGAAAAGCGCATCTCCGCGTCCGAGCACGCCTACCAGCGGCCGATCATCCGCAAGAAAATCGACGAGCTCGTCACGTATTACCTCCAGTGCGCCGACTCCGGCACCCTGCCGGCGATTCCGGGCAGCGTCCTCCTCGTCTCGGATCGGCGGCTCGAGTTCTCGCCTTCGGGAGGCCGCGGCGATGCGGGGACTCTCAAGCTGCCGGAGGAATCCGGCATCCTGCGCGCGCTCGACGGGCAGCACCGGCTCCTGGCGCTGCATCAGCTCGCCGAGAAGCACAACCTGAAGGACTTCCAGGTCCCCGCGGTCGTCTTCGACAACCTGACGGCCGACCAGGTCGTCGAGCTCTTCGTCACGATCAACAGCAAGCACACCAAGTTGAACCCGTCGCACCTGATCTCGCTCTCCGGCCGGCGGCTCTACCGGGACGAGAACCTCGCCGCGGCGCACGACGTCATCCGCACGCTGAACGAGGACGACGGCTCCCCCCTGCGCGGCCAGATCAAGGTGCTCGGCATCGGGCGTGGGAGCGTGACCCAGGCGTCGCTCGCCGACGAGCTGCGGGACGTCTTCGCCGCCATGGATTCGGCCGGGGGTCGAACGGCCCGCGAGTTCCGCGAGAACTCGAGGCGGTTCTTTCTCAACTACTTCAAGGCGGCCGGCCGCGCCTTCCCGACCGCGTTCCACGGGCGCAAGTACTCGATCAAGAGCTCGACTGCGCTGCGCGCCTTCATCCGGACGGTCCCCTACGTCATCTCGATGATCCGCAAGCGCGGCGGCGACGTCTGGTCCGCGGGCGAGCTCGATGCGGCGCTGCGTCCGTGGTCGGAGTCGATCGGCGACCGGCGGTTCGAAACGGAAACCGTGTGGCGCGAGAAGATGACGGCGGGAAAACGCTCCGCCGTCGAGATCCTCGCCCGGGAGTTGAAACAGGGCCTGAATGCCTAGCGAGGGGCAGTAATGGGAGCAATCGGCGGCTGTTTTCTTTTCCTGGTCCTCATCGCGGTATTCGCCGCGATCTGGGCGATCTGGCGCTACAACAACCTCGTCGCTCTCAAATACCAGGTCGCCAACGCGTGGAAGCAGATCGACGTGCAGTTGAAGCGGCGGCACGACCTGATTCCGAACCTCATCGCGGCGGTCCGCGGGGAGATGCAGTTCGAGCAGGACACGCTCGAGAAGGTCATCGCCGCACGCAACAGCGCGGTCGCGGCGCGCGGTGTCGCCGACACCGCCGAAAAGGAGAACGCCCTCACCCAGACGCTCTCCCGCCTCTTCGCGCTCGCCGAGAACTACCCGAACTTGAAGGCGAACGAGAGCGTGCGCACTCTCATGGAGGAGCTGACGTCCACGGAGAACAAGGTCGGCTTCGCGCGCCAGTACTACAACGACGTCGCGACGCGCTACAACACGGCCCAGCAGGTCTTTCCGGACAGCCTGATCGCGCAGACTTTCAAGTTCCAGCCGGTGGAGCTCTACGAGATCAAGGAGCCGGCGGAGCGCGAGGTGCCGAAGGTCGATCTGAACATCCGGCCGCAGTAGGAAGCGTGGCGCGGAAATCACGCCGCCGTTGACCGGCACCAACCTCTTCGAGCAGCAGAAGAGAAACCTCCGCCGCACGACCGGCTTCCTTGCCGGCTTCGTCGCGTTCCTCGCGTTCCTGGGGATCGGCGCGGACTTCTTCCTCTACGGCTCCGGCGCCGGGCCGGGGTTCCCGATCGCGACCATCGGAGCTCTCCTCTTCGGCGCCGGGTCCTCCCTCTGGGCGCTCCGGGCGGGAGACCGCGCGGTGCTCGAGTCCGCGAACGCCCGTCCGGTCGATCGAAGCGACCCGGGCCAGCAGCAGCTCGACAACATCGTCGAGGAAATGGCGATCGCCGGCGGGCTGCCGAAGCCGGCCGTTTATGTCATTCCGGATCACGACCCCAACGCGTTCGCCACGGGGTCCGGGCCGGAGAAGTCTTCGGTCGCGGTGACCGCGGGTCTCATCGAGGCGCTCAACCGGGAGGAGCTGCAGGCCGTCGTTTCTCACGAGATGGCGCACGTGAAGAACTACGACGTGCGCCTCATGACCGTCGTCGCCGCGCTCGTCGGGTCCGTTCTTCTGATCTCGGACTTCGGAAGGCGGGGGATCCGCTGGGGCGGCGGACGCCGCCGATCGAGCCGGAGCGGCGGGGGCGGCGGGGCCGTCATGCTCGTCTTCCTCGTGCTCTGGATCGTCTCGATCCTCCTCGCGCCCCTGATCGCCCGCCTGGTCGCGATGGCCGTGTCCCGCGAGCGGGAGTACCTGGCGGACGCCTCGGGCTCGGAGCTGACGCGCAACCCCGGGGCGCTCGCTTCGGCGCTCGAGAAGATCGACGCGGCGAAGGAGCCGACGCCCTCCATCAAGCAGGGCGTCGCGCACCTCTGCATCGCGGACCCGCGCGGGCGACGGATCAACGAGCGCGAGGGCGGCCTGGCCGAGCTCCTCGCGACGCATCCGCCCATCGCGAAGAGAATCGCCCTCCTTCGCGAAATGGCCTATCAGGCCCGGTAGGCCTCCTCGACCGCTTCGATAGGGGAGTTCGCGAAGCGGATGCACTTCGCGAGCGCGTCCGCGCCCGGCCCCGCCGCCTCGGTGAGCGCGAGCGCGACGGCGCGCCGCCAGAAGAGGCCGAGGAAGACCAGGGGCCGGGGCGCGATCTCGCCCTTCACGACCGACTCCACCATCCAGGCGAGCTCGAGCATCGTTCCCAGGCCCCGGGGCAGGAAGATCGCCGCCGAGGATTCATCCCGCAGCCGACGGAGGCGCGCCGCGAGGTCGGCTTCGCGGACGACGTCCGTGACCCAGCGGTTCGGTGCGGCGTCGCCGATCACGACTCCGAGGCTCCGCCCCCCCGCTTCCGCCGTGCCGCGGCAGACGGCCTCCATGATCCCGCCGCCGCCCCCGCACACGATCCGCCCGCCGCGCCGCGCGATTTCCCGGCCGATCTCGAAAGCATTCGGATAGTCGGGGCCCGTCTCGTCGGCTCGGCTCGAGCCGAAGACCGCGATCGAAGCGGTCAATCGAGGTCGATGTCGCGGATGGGTTTCGAGGTGTCGCCCTTCGTCTTCTCGAAGAGCTCATCGAACTTGCGGTTCAGGACGTCACGTTTGCTCTTCTCCGCTTCGACCGAGGCAGCGAACTTCTTCTCGCGCTCGATGTCGTGGGTCTTCAGTCCCTCGATCGCGGCGTCGACCGTCTCGAACTTGCGCGCGACCTTCGGCGCTTCGTGGGCGATGACGGCCTTCAGATCCGGGTCGACCTTGAGTCGAGCGCCGCAGCAGGGACAGAGGAGCTCGAAGTCCACGGAGGGATCTTACGCCCCCGTCACCAACCCTTGCGGCGCCGCTCCTCACGGCGCGTGCGGCGGTCGGGCCGGCCCGGGTCCCGGACCGGTGCGAGGAGCCGCTCGAAGCGCCGGGCTTCGATCTCTTCCGGACTCGCCTTCGGCGTCTGATCCTCGTAGAGCTCGCGCGCTTTCGCTCTGGGCAGGGAGCGCTCCGCCACCCCGCGCACGACGAGTGTTCGCCGGAGCCCCGGGCCGGTCGTCACCTCGACGCGGTCCCCCGCGCGGAGGAGCCGGTGCGGCTTGGCGCGGGCGCCGTTGACGTCCACCTTCCCCCCCTCGCACGCGGCTTTCGCCCGGGACCGGGTCGGGAAGATGCAGGCCACGTCCAGCCAGACGTCGAGGCGGACCGATTCGGCAGCGGTCAGGAGGCGCGTTCTTCCGTCTCGGGCGCGTCCATCTTCTCGTCGGAATCGACGGCCGCCGATTCGGCGCGGGAGGCGATCCAGTCGAGGAAAGCGGCCTCGGGAGCCTCCGGCTCCGGCTTGGGATGGCCCACGAAATACCCCTGGGCGGCGACCACACCGGCGGAAAGGCAGACGTCCAGATCGGCCGCGTTTTCCACGCCTTCCGCGATCAGGCCGAACGAGAAGTGGCGGGCCAGGCGGCCGAAGAACTTCAGGATCGTCCGGCGCCGCACGTCCCGCGCCACGCCCCGCGTGATGTCGCAATCCACCTTCGCCCACTGCGGCCGGAAGGACTCGCAGAGCTGGATCGTGCGGTAGGGAGAAGTCACGTCGTCGAGCGCGACGCTCGCGCCCTGCTCCCGCGCATGCGCAACGGCGCGCGCGAGGCTCTCGAGCGAGGAGACGTTTTCCACCTCGACGAGATCGAGGACCAGCCGCGACGCCGGGAAGCTGTACTCGTCCAGAGCGCGCCACAGACCGAGCAACCCTTCCCCTTCCTCCCCGAAGAGCTGCGGGTTCACGTTCAGGAACAGCCGGGACTCCCGGGGCAGCGCGGCGGCCGACTCGAGCACCGAGAGCCACGAGAGCGTCTCGAAGGGACGCTCGACCCGGAGAGCGCGCGCGGCGGGGAACATCTCCGCCGACGGCCGGCTCGCCGACTGGGTGTGGCCGCGCAGGAGTCCCTCGTACCCGATCACGTCTCCATCTGCGAGCTCCGCGATCGGCTGAAACTTCGCGAAGAAGTCGCCGCCGCGAAGCAGGTCGGCGAACCAGAGGGCGCGGACCTCGCTCTTCGCCCGGGAAAGCGGCGCGAGGTTCGACATCGCGTCCCACTTCGTCTGGCGCGGGTCCTCGGGAGCGACACGGACGTTGTGCGCGAGCGGCCCGAGCGTGTCCTGCATGCGATTGAGGAACGATTCCGGGTCCGCCTCCATGAGGAGGCGGCGCGCCCGCCCGTACACCTGGGCACGCGACCACCGCCGACCGAACGCCAGGGCAACCGCGCGTTCCGCCTCGACCCCGTCGGGTCTCACGAAGAGGGCTCGCGCGTACCGCCAGCGATCCAGCCGACCGAGTGTGCGGCCGTCCAGAACGCCCTCGGTTTGTTTCAACTGCTCAGATTCTAGCCGGTCGACCGCGGGAAGGTATCCAATTTTTTCGATTGTGACGCGCGCCACGGATAAGATCGCTGCCCCGGCCCGAAGACAACTGACACGGAGGGTCCGCATGGAAGAGAAGATCGACAAAAAAGGGGTGATCGACGTTCTGAACCGGATCCTCGAAGCCGAGCTCGCCGGCGTCGTGCGATACACCCACTACTCGTTCATGGTCTACGGGTACAACCGGATCCCGATCGTCTCGTGGCTCCGGGAGCAGGCCACGGAGTCGATCGGCCACGCTCAGCAGGCAGGCGAGATGATCACCCTCCTGGGCGAGCACCCCTCGCTCTCGATCGGCAAGCTCCTCGAGACCCATCGTCATGACGTCGGAGACATCCTGCGGGAGGCGCTCGACAACGAGCGCGTCGGACTGGCGCTCTATCAGAAGCTCCTCGAACTCGTCGCGGGCCGCGACATCATGCTCGAAGAGTACGCGCGGCGGCTGATCAGCGAGGAGTCGATGCACCTCGCCGAAGTGGACAAGATGCTGCGTCGGCCCGGAGAAGTCGAGTCTTACGCCTCGGCGTCCGGCGCCGCCAGGAAAGAGCACACCTAGATCGCCGAAGGTTGCAACCGGCGTGACGAGAAGTTTCTACCCCTCCCCCTCCTCGTACTGCGACTTCAAGGTCTCGACCACCGACGAGTCGGCGAGCGTCGTCGTGTCGCCGAGCACGCGTCCTTCTGCGATGTCACGCAGCAGCCTTCTCATGATCTTCCCGGAACGCGTCTTGGGGAGGTCCGCCACGAAGAAGAGCTTGTCGGGCCGGGCGATCGCCCCGATCTTTTTCGCCACGTGTCCGCGGAGCTCGGCCTCCAGTTCGCCGTCGCCGGAGCGACCCTTCTTCTCCTTCAGGATCACGAATGCCGCGATGGCGGTTCCCTTCATGTCGTCCGAGATTCCGACGACCGCCGACTCCGCGACCGAGAAATGGTCGACGAGCGCCGACTCGACCTCCATCGTCCCGATCCGATGGCCGGCGACGTTCATCACGTCGTCCACGCGACCGAGCAACCAGAAGTACCCTTCCTGGTCGCGCTTCGCGCCGTCCCCCGGGAAATAGACGTCGTTCCTCCAGCGGGACCAGTACGTCTGCACGTATCGCTCGTCGTCGCGCCAGATGGTCCGCAGCATGGCGGGCCAGGGCCGCGTGATCGCGAGATAGCCGCCCCCGACCGGGACCTCCGTGCCGGCCTGATCGAGAATCGTCGCGCGCACGCCCGGAAAAGGAAAGGTCGCCGACCCCGGACGCGTCTTCGTCAGCCCCGGCAGCGGCGTCACGAGAATCATCCCGGTCTCGGTCTGCCACCACGTGTCCACGACCGGACAGCGACCGCCTCCGATCGTCTTCTCGTACCAGATCCAGGCCTCGGGGTTGATCGGCTCCCCCACCGTCCCCAGCAGGCGAAGTGACGACAGGTCATGTTTTTCCGGCCATTCCGTGCCCCACTTCATGAACGCGCGGATCGCGGTCGGCGCGGTGTACAGGATGGTCACGCCGTGCCGCTCGATGAGATCCCAGAACCGGTCGCGCGCCGGCGTGTCGGGGGCGCCTTCGTAGATTACGCACGTCGCACCGTTCGCGAGCGGCCCGTACACGACGTACGAATGCCCGGTCACCCAGCCGATGTCCGCGGTGCACCAGTAGACGTCCTCGTCCTTCAGGTCGAAGACCCATTTCGAGGTGGCGTACGTGCCGACGAGATATCCGCCGGTCGTGTGGAGGATTCCCTTGGGCTTTCCGGTCGTCCCGGAGGTGTAGAGGATGTAGAGCGGATCCTCCGCGTCCATCTGCTCGGGCTCGCAGCTGGCGGAAGCTTCCGCCATGAGCTCGTGCCACCAGCGGTCGCGCTTCTCGTCGAAATTCACGGAAAGTCCGGTCCTGCGCACGACGACCACCGAGTCGATCGAGGGGCAATCGGCAACCGCTTCGTCGGCGATCCGTTTCAGCTGTACGACGTTCCCGCGCCGCCAACCGCCGTCGGCGGTGACGAGGACCTTCGCTTCCTGGTCGTTGATCCGATCCTTCAGCGACTCGGCCGAGAAGCCCCCGAAGACGACCGAGTGAATCGCGCCGATGCGCGCGCAGGCGAGCATCGCGATCGGGAGCTCCGGGATCATCGGCAGGTAGAGGGTGACGCGGTCGCCCTTGTCGACGCCCAGCGATTTCAGGACGTTGGCGAACTTCGAGACCTCCCGGAGGAGCTCCCGATAGGTGAGAACGCGCTGGTCGCCCGGCTCCCCTTCCCAGATCAGAGCGGCCTTGTTCTTGCGCGGACCCGCCACGTGACGGTCGAGGCAGTTGACCGAGGCGTTCAGCTTTCCGCCGACGAACCACTCCGCCTTGGGTGGATCCCAGTCGAGGACCCGCTTCCACGGCTTGTACCAGAGGAGCTCGCGCGCGAAGTCCTCCCAGAACTTCTCGTAGTCGCGGTCGGCCGTTCGGTAGATCGACGGGTCCCGGACGTTCGCCTGGCGGGTGAACTCCTCGGGAGGATCGAACTCACGATTTTCCTGCAGCAGAGCTTCGATTGTCTCTTTTGAATCTTTCGACATGACTCGCCCCTCCGAAGACGGACAGTAGAGCCCTCGAAAGAGATCCTATTTCACGCCGGCCGAGCCCTGGAAAGCAGAAATGCCTTACGATGCGATGGGACGAGACCCGAACGCCGCCCTGAGCCGATGAACGTCCACGAGCATCGCGAGCCGATTCTGGATCCGGCCTCTTTCCTGCGTCGGGTCCACCCCTTCGACCTCCTTTCCGACGAGTATCTCCGGGCGACGGCCGGACGGATTCAGATCACGTACGTCGAGAAGGGAACCCAGATCCTCCTCGCGGCCGGCGAACCGAGCCTGTTCCTCCACGTCATCCGAAAAGGAACGGTTCGGCTGGAACGTCCGGGCGAACCCGTTCTCCACCTGGAGGAAGGGGAGACGTTCGGCTACCCGTCGCTCCTTTCCGGAAGCGTCACGAGCGATGCGATCGCGGACGAAGACGTCCTGCTCTACTCGCTGCCGGGGGACATCTTTCGCCAGTTGCTTCGTGAGGATACCGGGTTCGCGACCTTCTTCAGCACGGCCCTGGCCCACCGGCTGGCTCGAGCCCGGCAGACCGATCTACCGCAAGCCGTCGATTTCCACATGCCCGTCGAGGCGCTGATCTCCCACGACCCCGTCATCGTACCGGCTGACGTCACGGTTCGCGAGGCGGCCGAAAAGATGCGGAGCGAGGGGGTCAGTTCCTGCCTGGTCGAGGCGACTCCCCGGGGCATCCTGACCGACCGCGACCTTCGAAATCGCGTGCTCGCAGAGGGGCGCGGCCCGGAGACCCCGGTGCGGGAGGTCGCGACGTTTCCGCTCTTTTCCGTCTCTCCGGACTCTCCGGTCTACGACACGTGGATCGCGATGCTGGAGCGCGGCATCAAGCACGTCGCGATCGAACGGGAGGGAAAAATCGTCGGTGTCGTGACCGCGACCGACCTCATGCGGCATCACACTCATGGCCCTCTGCTCGCGTTCAAGCGGATCGGCCGGATGGTCGATCGGGGCGCTCTCTGCGGATACGCCGAGGACCTCACCCGCCTGGTCGACGTTCTGCTCACGAGCGGCCTCGAAGCCACCCGGATCGCCCGGCTGGTTTCCCGGCTGAACGACGCGCTCGTGCGCCGGATCCTCGACTGGGCCCTGGGAGATCTCGGGACTCCCCCGCAACCGTACGCGTGGGTCGTTTTCGGCTCGGAGGGACGGCTCGAGCAGACGCTCTTGACCGACCAGGACAACGCGCTCGTCTGGGAGCAGGAGAACGCGGACCACCGGCACTACTTCGAGAAACTGGCCGCGCGGGTGATCGAGGATCTTCTGGCGGCGGGTTTTCCGGAATGCCCCGGCGGCTTCATGGCGACGCGCTGGCACGGCCCGCTCGAGGAGTGGAAAGAGCGCTTCTCGAACTGGATCAGCTCGCCGGTGCCCGAAGCCCTCCTGAAGGCGTCGATCTTCTTCGACTTGCGCGTGGTCGCCGGGAGTCTGGACCTCGAGCCCGTCTTCGAGATCATTGGAACCGCCGGTACCCACGCTCCGTTCCTCGCGCACATGGCACAGTCGGCGCTGGAGTTTCGGCCCCCCCTGACGCTCCTTCGACGGCTCAAGGAGGAAGGGGGGGAAATTGACCTGAAACGCGGCGGTTTGATGCCGATCGTCGGGCTCGCCCGCGCATATGGCCTGGCCGCGGGAAGCCGAACGACGCGGACCGTCTCGCGGCTCGAGGCCGCAGCGGGGGCCGGATTGATCGGCCGCGAGGAAGCTGAAACGCTCTCGGAGGGCTATCGGTTCCTCATGCAGCTCCGTCTCCGGGAGCAGCTCCGATCCTCGAGGAACGGAAAATCGCCTGATCACGGCATTCCGGTGAGCAGCCTCTCCGCATCGGATCGCCACCACCTGAAGGACGTTTTCGTGGCGGTCCGGCAGGCTCAGGCGGCGGCGGCCTGGTTCTTCCACACGGGCGAGCTCGGATAGGAGGACGGGCTCGACGCGCTGGGACGACGCCGTTTACTGGTCCCTCGACCTCGAAACGGGGGGTCTCAAACCTCGCGGGGACCCGATTCTCTCGGTCGGAATGGTTCCGGTCCGGGCCGGAGCGATTCGGCTCGAGGAGGCCTACGCGACTCTCGTCGCGACCTCCGGGGCCCTGTCGGACGCAAAGTCCATCGAGACTCATCACATTCTCCCATCCGAGACCGATTCCGCCCCCGCGCCGGCCGGTGTGCTCGACGAAATCGGCCGCCGGTTGGACTCGAGTGTGCTCCTGGTCCATCACGCACGGGTCGATCTCCGCTTTCTCAAGCATGCGTACGCACGCGAGGGAAGGCGATGGCGGAAACCTCCCGTCGTCGACACCGTCCGGCTCCTCTGGAGATGGGCTTCGAGGGAGCGGCTCCTGGGGACCGACCGGGGGGAACCGACCCTGAACCTGGCCGAGGCGCGCAGAGAGCTGGGACTTCCTCCGTATCCGGCCCACGACGCCCTGACCGACGCCATCGCGACCGCCGAGCTCATGCTGGCCCTGCGGGCCCGCCTGGGGGTCCGGGCGCTCTCGGAACTGTTTTGATCCCGGGCGATCACCCGGATGTCCGCCCGATCCGCGGCCTGGAGATTCGCGATCTTGACATCTGACCCAACTTCCAAAAAGCTCCTCCTCAATTCGCGAACGCCCGGAGCGAGAGGGGGTGCGTCTGGCGAGGTCCGCTAACCGAGAGAGCGGAGGACAACGTCCACGCTGCGGTTGCCCGGCCCCTTCGTCCCATTTTCACGCTCCGGCTCCCGTTGCCTTTTTCGGATTCCGCGGAACCAGTCGTTTTCGTCGCCGCCGTCGATCGCACGGATCTCGAGTCTGGAGGAACAAAGGAAGGAGAGTTG
>Ga0209974_10000542_pt1 | contig 12581 bp, 10 predicted proteins | sample InoplaM3SPM_FD_187592 | JGI IMG/M metagenome (GOLD analysis project Ga0209974, IMG submission 187592) | Arabidopsis thaliana rhizosphere microbial communities from the Joint Genome Institute, USA, that affect carbon cycling - Inoculated... | ecosystem: Host-associated > Plants > Roots >...
CCGCCCGATCAGGAACGCGCCGAGCATCAGCAGCCCGCTGAACGCCAGTGTCGCGCCGGGGAACGTGCGCACCGTATTGACGGCGATGTCGCGCGCGCGCGGCGTGACGAGTTCGAAACGCCGCCGCGTCATCTCCGCGCCGAGCTCCGACAGCCGACGCTCGCCGAGCACGCGTTCGGCGTCGGGCAGCAGCATCGTTTCCTCGTCGGCGACGTGGCGCATGACGCCGCGCATCAATTCCATCAGCGTCGTGTCGAAAGCAGCGTCGTCGGGGCGCGTCTGGCGCAATTGCGCGATCAGTCGCCGCATCTCGTTGTGCTCGGGCACGCTCTTGTTGACGAGATCCGGGGCGAAGCTGCGCAGCGCGGGATAGAAGATCTCTTCCTCCAGGCGCGCGTGGATCTCGAGCGCGAGGCAGAGCGTTTCGGCAACGGCCTCTTTCTTGTCGGGCGCCGCCTCGACGCGATACTTGTGAAACGTCGCCATCGCGTGCGTATGGTCCATGCGGATCATCGTCGTCGCGCCAGGGGACATGCGGGTCATGATTTCGTGCATCGTCGTTCTCCGTGCAGTTACGGAAGCGCGCGCCGCGGTTCGCCGCGCCAGCATGGGGACGCCTTCGGCAATTTTGGCGCGCGGTCCGTGTAAATTTCGGGCGCCTGGCGATCGCCGAAACGCCGGGCCGCGAGGCGCCTTCCCTGCAGATCCGATGCCTCGCGTGGGGCGCACGGCTCCCGGTCTCTCCTGTCGTTGCAAGCGCTGTGCCGCTCGGTGCGCGGGCGCGGCAACGTCCGACGCGGCGGGCTCGCACCTCGGCGAAACGCCGCCGGCGCGCATCGTTTGACCCCTCGCGCGGAACTGGCGATACTTCGACGCACATCCCGCCGACCGGGAGCACGACGATGAAGCATCGGGTTATCCTCGCGCTCGCGCTGCTGCTGGCTGCATGCGCCAGCGCACCGCCACCGCAACCGCAGCGCATCCACGCGCTCTATCACGACGAGCTGTTCACGCCGCCCGCGCAGCGCGTCGACGCTGCCGACGTGTTCGCGCTGAGCGACGAAATGCGGGCGTACCTCAAGGGCGACATCGCGCGAATGATGCGTGCAAAGGGCAGCCAGCACGGGCTGTTCGAAGCGCTCTACGACAAGGGCCTGCTCAAGCTCGAATACGACGCCGCGAAGACGCGCAACGCGTCCCAGGCGTTCGCCGCGCGTGCGGGCAACTGCCTGTCGCTCGTCATCATGACGGCTGCGTTCGCCAAAGAGCTCGGCATGCCCGTGCATTACCAGCACGTGTTCGTCGACGAAACGTGGAGCCGCAGCGGCGATTTCTATTTGTCGATCGGGCACGTGAACCTGTCGCTCGGCCGGCGTCTGCACGAATACAGTCCCAACGAGCTGACGATGACGATCGACTTCCTGCCGCCCCAGGACCTGCGCAGCCTGCGCACGTGGGTGCTCGACGAGTCGACGATCGTCGCGATGTACATGAACAACCGGGCGGTCGAGCAACTGACGTCCGGCGAAGTCGACGACGCGTACTGGTGGGCACGCGAGGCGATCCGGCAGGATCCGCGCTTCCTCAGCGCATTCAACACGCTCGGCGTCATCTACCAGATGCATGGCCATCTCGCGTACGCGCAGCAGGCGCTCGAATACGTGCTCGAACGCGAGCCCGCGAATACGCGCGCCATGTCCAATCTTGCATCGGTGCTCGCGCTGCGCGGTCAGGCCACCGCGGCCGCCGACCTGCGGCGAAAACTCGAGCAGATGGAGCCGAATCCGCCGTTCGGCTATTACAAGCGCGGTGTCGCCGCGATGAAGGACGGCGACTACAAACTCGCGAAGGAAATGTTCGCGAAGGAAGTCGATCGCGCGGCGTATTACCACGAGTTCCACTTCTGGCTCGCGCTTGCGTACATGGGCCTCGGCGACACCGAGCACGCGCGCGAGCACCTGGCGATCGCCGTCGACAACAGCACGACGCGCAAGGACCATGACCTGTACGCAGCTAAGCTCGAACGGCTGCGCGCGTACGGGCCGGTGATCCGGCGCTGACGCGTCAGGCGCGTCCGACGCTTCGGCGGTCGAGCGACACCGCCTTCACCAGCGCGAAGACCGGCTGCCCCGGCTTGAGACCGAGCTGATCGACGGCCCGCTGCGTAACGCGCGAGCGCAACGGAACACTGCCGACCGTCATCGTCACGCTCACGATTCCGTTCTGCGGCGTTCCGACCGACACGATCGTTGCCTGCAGGACGTTCTGGATGCTGACGGCGCGGGGCGCTTCCAGGGCAATCGAGACGTCCCGGGCGCGAATGCGGAGCCGGATCGGTTCGCCGATCAACGCGTCGAGATTGGTCACCGTCAACTCGCCGCCGTCGAACGCGAGCGTGGCGAGATCGTAATCGACATCCTGTGCCACGACTTTCGCGTCGATCACGGACCCGCCCTCGAAGATGCCCGTCGACGAACGAAGCTCCGGCCGTCCCATGACGTCTTCCACGCTGCCGAAGGCGCTGACCATTCCATGCGCCAGTACCACGACATCGTCGGCCAGGCGAACGACTTCCTCGATCGAGTGGCTCACGTAGACAGCGGGCACGCCGACTTCGTCGCGCATCAGCTCGATGTAGTGCAGGACCTCGTCCTTGCGGTGCCCGTCGAGACCGGCGAGCGGCTCGTCGAGCAGCAGGAGCTTCGGATGCGCGAGCAAGGCGCGCCCGATGACCACGCGTTGTTTCTCGCCGCCCGAGAGGTTGGCGGGCCGTCGTTCGAGAAGGTCAGAGAGCCCCAGCAGCGAAACGATGGCGTCGAGCGTGATGCGACGATCCGGCGGCGGAACGACGCTGCAGCCGTAGAGCAGGTTGCGCCGAACCGAGAGATGCGGAAACAGGCGCCCCTCCTGGAACACGTATCCTACGCGCCGGCGCCACGGCGGGAGATCGATGCCCTCTGCACTGTCGAACAGCACCGCGCCGTCGACTTCGATGCGGCCTCGATCCGGGCGCCGAAGTCCTGCGATCATGTTCACGAGCGTCGTCTTGCCGGCGCCCGAACGCCCGAACAGCGCGATGACGTCTGCCTGGCTCTGAAACGCGACCTGCAGGCGCAGACTGCCCGCAGCGCCTTCGACGTCAATGCGCAACATCGTGCCCTTTCGTCGCCGCGACGGCGCGCCGCGCGAGGACCTCCGAGATCAGCAGCGAGACGAGCGAGACGGCGACCGCGATCAAGCTCAGGCGAAGCGCCTGCACGTCGCCGTTCGGTACCTGCGTATACGTGTAGATGGCGAGCGGCAGCGTCCGCGTTTCCCCCGGAATGTTCGAAACGAACGTGATGGTTGCGCCGAACTCGCCCAGGCTTCGTGCGAAACCCAGCAACGCGCCCGTCACCACGCCAGGCAAGGCGAGCGGCACGACGATCGTCGCGAAGACGCGCACCGGGCGTGCCCCGAGCGTGTAGGCGGCGCCTTCGAGCCTTTCGTCGATCGCCTCGATCGAAAGCCGGATCGCGCGAACCATCAGCGGAAAGCCCATGACGGCCGCTGCGATCGCCGCGCCGGTCCACCGAAACGCAAACACGATCCCGAGGTGCTGGTCGAGAAAGGAACCGACTGCGCCTCGACGCCCCAGCAACAGCAGCAGGAAGTAGCCGATCACCACCGGCGGCAGCACCAGCGGCAGGTGAATGAAGGCGTCGACCAGCGACTTGCCGGGAAACCGCCAGCGCGCGAGCGCATGAGCGACGAGGAGCGCCACCGGCAGACTGACGAGAACGCTCGCCGACGCGACTTTGATGCTCAAGCGAAGAACTTCCCACTCTTCGCCAGTCAGTCCCATCGCCGACGATCAATGCGTCAGGAAGCCGTGCTTTCGAAAGATTGCCCCGGCTGCGCTGCTCTTCAGGAACGCGAGAAACTCGGCGCCGCCGTCACCCTTGGCCGGCGCGACGAGCGCCGCGGGATAGACGATCGGCGGATGCGTGTTCGCGGGGAACGCGCCGACGATCCGGACGCGCGGCTCGGACGCGGCATCCGTGCGGTATACGATGCCGAGCGGCGCTTCGCCTCGTGCCACGAAATTGAGCGCAGCGCGCACATCCTCGCCGCGCGCGATCCTGCTCGAAAGCGATGACCAGACGCCGAGCGCCTCGAGCGCGGACTTGCCGTACTTGCCGGCTGGGACGTGATCAGGATCTGCCATGGCCAAGCGTCCACTCCCGAGCGCTTCGACGAGGGGGAACCGCGGCCCGATCGCAAGCGACACCGTGCTGTCGACCGGCGCAATCAGGACGATCTCGTTGCGGAGCAAGTTGATGCGTGAACCCGATCGTAACAGTCCGCGCTGCTCCAGGTAATTCATCCAGTCCGCGTCGGCCGAAATGAATACGGCGGCCGGCGCGCCGTTCTCGATTTGTTTCGCCAGGGCGGAACTCGATCCGTACGCAACGACGGCCGCCGGATGGCCGGACGCGCGCCACGCGCCATTGAGTTCGTCGAGTGCATTCTTGAGACTCGCCGCCGCGAAAAGCGTGAGCGCCTGTGCGCAAGCGCCCGGCGCGATCGCCAGCGCGAAGGCGATCAGGAGCGCGCCGCGATACACCATCCGAAAGTAAACCCGCGCGATCGTGTCGGCCCGCGGACGCCGGCAGCGCTACTCGACCGTCACCGACTTCGCCAGATTGCGCGGCTTGTCGACGTCCGTCCCTCGCAGCACCGCCGTGTGATACGCGAGGAGCTGCAGCGGCACGACGTGCACGATCGGCGACAGCAGTCCGCGATGCTCGGCGATGCGGATCACGTGGATGCCATCCCCCGGCGACAGGTGCGAATCGAGATCGGCGACGACGTAGAGTTCGCCGCCGCGTGCGCGAACCTCCTGCAGGTTCGACTTGAGCTTTTCGAGCAGCGCGTCGTTCGGCGCGATCGCAACGACGGGCATCTGCGAATCGACGAGCGCGAGCGGTCCGTGCTTGAGTTCGCCGGCCGGATACGCCTCGGCATGGATGTACGAGATTTCCTTGAGCTTCAGCGCGCCTTCGAGCGCGATCGGGTAGTGCAGGCCGCGACCGAGGAAGAGCGCGTGCTGCTTTTTCGCGAACTGCTGCGCCCAGCCGATCAGGTGCGGCTCGAGCGCGAGCGCACCCCGCAACGCCGCCGGTATGTGCCGCAAGGCATCGATGCAGCGCTCTTCTTCGTCCGCCGGCAGATGCCCGCGCAGCTTCGCGAGCGTCAGCGCGAGCAGGAACTGCGCGGCGAGTTGCGTCGTGAACGCCTTTGTCGACGCGACGCCGACTTCGGTACCCGCCCGCGTAAGGAACACGAGTTCGGTCTGCCGCACCATCGAGCTCGTCGGAACGTTGCAGATGGCGAGCGTTTTGGTGTGCCCGAGCGATTTCGCGTGCTTCAGCGCCGCGAGCGTGTCGGCCGTTTCTCCCGACTGGGACACGACGACGACGAGCGCATTCGGATGCGGCACGCTGTCGCGATAGCGATACTCGCTCGCGATCTCGACCGCGCACGGCAGCTTCGCGAGCTTTTCGATCCACTGCCGCGCGACGAGGCTCGAGTAGTAGCTGGTCCCGCAGGCGAGGATCAGCACCGAATGGACGTCGCGCAGGATCACGTCAGCGTTCGCGCCGAACAGCGCCGGGGAGATCTGCGAGATTCCATCGAGCGTATCCGCGACCGCGCGCGGCTGCTCGAAAATCTCCTTCTGCATGAAATGCCGGTACGGCCCGAGCTCGACGGCATCGCTGCCGCCCTCCACCTCGACGACGGTTCGTTGGACGCGCGCGCCCGTCGCGTCGAAAATCGCGTACGACTCGCGGCGCACGTCGGCGACGTCGCCTTCCTCGAGATACGCGACACGCCGCGTGACGGGCATCAGCGCAGAGGCGTCCGACGCGAGGAAGTGATCATGGTCGCCGATGCCGACGAGCAGCGGACTGCCTTGCCGCGCACCGATGACGCGGCCGCGGTCGCGGGTCGAGATCACGGCGATCGCGTAGGCGCCCTTGAATTCGGCGATCGCGCACTGCACTGCGCGCAGCAGATCGCCTTCCGCCTCGCCGTGCCAATACGCATGCACGAGATGCGCGATGACTTCGGTGTCGGTCTGCGTGCGAAACACGTAGCCGCGCTGCCGGAGACGATCGCGGAGCTCCTCGAAATTCTCGATGATGCCGTTGTGGACGACGGCAACTTCGCCGCCCGACAAATGCGGATGCGCGTTGTCGGCCGTCGGCGCGCCATGCGTCGCCCAGCGCGTGTGCGATATGCCGGTGGTCGCCTTGAGGTGCAGCGCGTCGGCCTGCGCAGCGAGATCGGCGACGCGCGCCGTCGACACCAGACGTTCGAGAATCGGGCTGACGCCGCCGTTGACGACGGCGAGCCCGGTCGAGTCGTAACCTCGGTATTCGAGCCGGCGGATCCCTTCGATCAGGATCGGAACGACGTTTCGATCCGATGTCGCGCCTACGATGCCGCACATGATGCCGTTGCTCCCTGCATTGGGGTCAGCGCAATAAGTCGACTTGTTGCTCTGACCCCGAAGTCGTTCGTGTCCCGCTCAAGCCTTCGGCTTCTTCCGCGGACGCTGCCAGCGCGCGACGGTTACCTGCTTCGCGCGCGCGACCGTCAATTGCCCCGCCGGCGCCTCGTGCACGATCGTGCTGCCGCCGCCGATGGTTGCGCCCGCGCCGATGGTGATCGGTGCGACCAGCACGCAGTTCGAACCCACGTGCACGTCGTCGCCGAGCACCGTCTGATGCTTGTTCGCGCCGTCGTAATTGGCCGTGATCGATCCCGCGCCGTAGTTCACGCGGCTTCCGAGCACGGCATCGCCGACATACGCGAGGTGGTTCGCCTTCGACCCGGCGCCGAGCGTGCTCGCCTTGACCTCGACGAAATTGCCGATGTGAACGTCTTCAGCAAGCTTTGTGCCGGGGCGCAGCCGTGCATAGGGTCCGATGCGGCAGTTGCGCCCGATGACGGCCGATTCGAAATGCGAGAACGCTTCGACCCTGGTCGCCGCACCGACGCTGACGTCGCGCAGCACACAATAGGGGCCGACGCTCACGCCATCGTCCAGCGCAACGGTTCCCTCGAAGACGCAGCCCACATCGATCGTCACGTCGCGCCCGCACGTCAGCTCGCCGCGAATGTCGATGCGCGCGGGATCGACGATCGACGTCCCTTCGAGCATCAACCGCGTCGCGGCACGACGCTGCACGATTCGCTCCAGCGCCGCCAGCTGCGCGCGGTCGTTGATGCCGAGCACCGACGCTTCGTCGCCCACGAGGTGCGCATCCACGTTGACGCCCTCGGCAACGGCCATCCCGACGATATCGGTCAGGTAGTACTCGTCCTGCGCATTGTGCGGCGTCAACTGCGCGACCCAGCGCTTCAGCAGCGTCGTCGGCGCGGCGATGAAGCCGGTATTGATCTCGTCGACTTCGCGCTGCTGCGGCGTTGCATCGCGTTCCTCGACGATCGCCTGGACACGGCCGCCCTCGCCGCGAATGACGCGGCCGAGGCCGAACGGCTTGCGGACGCGCGCCGTCAGGACCCCGACGCCGCCATCCTGCGCGAGCGCAGCGATGCTCGTCAGCGACTCGGTCGGCACCAGCGGCACGTCGCCAAGGCCGACGAGCGCCACGCCGTCCGCGGGCAGCACGTCGAGCGCCACCCGCACCGCGTCGCCGGTACCACGCGGCGGCTCCTGGCGGACGAAGCTGACGCCGGACGCCGTCAGCTCCCGCTCGACAGCGTCGGCGCCATGGCCGACGACGACCGCGATATTCCGGGGCGAAAGCTCGCGCACGGTGCGCAGCACGTGTGAAACGAGCGGCTTGCCGGCGAGGCGGTGAAGCACTTTCGGCCGCGCGGAATGCATGCGTTTGCCCTGGCCGGCAGCCAGGATTACGACGTCGAGCGGAAGGGCCATCGGAACGGGATGATGCGAGGAGACGGCGATGATACGCCCCGCGTCGCGCCGTCCTTGGCGCAGCGGCGCAGCCGCGCGACCTGGCAGCGATTGCCGCCGGCCCGCTGCGCATGCAACGACCCACGCCAGGTGATAAAGTCTCGCGGCATTTGCGCGCGAAAGACGGCGATGCGAAGCCGTCACGCGCCGCGCCGTTTTCATTCGAACGAACCCTGGAGGAGGGAGTCATGCAAGGTCTACGCAAGTGGTGCGGGTGGGCCCTCGCGGCGGTCGGACTGGGTTACGCGCTGGCCGCGACCGGCGCCGACGGCTGCGCCAATCGCGGCGAACTCGACGCGATGTATTGCGATGCCAACCGCGACATGGTCGCCGACGTCCCGACCGATGCGAAGAAATGGCGCAATCCGTCGACGATCGTCTTCACGTACACGCCGGTCGAGGATCCCGCCGTCTACGAGAACATCTTCAAGCCGTTCACGACGTACCTGTCGCAGTGCCTGAACAAGAAGGTCGTGTTCTACCAGGTGCAATCGAACGCCGCGGAAATCGAGGCGATGCGCTCGGGTCGCCTGCACGTCGGCGGCTTCTCGACGGGTCCGACCGCGTTCGCGGTGAACCTCGCCGGCGCCGTCCCCTTCGCGGTCAAGGGCTACGCGAACGAGTTCCAGGGCTACAACCTGATCGTCATCGTGAAGGCGAACTCGCCGTACCAGAAGCTCGCCGACCTGAAGGGCAAGAAGCTCGCACACACGTCCCCGTCGTCGAACTCCGGGCACCTCGCGCCGCTTGCGCTGTTTCCCAAGGAAGGGCTGACGCCCGACAAGGATTACAAGATCGTGTTTTCGGGCAAGCACGATCAATCGGTGCTCGGCGTCGGAACGGGCGACTACGACGCGGCGGCCGTGGCGTCCGACGTGTTCCATCGAATGGGCGTTCGCGGCGAAATCAAGGAAGCGGACTATCGCGTCATTTATCGCAGCCAGAAATTCCCGACGTCGTCGTTCGCGTATGCGCACGATCTCGAGCCGAAGCTCGCGGACAAGATGCTGACGTGCTTCTACGAGTATCGCTTTCCACCGGAAATGAAGAAGGCGTTCGACGGCGCCGATCGGTTCTTCCCGATCAACTACCAGACGACGTGGGACGTCGTCCGTACCGTCGCCAAGGGTTCGGGCCAGGGGTTCGACAAGGCGTCGTACGACAAGGAAACCCGTCGCGAAGCGGAAGCCGCGGAAAAGGCGAAAGCCGCAAAGAAATGACGGTCCGGGAGCGCGCGATCGGCCCAGTTGAGCGCCGCGTGTAAGCACCCGCTTTCCGTCCTCGGGCGTCGGTTGTTGCAGCGGGACCGCCCCGCCGGCCGTCGGCCCGCAGCAGCGCTTCCGACGCGCGGTCGCGATTTCAGCGCCATGCCAAAGTCATAATTGCGGCATGGCCTTCCCGACGTTTCGCTATTCGCTTGCCCTGGCCTGCTTCGGTGCCGTGCTGGGGCTTTCCGGTTGCGCCGCCGTAGCGCTGACCGCGGTCGGCGTCGGCATGGCGACGGGCGTGTCGCACACGCTCGGCGGCATCGTCTACAAGACCTTCGCCGCGTCGCAACCGAAGGTCCGGCGGTCCACCGTCGCGGCACTCGGGCGGATGCAGATCAAGGTCGTCGAGACGAAGCAGGACGGCAACCGCGAGATCATCAAGGCTCGGGCCCACGACCGCGCCATCGAAATCGAGATCGAGTCGCTGACGCCGAACACGACGCGCGTCACCGTGACGGCAATCAAGGATGGCGGACTGCTTCGCGACGCGGCGACCGCCACCGAAATCGTGCTGCAGACCGAGAAGCTGGTCGGCACCGGCTAGGCGCCATCGCGCCGGCCCCACCTCGAAGGAGTCCATCGTGAACCACGATTCATTGCAAATCAGGTCGCTCGTGATCGCACTCGGCATCGCGTTGGGCGCGACGTGTGAGGCCGCGACCGTTTCGCCCACGGGCGCAGTGCCCCCGGCCGGGACGTCGGTTTCGGCAACGTCCGACACCGCGAAGGCAGCGATTCCGAAAAGCCCCAGCGCGGCGCGCTTCGCGGCGCCATTCGCCACGCTGGCGGGGTCGCCGGACAACGCGCTTGCGCTCGCGAACGCATTGCGCACCGGCACCGTTGCGACGCTCGCGACGTCGTCGACCGACGCTGCGGGCGCGACGGTCGTCACCACGACATCGATCACGCCCCCGACGAAGCCGATGGGGTGGGGGAACGTTTCGCACGCACTCGCGCTGACCCGGTTCGCCCTGCAGGACGCCGGCATCGCGAATCCGACGGCGGCCGACCTGCAGGCAGCATTGCTCGGAGGATCGGTCACGGCGGCCGATGGCACGACGACGACGCTTGCCGGCGTGCTGCAGCAACGCGCCGATGGACTGGGCTGGGGCCAGATCGCCAAGAGCTACGGGACGACGATGGGTGCCATGAACCGCAGCCTGCACACGCCGGTCACAGCCGCGAGCGCGGCGACGGCGACACCGACGCCCGTCACGGCGGCAAGCGGAACCGTCCGCAGCAGCCGCGGAACGGTCACGGCCGACGGAACACGCTCCGGCCCGCGTGGACTCACCACCGCGGCGAGCGCTGCGGGTACGCATGGCGCGAAGGGCCTTGCGACGGCAGCGGGTGCAAGCGGGTCGACGGGCGTCGTCACCGGCAACGGCAACGCGATCGGCCGTGGCATCGTGACGGCGTCCGGCGGGGGCGTCGGATCGAGCGCAGCAGCGCTGCATCGCAACGGTGGCTCCGCCGGTCTCGTGACGGCCGGAGGAAACCATGCGGTCGCCACGGCGAAAGGCCACGGCGGCGGGAACGGCAACGCGAACGGCAAGGGCAGGGACGGCGGCGGCTGATCGTTCTGCGACCGCATTCAGCTTAAGCGCAGCGCGCGCGGACGACCGACGCGTCATCCGCATCAGGGCGCGTGCGGACGAGCCGTCGCGCGCACGCTCGCTTTCGTCCGCGTGATCGCCGGCGCGCATGCACTACACTTGCGCGCTCACGGAAACGGCTGTCGCGCACCCGGCGTGCGCTCCTGCATGGCTGAAGCGCTCATCCTCCGCCGCCTGTCGAAAGCGTACATCGCCGGCAAGCCGGTTTTGCGGGACATCGACGTCGAGATCGCCGCCGAAGGCATCACGGCGATCATCGGGCCGTCGGGTACCGGCAAGAGCACGCTGATCCGCTGCATCAACCGGCTCGTCGAACCGACGTCGGGGGAAATCCTGTTCGAAGGCCGCGACCTCGCGCGCGTTCGCGGCGTTGCGCTTCGCCATGCGCGCCGGCAGATCGGCATGGTGTTCCAGGAGTACAACCTGGTCGAGCGGCTGACGGTGATGGAGAACCTGCTGTCGGGACGCCTCGGTTACGTGAGCCCGTGGAATGCATGGCGGCGCCGGTTTCCGGACCAGGACATCGCGCGGGCGCAGGCGCTGCTCGAGACCGTGGGATTGACCGGTTTTGCGAATCGCCGCGCCGATGCGCTGTCGGGCGGCCAGCGGCAGCGCGTCGGGATCGCGCGCGCGGTGATGCAGGAGCCGCGGCTGCTGCTTGCCGATGAGCCAACGTCGTCGCTCGATCCGAAGACGTCGGTGGAAATCATGCAGCTCCTCGCCGACGTCGCGCGGTCGCATCGCATCCCGGTGCTGATCAACATGCACGATGTATCGCTCGCCCGACGCTTTGCCGATCGCATCCTCGGCATGGAGGGCGGACGGATCGTGTTCGACGGTGTGCCGGGCGCGCTGTCCGACGCGATCCTGAAGCAGATCTACGGCGGCGAGGATTGGCTGCATTGAACGCGACGCCGGTCGCCGACAGCGCTTCACCTTACGTATTCCCCCGCCATCGGACGGCGCAGATCACCTTCGTCCTGCTGGCGGTGTATGTCGTCTACGCAGCCGCGCAGATGGAGGTTTCGTGGGAACGCGTGCAAGCCGGCCTCGAGCACGCGGGACGCTTCCTGAGCCGGATGTTCCCGCCGAATTTCGAGCGGTCCGAGCTGTTGTGGAAAGGCCTTGCGGAGAGCCTGCAGATCGCGGTGCTCGCATCGGCACTCGGCATCGTTCTCGCGCTGCCGTTCGGCCTGCTCGGTGCGCGAAACCTGATGCCGGCGTGGATAAGCTGGCCTGCACGCCTCGTCGTCGTGCTGGCGCGGTCATTCCATCCGGTGGTGGTCGCGATCGTGTTCGTCAAAGCGGTCGGCTTCGGCGCGCTTGCCGGCGTTCTTGCGCTCACCGTCGCGTCGATCGGCTTCATCGGCAAGCTCTTCACCGAAGCGATCGAGGAAGTGTCGATCCGGCAGGTCGAGGCGATCCGCGCGACGGGCGCGCCGTTCACGTCGGTGCTCGCATTCGGCGTCCTGCCGCAGGTCTTTTCGCGCTTCATCGGCTTCGCGACCTATCAACTCGACTCGAACCTGCGCAATTCGACGATGGTCGGGATCGTCGGCGCAGGGGGCATCGGCGGCACGCTGTTCGCCGCGTTCCAGCGTTTCGACTACGACTTCGTCGCGGCGATCCTGATATCGCTGATCGCACTGATCATGGCGGGCGAGGTGTTGGCGACCGCCGTGCGGCGCATCTTCATCGACAACGTGA
>Ga0209974_10000543_pt1 | contig 12577 bp, 10 predicted proteins | sample InoplaM3SPM_FD_187592 | JGI IMG/M metagenome (GOLD analysis project Ga0209974, IMG submission 187592) | Arabidopsis thaliana rhizosphere microbial communities from the Joint Genome Institute, USA, that affect carbon cycling - Inoculated... | ecosystem: Host-associated > Plants > Roots >...
TGCATCAATTTTGGCGGGCCGGCCGGGCAAATCGCGCTCATGCACCGCACCCTCGTCGACGAAAAGAAGTGGGTCGACGAGGCCCGTTTCCTGCACGCGCTGAATTTCTGCATGCTCCTGCCCGGCCCCGAGGCGCAAAAGCTCGCGACCTATCTGGGCTGGCTTCTGCACGGCGTGCGTGGCGGACTGAGCGCAGGCATCCTCTTTGTTCTGCCGGGCGCGCTCGTGATGCTCGGCCTGAGCCTGCTCTATGCGCTCGGCCGCGGAATTCCGTTGGTCGACGGCGCATTGTTCGGCATCAAGGCAGCTGTGCTGGTGATCGTGATCGAGGCGCTGTTCCGCATCGGAAAGCGCGCGCTCAAATCGTCAATACTTCTCGGATTGGCCGCGGCGGCGTTCATCGGCATCTTCTTTTTGATGCTGCCATTTCCACTCATTGTGGCCGCGGCGGCACTTATCGGCTACGCCGTTGCGCGCGGGTCACCGCAGCGGCTCGGGCTCTCCGGAGAAACAGAAAACGTGCTGCCGGCGGAAGAAAATCGCTGGCGCCACTTCGCCGTTGCATCCGCCGTCGGTATCGTTGCCTGGATCACGCCCATTGCGCTCGCGGCCGTCATCTTCGGTCCGCACCATGTCCTCGTCAGCATCGGCGCGTTTTTCTCAAAGCTTGCGGTCGTGAGCTTCGGCGGCGCCTACGCGTTACTTGCTTACATGGCGCAGGAAGCGGTGCAGACTTACGGCTGGATGACCGCGCCGGAAATGGTGGATGGCCTCGGGCTGGCTGAGACCACGCCGGGCCCTTTGATCCTGGTCACCCAATTTGTCGGTTTCCTTGCAGCCTTCCGTGACGCGGCTCCTTTTTCACCGGTCATCGCCGGTGTGCTCGGAGCAGCGATGACAACGTGGGTCACATTCGTACCCTCGATGCTCTGGATTTTTGCGGGTGCGCCCTTTGTCGAGCCGCTGCGAGCCAATCGGCGATTGTCCGGCGCGCTGGCTGCAATTACCGCTGCCGTCGTCGGCGTCATCCTGAACCTGTCGGTGTGGTTTGCACTGCACGTGCTGTTCGGAAAGGTCACGGAAATGCGTGCCGGTCCGCTGCGCTGGTACGCGTTCGATCCGCTCGCGCTCGACCTTCGTGCGACCGCGCTCGCCGCGATTGCCGCGGTGCTGGCGTTCGGCCTTCACCGCAGCTTGATTGAAGTAGTGGTCGCGATGGCGGCGCTCGGTGTCATCCTCCAGCTGACGCTCGGAGGCTAGCGCTCGCGGCCGATGGCACTCTCATGCCAGCGGCGCAACGCCAGGTGCGAGATCGCCGACAGCGCAAAGAAGATGACGACGCCCGCAACCGCCAGCAGCAGCAGCGCCGCGAACATGCGCGGAATGTTCAGGCGGTAACCGGATTCGGCGATCCGGTACGCGAGCCCGGAGCCCGCGCCGGCGGAGCCCGCGGCAATTTCCGCCACCACGGCGCCGATCAATGACAGGCCACCGGCAATCCGCAGGCCGGCAAGCATCTGCGGCAGAGCCGCCGGCAGTTTCAGATTCCACAATGTCTGCCAGCGCGAGGCTTTGTACAATTCGAACAGCGCGACGAGATTATGATCGACCGAACTGAGGCCGAGAGTCGTGTTGGCCAGAACGGGAAAGAACGCGACGATCCAAGCGCAGGCGAGCACCGCCAAAGGCTGCGGCAGATAGATCAGCAGCAGCGGCGCAATGGCGACAATCGGCGTCACCTGAAGAATGACGGCATAGGGATAGAACGAGTATTCGGCGAGCCGCCACTGATTGAAGATTATCGCGAGCGCGATACCGCCGACCGCCGCGAGCAAAAATCCCTGGAACGTGAGTGTGAGCGTCACCAGGAGCGATTGCCACAAAAGCGGCCCGTCCGCGATCAATGTCGCGAGCACAAGACCGGGGCCCGGCAGCACAAATGGCGGGATCGCGAAAATCTGCACGACCGCATGCCAGCAGGCGATAATCAGCGCCAGCACAAGAATCGGGAGCACGATGCGAAGGGCCCGCTCGTTCATGACGGTGCCCCCGCGGTCATTGCGCCCGCGAGCGCTTCGGCCACCCGTCGGCACAAGCCCCCATACTCGGCCGAGGTGCGGAAGTTCTCGTCGCGCGGATACGGTGCCGGAATCGGAATCTCCGCGAAAACGCGCCCCGGACGCGGCGTCAGCACGACAATCCGCTGCGAGAGGTAAACCGACTCGAACACCGAGTGCGTCACGAAGATCACGGTGCTGCGCACGGCCTGCCACACCGCCAGAAGATCATTGTTGAGCTTGAATCGGGTGATCTCGTCGAGCGCGGCGAAGGGCTCGTCCATCAGCAGCAGTTGCGGCTCGGTCACGAGCGCGCGCGCAATCGATACGCGCATTTTCATGCCGCCGGACAGTTCCCGCGGGTAGTTCTGCGCGAACGCGGAAAGCCCTACGCGGCCGAGCGCATTCGCCACCGCCCCGGAATCCTGCTTGTGGGCGAGCATGATCGGCAACCGCACATTGGCTGCCACATCGGCCCAGGGCATCAAAGTCGGGTCCTGGAACACAAAGCCAAGCCGCGCTTCGCCTGCCGGCCAGGACACCGAGCCCTCCGTTGCCGGGCTCAGACCCGAAATAATGCGAAGGACCGTCGATTTTCCGCAACCGGACGGGCCGAGCAGTGAGACGAATTCCCCCTCGCGCACATCGAGATTCAACCCATCGAGCGCGACCGTGCCGCTTTCAAACGTCTTGTCGACGTTGCGCAGCGAGACAATGGCCGGGGCAGACGGACTCATTTCGGCCGGAGGTCGACGCCGACGCTCTTGTTGACGAATTGCAGCGTGTAGGCGCGCTTGTAGTCCAAGCCGCCCTTCACGACGCCGACACGCACCATCTTGTCAAAGAAGCTCTTCCAGTGCGCATCGGTCATGGCACCAATGCCGAGTTTTGTTGAATCGCCGGAATCGACAATGCCGTATTCCTTCATCTTGGCGATCGAATAAGCCAGCAAGGCGTCAGTCATTTCCGGATTTTGCTTTTTGATCAGATCGTTTCCCGGCCTGCTGTCACCGTAGATGTAATGATACCAGCCGATCGCTGAAGCATCGACGAAGCGCTGCACGAGATCGGGCTTCTTCTCCACCATATCGCGGCGCGTCTCGATCAATGTCGAGTATGCATCGAAGCCATGATCGGCCAGCAGGAACACCACCGGCTTGAAGCCACCCTGGCGTTCGATCGCAAAGGGTTCGGAGGTCACGTAGCCCTGCATTGCGGAATTCTTGTCGGCGAGGAACGGCTGCGCATTGAACGTGTAGGGCTTCACTTTTGATTCGTTGAAACCGAAATCGGACTTGAGCCATTGGAAATAGGTCGTCATGCCCTCTTTCGACACGAACAATGTCCGCGTCTTCAGATCCTCGAACTTCGCAACGCCGGGATGTGCAACGAAGACTTGTGGATCTTTCTGAAAGCTCGCCGCCACTGCGACGGTTGGAATGTTCTGCGCAACCGCGTCGAACGACTGCAGCGAATTGGCGCTCATGAAAAAATCGAGCTTCCCAACCGGCAGCAGGATGCGGTTGTTGATGTTCGGGCCGCCGGGCACGATCGTGACGTCGAGGCCGTACTTCTTGTACGTGCCGTCGGCGACCGCCTGATAGAAGCCGCCGTGCTCGGCTTCCGCCACCCAGTTGGTGCCGAAGCGAACCTTGTCGAGCGCCTGCGACGGCGTCGCCGTCACAACGGTGGCGACAATTCCGACAATCCGGACGAATCTCATGGGTCGCCTTCTATTCACACTCTAGGCATAAACCCTGACCGCCATTGCAGCAAATCCGCTAAACTGAACTCGCGACGGATCGGGGGGACAACAGATGGACACGGATGTCAAAACCGAGGGAGACGACAAACGGCTTAACAGTCTCGTCGCCATCACTGTCGTAATCCTGTCGGTCTTCATGGCTGTTTCGAATATCAAGGACGACAACATCAACCAGGCTATGCAGAAGGCCAAGCAGGAGTCCGTTGACGCCTGGGCCGAATATCAAGCCTCACGCATCAAGCTGCATGTCGACGAGAACGGCCTGACGCAGCTGCGAATGCTCGAAACCACCGGCAACATTGACCGCGCCGTCGCCGCCCGCCAGGCGGCGGACTACGAGGCCGACATTAAGAAGTACGAAGCACGGTCAAAAGAAACCCGCGCAAAGGCCGAGGCATTGGAAAAGGAATACGACCGTCTGAACTACCGTGACGACCAATTCGATATGTCGGCCGCATTTCTCTCGATTGGCATCGCAGTGGCTGCTGTCGCGGCCCTGGTCGATAGTTTTTGGCTTCTTTACTTCGCCTGGGCCGCGGGAGCCTTGGGTATGGGCGCCGGAATTGCTGGATTTCTGGGGCTCAACTTCCGGCCCGAATGGATCGCCCAGCTCCTAGGAACCTGATTTTTCAGGGCTTTTCGAAGCTTTGAACCTGTTCCTCTCCTCCCACGACCAATGGGTATGCGGCCAGATCGGTCGCCCCCGATTCAAAAGGATGGAGAGAGCCATGTTGACCAAGTCGAAATTCACCGGTGCCGCGCTCGCGACCCTCGCGCTCGTCGGCTGTCTCGTTGCAACAAGCGGTAACGCCCAAGCCCATCCCCGTTTTGGTGTCGGTCTTGGTATCGGCATTGCCACCGGCGCGGTGATCGGCGCGGCCGTCGCATCCGGCGCCTATGCGAGCCCGGTCTACAGCTGCCGCTACGTCGAGCGTTACGACCGCTGGGGCAACATTCGCCTGATCAAGGTCTGCGACGCCTATTGATCGCAAGTTGAGATCGGCGCCTGCCTCCTGTCCATCCTCGCGCCGATCCCACACGACCCGCCCGGTTCTGTCCCCGTCCGGGCGGGTCACTTTTTCAGAACCTTGCGATCGACCGAATTCCGACAACCTGCGCGTCGGGATAACGGATACCCGTCCCGCTCGGGTGCCAAATGAACGTGTAGACCGGCTGCACGATCCAGCCAGGAATGATCTGCGCCTGGTAGCTAAGTTCGAGATTGGCTTCATAGTCTCGCGGGGGCGTAAGAAGCGTGCCGAAATTGATCTGGTCCTGGTCGAAGCCGCGAATACTGTTTGAAAATCGTGAATAGATGAAACCCGCCCCAAAGCGGTCGTCCGGCCGCTTGGGAATCATGCGGGCGAACACAATTCCGACGTCGACCTCGACATTCACCTGATTGCGGTCCGACGGGCTGATCGAAGACCGGTTGTATATTGAGATGCCACTGTCGGCAGCACCGCCCGGCGGGCGATAGAGCTGCTGGTCGATCACGCCATAAATTCCGTAGTCGCCGCGGTGCATGAGCGGCGCGCCGTTACTCGCTGGGCTAGCTAACGATATTCCGACGTTGTCGAACCGTTTGTCGGCGAATTGCCCCAGGTGACTCCAGCCCCCGATCTTGATCGTGCGCGCGAGTCCGGTGTCCTCCTTTCCTTGATTGCTGCGAAACTGTAGCTCTCCGATGAAGAACGCAGGGTCGCGCAAGCGAAAATTCAAGCCGTACCGATTGCAGGTGTCCGGATCGCCCGAGCACGGTCCCGCAGGGTCGCCATTAAAGGCCGCGAGAAGCAGTGACGCATTTTTACCGAAGTCGACTTTCAAACGCACGCCCGGCGTCGACAACGGATAGGCCGGCCCGCCGCCAGGAAGATTGACGGCGCCGATCGTGGGCCAGTCACTCTGCAGAAACATGTAGCTGAGATCGCTGAAAAAGAACTCGCTGTCAGCCGCGAGCTGGCCAAATCGCAGGCTTGCCGCTCCGTCAAAAAATTTTCGCTCGACCCACAGCTCCGACAATCGCACTGTCGGTGTTGCCTCAATGGCGGCAATCGTATTCATGCCACCGACGTAATCCCGGCGGATGCGGCCGCTGTTGTAGATCCCAAAAGCGTTCGCGTAGAAGGTCCAGTCCTTCCATCCGGCCAGCTTCTCAAGATCGACCAACAATTGCCCTTCAAACTTGCCCTGGTCGATCGTGCCGCGACGGATGCCGCCGCGCGTGTTGCCGAGAACGTCGTTGGTGTAAATGACGTTGTACGAGACGCCACGGTCGAAAAGATATTTGCGGATTCCGTATGGGTCGCCGCGCTGCGGCAGGCTTGTGGCAATCGACGGCTCGAAAATGCCGAACTTGTCCGGGGTTTGCTCGTAGATCGGCTGCGCAAAAACCGGCGGGACGCAACTACCCGAGGCAATGGCAACAACGGCAGAAACAATAAGATACCGGACCTGTAACTTCATTCAGCGGCGCCGTTTTCGCGTTGCAATACAGGGACATCAGCATAGTCGAGCTTGTTGCGAGTCAGTTGCAATAAAATGACGCACACAAAAAGCGCTGTCCACCAGTCATTGGAGCTAATTGCCTGATTCTCCGGCATTTACCGGAGACGCATTCTTTATGTCACGGTAATGCCGTAGCCCGCCGTCCTTTCACTATAAGCCTTCCCTCAGGGACAGAGTGGGAAGGGTTTCTTGCATCGCGTCGTTGACAGGATTGTGCGGCAGCTGACGCTTCGGCGCGGTAGTGCGGGTCATTGGCTTTTTGCCGGCATCCTTATAGTGAGTTGCGCCTGGCTTGCAGTCGCCTCGACCACCCGCGCCCCGGGCGGCGACAAAATTGAGCAGACGGGCACAGCGACAAAAGGCCAGCAGGACGGAGCCGCCTACCGTCCCACGCCCAAGCAATGGGCCTCGCTCGGGATCTCGCCGGTCGCCGAAGTCGTGTTCCGCACCGAGCATATGACGGAAGGCAAGATCGCCGTCGACGAGGATCGCGCAACGCTCGTGTTCTCTCCCTATTCAGGCCGCGTGATCAAACTTCTTGCCAAACCTGGCGACGCGGTAAAGGCCGGACAGCCGCTCTTCGTCGTCGAAGCGCCGGATATGGTTCAGGTGCAGAACGATTTCATCAATTCCATTTCCGGACTGAACAAGGCCCGCTCGGCTCTGGACCTCGCCAGAATCGTCGAACAACAGAACAAGACGCTGTTTGAAGGCCGCGCCGGGTCGCTTCGTGATTTGCAGCAGTCGCAGGCAAGTACGCGCGCGGCCGAAAACGATGTACGAGCCGCCCAGACCACGGTCGAGGTCAGCCGCAATCGTCTGCGCATCCTCGGCATGACCGACGAGGAGATCACGAGATTCAACGACACGGGTGCGGTCAGCCCGCACATGACGATTTATTCGCCGCTTGCCGGCACCGTGATCCAGCGCAAAGTTGGACCAGGGCAATATATCAACACGTCATCGCAGAACACGAGCGCCAGCGATCCGACGTTCATCATCGGCGATCTTTCGACCGTCTGGCTCGTCGCCAATGTGCGTGAGTCCGAGGCCCCCAATGTCCATGTGGGCCAAGCAGCGCAATTCAAGGTGCTTGCCTATCCGAACCGGACTTTCTCGGCGAATATTTCCTACGTCGCGACGTCTCTCGACACCGGCACGCGGCGGCTTCTGGTGCGCGCTACAATTGACAATTCACAGAACCTGCTGCGCCCCGAGATGTTCGCTAACGTGAAAATCCTCACCACCGAGGGCGACAGTTCGCTCGGCGTGCCGCGTGAAGCGATCGTCTACGACGGGAAATCGACCCACGTCTGGATCGCTCGGAGCGATCAATCCGTCGAACGGCGGCAAGTTAAGACAGGACAATCCAACGGCCAGATGGTCGAAGTCCTCGATGGCTTGCGCCAGGGCGAGAGTGTCATAAGCAAGGGCACTTTGTTCGTCGATCGCGCCGCGACCGGAAGCTGACCTTCGATGTTGCGTACTTTGATGTCGTTCTGCCTGTCGCGGCGGCTTCTCGTCCTGGCCGCTTACGTAGCATTTATCGGAATCGGCTTCGCGACCCTCAAGGCGCTCAATGTCGAAGCCTACCCCGACCCTGCGCCGCCAATCATCGAAATCATCGCACAATATCCCGGCCAGTCGCCCGAGGAAGTCGAACGCTATGTCACAATCCCGCTTGAGATCGCGGTCGCGAGCACGCCTGGCCTCACTTACATCCGTTCGAATACGGTTTTCGCTCTCGGCTTCATCCGCCTGCAGTTTGAATATGGCCGCGACTACAATTTCGTTCGCCAGCAGGTCACCAACCGGCTGAAGGACGCGACATTGCCGCAGACCGTGACGCCGGTGATTTCGCCGGCCGGCGGCATCAGCGAAATTCTGCGCTATCAGCTCAAGGGTCCGCCAGGGATGGACCTGATCCAGCTGAAGACCATCCAGGACTGGGTGGTCGAGCGCAAATTACGAATCGTCCCAGGCGTGGCGGACGTTGCCGTACTCGGTGGAAAAACTAAGGAATATCAGGCCGAAATCGATCTCGACCGCATGCGGGCCTACGGTCTCACTTTGCCCCAGATCATCAATGCGATTTCGACCAGCAATTCCAACGTCGGCGGGCGCACCATCACGATCGGCGAGCAGTCGGTCAACGTCCGTGGTGTCGGCGCGCTCGGATCGGTCAACGACATCGACAATATCGTCATAAGCCAGCAGGGCGGTCTTCCTGTCATCCTGAAGGACGTTGCGCGCAACCAGATCGGATTCACGCCGCGCCTCGGAATCGCGGCGCGCGACGACCAGGACGACATCATTTTCGGCATCGTCCTGATGCAGAAGCTTGAGCGGACGATGGAGGTCGTGACTCGCGTGCGGGCGGCCGTTGAGCGCATCAACGCCGACGGTACCCTGCCTCCCGGCGTCAGGATCGAGCCGTTCTACGATCGCGGCGATCTGGTCGCGCTCACCGTGCGCACGGTGGTGCACAATATGCTGTTTGGCATCGCTCTCATCTTTCTCATTCAGTGGGTTTTTCTCGGCGATTTCCGCTGTGCGCTGATTGTTGCGGCGACCATTCCCGTCGCCTTGCTTCTTGCGGCCATCATCACCGTGCTGCGCGGGGAGTCGGCCAACCTTCTGTCGGTTGGCGCGATTGACCTCGGCATCATCGTCGATGCCACCGTCATCATGATCGAGAATATCTATCGTCATCTGGCCGAACATGCGCGTCGCACGATAGCCGATCCGCACTCCCGGCTCGGCGACAAACTGCATCGCATTCTTGTCGCCGCCGTCGAGGTCGACAAACCAATATTTTTCTCGGTGATCATCACCATTGCGGCGTTCCTCCCGCTTTTCACGATGCAAGGCGTTGAAGGTCAGATCTTCGGGCCAATGTCGCGGACCTACGCCTATGCGCTGCTTGGCGCCGTGATCGCCACGTTCACGGTAACGCCGGTGATGTCGGCGATTCTGCTGCCCGACAGGGTCAACGAAGTCGAGACATTCATCGTGCGCAGCATCCGCAAAATCTATGAGCCCGTTCTTCTTCTCGCGGTCAAAAATGCACGGACAGCAGCAACCATCGCCCTCGCCTTTCTGCTCCTCTGCGGTGCGCTCGGCCTGCGTCTCGGTACGGAATTTCTGCCGAAGCTGGAGGAAGGCAATCTCTGGATTCGCGCGCTTCTTCCACCGACGATCACCCTCGATGCCGGCCGCGACACGGTCAACAAGATCCGCACGGTGATCGCAAGCTACCCGCCGGTACGCACCGTCGTCTCCGAGCAGGGCCGCGGCGAGGATGCTACCGATCCGGACGGATCGTTCGTCGCCGAATTTTTCGTTCCCCTGAAACCATTTGAGGAGTGGCCGGAAGGGTTGACCAAGGCAAAGCTTGTGAAAGAGCTGGCCGCCCGCCTGGAAAGCGAGTTCATCGGCGTCGACTTCAATTTCTCGCAATATATTCAGGACAACATCGAGGAAGCCGTATCCGGCGTGAAAGGCGAGAACTCGGTGAAGATCTTCGGCCGCGATCTGGCCGAGCTCGAGCGATTGTCGCAGGCGGTCAAGAACGAGCTCGCAAAAGTGCCGGGGGTGACCGATCCCGGCGCCTTCAACCTGCTCGGCCAGCCGAATCTCGTCATCAAGGTCGACCGTGCAAAAGCGGCCCGCTACGGGATCACCGTCAGCGACATGAACACGGTCGTGCAGGCGGCGATCGGCGGCCAGGAAGTCACGCGCGTCTACGACGGCGAGATGAATTTCCCCCTGACCGTGCGGCTTGCACTGCAATACCGCGACAATGTCGATGCGATCCGCTCGGTTCCCGTCGCGCTGCCGAACTCCGATCCGAAGTCTCCGACCACCTACATCGCGCTTGGCGATGTGGCCGAAGTCCGGCTCGAGACCGGGGCGGCCTATATCTACCGCCAGAACACCGAGCGCTTCGTGCCGATTAAATATAGCGTTCGCGGCCGCGATCTTGGATCGACCGTCGCCGAAGCACAGAGGCGCATCGCCAAGAATGTGGAACTGAAAGAAGGCTATCGCTTGGAGTGGTCCGGCGAGTTTGGCGCGCTCGTCGAGGCCCAGAAGCGGCTCGCGATCATTGTGCCGCTCAGTCTCCTGCTTATCATGATGCTGCTCTACAGCCTGTTTAATTCCCTGCGGGACAGCCTTGTTGCTCTGTCCGCGATTCCTTTTGCGGTCTGCGGCGGCATCCTGGGGCTTTATGTGTTCGGCTTGAATGCGAGCGTATCGGCTGCCGTGGGTTTTATTTCTTTGTTTGGTGTTTCCACCATGGATGGCGTCTTGCTCGTCTCTTACATACGGCGCCGTCTCGATGAGGGACTTGGCAAGGATGAGGCAATCATCGGCGCCGCGCAGATTCGTATGCGGCAAATTTTCATGACCGGCCTTTCCGCCTGCATCGGGCTCGTCCCCGCCGCGATCTCATCCGGAATTGGCTCGCAGGTCCAGCAACCCCTCGCCTGCGTCATAGTGGGTGGAATGCTGCTGTCGCCGATCTCAAGTCTTCTGGTGATCCCGACAATAGCGCGCCTGGCGATGCCGACAGCGCGAAGAACGGCCGCGCCTCGGCGCACAGGCGCCCCTGAACCTGCCGAATAGAACGGCGAACTAGTTTGTCCGTGCGGACGGCCGGACAAATTGACCAAGATGGCCGAACACTTTGCTGATCACCGGCCAGAACAGCAGAATGAATGCGAGCGTCGTGATCGAGCCGACCAGGCCGTTCGACCAGAACACGCGCAGGTCGCCTTCCGCCCCGATCATCGACAGCCGGAAGGCATCTTCCGCCCGGCTTCCGAGCACCAGCGCGAGCGTAAATGGCGCCAGCGGAATTCCGATCTTCTTGAAGACGTAGCCGACCACGCCGAACAGGAGCATCAGCCAGATGTCGAACATGGCGTTCTGGATGGCGTAGGCGCCGATCGCGCAGGACACGACGATCATCGGCGCGATTGCCGAAAACGGCACCCGCAGGATCGACGCGAATATCGGCACCGTGGTGAGTACAAGCACCAGGCCGACGATATTGCCGAGGTACATCGACGCGATCAGGCCCCAGACGAAGCTCTTTTGTTCAACGAACAGCAATGGGCCCGGATTGAGGCCCCACACCATCAGGCCGCCGAGCAGAATTGCCGCCGTGCCGGAGCCAGGAATCCCCAGCGCCAGCATCGGCAACAATGCGGCCGTACCGGACGCGTGGGCAGCCGTTTCAGGCGCAAACACGCCCTCGATGCGGCCCGTGCCGAAGGAATCCCTGTCCTTGGAAAAGCGCTTGGCGAGATTGTAGCCCATGAAGGACGCGGCAATTGCGCCGCCCGGCGTGACGCCGAGCCAGCAGCCGATGGCCGAGGACCGGAGCAGCGTCACCCAGTACTTCGGCAAGTCTTTCCACACTTTCAGGACGACTCTCAGGCTGATCGACGCGGCATGGCCGCGCAACGCCAACCGCTCTTCCATCGTCAGCATGATCTCGCTGATGCCGAACAGGCCGATCACGGCCACCAGGAAGTTGACGCCGCGGAACAGCTCGCTCCAGCCGAACGTCATGCGCAGCGTGCCGGACACCGTATCCATGCCGACACCGGCGAGCAGCAGGCCCAGCGCCATGGAAATGATGGTCTTGTGCTTTTCCTCGCGCCCGAGGCCGACAAACGAGCAGAACGTCAACAGATACACCGAGAAGAATTCCGGAGGCCCGAAGCGCAAGGCGAAGTCGGCCACGCTCGGCGCGAGGAAAGTAATGAGCATCACCGCCACAAGCGACCCAATGAATGATGACGTGAACGCCGCAGTCAGCGCTTCGGCCGCCAGGCCTTTCTGCGCCATCGGGTAGCCGTCGAAGGTTGTGGCCACAGACCACGCCTCGCCGGGAATATTGAACAATATGGACGTGATCGCGCCGCCGAACAGCGCGCCCCAGTAGATGCACGACAACATCACGATGGCCGAGGTCGGATCCATTGAGAAGGTCAGCGGCAGCAGGATCGCGACGCCGTTCGGTCCACCTAACCCCGGCAGCACGCCGACGAAAATGCCAAGAACGAGGCCCACCATCATCAGGATGAGCGTCTTCCACGTCAGCAGGACGGTGAAGCCGTGGACGAGCAGGGTGAGTGCTTCCATCGCGCGGCCTCAGTAACCCAGCAGGGCTTCGAGCGGGCCCTTCGGCATGATGACGTCAAATGCGATCTCGAACGTGATGAACATGGCCACC
>Ga0209974_10000544_pt1 | contig 12574 bp, 12 predicted proteins | sample InoplaM3SPM_FD_187592 | JGI IMG/M metagenome (GOLD analysis project Ga0209974, IMG submission 187592) | Arabidopsis thaliana rhizosphere microbial communities from the Joint Genome Institute, USA, that affect carbon cycling - Inoculated... | ecosystem: Host-associated > Plants > Roots >...
TACTTGCTGTGTTGTCAGGTCATCATTCCATACTCTGACTTCATCTACCTCGCCGGTAAAGAAGTTTCCTGGTGGAGTAACCCTAGAATTTGCACCCACACGTACTGGTTTTGTTCCTGAGGTCTCAGGTGATGCACCTGATGTTGATTTGGTGGCTACTTGAGCACCATCTATATAGAGTCTTACAGTAGACCCATCATTTGTTACCACTGCATAGTGCCATTGACCATTATTGTAAGTACTCGGAGATGTAACAAACTGATCCGACCCTGAACTTGTTTCAAATCCTGCCTTTACCTGTTCTCCGCTGTTCATCCATATACCATAATTCAAATTCTGACCTGAACTGTCGCTCCCTATACCACCCTTGTTTACGATGAAAGCATCTGATCCAAAATTAGATGATGTTTTAAACCACGCTGCAACACTGAATTGAGTGGGTCTAAGCGAACTCGAGCTCGCAACATCTTGGTAATTTGAACCACTCAGGACAAGACCTGGTGCATATTGATATCCTGCTTGAGCATCAGCACTATTAATAAAATTTTTATTCATTGCGGTAGCGGAGAAAAATAATATTACCCAGCAAAAGAGCAAAAAGAATAGACCAAAATTCTTCGTCCTTTGGAAAGGGTAAATCTTCTTTATCAAATATGAAGGCAATAAAACAATTCTGTTTAATAAGAATTCTTCTTTTTGCGCTCCTTATATACAGAATCAGATGTGTCGGAGGCTACAAAAACATATTTTATTCCCATTGTTCTCACTGACTCATTTAACATGGAATTCATTCTTTCAACATCATTTTTTACCTTTGTTTCGGGATACTTATTCGTGCTAGCAACAACATACTGGAACTCCTCTTGTTGATATTTATGAATTTCATAGATTATACCCATTGATTTGAATTACTAAATAATCGACTAATCTTATTATGATTCAAAAATATTTGACAAGAATATGAAACTACGTTGATATTATTATTGCATCAAGTTAATTCCGATCGGTCTCGTAAACTGAGCAGGCCAATTCAGTCTCATGAAGCTTAGTAGCTAATTGAGTCGTATATATGGTCCATTTGTTTTCAACCAATTTCTACAATCCTTGTATGTTGGAATTTGCTCTTCTACCAGATTCCAGAAATGTCCCGAATGGTTGAATTCAATCAGGTGTATTAATTCATGGACTATGATGTAGTCAATGATATGAGTGGGAAGAGCGGACAATAGTAGGTTAAAATTCAAATTGCCATCCTTAGAACAACTTCCCCATCTTGATTTTTGATTTTTTATCCGTACCTTTCCATAAGATATCGATAGCCGTTTTCCAAACAAAGGAACTTTTGTTTCAACTATCTTCTTTGTTTGTGCTCGATACCAATTTGTGATATTTTCCTTGTCTCTGCGTCTATCTTTTACATGAAAAGAGAGTTTCAGGAGATTTTCAGAGAGAATCGAATATTGTGAGGAATCTTTGATAAATTGAATCTTGTACTTATTACCTAGATACATAAGCTCGTCCCTTTGAAGAGGACCGTGCTCTAAATTCTCATTTAATTTCAAATAGAATTTTGTAGCTTTCACAATCCATTTATTGTTAACATTTACAAAATTTCTTATTGATTCAATCTTTTCATTTATTGAAGCGAGAACGGATATCCCTTGGTGATCCACAGTTATGCACATGCGTTTACGTCGTTTACTTCTAATTAATTTGATACATGTCATATTATTATCAGAAAGAGCAACATTTATCCAAGACTCAGAGTTCAAATTGATTAGACAATGAATTAGCAGTATAATTACTATTTATTTTTTGACGATAACTATTGGTATCTAATACACAGCTCCTTAAGTTTTGCATTGTAGGAATAATCTATCAAGACGTCCGGTGCCATATTATGTCCCACGAATCAGACATTATTGGCCTATGAAATAAGAACATTCATCCTAAAGTGAATGTATAAATTCTCAAGCCAGGTTCACTTACATCAATCTCAACCTGACGGTTTCCATAGTCCTGATGACTTCCAATATTGTATAGTCTCTGTCCATCTATAGTTAACTTTCCTTCATTATCAAGATCATTTCCTCTATAAGGACTGCCTGTCTGATTGTCTTTTCTGAATTCCTCGACAATTATATCCCCTTTTCCCCCCGCAACTATGTTGATAGATTTAGCTGAATAATCGAGAACTATTTTGCCCTCATTTCCGACTAGTTCCATGCTATCTGCATTGTTTTTCCACTTTCCCTCAAGATAAATGACATTGGGCATGAGCTTCAAAGAGGGAAGTATGTAACTTACAATTTCATTTGGGTGGAACCCTTCACTGTTTCCAAGTTCAGACCTTGCATACTGATAGCCAAAGTATAATTCAGGAGTATTGATTTGATTGAAATCAACTGATTGTGACTCAGAGATACTTTGATTTGTTTGGTTAACGGCAGTTAGAGAAATATTCTGTTGACCTACTCGTTCTGCCAGCAAATTGCGAATGGCATTTTCGGTTTCCACATATCCTCCCTCTCCGATGTGATCGTATCGAATGAATCCTTCTGCATCAATAAGGTATTTCCGTGGCCAATAACTATTATGAAAAGCGTTCCAAGTATCATGATCGTTATCCAGCAAAACAGGATACTTTATTCCAAATCTCGTTACTGCTTGCTTAACATTATCTATGTTTTTTTCAAACTCGAATTCAGGGGAATGAATACCGACAATAACTAAACCCTTGTCAGAATATTTTTGATTCCAATCAACAAGATGTGGTAACGTTCTTATACAATTTATACAACTGTATGTCCAAAAATCAACCAATACTACTTTCCCCTTTAAATCTGATAATTTGGTCCCATTCGAATTAATATAAGAACTGATACCTTGGAATTCAGGAGCTTTTTTGAATTGAGATTTGTCAATCGAAAATTGTACGTTTGATACTCCATTATTACCATTTGGATTTATACTTCCAACCGACTGTTTATTCAGCTCAGGACTATTGAAGTATACTGCAAATCCTGCGATAAGGGCTACAACCGCGACTCCTGTCAATAATGCACTGATGTTGTCCTTATTCAATTATGTTCCCCTTTCAATATTAATAATCTCATTAGCAAGAGGGAAATTACCCAGAATGCTAAGGTTATTGGTAAATACTAATAATCCAAGAACTATCAGTAAGATCCCCATAGCTGGATTAAAGTATTTCAAATGTTTCACCATCTTCCTAATAATAATTGTAGCTTGTGAAAAGAACAAACTTGTTACTAAAAAGGGGATACCAAGACCTAGGGAGTATGCCAGCAGTGAATTGTATGCTGCTCCTGGGGCAGTAGCGGCCAAAGTAAGTGTACTGCCCAAAATAGGACCCACACACGGAGTCCAGCCTGCTGCAAATGCACATCCAAATACAAACGATGTAATGTAACTAGTCTTAAATTTGGGAATTGAAGAAAACCTTTTTTCAAAATTTAGGCTTCTTAATCTAGTTGAAAGTATCAGGTAGGCACCAAATCCAATTATGACAAGTCCTCCCACTGATGTCAACACATTTTGAAAGCCAATTCCAACGTTCATTAATACACTATTTAGAAATACACCTAGTACTGCAAAAACAAGAGAGAACCCTAAAACAAAATAAACTGTATTTAGAAATATGTTTAGTCTAGTGGCTCTTCTTAATCTAAGTGATTGTCCTGATGAGTCCTGAACTTCATTAATCGTGGTTCCTGAAAGATACGAAATGAACGCAGGTAATATTGGCAATATGCATGGTGAAAAAAAAGATCCTGCACCAGCAAGGGCGGAAATTAATATGCCCGGATCGACCATGAAAATAGTGACTTTATTTTAAATTAATACTTTTGTCCATATTGGCACCAGATCTATTACAAATCAAAAACCAAGATGATGGTTGTATAGGTGCAATCCGTGAGTTACTAGTTAACAAAAAAATTAAAGATTGAGTGAAAAGATGAGGTTTATTTCTTGATTTGGGAGAGTCTTAAGGCGTCCAGATCTTGTCGTGTTTCCATTGCATTCTTGTTTCCATAGACAATCAATATTCTGTCATCATCTTCAAAGACGTAATTTGCAATTGAATTTGTCTTATTCCCATTAAGATAGAATTCTAGGTTTGAGTTCCCATTGCTGCAATAGTTTGTTTTGTTTTCCAGGGTAAAGCAATTATCGCTGACATTCATACCTAAGCTTCTAAAGAATTCCCCTACAGGAACTCCGGTTGCATGTCTGTGTAATGTATTCCCATCGTTATTCTCTACATGAATGTATTGCGATCTCACCTGGTATTTTGGTTGACTAAAGTCCAATTTTTCCCCATTAATCTTTACTGCAAAGGCTGCATGCACGTGTGCAGAACCAATTGGGCCAAAATTTTGACCGGGCCTTTCAAGATGGCTAGAATACACAGTTACTGCATAAGCCACAATTCCGAGAAGCAGTATTATGGCAGGAACAATTATCATTAGATTCCTATTCCTTCTCTTACGAGTTACCGCAAAGTAGCTTCTATCATCCCTCTCCTTCTTTGGATTAAGCGATTTGTCTTTTCTTGTATTATTGTCCTTCTTCTTACTATTCTTCATTTATAACCACTAATCGACGATTTATTCATAAAGACTTTGATGGATAATTTAAAGAAATCTTTATCAGAATATATCAAGTCACGTGAAATTGCCAGAATTTCGTGATCTAATCAATTATTGCCTAGTATAGATTTTTTTGAATTTTTCAGGCAATTCCGGGTTTCCATAATCATCAGAGTATGCAGAATAAACGTTAATTTTTTCACCATGCTTGATTTCGTATGATCCTATGAGTCTGATATTATTCCTGTATTCTTCATACAGGGGTTTTAGCTGCATCGCAAAGTTTTCTGTAATGAGAATGTGCCAGCTATCCCCGAGATCCATTACTCTTCTCGCCATTATTATTCCTGGACCCCAAACGTTAAGTCTATTTGATATATCATAAACAGTGAAAACTGGTCCGGAACTTAGTCCGATTCTGACCTTAATTTGATTATCCTGAACCATTCGTTTGTTATATTTCCGTAGAAATCCATGTAACTCTACACTAAGTTTGTATGGTAATTCTGGATTGTTTTCGTAACCTATTGCCATACCGTCTCCAGCGGGAAGAATTATCTTCAGATCGTCAGAGATCTTTCTAAATGCATTACAAGAACTGATAAATTCGTTGAGCCTTACAATTTTCTCCTTTTGCCTATGAACAGCCAACTCTGGATTAGAGAGACCTACGATATCAATAAAGCAAAAGTTGTAGTTCAATACTTCATATTTTGGATCAAGATCTTTAAAGACAGACATGAATTTTCTGTAAGTTATAGCACAACCTTCGGAATGGAATGGCAGGTCCAGATAGTAGACAGGAGGGTGTTGAATGACTCTCCCATCAAGTGTGCATTTCAGTAGATCGTCAGCAAAAGTGAATCTTCCATTTTTATCGATGCTGAATTGTATCCAAGTTGGTTTTGTCATTGCACGACCTGCCATAGAAAGCAGTCTTATCTTCCTAATCAGCGAGTCATTTGACTCTTCAAATTTCATTTCAATTATACCGTCGCAAAACGAGATGATGGATTGATATTCCATTGATATAGGGGAATCAATGGTAAAGATTCCAATAGTCTTACTTTTCTTTAATTGAAGAACTAGGCGTGCCAAAAACCGCTTTATTGCACTTACCTCAAATATATCACAAAAATTGTTCAATGAATCCATGACAAAATATATGAAATTGTCATTATCTTCGATTCTAGTGCCGACGGTATCGGTGTGATCATTATCCTGCGAATCGTTGCTTCTAATATGGGACAGAAATTCAGTTATCTTTATCAAAGTCTCTTGTAAGGATTTTTCGTCAGGATTCTCGTATAAGAGAACTGGATTTATGAATAATGATCTAAAGTTCGCGTTCTCTGTGTCACGTACATCAATTTTTTCCTTATCCGTAATTTTGGAAGAAATGAAAATACGTCCTTTCTGAGTTGCTAATCCTTCCTCGAAAAATTCTCTACAATAGTCTCTCTTTCCAACTGCCGGCGGACCAGACAAAAGAAACAGAGTAGGTGAGATATTCTCCTCACCATCTGTAAGTTCTGTAAGACCCGGAATTGCCATTTTTGGATATTATATCAATCAGGAACTATATACCTATTTTTGTGATCACTTGCAGTTCAAAACTAATCTATTATCTCTAATTTTCTATTAATGATTTTAGATTGTCTATTTGTTGTGAGAAGGGGTGATCCGGATATCCAAGTACTGTTAGAAACTCCTTTTGTGCAAATTGAATGTCACAATAACATGGGATGGATGTCATGACATCTATGCCTGTATCAGCACTCAGTTTCTTTTTGAAGTCATCGGCTACCGGTGTTAAAGCAGTAAAATTCTCTTTAGAATGACCTGTTTGGGTTTCGCCAATTTGCAAATACGGTATACAATAACCTGCTATCCTGTTAAGGAGAAGATAATATTTGGTGTTTCCCTGTTCTTTGAATTGAGCCAGTATTTCATTAGCGATCATCTTTGTACCTCCGATATCCATATCTCCCATTTTCAATGTGAGAAACACAATATCAGACAATGCCAAAGCGTTTATTGCCCAAAACCTAATTCCGGGACTTGAATCCATTATAACATAATCGATATCATTTTTTTCAATTAACTCTTCTCTAAAATTAATGAATCTCTTTAACATATTCATTCTATTTTTATCTTCTTTGACTCCTTCTATCTTTAGAATATCCTCTCTTTTTGGACTTGAAAAACAACCGATAATCTTTCCACTTAATGAACCGTTATCTGAAAATTGAGATATTGGTGTAACCTGAACTAACAGGTCGTCCACCCCGCAAGCACCAACAATATAATCATTAATTGTATTCTTGATTCTATTTTGGACAATATCCCCGAAGTAAGCATGTAGACTGGGTGCGTAAACATCAATATCGACGATACATACATTGTTCCCCTTCTTGGCCAACAATGCAGCCAAGTTAGCGGCTAGAGTTGTTTTTCCAGTACCGCCCTTATATGAGTGAAAAGTGATGACCTGCTTCAAACTATATTGAAAGAATGATAAATACATGTTTTTAAGTATATGCTAAATTAATTTTTTTTATTCTACAGATAAAAATAACATTGAAATAGATATAATAAAATTAAATGTATATTTTTTCTCCGAAGTATCTTGACATTGTATATTATCGAAAAAAATCCTCATAAAAACAATATTTGATCTCTCACTAATGAGTAATGTAACAACACATTAAATGTATAAAGTGCGAAGTGCGGGATTTGAACCCGCGATCCCGAGCTTGGGAAGCTCGTACCTTAACCAGGCTGGGCTAACTTCGCTCAATCTGCCAATACGTTTTACAAATAATAAATTCGTATCTTATCATGACATCTAGATTCACACTAATATTCCATTATCTCTTCCTAAACTATCTTCTACCTGAATTCTATTGAACTAGTCTTTTTCTTCCTAAAAACAATAAAAGTAAAAGATACAAAATTTAGTAACAATAAATCATGAATTATTATGAATTATTATTGTTTCAAAATCACTAGAAAATATGCAATATTTGACATCCCATACAAAAATTCTACGAGAATTCAATGGTATGATCAACCAAGTTGTCATTCTACAAAATATTTTACTCTTTGTTTCTTGAATTCTCTAGAGCTAAAAAGAATCCTGTATTCTTTAATGCCCACAATATTTGAAAGTTCTATTGCTATTTTGTTAGCCGCTTCTATCGTTCTGGCGTGTATCATACTAAATAGACTATATGGCCAATCAGGATAAACCGGCCTCCTGTAGCAATGACTAACCTGTGGGAATGATGCTAATTTGTAACCTGCTTCATCAATCTTGTCGTCAGATACCTTCCAAACTATCATGCCATTTGCAGCAAATCCTGCATCTCTATGACGAAGAATTGCTGCAAAACGTCTCATTACCCCAAGTGATTCGTATTCTTCTGCCTTTTTAAATAATTCATCTACTGTGATACCAAGATTCTTTGCAGAATTATCAAACGGTCTGACTGAGACGTCGAGATCCTTTTGCAATTCTCTTATGAAATCCTTATCCCTTGAAGTAAGCTCGAATTTCTTTTGGTCCATAGTTTTTACATTATCATCTGGCGTCAATTTGCTAGGATCCTTGTTTACCATGTCCAGTTTGACCCCTATTTTATACAATTTGAGAGTTGGCAAGAGTCGAAACTTGATTACACCGTTAAGCGATGCCATTCGTTCAAGATCTTTTTTCAAATCTCCATCTGGGGAAACGGCTAAAGTAAACCACATATTAAATTCATGATCTCTCTCATAGTTGTGACTGACACCAGGATGCTTATTCACTTCGTTCGCAACTGCATCTAGTTTGTCCTTTTCTACAGCGAACGCAACCAACGCACTCTTGTAACCTAACTTCCTCGTATCAAAAATTGCATTAATCTGTCTTATCAGACCACTTTGTTTCATTAAGGAAATTCTTTTCATAACGTCTTCCTCACTTAGCCCATGTTTTGCCGCTATTTCAAAATACGGTCTTTCTGAAAGAGGAAAGGTCCATTGAATATCATTCAAGAGTTGTTTGTCTAAGGGATCAATGTACTGCTGATCTAGCTGCATTCATGTTAAATTCTTGTATCTGGCATTAAATACTTTATCATGATTTATCAAGTCATGTATCTTGAACATTTCGATCCTGACTATAAATCTTGAATGTTTTAACCTAAAAATATATGAATAATTAATTATAAGATACTAGATACTTTGAAAGGAAAGAAAGTCGCTTTTCAAGGGGAGCATGGAGCTTATAGTGAGATCGCTGCCACAAAATTTTTCCCTGAATCCCAACTCATTCCCATGAAATTGTTTCAGGATATTTTTGATGCGTTACGAAATGATAGTATTGATTGCGCCGTAGTTCCAGTTGAAAATTCTATTGAGGGATCTGTTAATGAAATCTACGACCTATTGTTGGATGCTGATAAAAAAATCACTGGCGAAATGTTTCTAAAGATTGAACATTGTTTGATTGCATTACCTGACAGTACTACCATAACCAAAGTTCTTTCCCATCCTCAAGCATTAGCTCAATGCAGAAATTACATCAAGAGAAAAAATCTAGATTCGATACCATCATACGATACGGCAGGTTCGGTCAGACTTATAAAAGAAAAAAAAATTAATGACACTGCAGCTATTGCAAGCAACAATGCCGCAGAATTCTATAACATGAAAATTCTCGACCAAAATATTGAGGATAGAAAAAATAATTTCACTCGATTTTTAGTCCTCTCTGATCTTCAAACTGCTCCTTCAAAATCTGATAGAACTTCAATGATCTTTGGGTTAAAACATACACCGGGTTCGTTATACTCCGTGATGCAAGAATTTGATCATCATAAAATTAACCTTACAAAAATAGAATCAAGACCAACTAAAGAAAAACCGTGGGAATACAACTTTTATGTGGATTTCGAAGGACATATTGAAGAAGACAATGTCGAAAATGCCATTAATAATATTGAAAAGAAATGTACATTTGTTAAAATATTAGGTTCCTATCGAAGAGGAACAATAAATTAGCTGTCAGATATTTCATGCAAATTTAGCTTTCATTCCTATTCCTAAAACTATTATACCAGTTATAAGTAACATCAATTGTCCTCCTAATGCTAAAGGAGAAGCCTTAGTTTCTACTTCTCCGTCAATATTCAGTACCTTATCTCCAATATTTTTTGTTTCCAATTTATATTGACCTTCGCTATTGGCAACCAAATCATACTCATAGTGCGATTGATTAGTGATTGAAATGATAACTGACTTGTTAGGATCTTCGATATTGAAATTAAATTTTGATCCATCTATCACGATTTTTCCTACGCTTCCCTTGTTCATTATTGGTGTAATAACATCAGTTCGATTCGTATCTAACGTACTAGACAATGAAACTTTTCGAGGAATATTTGAATCGATCATTGAAATTCCTCCAATCAATATAAACGCAATACCGCTAATCATCAAAATATAAAAGGTCTTTTTTCTACTCATGTCAAAAATTATGTATAGACCATTAATTAACAATATGGTTCTTACCTTAGCATTCAAGCATAAAATAACGATACTTGCCATTTTAAAGCGACTAAATCAATCTATTTGTTAAAATAATTTTGAAATGCTTGAGTGCTTTTATTTTACTAAAAAAAATTATTTTAATCCTTAATATTCAAAACCATTTTTTCCATATCCGTTAGTGTATGATTAGAATAATTTTCAGTATTATTTCCATTTATGATGAGACTTATTTCCTTTCCTTCAAGAGGTAATCCCCAAATATTAAGGAAATCTCCCAAGGTATAATTCTTGTATTCAGTTGATTCAACATGAATGATACCACTTGAATCATGAGTGTGTAATGGGGACATTGCTGGTGATATCGTTCCGAAAGTTGTAGCCTTTCGTTCTGTCCCAAATTTATCTAATGAATGATCATTCCACAGGGTTGAATTTATTCCGACTCCATTGGGCACAAGTAAGAATTTTCCATCAACAGTAACGTTAAGTTTGGAATGTGTATGCATTATTATTTCATTACCTGTCTTATTTCCTAGAGGTATCTGGGCGCTCAATTCAGGGGCAGTCTGCAGCATCGTCGAAAAATACAATATACAAATTATCACAACCATTATCGGCATCGAAACATAATCAATATGCGATTTCATTTTATGAGATCGTAGGACTATCTATATAATTTATAGATATAGGAAACACCTTTCAAATAGAATTTTGTGAATAAGAGAGCTACATACTTGCGGATTATTTGGAAATGTTACAAGTTTGATAAATGGTTGATCTGAACTCATTTGCCCAAATGTCTCAAACGGTACTTGATTTGGCGAATGTTTTTCATAAAATGATTTGCCTGCTAACTGAACAGCAAATGCTAAATTACAGTACTTTTTAAAATTGGTCGATGTCGAATGAGGATGCCTTTATTTCTTATGATAGAGTAGTGCATCAAAGTGGTTCTGCGAGTCTACTAGCTTTAGGTGCAGCAATAGCATTCCTAGGCATCGTATTTGGTTGGTTTTACCATAGTTTGGAAGTTGTTTCAATTACAGCTATTCTAGCAGTGATATTCATCATAGCATCGTTCCTTTTTATAATAAAACAGTATGAGCGTTCGGTAATCCTTAGGCTGGGAAAATACAATAGACAAGTTGGTCCTGGTTTACGTACCAGAATTCCTTATATTGAAAATGTCTTAGTTGTTGATATCCGAGAAAAGGTAAGAGAATTCACAGCAGAAAGAATGCTTACTAAAGACAATGTGCCAGTTACGATTGATGCAATACTGAGGTACAAGGTGGTTGAAGATAGGGCAAGGGATGCAATCTTAAACGTTGAAAATTTTAATGAAATGATAAAGCAGGTTTCTCAAACAACTCTGAGGAATAATATCGGTTCCTCATTGTTTCAAGATATCTTGTCAAAGAGAGAAGAAATTAATAATCATATTAAATCAGTCATTTCACAAGAATCTGGGAATTGGGGCATCGAAGTCACAGGAGTTGAGGTACGACAAGTAATCATTCCACAGGATCTTGAAAACGCAATGTCTATGCAAGCTCAAGCGGAGCGTGAAAAAAGTGCAAGAGTAACCTATGGTGAATCTGAGATTCTAGTTGCAAAAAAGTTTGAAGAGGCATCCGCAGTATATTCAGATAATCCCATAGCATATGCTTTGAGGCAATCTAACATGCTTTATGAATCAATTAAAGTTCAAGGCAATACAATAGTTATGATACCTTCTGAGAGTCTAAATTCAATGGGCTTCGGAAATCTTGCAACGACTGTCGCTTATCTTGAAAATACGAAGAGAGCGGCAAAGAGGAGTAAAGCACAATCCGACAAGCCGTCAGAAATTGATTCCATTGAGAACAAACCTACTTAATAATGGGATTTTTGCGACCTTATATACCGCATTTAAGTGATCTGAAATTAGATTACACAATTTTTTATAGGGTTACGTTGAATAATTTGTAGTGAACAGACAACATTCTGTACTGACATTTATTATCACAACCGTAGTTGTTTTTGGAGGGTTCTTTTGCATGGGCAGCAATATCATTCCGTTACAGGCCTCTACCGATACCAGCAATTCTGACACTGCTACTTACAATGCTTCATCAGCGGCCATTAGTGAACAAAACAAGTTGATCAACGATCTCGTTAATACTGGTAAATTGACAGAGGAAGAAGCCAAAGAAATTATTACAAGAGTTATGCTGATTGATGATCTTGTAAAATCAGGTAAATTCACAGAGGATGAAGCCAAAGAATTCGTAACAAATCTAATGAATAACGAAACCCATGAAGCAAATGTTACCAACGGACTGAATGTTCCTGAAGCTAACCTAACCACCTCTGTTCCAGAAACTCCTGAAGTTCCTGAAGCTAACCTAACCACCTCTGTTCCAGAAACTCCTGAAGTTCCTGAA
>Ga0209974_10000547_pt1 | contig 12552 bp, 8 predicted proteins | sample InoplaM3SPM_FD_187592 | JGI IMG/M metagenome (GOLD analysis project Ga0209974, IMG submission 187592) | Arabidopsis thaliana rhizosphere microbial communities from the Joint Genome Institute, USA, that affect carbon cycling - Inoculated... | ecosystem: Host-associated > Plants > Roots >...
CGACGTGTGATGCTGGTACTTAGGCAGCTTCCTGGTGGACTCGAGCTTCGGAAATGCGACTCTCGTACCAATCCTTCCGGGTGAGCGGGAGGTCCGTATGCCCGTCCACAGATTTCACGCACATCGTCTGGTAGAGGCTGAGACGCCCTTGGCGGAACAGATAGGCCGCCATGGCCATATAGGCCCGCCAGATGCGATAGGTCACCTCGCCCACGGCCCGGATAGCGTCTTGATGGTGCCGTTCCAGGCGCTGTCCCCAGGCGTCGAGCGTGAGGGCATAGTGTTGCCGTAAGCTCTCCACATCGCACACTTCGAAACCGGAGGATTCAGCCGCATGCACGATGTCTTGAATAGGCACTAACTCCGCGTCCGGAAACACGTACCGCTGGGCAAACGCACCCAGGGCCGGTTCGCCATCTCTGGTTCCAATGCCCTGGATGAGAAACACGCCGCCGGGTGAGAGTAACCCTAACGCACGCCCATAATAGGGTGCCAGGCGGGTCTTCCCAATATGCTCCACCATGCTGAGGCTGATGATCTTGTCGTACAATTGATCGCCATGCACGTCCCGAAAGTCCCGTACTTCGACACGGCATCGCCGTGACATCCCGGCAGCCGTGATCCGATGGTTGGCCACCTCGGCTTGGCGGCGACTCAACGTGATGCCGTGCACGATCGCCCCGTGGGTTTGAGCCGCGTAGAGTGCGAAACCTCCCCAGCCGCAGCCAATGTCCAGAATCCGATCTCCGGGTTTGAGGCGCAACTTCCGGCACAGGTATTCCAGCTGCTGGGTTTGTGCCTGCTCCAGGTCGTCTTCCTCATGCTGATAATAGCCGCATGAGTACAGGAGTCGGCTGTCCAACCAGAGCCGATAGAATTCCACCGGCACGTCATAGTGAAACCGTACGGCCGCCTTGTCCCGAGGCTTCTCATGGCGGCGGCCATGCAAGGCGAGGTTTCTTGTTTCTTCCGGCAGGCGATCAAGGTTCCGCTGACGCCACGTAGCCACCCCGCATCGTAGCCAGTCCATCAGCGACCAGCGTCGCTTCATGAGATGGTCGGCCAGGGGCAAGAGCGCATCGAGCGAGCCGAGCACGTCGATATCGTCATAGATGTAGGCTTCACCCAGTCCGAGTTGAACTGGCCATCGGAGCATGCGGCTCAGAGAATCAGGATGACGCAAGATCAGCGTCGTCTCAATCTGCTGATCTTCTCGCAGTCGCCAGACCGACCCATCCCAGAAACGGACGGCAATGTTCGGCGTCTCACAACCGCGAAGCAGTTCCTCGAAGAACACCATCGCTGACCGGATGGTGGGCGAATCGGTCCTGTCCGGAGCCCTGTCCTCATCCGATTGAGAATCCTTCATATCGGATAGCATGTGACCACCTCCGGGGCACGCCTGTGTGGCACCCGTCCTCAGCCCTCAATTTCCACACGTAAATCGCCCGTCACTTGTCCGACATGCGCGTGGAGGGAGCCATCCTGCTTACGTTCAAATCGCAGATCGACTGAAGCCTTGCCTATACGTAAATGGCGGAGTTCGACCTGGTTGATGAACTCAGGCAAGAAAGGCTTCACCACCTTTAATCGCGTGTTGAACGCATCAGGGACTAGGCCTAAAAATGTTTCGAGGATAAACGGAATCGCCCCGGCCGCCCACGCCTGTGGATGGCATGCGACGGGGTAGCGGACAGGTTGGCCATATTCCTCGCGCCCGAACCCCGTAAATAATTCCGGGAGACGATAATCTTCGAACTCCATAGCGGCTTCGAGAAGGCCGACAAAGATACGGCTGGCCTCCTCCTGGTAGCCATAACGCCGGAACCCGGCTGCGATGAGGGAGTTATCGTGCGGCCAGACGGTGCCCAGGTGATACCCCATCGGGTTATAGCGGCGTTCTTTGTAGGATAAGGTACGGATCCCCCAGCCATTGAACATATCGGGCTTCATGAGACGGTGAACGACTCGCTCGGCTTTCTGCTTGTCGACTATGCCGGTCCACAGCGCATGCCCGGCATTCGAGGACATCACCCGGCAAGGACGGCGCTCCGCTTCCAGCGCCAGCGCAAAACAGCCTTCTTCTTCCATCCAAAAATCGTGATTGAACCGTGCCGCCAAGGCACCGGCTTCGGCCCGCAACCGCGCGGCGTATTCGCGCTCACCGACCCGTTCATAGAGATCGGCAATCTCCATCTTGGCCATGTAGACATAGCTTTGCACTTCGACCAAGGCGATGGGCGGCTCGGCCAATCGACCATCCTGGGTGACGATGGCATCCCCAGAGTCCTTCCACCCTTGATTGAGCAGGCCCTTGTTCGTGTTGCCCACATAGCTGACATACCCGTCGCCGGCAGTGTCGCCATACGTGTCAATCCATTGCAGCGCGCGTTCAATGGGAGTGCGTAACTCTTCGAACAAGCCAAGATCACCGGTCCAATGTGCGTAGCGGCTCATGAGGATAAGGAAGAGCGGAGTCGCATCGATGGTGCCGTAGTACGGTGTGTGCGGGATCTTATTCATCCGCGCCAACTCGCCGACGCGCAGCTCGTGGAGGATTTTTCCGGGCTCCTCATCCCGCCAGTCGTTTACCTGTGCACCTTGATAGCGCGCCAGCAAGCGGAGTGTGGCCGCCGCCGTATCGGACCAAAAGGCCAGTGTCTGCAGCGACGTGACGAGGCAGTCACGTCCGAACAAGGTGACGTACCAGGGGACCCCGGCGGCAAAAAACTCGTCGCCGCCAATTGACGTTTTCAGCATGTGCAGATCCATCAGGGATCGGCGCATGACCCGGTTCAGCAACAGGCTGTCGCTGTGAAATTCCGTTTCACGCCTCATCCATTGCTCGCAGGAGGCCTTGATGCCTTGAGTGACCGTATGCAAGTCTCGATACACACTGGTCTGTGCGAACAGCCGGTTCGGCTGTTCCTTCGATTCTGAGAGGGCCAGGGAGATCCGGATCTGCTTGGTCTCATTCGGCTTGAGCGCGATATCAAACTGGACGGCGTTCCCTTTGACCTGGGTGGGAAGGGGATGAAAGTGCACGGCCAGACTCCTGCGGATGCGATCGCCTCCTTCATACGAAAAGCAAAGACACTTGTCCTTCCAGTAGGGCTTGAACAATTTGCCTTTGACCTCGCGTACGAGCCCGCGTATTTCGAACACGTCTTCAAATCCGGCGCGAAAACGCATGGTGATGGGAAAGTTCACCGCTTCATATCCGAAGTACCGGACGTCGAGCTGTTCGTGCAGCACGCACTGTTCCGCGTCAATGACGCGCTCCCACTTCAAGCCGACCGTTTCCCTGTCGATCATTCTGCCGTCCGGCGCTTGAAAGTCGGGGGTGGTCAACTGAAACACGGCATGCCCCCCTTCCCATGAGCGTGCCGCAAGGGGTTCAGGATGCTCCCCGGCCACCAGCAACTCATAGCCGTTTAGATACCGGCAATCGTGATAATACAGACCGTACCCATGGCCGCGAGCCATCGGCACTTCGCCCTCAGGGGGGGCAAGAAAAAACAGGTTTCCATTCTTGATGACGATTGCTTTTGAAATGCCGTGTGCCACAGAAGAAACTCCTCCTCAAAACCGGTTGCGTCCGCCTCTCGGAAACACGCCACTGCGTCCCAACCATGTTGTGCCGGTGCCGCGTCCGCTCATTACACAACTTCCCTGATCTTGTTCTCCACGATTGTCTTGATGATGTCCCACCGGTCCTTCTGTCCCTTGGCCAGCGCTTTGGCGAATTGCCAGGCCTGATCGGTTGTAATCTTTCCGGGGAGCGGCGGTTCGTTGGGATCGACCATGGCTTCGACCAGCGCAGGGCCGGGATGATGAAACGCTTCCCCAACCACCGCACGAACCAGTGTGGGGTCGTCGACGCTATACCCGCCCAGCCCACAGGCTCGTGCGACGGAGACAAAGTCGATGGGGTGCAATTGGACGCCGTATTGGGGATTGCCCTCAAACGCCAGCTGTTCCCATTTGATCATGCCGAGCACATTGTTCTTGATTACGATCACCTTGACCGGCAAGCGGTATTTGGCGATGGTCGCCAGTTCTCCCATCAACATGGTCATGCCGCCGTCTCCGATAAAACAAACCACCTGTCGTCCCGGAAACGCGACCGCTGCGCCGATACTATAGGGAAGCGCATTGGCCATGGTGGCCAATGTGCCCGAGACGGAAAATTCCATGTCATCCCGGATCATGATGTGACGCGCCGCCCACGTTGTCACCGTGCCCGTGTCGCTACAGATGATCGCATCGCGATCCAGAAATTCATTCAACGCGCGCGCGACGACCTGGGGCTTGAGCGGCATATCATTCCTGGTGCCGCGCATTTCCATCAGGTCATTCCACTGCTGCATGTGCTCCTGCGCCTTCAAGAGAAATGTGCGGTCTGATCGGCGGGTCAAGAGCGGCAACAAGGCCCGGAGCACGTCCCAACAATGCCCGACCAATCCGACATCGACCGGACACCGCAGCCCGATCCTGGAAGGATCGAGATCAATTTGCACGGCTTTCGCCTGGCCGGGCTTGGGATAGAACTCGAGGTAGGGAAAGCTGCTGCCGGCGATCAACAGCGTGTCACATTCTTCCAACACTTCTTGGGAAGGCGCGGTCCCCAGCAAGCCGATTCCCCCCGTCGTGTAGGGATGATCGTCCGGCACCACGGCTTTGCCGAGCAGCGGTTTGACGATCGGCGCGGCCAGCGTCTCGGCAACGGCCACGATTTCCTTTCGCGCCGTCAGACAGCCGCGTCCCGCAAGAATGGCCACACGCGACCCCGCGTTCAGTATATCGGCGGCCTGCTGCAACGTGGCATGCGGCGGCAGGGGCAACGCCTCGCTGTACACATCGCTACTATGCATGGGGACGTTCGCTTTTGATCGACGCTCGTCCGCAGACCAATCCTGGATGTCCTTGGGAATCGTGATATGAGCCACAGTCCGTCTGGCGATGGCAGTCTTGATAGCCTCATCCACCACATTGCAGACATGGGCGGGTCCCATGACCCGTTCGTTGTAGGCCGCGACATCGGCAAAAACTTTGACCAGATCGACATCCTGTTGATAATGCGTACCGATGAGATCATGAAACGTATGACCCGTAATCGCCAGCACTGGTTGACCGTCGCATTTGGCGTCATACAATCCGTTCAGCAAGTGCAGTCCGCCAGGGCCGGATGTCGCCAGGCATACGCCGAGCCGCCGGGAGAATTTCGCATAGCCGCATGCCGCGAAGGCGGCAGACTCCTCGTGGCGCACCTGAATCACTTTGATGCGGCCCTGCCGACGCCGGAGGGATTCAAAAATGCCGTTGATGCCGTCGCCAGGGAGACTGAATACCGTGTCCACTTCCCAATCGATGAGCCGGTCCACCAACAGATCTGCAACGGTGTCTGCCATATTACGCTCCAATTCGAGCAGCGGTGATTGCCGCTATCTGCCTGCCGGCTTGCGTCTTATCTGATGGACGATGATCCGGCATGCAGAGGTTCGTTGTTCCTTAAGCCGCTCGTCGCCTTGGACCGGACGATTCCCGTTCCGGTTGGACGGCGACTCCCTGCACGTACACCAGCTCGCCTCCCAACCAACCCGACACGCCGAGCGCGGCAACTCCTAAGAACGAGAGAATCACCGGCAAGACAGCCTGCGAGCCGTTTAAGAGACGCAGGCCGGCATTAATGGTGTACAGGAGGACCAGTCCAAGGTTGATGAACATATGCATCTGCGCGACGCGGGTCGTGACCGGATCTGTCAGTGACCGGTAGTCGATATAGCCCGGTATCGCAGCCGCGAGTGCGCCGATGATGCCGCCGATCATCGTATACAAGGCGACGTCCTTCCAAACCGGCCCGCCGAAGTCAAAGAGATAGATACAGTCGCTCGCCAGCGAGAAGATCCACAGCGCGATCGGAAAGGGAATCAGCATGGGATGAATAGGATGATCGGCAACGCTGGCACGTGTTTCCATGGGTCACCTCCTCACAATCCCCTCAAGCATGTTGAGGTCTGAGCCGGCAGACGGGCCAATCGTCGATCCCCTTCATGAGCCGGCCACCATCCGTTTGAGATCTGCGGCATTCTTGGCTGCATATCCAGCCTGGTCGTTGTCGAAGTACACATAAACAGCTTCCAGCTCCCTTCTCCACCGTGTGATCCGTTGCGCCCAATCCTCTAACTGCTCGGTCGAGTAATCTCCCTGGTATTTACGTCCCGGGCCATGAAGCCTCACATAGACGAAGTCCGCGGTCAGTTGGTAGGGCGCCTCGAAGCCGTCGAGTTCATACAGGCAGAAAGCGGCATTGTACCGGCCCAGGGTTCTGTACACGGCGGAATCGTGCCAACTGGGATCGCGGAATTCGAATGTATACCGGTGGGTCCGGGGCAGTGATTCGAGAAAGGCGTTGAGACGCGGAAGGTTGCAGGACCAACGTGGCGGCAACTGAAAGAGGATCGGCCCGAGCTTGTCACCGAGGACTTGCACGGGCTCCAGAAAGCGGGCAACGGCTGTCCCGGGATCGTTCAATTTCTTGCGATGCGTAATGTAGCGGCTCCCTTTAACGGCAAAACAGAATGACGCAGGAGTCGCCCGTCTCCAGGCTTCAAACGTTTCCGCCTTCGGCAAGTGATAGAAGCTGTTGTTCAGCTCCACGGTGTCGAACTGTTGGACATACCAGGACAACATGCCCTTGACGGGCAGGTCGGTCGGATAAAATGGTCCTACCCAGTGCTTGTAATGCCATCCGGAAGTCCCGATGTGCACCGTACATTGGGACCGTTGCCTGCGTGGTGTTCCCTGTGTCACTCATTCCTCTTTGGTCTTTAAATAGGCTCTGAGCACCTCCGCTACGCTCCATGCCTGGGCGATGCAGCCCCGTGGCCGAAAAGGCGGTTCGGCATCAAATATCTCGCTGATCGTGCCGATACCGGCGTCGTGCAGATGGTCGTTGAACTTGTCCAACAGTTTCCGGGATTCCGCCTTGTCCCGGTAGACCCGCAACCGAGCATCAATATAATGACCGATGAGCCACGGCCATACGGTTCCCTGGTGATACGCCGCGTCACGGGCACGAAGATCTCCGGAATAGGTCGCTTTGTAATCCGGATGGTCCGAAGCCAGCGTGCGCAACCCGAAGGGGGTCAACAGGCGTTCGCTCACAATGTCGACCACCGACCGCCACCGCTCGGGACGGAGAATGGGGAATCGCAGCGAAAGGGAGAAAATCTGATTCGGGCGAAGGCTCGGGTCATCGCCCCTTTCACCATCCACTACGTCAAAGAGGTACCCGCCAGAGTCAATCCAGTAGCGGCGATGAAATGAGGCCTCCGCCTGTTCGGCCATCTGAAGCCACAGATCGGTCTTGACTCCAAGCTCACTCCCCCACTGGATCATCAATCGCAACGCGTTATACCAGAGCGCTTGAATTTCGACCGGCTTGCCCCGGCGAGGCGTGACCACCCAATCGTCGACCTTCGCGTCCATCCAGGTGAGCTGGTATCCGGGCGCTCCGGCACGCAACAATCCGTCACGTTTATCTATCCCGATATTGAAGCGGGTGCCCTTCCGATGGTGATGCACGACTTCTTCCAACCGGGGATAGAGCACGGTCAGGGTTTCTCGATCATCGGTCGCCGAAAGATAACGATCGAGGGCATGGAAATACCACAGTGTGGCGTCGGCTGTATGGTAGAGCGCGTCCCGTGATCCCTCGGGAAACAGGTTGGGAATCAGTCCGTCTTGGATGTATCGAGCGAACGTCCGCAGAATGGCTCGTGTTTCCTGTTGCCTGCCGGTAGACAGCGTCAGCCCCTCCAGGCTGATCATCGTGTCGCGACCCCAATCGCCGAACCAATGGTAGCCCGCGATCACGGTCCGCGCATCATCACCGGAGGCCTGTGCAATGGCTTGCTCTTCCGGTCGGGCTCCCGGCTCGACGATGAACTGATCGGCAGCCAACTGGAGTCGCTTACCCAGATCGTCCTGCTGCAGCTTCGGGGCAAGGGCCACCAGATTTTCGAGACGACGCTGCTCCGCCCGCACGATGTCGTTCGAATCGAAATTGAGCAGGTCCCAGGATTCGACACTGGCGACCAGCGCTACGGATTGACCATCTGACAGGTCAACCGTGAAATAGCCGGGGCTGAACAGGTCTTGGACATGCTCGGAGCCGCGATCGCGGTCAACGCGATAGGACACGCCTTCGCTCGTGGCTTCGTCCGCGACAAAGACGCCGCCACGGGGGCGCATGCACAATTTGAGCGTCGGTCCACCTTCCGGCAGCAAAATTTCATAGCGCCCGCTCTTGATCATCATGGTGAAGGACCCGGCATCGCCCTCTCCCAGTCTGGCGTCGTGCATTCGATAGGTGAGGTAGGGCCGTAGATGCAGCCTCATCGATCCGCTCAACGAGGTGTATTGGACATAGATGGTGTTTTGCCCGTGCGGTGCGATGATGCGTTTTTCAAACACGGCATGGCCCATGTCGAAAATCCAGATGGGCGTCTGCCATTCCCATCTGATGTCTTTTAAGAACCGAACGCCGTCCATCTCAATCCGTCCGTCGGCATATTCAGCGCCGGACAGCAGCGTCATTTCCGTGCCCTGATCCACGGTCTCGTCCAAACGCGGGATGAGGAGCGTGCGTCCGCGACCGGGCAGATCCGGAACAAAGAGGCCATGGTAGCGGCGGGTCGCCACGCCGAGCAGCGAACTCGACGCATATCCGCCGATGCCGTTCGTGACCAGCCATTCTTTGGCCAATAACGATAACGGATCATCCGTGGTGATACCCATAAGCGTGGGTCGTGAAGCCGTGGTGGTCATGGTCGCAATCAGCTCGGCTCCTTCCTGACTGATCGAAACAGCGTCGCCGTCGCGGAGGGAATGCGCCAACCCTGTTCGCTCAACGGGTTGACGATGCCCGGCCCGCCATAGACGGGATGCTCACTCGACCATTGCAAGGCCCATGATCCGTCGCGGACCGGTGCAAGGAGCGGCTCCGGAGCAGGAATGAAATTCAGGTCCGGCCCAAGATTGACCACTAACAATCGATCGTCATCGGCAGGTCCCATGTACCGGAGCGCGAGGGCCTGCGGACCCAGCGTGGCACCGTCGAGCGATCGTCGATCCTGCCGCGCCAATATGGCATCGTCGCGACGCAGGCGCAGTAAATCCTTGTGCAGGCGGTAGATCGGCGCATGCCGACTCCGCTCGGACAAATCCAAACAGGACCGCTTGAATGTCGCCTCATCGGCAGGGTCGGGGACGGCGGCTTGGGCCTCCGGCGTTCCATACTCGGGGAATTCGGCGAGGAATTTCTTTCGCCCTTCGTACACTTTTGCGGCCAGGTCAGAGTGGTGATCGGCAAAAAACAAAAACGGATTGGACGCGCCGAACTCCTGCCCCATGAACAACATCGGCGTTTCAGGTGCGAGCAGGAGCAGCGCCGCAATTGCCCGATACCGGGCATGGGATGCCAGGGCATGGATGCGATCTCCATGCAGATGATTGGCGACCTGATCATGGTTTTGCAGATAAAACACGAATCCTGCCGCCGGCTCATTCTTGACGACCGTTCCGCGTGGTTTTTTCTGCCATTCATACCGCTGGCCCTGATAAACGAACCCCCTTTTGATGACGGACAGCAGCTCCTGCGCCGTGCCGCGGTAATCCGAATAGTATGCTTGGCCACGCCCGGTCAGGGCGACACGGTTGATATGATGGAAGTCATCGCTCCAAACTCCGTCGAGCCCCCAGCCGCCGTCCTCGATCGACTGGATCGTCGTGATCAACTGGGATTCGCATTCCGCGATCAACACAATCGAGCGCGCCCCGGCCGCCACGCGGGCCTGACGGGACAGCTCAGCCAATACATGCACCGGGCTGTCATCATAGATGGCATGGACGGCATCCAGCCGTAAGCCATCGAGCTTGAACTCGCTGATCCAATAGCACGCGTTCTGTATAAAAAACTCCCGGACAGGCCCTGATCCCTGCCCGTCAAAATTAATCGCTTGTCCCCATTCGTTGGGATGCCGATCAGTAAGATAGAGGTCGCTGTACGCAGGCAGGTAATTCCCGTCTGGTCCAAAGTGGTTGTAGACGACGTCGAGGATGACGCCGAGTCCTCGTTCGTGCGCGGCATCAACGAACCGCTTGAGCGCATCAGGGTCACCATACACGTGCGCCGGTGCAAAAAGGTTTACACCGTCATACCCCCAATTCCATCGGCCCGGGAACTCGGCGAGCGGCATCAATTCGATCAATGTCACACCGCAATCTTTCAATTCATCCAGTTGTGCGATCGTGGCATCGAGCGTTCCTTCCGGTGTAAACGTCCCCACATGCAGTTCGTAGATGACTTGACCCTGCATGCGAACGCCCGGCCATTGAGGATGACGCCACGTGAAGGTGGACGGATCAACGATGAGCGATGGACCGTGAGGCCCTTGCGGTTGATAGCGGGAACAGGGATCCGGATAGGCTTCACCGTTATCCAGCCGGTAGCGGTATAGCATGCCGCTCGTTGCAATCGGGACGAGTCCGGAAAAGTACCCCGCCTCGTCTTTCATTAATGGGAAACTCCGTCCCCCCTCTTCCAAAACCACATCCACCCGTGCCCGCTTGGGGGCCCATACACGGAACCTGACGCCCCCCGCTTCCACCTGGGCGCCCAGCGTCATATGCCATGCAGCCTGACCTGACGTGGTGGTGGTTCTACCCGGGATGGTTGAGCTTGTTGTCATAGGTCCTCATATGGGAATCTTGGGCGAAGAGTAGCCGCGGAATGCGACATTCCTTACCGTTCCATAATATTCATATTTATCCGATTGTTCAGTTTGTAGCACTCTGGACCGTTCAGGACAGCCTGGGAAGGACCCTAGTATACGGAGCACTGGGTGGACACCCACCGTTCAGAGGACGGCTCGTTCGCAAAATTCAAGGCTCAAAGCCTACCCACGTGTCAGTAAGAGAATATGCTGCGCCTATGGGTCTTCCTAGGCGCAGGTCCCGCGGCGACGACGTATTCATATTTTATGGATAGGCAACTCGCATTCTCGCGTTGAGGAGGACATATGACGAAGCAGATTTGGCACACCATACTGTTAGGCGGCGTGTGTATGATCACCACTGGTTGCATTACCGATGCAACGACGGAACTCACCAAAGCGCCCTTCGACGCGACATCCCAGCTGACAAACGGCACGACCGCGGCCTTATCAGAGTTTACGGATCCGTTATCCGATTTTACCTCGAGCACGACGCCCGGCGCGGAGGGGGGGATCGTTCCTTCGCGAGCGAAGAAGCGGTTGCAGATTTTCACGGCGTCTTCCTATGAAAACCTACGCGCCGATATTTCGCGAGGTCACGGTGAGTATTTGGTGTCGCTCGCGACACTTGCCGGTGTGCCGTCGGGTCAATTCAGGCAGTTCCAAACCTTCATGCAGGAATCTTACAGCACGATGTTCGAGGAGGAAATTCCGATTCCCGAGTCGACCCACCAGATCGTAGAGATCGCCTGGGCCGCTGGATATGGCAACAGCGTGACGCGTTGACGCGGTTAGACGGTTTTTCGCGCCGGGTGCACACGCTTCTCGCGTGGGACAGCCGTTAGGACGGTTTCAGCGTTTCAGGTACCGAGGGCTCAATAGTAGTCAGTCCGATCTCCTGGAACAACCGCTGCCAGGCGGCCGGCGACAATTCGTGTTTCATCAGCACCGCACGGGCATGACCAAGCACCGTGGTCTGTTCAGGGGCGAGCACATGAGAGGTGACGATGACCACGGGCAGTGATGCGGTTTCCGTGTCCGCCTTCAGCTGTGCCAACACCTCAAAACCGTCGATCTTCGGCATGTTGAGATCCAACAGAATCAACGCCGGCTTCAATTGACGAGCAAGCTTGAGTCCGTCCTCACCTCCGGTTGCCTCGACAATGGAGCATCTGTAATCTTCGAGATAGTGTCGGATGATGTACCGGTCGGGTTCCTGATCGTCAATGATGAGCACCAGCGGGGGACCTGGAGCCGGTTCCCGCACGATGCCGGTGACACGATGCAGACGGTCCAGCAGCCAGATGCGGCGCAGCGGCTTGACACAATAATCATCCGCTCCGAGCGCCATCGCCTTTCGCGGATCTTCCACCGAAGACACAATCAGCACGGGGAGCTTCTTCGTCGCCTCCTGACTTTTGAGCTCTGCAAGCCATTGCCAGGCCGACTCATCGGGTAAGAGCACATCCAGCACGATGGCGGCGAAGGACTGGCGGCGCAGCTGTTCGCGCGCCTGGCGTATGCTGCCTGCCGCGATGGGCCGGAACGCCGTATTACGCAGATATTTCTCGTACAAGAGACGGGTCTCCGGCTCATCTTCAACGACCAAGATTGGCAGCCTGAAGTCGTCTGGCCGTACTTGCACCGGCTCGATCTGCTCCGCCATCCCGCGACGGCCCTCCTTGGCGGCATACATCAGCATGCTGGCGTTGGGGGCGAAGGTCGGGGACTCGTCGAGGCTGCCCGGCGACAGGGTCTGCCAGCGGCCGGCGCC
>Ga0209974_10000549_pt1 | contig 12525 bp, 10 predicted proteins | sample InoplaM3SPM_FD_187592 | JGI IMG/M metagenome (GOLD analysis project Ga0209974, IMG submission 187592) | Arabidopsis thaliana rhizosphere microbial communities from the Joint Genome Institute, USA, that affect carbon cycling - Inoculated... | ecosystem: Host-associated > Plants > Roots >...
CTCCTCGCGCCGCGAAGGGAGCGAGGATCAGGGAGCTTTTGACAGCCTCTCCAGGAATCGCTCCGCGTTCTCGAAGCCGACCAGCCGGAGGTCCTGGCGCTCCTTCCCCGACCCGTCGAGGAAGATCACCGTCGGCACCCCGAGGATCCCGAACCGCTCGGCGAGCGCCACCGCCTCAGGCGAACCGATCTTCGTCATGTCGGCCTTCAGCAGGGCGCGGCGCGAGAGCGCTTCCGCGACCCGGGGGTCGGAGAAGGTCTTCTTCTCGAGCTCGAGGCACGGCAGGCACCAGTCCGCGGAGAAGTCGATGACCGCGGGGCGTCCGGCGCCCACGACGTCTGCCGCGTAGGGCTGCCAGCCCTTCAGCTCGCGCGGCACGAAGAAGATCGCGATGCCGATCAGGACGACCGCGGCGCCGGCCTTGATCGGCCAGCGCAGGCCCAGGCGCGTGACGAGGATGGCGACGGCGCCGATCACGAGCACCAGCGGCAGCAGCCACTTTCCGAGCGGCGGGGGCACGACGCTCCGCAGGAAGTAGGCGGCCATCGCGAGCAGGATCCATCCGAAGATCTTCTTGACCCCCTCCATCCACTCCCCGGCGCGGGGGAGCCGCGCGAGACGTCCCGAGTACGCCGCGAGGAAGAGGTAAGGCAGCCCCAGTCCCAGGGAGAGGACGAAGAAGAACAGGAAGCCGAGGTAGGGATCCTGCCGGGCGGCGACGAACGCGAGGAGGCCCACGATGAAGCCGCCGATACAGGGGGCCGCGACGACTCCGACGAAGAGACCCATCCCGTACGCGCCGGCGACGCCGGCCCGCGCGCCTGCCCGGTTCATGAGCGCGGTCGGCATGCGGATCTCCCAGATCCCGAACATCGAGAGGGCCATCGCGACGAGCGCGGCCGCGATCGCCGTCAGGACCCAGGGGTTCTGGAGCACCGACCCGAACAGGCGGCCGGAGAGCGCGGCGACGACGCCCAGGATCGAGTACATCGTCGCCATGCCGAGGACGTAGATCGCGGCGAGCGCGAAGAGGCGGCCTTTCGAGCCGGAGGACTGGCGCCCGAAGTACCCGACCGTCAGCGGAATGACGGGGTAGACGCAGGGCGTCAGGTTGAGAGCGAGGCCGCCCGCGAAGATCGAGAGCAGGACGAGCAGAAGCCCGTGGCGCTCGAGCATGTCGCCGAAGTCCTTCGAGGCCCCGGCGGCTGGTGTTCCCCCGTCCTTCGGCGCCTCGGAGAGCGGGACCGCGGCGAGCGCATCCCCGGCGGCGGGGGGCACGCCGATGGCCGCCGCGCCCGCGATCCGGAAGGCCACCGACGCGGGGGCGAGACAGGTCGTGTCGTTGCACGCCTGGAAATCGACCCGGCCGGAAATCGCCGGCGGCGCCCCCTCCAGCTCGAGCGGGATCTCGATCGTGAAGGAGCCTTCGTAGACCGAAAGCGGCTTCGGCGAGAAGGAGAACTTCTTCATGACGCCGTCGGGGTAGCGCGCTTCCCCGAAGCGGACGCCCCGGGCGGGATCCGCGTGCGCCTCGGTCGCGATCAGGTACTCCTCCGACGGCTTGTGGCTGTTGACGTGCCACCCGCTCTTGAGCGTGGCGTGGAGCTCGAGGACGCCGTTCTCGACGGCGGGCCGGACCGTGAGAAGCGTGGCGGGGTCGGGCGACTGCGCCGCGAGTCGCGTGGCCATCCCCGCGGCGACGAGGGCCGCGACGAGCCACCTCATGGCGTGGCGGTGCGCTCCTGGAGTCGGGCGATGAGCTCGTTCACGCGACCGATGTGGGGCGAGGTCGGATGGTCCTTCTGGAACTTGCGGAAGAGCGCGAGCGCCTCCGCCGGCTTGTTCTCGGCCAGCGGGATCTGCGCCCGGAAAAGCTCGGCGCGCTCACGGCGTTGACGGTCCTTGGTCGTCGTGAGCAGCTGCTGGATCGTCTTCTTCGACGCGGCGGGCTGGCCGAGGTCGAGCTCGACGGCCGCGATCAGCTCGAGCGTGTCCTCGCGCTGCGTCGGGGTGAGCCCGGGAACCGCGACGGCGCGCCTCAGGCGGGGGAGCGCGGCCTCCGGATCGGAGCGGTGATAGAGCTCGTTGCCCGAGTCGAACGCATCCTTGGCCGGCAGCTTCGCCACGTTCTGGGAATCGATCTGCTTCGCCCACTTCCGGTATCCCGTGAGCGCGGCGTTGGCGTGGCGGAAGAACTCAGCCTGGTTCATGAACCCCTGCATGAGGAACACCAGGCGACCCTGCGGCGTCGTGATGAGCACCGAGGGCGCCTCCTGGATCGAATAGCGCGCCGCGATCGCCTGTCCCTCCCGGGAGTCGAGGTCGATCTTCACCGGGATGGCGGAAACGAGGAGCGCCTCGAGGTCGAACGCGGGGTAGAGGAGCGCGTCCATCCGATCGCAGTTGCCGCACTCCTGTTTCGTGAATTCGAAGAAGACGAACTTTCCGTCCCGCAAGGCCCGGTCGTGGGCCTCGTCGGTGCTGGTGGCCCAGATGACGTTCCCGGGGCCCATCGGCTCCGACGTCGCCGGTTGGGCGGGCGCCGGCGCGGCCGTTGCCGGCCCGGGCGTGGCGGAAGGCGCGGGCTGCTGGGGGCCTGCCCCCAGGGCCGTAACGAGAATCGCGGGGAGAACAGAGATCAATCGAACCTCCGAATTCGGTGCTGCCTGCGAAACGGGATGGGCGGCGCGTGAATTCCCCGCCGCGGCGGGGAACGTGGTGCCCAGGGACGGAATTGAACCGCCGACACAGGGATTTTCAGTCCCTTGCTCTACCAACTGAGCTACCTGGGCGTGGCCGGCCGGGGCGCGGAGTGTAGCGAAAAGCAGCTTGGAGGGTCAACGCGCGGTCCGGCGCGACCCAATAAGATTACGCGCCGTGATCCTCAAGGTGGCGAAGCTCGGCGCGCCGGAGCTGAGGGTGCGCTCGCGCGAGGTCGATCCGAAAGCGATCTCCCGCGGAGACTACGAGGCGTTCCTGACGGACCTCGAGCACACGATGCGCGAGTACGACGGGACCGGGATCGCGGCGCCCCAGGTGTTCACGCCGCTGCGGGTGTTTCTCTACGAGGTCAATCCCGAGACGCGCAAGCGCAAGGAGAAAAGCGTGCCGCTGACCGCGCTCTTCAACGCGACCTACGAGCCCATCGGCTCCGGGAAAGAGGAGGATTCCGAAGGCTGCCTCTCGGTGCCGTTTCTCTGGGGAGGGGTCGTGCCCCGGTGGGAGACGATCCGCGTCACCGCGCTCGACCGCGCCGGGAAGGCAACGGCGTTCGAGGCGTCCGGCTACCACGCGCGGGTTCTCCAGCACGAGATCGATCATCTGGACGGCCTCGTCTACCTAGACCGCATGCCGGACATGAAGTCGCTCGCGTACACGGTCAAGTTCGGCTGACCGTCGCGCTCGCATCGCTCGGGTCGTGCATCCGCACCGGCACGCGGCTCGTCAGCCGGCCTCGACCGCGTGCCTCGGCCCTCGCTCGCTCGCGCTCCCGCGGCGCGCGGCTCCTCCTTCGATTACCTCAGGAGACTCCGCGCGCCGCGATGAAGGCTTGTGAAGGGTTTCACAAGCGACCTCTCCCTGTGAAACAATCCCCGCTTCATGCCTCTCTTCGGGAAAGGCAAAGCGCTGCCGGCGCACGACTCGAGCGCGGCGGGCGGCCCGGCCGACTTCCTCACGACGCGCCTCGACACCATGGTCGCCTGGGCGCGTTCGAACTCCCTCTGGCCGCTGCCGTTCGCGACCGCCTGCTGCGGCATCGAGTTCATGTCGGTCGTGTCGTCCCACTATGACCTCTCAAGGTTCGGAGCGGAGGTCGTTCGCTTCTCGCCCCGGCAGGCCGACCTCCTGATCGTCGCGGGCACCGTCGTCGACAAGCTCGGCCCGACGCTGCGGAAGATCTACGACCAGATGCCGGAGCCCAAGTGGGTCATCTCGATGGGCGTCTGCGCGTCCTCCGGCGGCTTCTATCGCGCTTACCACGTGACGCAGGGCATCGACGAGATCGTGCCGGTGGACGTGTACGTTCCGGGCTGTCCGCCGACGCCCGAGCAGCTCATGTACGGCATCCTCGAGCTGCAGCGCAAGATCCGCGCGGGCGAGAAGTCGCGGGACCGCCGGTCGGCGGCCTCGGGCGAGGGAAGCCGTTTCGTGTGGTCGCCGGGAGAGAGAACGGCGCCGCCCGGAAAACCCTCTTGAGCACGGTCGAAGCGCCTCCGAGGGCGCTCTCCCCGGCGGCGGAGCGCCTGCGGGCGAGGTTCGACGGCTCCCCGCTCGGCGACCGGGTCGAGGTGCGGGACCTGGACCTTCCGACGGTCGAGGTCGCGCCCGACGACTGGCCCGCGGTCGCGAGGTTCCTGCGGGACGATCCGGAGTGTCGCTACGACCTCTTCATAGACCTCGCCGGCGTGGACAACGCGAAGCGCCCTGGACGGCCGACCCGGTTCGAAGCGGTCTTCCACCTCCACTCGGTTACCCGGGACGAGCACGTCCGCGCGAAGGTGCTCCTTCCCGACGGCGCGGAGCCGCGACTTCCGTCGGTCGTCGAGGTCTGGCCGGCCGCCAACTGGTTCGAGCGCGAGGCGTACGACCTCTTCGGGTTCGACTTCCCGGGACACCCGAACCAGCGGAGGCTCCTGTGCCACGACGCCTTCGTCGGTCATGCGCTGCGCAAGGACTACTCCCCCGGACAACGGTGGTTCTTCGCGGAGGAAGACCTGCGCATGCCGGCGTGGGCCATGGACACGGAGGAGAAGGCCGGCCACTTCGAGACGCAGACGATCTCGATCGGCCCGTCGCACCCCGCGACGCACGGCATCGTCCACCTCGTGGCGCGCCTGAATGGCGAAAGGATCACGCGCGCCGAGACGCAGATCGGATACATGCACCGCTGCTTCGAGAAGATGTCCGAGACGCACACCTGGAACCAGGTGATCCCGTACTGCGACCGCCTGAACTACGTGTCGGCGATGATCAACGGCGTCGGCTACGTGCGCACGGTCGAGAAGATGCTCGGCGTCGAAATACCGGATCGGGGCCGTCTCGCCCGCACGATCCTGTCCGAGTTCTCCCGGATCATGGACCACTGCGTGAACATCGGAACGAACCTCGTGGACATCGGAGGGCTGACCAACTTCTGGTACCTGTACCAGCCTCGCGAATCGATCTACGGCCTGCTCGAGGCGTGCTGCGGCGCCCGGCTGACGGTCTCGTACGTCCGCGTCGGCGGGCTCGCGATCGACGTTCCCGAGGACTTCGTCGCCCGCAGCCGCGCGCTCCTCGAATCGATCCCGAAATTCGTGGACGACGTCGAGCGGCTCGTCACCCGGAACCGGATCGTGCGGAACCGCCTGGGCGGCACGGGCGTCGTCTCGAAGGAGCAGGCGATCGCGTGGGGATTCACCGGCCCGATGCTGCGGGCCAGCGGGGTCGCGTACGACGTGCGGCGCTCGCGCCCCTACGACTTCTACGACCGCTTCGACTGGGACGTGGCCATGGCGACCGACGGCGACAACTTCGCGCGGTACCTGGTTCGCCTCGAGGAGATCCGCCAGTCGCTCAAGATCATCCGCCAGGCGCTCGACGTCTTTCCGGCGTCGGGTCCCGTCAACTCCGACGACTGGCACGTCGTGCTGCCGCCCAAGGACGCCGTGTACCACGACATGGAGTCGCTGATCTTCCACTTCAAGCTGATCATGGAGGGGATCCGCGTTCCATCGGGCGAGCGATACGAGTGGATCGAGGGCGCCAACGGCGAGCTCGGCTTCTACGCGATCTCGGAGGGGGGAGCCGGACCCTACCGCCTGAAGCCCCGGCCTCCGTGCTTCCCGATGATGGCGGCGTTCGAGCACATGATCGTCGGGAGCACCGTCTCCGACGCGATCGCGACGCTCGGGACGTTGAACGTCATCGCGGGGGAGCTCGAGCGATGAGCGGCGTCATCGACGTCGGCGCCCGCGTGTCGCGCAAGCTCACGCTGTCTGAGCGGCTCTACCTTCCCGGCATCCTCCAGGGGATGGCGGTCACCATGCGGCACTTCCTGCGCAACCTCTTCGCGATCCGGCGCCTGCCGACGATCCTCTACCCCGAGGAGAAGCGCGACTACTCGGGGCGCTTCCGCGGCAAGCACATCCTGACGACGCGCGACGACGGGACCCTGAAGTGCGTCGCGTGCTACATGTGCGCGGAGGCGTGCCCGGCCGAGTGCATCACGATCGTCGCCGGCGAGCACCCGAAGATCTCCTACGAGAAGTACCCGGTCGTCTTCGACATCAACATGCTGCGGTGCGTGTACTGCGGGTTCTGCGTGGACGCCTGCCCCAAGGACGCGATCTGGATGACACGCAACTACGAGCTCGCCTTCTTCAACCGGAAGGAAGCCATCTTCGGGATCGACAAGCTCGTCGCGAAGCCGGGCCTCCCCGTGAAGGACGGCGTGGGCTACCGCCCCTACTACCCGGGCGACGGGACGCGGCCGCCCGGCGACTCGTCGAGCTCCCCGGTCATCCCGGGCGACGGCGAGCGTGCGAAGCTGCGGGAGAAGGGACTGGACCTGCACCACACCGAGGGTCCGGGGCCGCTGAATGCGCCGAGTCCGGCTGCGAAGGCGGAGAGGGATCGGAAGGCGGGCTAGAGAAGTTCCACCCGAACCAGGGCGTTGTAGTCGGGTTCGCGCGATTCGGGGTCGATTTCGGTGGGCGACAGCAAAGGCAACCCCTCCGGCCAGTGCACCTCGAGGTTCCCGGGCTTGATCGGCGCGACCTTCACGAAGCCGCGAAACTCCCCGTCGTTGGACACGAGGCGGACTCCCGCACCGTCGGCGAGAGAGAGACGCCCCGCGTCCACGGCGCTCATCAGAACGTCGTGCCGCGACGCGTCGGTCAGCGGGTCCACCTGCCGCTGGACCATCGAGTTGAACTGCTTGCCGCGCCGGGTCGAGACCAGGAACCGGCCGTCCAAGGGCTTGCGTGACGGCAGCGACGTCGGCGCGAAGTGCGCCTTACCGTCGGACGTCGCGAAGCGGCCTCCGCGATACAGCGTTTCGTCTCCCCACTGGACGCTGTCGCCGAGCTTCTCGAGGTTCTCGATGCCGGCATAGAGCGGAACCGCGCGCGCGATCTCGGCGCGGATCTCGGCCGTCGAAGCGAACCGGATCTTTTCGGCATCGACTGGGCGAACGCGGGCGCACACCTCCGCGAAAACCTCCCACTCCGGCTTCGCGCTGCCGATCCGCCGTCCGGGGATCTCGGGCGAGAAAATGATCCGGCGCTCGGTCGAAGTCTCCGTGACTCCGCCGGGAGTCTCGTAACGGGTCGCGGCGGGCAGCAGGAGCACGGTGTCCGACGGGTCGACGAGCATCGCGCGGTTGACCACGATGTCCTGGTGGATCCGCAGGCCCGGGCGCGAGAGCGCCGCCCGGTTTCTCGCGGCGCCGGAGAGCGTCTCCAGGAAGTTGCCGCCCGTGATCCAGAAGACGTCGATCTTCCCGTCCGCCGCGGCGTCGACCTGGTCGCTCGCCGTGAGGCCTTTTCCGCGCGGGAGGGGAAAGCCCCAGACCGACTCCCATAGCGACAACGCGGCCTCGCCCGGGTTCGGCGCGCAGCCGACCTCCGCGCCCCCCTGGACGCCGGAGTGGCCGCGGATCGGCATGAGGCCGCGGTTCGGGCGTCCCGGCAGCCCGCGCGCCAGCCCCACGTTCACGAGCGCGCGGATGGTCTCGACGCCGTGCGCGTGCTGGGTCAGCCCCATCGACCAGACGAAGTGGGCGTTGGGCCGCTCGACGAGGAGCCGCGCGAAGTCGCGCATGCGCGCGCCCGGGGCGCCGCTCGCGGCCTCGAGATCCTCCCACTTCATTGCCCGCGCCGCGACAGCCGCCGCCTCGAAGCCGGCCGTCCTCCCGCGTACGAACTCTTCGTCGATTCCGCCCGGCATGGCCAGGAGCGCCTTGAAGACTCCCTGCAGGAATGCGAGATCTCCTCCGGTGTCCACCTCGTACCACTCGTCGGCGAGCCTCGTCCCGAAGAGCGCGCTCTCGAGGATCGACGGGATCCAATAGCGCTCGAGCCCCGGCTCGCGGTACGGGTTGACGACCGCGATGCGCACGCCGTTCTGCTTGGCGTAGTAGAGGTACTTGGTCGTGACCGGCTGGTTGTTGGGGACGTTCGAGCCGAAGAAGACGATGAGATCGGAGTGGAGCCAGTCGCGGTAGCTCGTCGTCGACGCGCCGTGTCCGAGCATGTCCTTCATCGCGACGGTGGACGCCGCGTGGCAGAGGCGCGCCGAGTTGTCCACGTGGTTGGTCCCCAGGAAACGCGCCGCCTTCTGCGCGACGTAGTACGTCTCGTTCGGGATGCCGCGCGACGTCAGGTAGAAGGCGATCCGCTCCGGCGGGGCCGCCGAGAGACGCGCCGCGGCGAGGTCCAGGGCCTCGTCGCAGGAAATCGGGCGGAAGCCCGGCTCCCCGCGGCGGCGGATCATGGGCTCGGGGATCCGACCGAGCCCGCGGAGGTCGGCGGACGACAGGGGGGAGAGATGCTCGACGTTGGCGAGGCGCGCGGGATCGAGAGCCGCCATGGTGTTCAGCTCCAGCAGCTCGAGCCGCACCATGCAGAGGTGGATGCCCTCGATCGTCCAGTCGCGCACGCCGGAGGTGCCGAGCGCGCAGCCGTCGCAGACTCCCCGCGTCAGGATCCGCCAGGCGAAGGGGAGCTCGCGGCGATTCTCCCAGACGACCCGGGCCATCTCGCGGAAGTGGCCCGGCTTGGTCTCCCGGAGGCCCGTGGGCGAGAGCGACACCCACGTCTGGCGGTTCCACGGCACGGCCCGATCTTATCGGCCGGCCGGGCGCGGTTTATCCCGGGTGCCCGTGCGTCGGGCGGTGCCCGTCGGTCTTGAAGACCGTCTCGACGGTGTTCTCGATCTGGTCGTCGGGGACGCCCTTTTCCTTGAGCTCGGCGGCCAGGCGCGCCTCCCGGATGCAGATCCCGCAGCCGGCGGCGTGATCGCTCGTGAAGCAGGTCAGGAGGGTCTTGTGGCGATGGGTCATGCTCTCCTGGCACTCGCAGAAGCAGTGGAGGCGGTCGAGCGTCGCCGGGTACTTGCGCGCGATCTCGTAGGCCGGCTGGACCTCCGGTTCGTAGCGCTTCGTGTCGGCGAAGAGCTTCGGGTCGAGGACGGCGCCCCGCTCGGTGCAGGTCGCGCAGGAGTTCGCGGCGGCCGCCGGCGGCGCCTTCCGGGGAGCGTTCTTCTTCGCCGGCGTCGCGGCGACGAGCGTCAGGGCGAGGGCGGCTGTGCCGATGGAATAAAGAGCGCGCATGGAACCTCCGGGGCGTCTCAACCGGAAAGCCGGCGGCTTTCTTCCACCCCAACGCCCCTCACCCGGCGGCCTATCCCCGCAGGCGGGGAGAGGGGGAAGCTATTTCAGCTCTTCCATCATCTGGGCGAGCGCCTCGCGGGGGGGACGCGCCTTGTCGTCCGGCACGATCGACAGCGGCAGGTCCGGCAGGTTCAGGAGAGAGAGGAAGTCCTTCTTCTCGGGCGCGACGTAGATCAAGCCCGTCAGGAACTCCTGCTTTTCCTGGCCTTCGTTCAGGAGCGCCATTGCCGTCATCTTGTCGGTCGCGTCGTAGTCGGCGCGGAGCTTCCGCAGCCGGATGTGAGAGCCGTCGTGGAGGACGACGTCCTGCGTCGTGCCGGGGTCGTAGTCGACCGTGATCTCTTCGAAGAAGGGGATGAAGCCGATCTCCTGGATCGCGATCTCGTGGTCCTTCGCCCACTTGTACGACTTCGTCGAGTCCTCGTGATTGTTGAAGGTCACGCACGGGGAGATGACGTCCAGCAGTGCGGTCCCCCGGTGCGCGATCGCCCCCTTGATCAGCGCGAGGAGCTGCTTCATGTCTCCGGAGAACGAGCGGGCCACGTATCCGCAGCCGAGCTCGATCGCGAGCGCGCACAGGTCCATCGCCGGAAGGTCGTTGACGACGCCGGTCTTCAACTTCGATCCGAGGTCCGCCGTGGCGGAGAACTGTCCCTTCGTCAGGCCATACACGCCGTTGTTCTCCACGATGTAGATCATGGGAACGTTGCGCCGCAGGAGGTGCACGAACTGCCCTGCGCCGATCGAGGCGGTGTCGCCGTCGCCGGAGACGCCGATCGTCAGGAGATGCGGGTTGGCGAGCATCGCGCCGGTGGCGACCGCCGGCATGCGACCGTGGACGGCGTTGAACCCGTGGCCCTTGTCGACGAAGTACGCGGTCGTCTTGGAGGAACAGCCGATGCCCGACATCTTCGCGACCTTGTGGGGGTCGACGCCCATCTCGTAGAAGGCCTGCGTGATCTGGCGGGTGATGACGTCGTGCCCGCACCCCACGCAGAGGGTGGACTTCAAGCCGCCGTATTCCTTGACGGTCAGGCCGCGGCGGTTCGTCGGGACCGCTTTCGGTTCGGTGACGGAGGACATTACCTTTTCTCCCCGGCCTCGACGCCCTCGACGACGCTTTCGGCATCGAGGGGGAAGCCGTCATAGTGACGGATCGATCGGAGTTTCCCGCTGTCGCCGCCGACCTCGACGACGATGATCTCGTACATCTGTCGGTCGCGGTTCTGGTCCACGACGTAGACGCGGTCGTGGGCCGCGACGAACGCGGCCACCTCCGGCGTGAGCGGCAGCGCGCGGAGCCTCAGGTAGTCCGTCTCGACGCCGCGCTTCTTCAGCAGAACCCGCGCTTCCTCGACGGCGAAGTCCGAGGAGCCGTAGGCGATGAGGCCGACGCGGGATCCCGTGGCGTTCGAGACGATCGGTCCCGGCACCCACTTCCTCGCGGTCTCGAGCTTCTTCGCGAGCCGGTCCATGTTGTTCTTGTAGTCGTCGGGCCGCTCCGAGTAGGTGGCGCGCTCGGTGTGCCCCGACCCGCGCGTGAAGTAGGCCGCGAGCGGATGGTCGGTGATCCCCGGCAGCGTGCGCCAGGGGATGCCGTCGCCGTCCACGTCCTTGTAACGGGCGAACTCGCCGAAACGCTTCACGTGCTCCTCGATCTCGGCGTTCGTGCGGAGCACCTTGCCTCGGTCGAATGGCTTCTCGGGATAGGGGAACGGGTCGCTCATCCAGTTGTTCATTCCGAGGTCGAGGTCGGTCATGACGAACACCGGCGTCTGGAACCGCTCGGCGAGATTGAACGCCTCGGTCGCCATCTCGCAGCACTCCTCCACGCTTCCCGGAATGAGCAGGATGTGCTGCGCATCGCCGTGCGACAGGTTGAACGTCGTCAGGATGTCGCCCTGCATCGTCCGCGTCGGAAGCCCCGTCGAAGGGCCGACCCGCTGCACGTCGAAGATGACGACCGGGACTTCGGCGTAGTAGGCGAGGCCGGTGAATTCGGCCATGAGCGAGATGCCGGGTCCCGACGTCGCCGTCATCGAGCGCGCCCCCGCCCAGCCCGCGCCGATCGCCATCCCGATGGACGCGAGCTCGTCCTCCGCCTGCACGATCGCGAACGTCGGTTTTCCGTCCTCGGGGTTGATCCGGAACCGGCGCGCGTAGTCCGTCAGCGACTCGGCGAGGGAGGACGATGGGGTGATCGGGTACCACGTCACCACCGAGACGCCCCCCAGGATGCAGCCGATCGCGCAGGCGGTGTTGCCGTCGATGATGATCTTGCCGGCGGTGGCGTTCATCCGCTCGAGCCGGAAGGGATCCGTCTTCGTCAGGTTCTTCTGGGCCCACTCCCAGCCCCCGCGGATCGCGGCGAGGTTGATCTCGACGGCCTTCGCCTTGCTCTTGAACTGCTTGGCGACGGCGCGCTCGACCTCTCCCATGTCGATGCCGAGGAGCCAGGCCGCGACGCCCACGTAGATCATGTTGACCGCGAGCCGGCGGAGCTTTCCGTCGTGCACGAACTCGAGGACGAGCTTCGAGAACGGCACGGGATAGAAGTGGACGTCGTTACGGAGAGTGTTGAGCTTGAGCGTCTCCTCGTAGATGACGGCCGCCCCGGGGGCCACCGTCCGGACGTCCTCGTGAGCCGTTTCCGGATTCATGCAGATCAGGACGGCGATGTCGCGCCGCCGGGCGATGAATCCGTCCTTCGAGGCGCGGATCGTGAACCAGGTCGGGAGCCCCTGGATATTGGAAGGGAAGAGGTTCTTCCCCGAAACCGGGATCCCCATCTGGAAAATGGACCGCATGAGGATGTTGTTCGAGGACATGCTTCCCGACCCGTTGGCCGTCGCCACGTGAATCGAGAAGTCGTTGACCACCGGGGGGGCCCCGGCGGAGGGAGCGGGCGCTTTTTCTTCCAGGATCGCCGTGGACATGTCTCTCCTTTGCCAGCACTTGCCTTGCGGCGGAGCGGGAAATCATAGCAGAGCGAGGAGCTTAGAATCGCGGCCGGAGGGGAACCTCGCATGATGAGAAGACATCACGTTGCCGGGGTCGCAACGGCAGTCCTGATCGCGCTCGCGACGCCGGCCGAAGGGGCCGGTCGGCCGTTCCGCTTCGACGAGCTGGCGAAGGTCGAGCGAATCGGCGGG
>Ga0209974_10000552_pt1 | contig 12485 bp, 9 predicted proteins | sample InoplaM3SPM_FD_187592 | JGI IMG/M metagenome (GOLD analysis project Ga0209974, IMG submission 187592) | Arabidopsis thaliana rhizosphere microbial communities from the Joint Genome Institute, USA, that affect carbon cycling - Inoculated... | ecosystem: Host-associated > Plants > Roots >...
GCGAGCCGCCACGCTTCGCGGTCTCCGCCTCCGCAATCATTGCGCCGACCTCCCTCGCCTCGTCGCTCCCCGGTGCGTACTGCGCCTGCAGCTTGCGCCACTCTGCGATTGCCTGATCGTAGTCGTTGCGGTAGAACGCGGCAGACGCGGCGAGCGACAGCGCCTTCGGATGATTGGGATCGAGCGTGAGCGCGCGTGCGATGAGTCGCGCGGGTTCGCCCTGCAGCGATTGCTGTTTCATCGCGAGCGCATCGGCCCAGTCGGCGAGCAACGATGCGTCCTCGGTGCCGCGCGTTGCAGCCTGCGCAAACGCCGCGACCGACTCGTCGAAGCGGCCCATTGCCGCATACGCGCGCGCCAGCAGTCGCCAGCCGGTCGGATCGTCGGGGCGCTCCTTCATGCGCGCGGCGAGCTTCTCGACCATCGCAACGATCTCGTCGTGCGACTTCGGCGCACCCGCTTCGGTCGTCGTGGTCTTGCGCAACGCATCGGGCGCGCCGAACGCCGCGTACAACGCGAGCGCCGTCACCGGTAACGCGGCGGCGACGACCAGTGCGGCTATCAGCGACGACCGCGACGATGCGGATTCCGCAAGTGCTCGCGGCGGTCGCGCGAGTTCCGCCCCGAGGCGTGAGGAAAGCTCGTCGAGACCGCGGTCGCGCTCGTCGCGCGTGATCGCACCGGCCGCCCAGTCGGCGTCGAGCTGGCGTTTCTGGTCGCGGTAGACGTCGGTCGTCGCGGCGTCTTCGGCTTCGACACGAACCGCGCCGCGGCGACGGAGCAGCGGCCACACGAGGGCGGCGACGGTCGCGGCCAGCATCAGCAGCGCGACGAACCAGAAGGCGGGGGCGGACGGCATCGGGGAAGGCTATCATGGACGTTCACACTTGCTTACCCTCGGGCGGGGCGGACATGTCGGAACACGATCAGAACATTCGCGACGATTCGCTGGCGTATCACCGGCGCCCGCCCCCCGGCAAGATTTCACTCGCGCCGACGAAGCAGCTGACGAACCAGCGCGACCTCGCGCTCGCCTATTCACCCGGCGTCGCCGCCGCCTGCGACGAAATCGTTCGCGACCCGAAGGAAGTGTCGTCGCTCACCGCGCGCGGCAATCTCGTCGGCGTCGTCACCAACGGCACGGCGGTGCTCGGCCTGGGGTCGATCGGACCGCTCGCGGCCAAGCCCGTCATGGAGGGCAAGGCGGTGCTGTTCAAGAAATTCGCCGGCCTCGATTGCTTCGACATCGAAGTCGCCGAACGCGACCCCGACAAGCTCGTCGACATGATCTGCGCGCTCGAGCCGACCTTCGGCGGCATCAACCTTGAAGACATCAAGGCGCCGGAGTGCTTCTACATCGAGCGCAAGTGCCGCGAGCGGATGAAGATACCGGTCTTCCACGACGACCAGCACGGCACGGCGATCATCGTCGGCGCTGCGGTGCTGAACGGTTTGCGCGTCGTCGGCAAGGCGTTTGCCGACGTGAAGCTCGTCTGCTCGGGTGCCGGTGCCGCCGCGCTCGCGTGCCTTGACCTGCTCGTCAATCTCGGCATTCGCCGCGAGAACATCTTCGTTTCGGACATCAAGGGCGTCGTCTACCAGGGACGCACGGAGGAGATGGACGACAACAAGGTGCGCTACGCGCAACCGACGTCGGCGCGGAAGCTGGCGGAGATCCTCCCGGGCGCCGACATCTTTCTCGGTCTTTCGGCGGCGCGCGTGCTGAAGCCCGAATGGCTCGCGATGATGGCCGACAAGCCGCTGATCCTTGCGCTTGCGAATCCCGATCCGGAAATCATGCCGGACATCGCGAAGGCCGCGCGACCCGACGCGATCATCGCGACGGGCCGTTCGGACTTTCCGAACCAGGTCAACAACGTGCTGTGCTTTCCGTTCATCTTCCGCGGTGCGCTCGACGTCGGCGCCACGTCGATCAACGAGGCGATGAAGCTTGCCTGCGTGCGTGCGCTCGCCGATCTCGCGATGGTCGAGCAGTCGGACATCGTCGCGAGTGCGTACAACCTGCAGGAAAACCTGCGCTTCGGCGCCGAATACCTGATCCCGAAGCCGTTCGATCCGCGCCTCATCGTCATGATCGCGCCGGCGGTGGCGAAGGCCGCGATGGAGTCCGGCGTGGCGACGCGACCGATCGAGGATTTCGACGCGTATCGCGCGCGCCTCACGAGCTTCGTCTATCACTCGGGGCTGTTGATGAAGCCGCTGTTCAGCGCGGCGAAAAAGGATCCGAAACGAATCGTCTACGCCGAAGGCGAGGACGAGCGCGTGCTGCGTGCCGTGCAGGTGATCGTCGATGAAAAGCTCGCTTACCCGATCCTCGTGGGCCGTCCCGCCGTGCTGGAGCGAAGAATCGAGCGTTTCGGCTTGCGCCTCAAGCCGAACGTCGACTTCCAGGTGATCAACCCGGATCACGACGATCGCTTCCGTGATTACTGGATGAACTACTACGTATTGACGGAGCGCAAGGGCGTTTCGCAACCGTATGCGCAGATCGAGATGCGGCGCCGCCATACGTTGATCGGCGCGATGATGATTCACCGTGGCGACGCGGACGGGATGGTGTGCGGCACGTTCGGCACGCACGGCCTGCACTTGCGCTACATCGACGAGGTGCTCGGACGTCGGGCCGGCGTCAACGTGTACGCCGCGATGAACGCCGTGCTGCTTCCCTCGCGCACGGTGTTCATTGCGGACACGTACGTGAATGCGGACCCGACTGCCGAGCAGATCGCCGAAATCGCCGTGCTGTGCGCTGAGGAGATGCGCCGGTTCGGCATCACGCCGAAGACGGCGCTGCTGTCGCATTCGTCGTTCGGGACGAGCGAATACCCTTCGGCGCAGAAGATGCGCGATGCGCTCGCGCTGATCAACGCTCGCGCGCCGGACCTCGAAGTCGAAGGCGAGATGCACGGCGATGCGGCGCTGAGCGAGACGGTGCGCCGGGCGGCATTCCCGCACTCGCGGCTCAATGGGGACGCGAACCTGCTCATCATGCCGACGCTCGACGCCGCCAACATTTCGTTCAACCTGCTGAAGGTCGCGTCCGGCGGCGGCGTCACGATGGGCCCGGTGTTGCTGGGCTGCGCAAAGCCGGTCCATATCCTGACGCCGTCGGCGACCGTGCGCCGCATCGTCAACATGACGGCGCTGACGGTCGTCGATTGCACGATCGAGCGGCAGGCGCAGTTGCCTTACTAGCGTGGTGGACGACGCACGAAGGCGCCGGATTCAGCCGGCGGACGACGACGAACAGCGCACATTGTGGAAGCGTGTCGCCGGCGAGCGCGTGGCGATGCTCAGCACGCACGATCCCGAGTGCACGATCGTCACGCGACCCGTCATGCCGGCCAAGGTCGAGCCGGAAGGACGCGTCTGGATCTTCACGGCGATCGGCGGTGGCATCGCCGACGACATCCGTCGCGACGGGCGCGTCCATCTCACGTTCATGAATCAGTCCGACGAACTCTACGTGGCGCTGAGCGGCGAAGCGCGGGTCGTGCACGATCCCGAGCGGGCGCGCGACGTGTGGTCGCCGGCGGCGGGCGTCTGGTATCCGCAGGGACCGGACGATGCAAACCTCGGGTTGGTCCGCATCGACGTTCATCGCGGCGACTACTGGGATATGAAGAACGCCAGCCTGGTGCGCTTTTTCAAGATCGCCACGGCGTCGGCGCTCGGCCTGCGGCCGGACGACGTGGCGACGCACCGTCGCTTCACGAAGTAAGCAACGCGTGCGGCTGACGTGCGACGGAACGCGCGCCGCGCGTTGCGTTACGCCACCGCGCCGAGCTTCTCGACCGCCGCGAACTGTTGCATGGCGCCGACGAACGTGCGGTACTTCGCGCTCGTAAGCGTCATGTCCTGGTACCAGTTGACCAGGTCCGTCCACGGATCGCGAATGTTGCCGAGGCCGGATACGAACGCCACGACGGTGCCGATGTCCGACTGGCCATTGATCACGTACCAGCCCCCGACGCAGAGCACGAGCACCTTGCCGGCGTTGTGAGTGAAGTTCATCAGGAACTTCATCGAAAACCGCAGCTTCACGATGCCGAGGTTGAGCACGAAGATCTCGGCAAAGCGCGCGCGCTGCTCGCCCGAGGCGTCGTGACCTTGGGCAAGCAGCACGCCGACGCTCGTCTGCCGCAGGACGTTGATCCGCGTTTGCACCCGTCGATTGATCGCCGCCTGCATCAAGGGAACGAACACGAATTGCGGCGCGAAAATGGCGAGACACACCAGCGCGAGCAGCGGGTGCACGAAGAACATGTACGTAAAGACGCTGACGAGGATGCCGATCTGCAGGACGAGCTCGGAGATGGCGAGGCCGACGAAGCCTCCGATCGCCTCGGGCTCGGCGAGGATCAGCGAGATCTCGACGCCCTGGATCTTGGCATCGTGGCGGTGGGCAGGGATGTTGTCCGCCAGCTTGCTTGCGGCGAGGCGCAGCACGCGCACGGCCTTTTCCCCGATCCAGCCGCCATAGACGTTCATCAGCAGCTTGATTCCGCCTTCCGTCACGACGATGCCGGCGTAGATGAGCGCGAGCACGCCTACGCGCGCGGCATCGTGCTCCAGCACCGCCGCATTGAGGATGCGCCGCTGCATTTCGAGCGGGGCCGTGTTCAGCACGATCACCGCGACCGCGAGCAGCGCGATCCAGAACTGGTTCCAGGCACTGACGCGGCCGACGAACCCGAACAGCGTCGCCGGCATTCCACGACGCGCGAGTGAGTGCGACAGCGTATCGCGCGGCGGTGTCCACCACCGGCTGTTTTTCATACCTGCCAGCCTGCGGCGGACTCGGCGCTATATCCTTGACGTGGGTCAATACGGACGCCGTGAAAGACGCCTCTCCGGCCCCAACCTAGGAATACGCCGCGATGATTATTGCTGAATGCGAGCCCGCATGAATGGCGCGGTAACGGTCGACGTCGTTTCGGACGTCGTCTGCCCGTGGTGCTTCATCGGAAAGCGTAAGCTCGAGCAGGCGCTCGCGGAACTGGCGCACGCCGCACCGGCCGTCGAGGTGAACGTGCGCTGGCATCCGTTCCAGTTGAATCCGCATCTTCCCGTCGAAGGCTTGCCCCGGGCGACCTATGTCGCACAGAAGTTCGGCGGAGCGAGCCGCGCCTCACACGTCTACGCTCGCGTCGCGGACGCCGGCGAAGCGGTCGGCATTGCGTTCGCGTTCGACCGCATCGTCGTGCAGCCGAACACGTTCGATGCGCATCGGCTCGTCGCGTGGGCGCAGCAGCAGGGTGATGCCGGGCCGCTGGTCGAACGGCTGTTCAGCGCTTTCTTCCTCGAAGGACGGCCGATCGGCGATCGGGACGAACTCGTACGGCTCGCGGCCGAATGTGGTTGGCCGGAAGAAGGCGTACGCACGATGCTCGCCTCCGATGCGCTGCGCGACGTCGTCGCGAGCGAGAGCCGCGAAGCGATCGACGCGGGGATTCAGGGTGTGCCGTGCTTCATCTTCAACGGCAGCATCGCCGTGTCGGGCGCGCAGGACCCGCAGACGCTGCTGCGCGCCCTTCGCATGACTTTGGGGTCAGCGCAATAAGTCGACTTTTTGCTCTGACCCCGAAGTCAGGGCGCGCGCTATACTCCGGCGCCCCGCGCGGTCGCCCCCTTTCCGACAATGAAAAAACGCACGCAGAATTTTCTCGAGCGCCTCGGCCCGGGTCTCATCACGGGTGCGGCCGACGACGATCCCAGTGGGATCGCGACGTATTCGCAGGCCGGCGCGCAATTCGGCCTCGGCATGCTGTGGAGCGTGTTCCTGACGACGCCGCTGATGGTCGGCATCCAGGTCGTCAGCGCGCGCATCGGACGCGTGACCGGACAGGGGATTGCACGCAACATCCGCGATCACTACGCGCGGCCGCTGCTGTGGTTCATCGTTTCGATCCTGCTGATCGCCAACACGATCAACATCGCGGCCGATCTCGGCGCGATGGGCGAGGCACTGCAGCTCGTCATCCCGGGAGGCCCGACGCACGGCCACGCGCTGTTCTTCGGCGTCCTTGCGGTGCTGATGCAGCTCTTCATTCCCTATCGCTATCTCGCACCGATCCTCAAGTGGCTGACGCTGTCGCTGTTCGCCTACGTCGGCGTGCTGCTCGCCGTCGACATTCCGTGGGCGAAGTTGATCGCCGCGACGCTGATCCCGCCGCTCGAACTCACGCGCGACTACCTGATGCTGCTCGTCGCCGTTCTCGGCACGACGATCAGCCCGTATCTATTCTTCTGGCAGGCCTCGCAGGAAGTGGAGGAGCAGCGGGCGACGGACGGCGACGAGCCGTTACGCGAATCGTCGAAGGGCGCGCGCGAACACCTGCGCCGGATCAAGATCGACACGTGGCTCGGAATGATCTTCTCGAACGCGATCGCGTTCACGATCATGCTGACCACCGCGGTCATGCTGCACGACGCCGGCATCACCGACATCGAATCGTCGACGCAGGCCGCGCAGGCGTTGCGGCCGATCGCCGGCGACTTTGCCTTCACGCTGTTCGCCGCAGGCATCATCGGTACGGGCCTGCTCGCCATTCCCGTGCTCGCGGGTTCGGCCGCCTACGCGGTCTCCGAAGCGATGAAATGGCCGATCGGGCTCGGCCGCGAACCGCTGGAGGCGAAGGGTTTCTACAGCATCATCACGCTTGCGACGTTGATCGGGGCGGGCATCGATTTCACCGATATCGATCCGATCCGGGCGCTGATCTGGTCGGCGATGCTGAACGGCGTGATCGCCGTTCCGATCATGGCGCTGATGATGCGCATGGCGGTGCGGGAGGACATCATGGGCCCGTTCGTGATCACGAAGCGCCTGCAACGGCTCGGTTGGGTCGCCACGACGCTGATGGCGCTCGCGGTGATCGCGATGTTCGTCGCGATGGTGATGTAACCTCGGTGTCGGAGGTGTAATTATTGGGTGATGCGGGCGGAGGTGTGTGTATTCAGCGGCGGTGCATGGCGCGCGAATAATTACACCTCCGACACCGAGCGTAGAATCGGTGCGTCATGCGCAACGACTACGCCACCCATGCGCGGCAGGTGCTCGACGGCATTCGCGCCGACGGGTTCTACAAGACCGAGCGGGTGATCGACACGCCGCAAGCCGCCGCAATACGCCTCGGGGACGGCAAGGAAGTCCTCAACTTCTGCGCGAACAACTACCTGGGCCTTGCCGACGATCCACGGCTGGTCGGTGCCGCGAAGCAGGGTCTGGACCGCTGGGGCTTCGGCATGGCGTCCGTGCGGTTCATCTGCGGCACGCAGTCGCTGCACAAGCAACTCGAATCCGCGTTGAGCGCTTTTCTTCGCACCGACGACACGATCCTCTATTCGAGCTGCTTCGACGCGAACGGCGGTCTGTTCGAAACGCTGCTCGGCGAAGAGGACGCCGTCATCAGCGACGAGCTCAACCACGCGAGCATCGTCGACGGCATTCGACTCTGCAAGGCCAAGCGTTTCCGCTATCGCAACAACGACATGGCCGATCTCGAGGCGCGCCTCGCGGAAGCCGCCGCGGAGCGCGCCCGGTTCAAGCTGATCGCCACCGACGGCGTGTTTTCGATGGACGGGATCGTCGCGAACCTGCGCGGGATCTGCGACCTTGCCGATCGCTACGGTGCGCTCGTCATGGTCGACGATTCGCACGCGGTCGGTTTCGTTGGCGACGGCGGGCGCGGAACGCCGGAACTGTGCGGCGTGGAAGGCCGCATCGACGTCCTCACTGGCACGCTCGGCAAGGCGCTCGGTGGCGCGTCGGGCGGCTACACGTCGGGACGCAAGGACATCATCGAACTTCTGCGGCAGCGTTCGCGTCCGTATCTCTTTTCGAACTCGGTCGCGCCGATGATCGCGGCGGCGACATTGGCCGTCATCGAACTTCTCACCAGCACCGAAGGCGTAGCGCTTCGCCGGCGCCTGCGTGCCAACGGTGATCGCTTTCGGCGCGGAATGCACGAGCTCGGCTTCGATCTCGTGCCGGGACAGCATCCGATCATTCCCGTCATGCTGGGCGATGCGGCTGTCGCCACGCGCATGTCCGATGCATTACTCGACGAAGGGATTTACGTGGTCGGCTTCTCCTACCCGGTCGTTCCCAAGGGCAAGGCGCGCATTCGGACGCAGATGAGCGCCGCGCACACCGACGAGCAGATCGATCGCGCCGTCGCGGCGTTCGCCGAAGTCGGCCGCGCGCAGGGCGCCGTACGCAAACGCAAGCAGGAGGCGACCCGATGAGAGCGCTCGCCAAGCTCGAACGCGCGCCGGGCCTCACGCTCACGCGTGTCAAGAAGCCGGAAGTCGGTCACAACGACGTGCTGATCCGCATCAAGAAGACCGCGATCTGCGGCACCGACGTGCACATCTGGAAGTGGGACGACTGGGCGCAGAAGACGATTCCCGTTCCGATGCAGGTCGGTCACGAGTACGTCGGCGAGATCGTCGAAATCGGCCAGGAAGTGCGCGGTTTCGAGATCGGCGATCGCGTTTCCGGCGAGGGTCACATCACGTGCGGGTTCTGTCGCAACTGCCGCGCGGGTCGTCGCCATCTCTGTCGCAATACCGTTGGCGTCGGCGTGAATCGTGAGGGCGCGTTCGCCGAATACCTGAAAATTCCGGCGTTCAATGCGTTCCGCATCCCTGCGGATATCTCGGACGACCTCGCGTCGATCTTCGACCCTTTCGGCAACGCGACGCACACCGCACTCTCGTTCAACCTCGTCGGCGAGGACGTGCTAATCACCGGCGCCGGGCCGATCGGAATCATGGCGGCAGCGATCGCGCGCCACGTCGGCGCCCGGCATGTCGTGATCACCGACGTCAACGATTACCGGCTCGGACTCGCCCAGCGCATGGGTGCGACGCGCGCGGTCAACGTCGAGCGCGACAACCTGCGCGACGTCATGTCCGATCTTGGCATGACCGAAGGTTTCGACGTCGGCATGGAAATGTCGGGCGTGCCCGATGCGTTCGAGAGCCTTCTGCTGCACATGAATCACGGCGGCAAGGTGGCGCTGCTTGGAATCCCTCCGTCGCAGATGGCGATCGACTGGAACCAGGTGATCTTCAAGGGCCTGGAAATCAAGGGAATCTACGGCCGCGAAATGTTCGAGACCTGGTACAAGATGGTCGCGATGCTGCAGAGCGGCCTCGACCTGTCGCCGATCATCACGCATCACTTCGGCGTCGAGCGCTTCGAGGATGCGTTCGCGACGATGATCTCGGGGCGGAGCGGCAAGGTCGTGCTCGACTGGGAGGAAGCGGCTTGAGCGCGGACTACGCGGCAGCGCATGCGCCGAGTGTCCGGTGCAGCATCACGCAACGAGCCTGAATCCAACCGCCGAGAAATGGTAGTCGAAGGCGAATGCGAGGCGGATGTGCGCTCGCTTCATGATGGCAAAGCTGGTTGCGTCGACCGCGGATAGCTTACGCAAATCCGGACGTTTCGGATTCGGGAGGACAACCAGCCCCAACCTTCCGCTTTGTCGGAAGCGTGCTATTCTCCGGCTCGAACGATCGTTCGCCTGGCGCTTGCGACTCATTTCCGGATATGGCCGATTCGGCTTGACGTGCTTCACATCGAACCGACGCCGCTCGCAACGTCGGCGCCGCCGCAGCAAGGCGCAACGCACTACCTCGCATCGCTGAACGCACAGCAGCGGCTGGCGGTCGAGCACGGCATTGCGTCCGGTTCGGGAAATGGCGCACCGGATACGCCTGATCGCCGACCGCTGCTCATCATCGCCGGCGCGGGCTCCGGCAAGACCAGTACGCTGGCCTGTCGCGCCGCGCATCTGATCGCGACTGGCGCCGATCCTCAGCGCATCCTGCTGCTGACCTTCTCGCGTCGCGCCGCCGAGGCGCTCGAACGCCGCGCGGGGCAGTTCCTGCAGCGCGTGCTCGGTCAGGCGGCCACGCCTGCAACGCAACTAACGTGGGCGGGCACGTTTCACAGCGTCGGCGCGCGCCTGCTGCGGGACTATGCCGCTGCGATCGGCCTGCACGACTCGTTCAGCATTCTCGATCGGCCCGATGCCGAAGATCTGCTCGACCTCATCCGGCACGATCTCGGGTTCGACGCGACGAAGCTTCGCTTTCCTGCCAAAGGTACGTGTCTCGCGATCTATTCGCGCGTCGTCAACGGCGAGTCGCCGCTCGAGGAAGTCCTCGAAACGGGATATCCTTGGTGCGAGCCCTGGCGTCACGAACTCGAGCAGCTTTTCGAGCGCTACGTTGCGGCAAAGCAGGCGCAGAACGTTCTCGACTACGACGATCTGCTGCTCTACTGGTCGCACATGCTGGCCGAGCCGTCGATTGCGCGCGACGTCGGCGGCCGCTTCGATCACGTGCTCGTCGACGAGTACCAGGACACCAATCGGCTGCAATCGTCGATCCTGCTGGCGCTGAAGCCGGACGGACGCGGCGTCACCGTCGTCGGCGACGACGCGCAGTCGATCTATTCGTTTCGCGCGGCGACGGTGCGCAACATCCTCGAATTTCCGCAACGGTTCGAGCCCGCCGCACGGGTCGTGACGCTCGAGCGCAACTATCGCTCGACGCCGCCCATCCTCGACGCTTCGAACGCCGTCATCGGTCTCGCGACCGAGCGCTTCACCAAGAACCTGTGGACCGACCGTATCCCGGGCCGCAAGCCACGACTGGTTACCGCGCGCGACGAAGCTGCGCAGGCGAGATACGTCGCCGATAGCGTGCTCGAGCAGCGCGAACGCGGGACGGCGTTGAAATCGCAGGCGGTGTTGTTCCGGAGCTCGAGCCACAGTGCGCAACTCGAGCTGGAACTCGCGCGGCGCGGCATTCCCTTCGTGAAGTACGGCGGACTGAAGTTCCTCGAGGCCGCCCACGTCAAGGACGTGCTGAGCGTGCTGAAGTGGAGCGATAACCCGCGCAATCGCATGGCGGGTTTTCGCGCGCTGCGGCTGCTTCCGGGGGTCGGTCCTTCGACAGCCGGAAGACTGCTCGACGCGATTGCGCAGTCGCCCGAGCCATCGAGCGCGCTGGCGTCGTTCGAACCGGCCGCGGCGCTCGCGGAAGCATGGAGCAGTTTCGTCGCGCTGCTGCGAACGCTTCGCGCGGACGTTGCGGCTTGGCCCGCCGCGCTGGATGCCGTGATCGCGTGGTACGACCCCCATCTTGTGCGCATCTTCGACGACGCGTTCGTGCGTCGCGGCGATCTCGTCCAGCTCCAGCACATTGCGTCGACGTATCGATCGCGCGAGCGCTTCCTGACCGAACTCACGCTGGATCCGCCGGCTGCGACGAGTGACGAAGCGGGGCCGCCCGGGCGCGACGACGATTACCTGATCCTGTCGACGATCCACTCCGCCAAGGGACAGGAGTGGAAGGCGGTGCACGTGCTGAACGTCGTCGATGGCTGCATTCCTTCGGACATGGCGACGGGGACGACCGTAGAGATCGAGGAGGAGCGGCGCTTGCTGTACGTCGCGATGACGCGCGCAAAGGACGAACTGGACCTGATCTCGCCGCAACGGTTCTTCGTGCGTCAGCAGAACGCGTACGGCGACCGCCACGTGTATGCGTTGCGCAGCCGTTTCATCCCGGATGCGATCTGCCACCTGTTCGAATGCCGCGCTGATTCCTCCGCCGTGCAAGCGGAGGAGGGAGTAGAGGGCGCAGATGCTGCTCCGGTTGCGTGCATCGACGTTGCGGCGCGCGTTCGCGCGGGCTGGAAGCGCACCGGTTGACGACTTTGGGGTCAGAGCAATAAGTCGACGTGTTGCTCTGACCCCAAAGTCCCGACCGCAGGCGGCGTAGGAGGGCACCGACGTTCGTAGGCGTCGTTCACCTCCGCGAATTTCCGCGGGCTTCTGTCTTCGTGCCAGCGGCTCATCGCAGAAAATGGGCGCCCGACTCTTCACTCACGCGAGAACGCTCATGGCGAAAGATGATGCCAACCAGGTCAAGCCTGCCGATGACGAAGACAAGCACGAATTGTGGGACCGGCTCGAGTCGCTGCGCACGGCGATGCTGACGACGCACGACGAGGAAGGCCGGATGCGCTCGCGGCCGGTCACGGTGCTGAAGATCGAAAACGGCACGATGTGGTTCTTCACGCCGTTGAATGGCGGGATCGCTGCCGACATCAAGCGCGACTCGGACGTGCATCTCAGCGTGATGGACAAGGATGACGACCTGTTCGTCTCGATGCGCGGCGAAGCGCAGGTGACGCACGATCCCGCGAAGGCGAAGGAGCTCTGGTCGACGATGGCCGGCGCATGGTTTCCGGGCGGGCACGACGACCCGAACCTCGGCATTATGCGTATCGACGTCTACCAAGGCGACTTCTGGGACGTGAAAGCGAGCAAGCTCGTGCAGTTCTACGAGATGGCGAAAGCGTCGCTGACCAAGCGAACGCCCGAGAACCTCGGCGACCACCGGCGCTTTACCAACTAGGGTACTTTGGGTCAGAGCAA
>Ga0209974_10000553_pt1 | contig 12476 bp, 9 predicted proteins | sample InoplaM3SPM_FD_187592 | JGI IMG/M metagenome (GOLD analysis project Ga0209974, IMG submission 187592) | Arabidopsis thaliana rhizosphere microbial communities from the Joint Genome Institute, USA, that affect carbon cycling - Inoculated... | ecosystem: Host-associated > Plants > Roots >...
ATTCGCGACGAGCGTGGCGAGCGCCGGGTCGCTGCGCACGATCGCCATGCCTTCCTCGATCTCCTCGCGGCTCGGCTGGATTCCCACGAGCTCCCGCGTTTCGATCGCGCCCGTCTCGAGGTTGACCGCGATCTCCTGAGCCGTTCCCGCGTCGTAATCGCGCAGCACCATGACGGCGCGCCGGTACGAGCCGGACGATCCTTTGGCGACGTCAGACCACGCGCGCAGGAGGCGGGTCCGGTGACCCGCCACTGCGGCCTTCACCTTCGGCTGCGCCGTGGCCCAGGCGACGATCGCCTCGCGCTCCAGCGCCGTGAATGCCCCGAAACGCGCGCTCGATGGACGCGGCGGGCCGCTCCGCTCGGCCGCTCCGACGGGTGCGATCCCGGCGGCGACGAGAAGGCAGAGCGCGGCGAGAGATGCTCGAAAACGGACCATGTTCCTGGAGGAGAAGAGACTAGCAGAAAGAAATCGGGCCCGCTCGCGCGGGCCCGGTCGGAACCTTGAAACGGAGAGCTTCCCGCTCAATCCTCGTCGGAAGCGTCGACCTCGGCATCCGCCTCGGCGAGCGCGAGCTCCTCGGCCGGATCGGTCAGGAAGTCTTCGAGCGCGGGCTCTTCCACCTGGGGAATCTCTTCGCGCTCGAGCACCACGTTGCGGTAGTACTCCATGCCGGTCCCCGCGGGGATCAGCCGGCCGACGATGACGTTCTCCTTCAAGCCCCGCAGGTTGTCCACCTTGCCGGAGATCGACGCCTCCGTGAGAACGCGCGTGGTCTCCTGGAACGACGCGGCGGACACGAACGAGTCCGTCGAGAGCGATGCCTTCGTGATCCCGAGGAGCATCGGCCGCCCGATCGCCGGCTGACCGCCCGCGCCGATGACCCGCTCGTTCTCGTCCTCGAAGCGGAACCGGTCGACCTGCTCGTCGATCAGGAAGTCCGTATCGCCCACCTCCTCGATCTTCACGCTGCGCATCATCTGGCGAACGATCACCTCGATGTGCTTGTCGTTGATGGCGACGTTCTGCGAGCGGTAGACCTCCTGGATCTTGTCGACGAGATAGCGCTGCAGCTCCTTCTCCCCGAGGATCGCGAGCACGTCGTGGGGGTTGATCGGACCGTCGATCAGGGGATCTCCGGCCCGCACCCGCTCGCCCTCCTGGACGTTGACGTGCGTGTATCGGGGGATCAGGTACTCACGGACTTCTCCGTCGTCGCCGGTGATGACGACCTTCCGCATTCCCTTGGCGATCGGGCCGTGCGAGACGGTCCCGTCGATCTCGGTGATGACCGCGGCGTCTTTCGGACGGCGCGCCTCGAAAAGCTCGACGATTCGCGGGAGACCTCCGGTGATGTCCTTCGTCTTGGTCGTCTCGCGCGGGATCTTGGCCAGCACGTCGCCGGGCGAAACCGTCTGCCCGTCGGTCACCATGAGGTGCGAGCCGATGGGCAACAGGTACTTCTTGTCGCCGCCCTTGCCCTGGACGAGAACCTGGGGCGAGCGCTTCTCGGCTCCGACCGTCTCCACGATGATGTTCTGCGCGAGACCCGTGACGCGGTCCGTCTCCTCGCGGAGGTTCTCCCCTTCGATGATGTCGCGGAAGGCGACGTTGCCGCCGACCTCCGTCAGGATCGCGGAGGTGAACGGATCCCACTCGACGAGCTCCTGCCCGGGGACGACCTCCTGCCCCTCCGAGACCTTGATCGTCGAGCCGTACACGACCGAGTAGCGCTCCTTCTCGCGCCCCTTGTTGTCCACGATCGTGATCTTCCCGTTTCGGTTGACGACGACGAGGTTTCCGTCTTTCCGCTCGACCGTGGCGACCGACAGGAAGCGCACGGTCCCGGGGTTCTTCGCGGCGTGCTTCGACTGCTCGGTCACGCGCGACGCCGTTCCGCCGTAGTGGAACGTCCGCATCGTGAGCTGAGTGCCCGGCTCCCCGATGGACTGCGCCGCGATGACGCCGCACGCCTCGCCGATCTCCACCATCTTGCCGGACGCGAGCATGCGGCCGTAGCAGAGGCGGCAGATGCCGCGCTTGGTCTCGCACGTCAGAACCGAGCGGATCTTGACCCGCTCGATGCCGGCCTCCTGGACCCGCGAGGCGAGGTCCTCCGTGATCTCCTCACCGATGGCGAGGATCTTCTCCTCGGACAGCGGGTCGTAGACGTCCTCCTGCGCGACGCGGCCGACGATGCGGTCGCGGAGAGGCTCGAGCGTGTCGCCCCCCTCCATGATCGCCGTGACGGTGATGCCGTCGCTCGTCCCGCAGTCCTCCTCGATGACGATGACGTCCTGCGCGACGTCGACGAGACGGCGCGTGAGGTAGCCGGAGTCCGCCGTCTTCAAGGCGGTGTCGGCCAGTCCCTTGCGCGCGCCGTGGGTCGAGATGAAGTACTGGAGGACCGAGAGACCCTCCCGGAAGTTCGCGGTGATCGGCGTCTCGATGACCTCGCCCGAGGGCTTGGACATGAGACCCCGCATCCCGGCCAGCTGGCGGACCTGCTCCTTGGAGCCTCGGGCGCCGGAGTCGGCCATGATGTAGATCGGGTTGAATTCCTGCCCCACCTGGTCGGACTTCTTCATCTCACGGAACATCTCGTCGGAGATGTTCTCGGTCGTGCGATGCCAGATGTCGATGATCTTGTTGTGCCGCTCGCCGGCGGTGATGACGCCCGAGTTGCGCTGGCTCTCGACCTCGAGGACCTCCTTGCGCGCGCCCGCGATGTAGTCCTCCTTCTTCGGCGGCACGAGCATGTCGTCGACGCCGATCGAGATGCCCGCCCGGGTCGCCGCATTGAAGCCGAGCTCCTTCAGGTCGTCGAGCATCATCACGCAGAGCTCTTCGCCGAACGTCAGGTAGACGTAGTTCACGAAGTCCGACAGGCCGCGCTTCTTCAGGTTTCCGTTGATGAACGGAACGACCTCCGGGAGAGCGCGGTTGAAAAGGACGCGGCCGACGGTCGTGTCGATGAGCGTCCGCTCGATGTCCTGCACCTCGGCGTGCACGATGTCCTGGTCGTTGTACTGGGTCGTCAGGTCGATGTACTTGCCCGTGTAACGCACCCGGATCGGGGTGTGGGTCGTGACCTCACCCTGCTCGAACGCGAGGATCACCTCGTCGAAGTCGGAGAAGATCCTCCCCTCCCCCTTCGTGTTCGAACGGGACTTGGTCAGGTAGTAGATGCCGAGGACGAGGTCCTGCGAAGGCACGGCGAGCGGCCGGCCCGACGCGGGCGACAGGATGTTGTTGGCCGAGAGCATGAGGAGCTCCGCCTCGACCTGCGCCTTCGGGGAAAGCGGCACGTGAACCGCCATCTGGTCGCCGTCGAAGTCGGCGTTGAACGCCGGGCAGACGAGCGGGTGGATCTTGATGGCCTTGCCCTCGACGAGCACCGGCTGAAACGCCTGGATGCCCAGGCGGTGAAGGGTCGGCGCGCGGTTCAGGAGAACCGGGTGATCGCGGATGACCTCCTCGAGCGCGTCCCAGACCTCGGTGACGCCGGACTCGACGAGCTCTTTCGCCGCCTTGATCGTCTGGGCCATGCCCTTCTTCTCGAGGCGGTTGTAGATGAACGGCTTGAAGAGCTCGACCGCCATCTTCTTCGGCAATCCGGCCTGGTGGAGCTTCAGCTCCGGGCCGACGACGACCACCGACCGGCCGGAGTAGTCGACGCGCTTGCCGAGCAGGTTCTGCCGGAAGCGGCCCTGCTTGCCCTTGAGCGTGTCCGAAAGCGACTTCAGCGGTCGGTTGTTCGAGCCCTTGAGCACGCGGCCGCGACGGCCGTTGTCGAAGAGCGCGTCCACCGCCTCCTGCAGCATCCGCTTTTCGTTGCGCACGATGACTTCCGGCGCGCGCAGCTCGAGGAGCTTCTTCAGCCGGTTGTTCCGGTTGATCACGCGCCGGTAGAGGTCGTTCAGGTCCGACGTCGCGAACCGACCGCCGTCCAGCGGAACGAGGGGGCGGAGCTCCGGCGGGATGACCGGGATGACGTCCAGGATCATCCAGTCGGGGTGGTGTCCCGAGCGCCGGAACGCGTCGCAGACCTTGAGGCGCTTGGCCGCCTTCTGCCGTTTGATCTGCGACGTCTCCGTCTTCATGATCATGCGGAGCTCTTCGGCGAGCATGTCCACGTCGACGCGCTGGAGGAGCTCCTTGATCGCCCCCGCTCCCATGCGGGCGACGAAGACGTCTCCGTACTCCGACCGCAGCGCCCGATATCGCTCCTCGGAGAGCAGCTCCTTCTCCTTCAGGTCGGTGTCGCCCGGATCGACGACCACGTACGACTCGAAGTAGAGGATGCGCTCGAGGTCACGGAGCGAGATGTCGAGCAGATGGCCGATCCGCGACGGCAGGCCCTTGAAGAACCAGACGTGAGATACGGGCGAGGCGAGCTCGATGTGGCCCATGCGCTCGCGGCGCACCTTCGACTTGGTCACCTCGACCCCGCACTTGTCGCAGACGACCCCGCGGTGCTTCATGCGCTTGTACTTGCCGCAGAGGCACTCCCAGTCGGTGATCGGTCCGAAGATCTTCGCGCAGAACAGCCCGTCGCGCTCCGGCTTGAACGTCCGGTAGTTGATCGTCTCGGGCTTCGTGACCTCGCCGTAGGACCACGACCGGATCTTCTCCGGCGATGCCAGAGAGATCTTGATCGCGTTGAAATCCTTCAGCGCGGTCGGCTTCGCTGCGAAAGCGATTGTGTCCATGAGGCTCCTTACGCGCTCCGCGCGTTTCTTACTTCTTCAAAAGCTCCACGTCGAGGCAGAGAGACTGCAGCTCCCTCACGAGGACGTTGAACGACTCGGGCAATCCCGGCTCGGCCGGCACCTCGCCCTTCACGATCGCCTCGTAGACCTGCGACCGCCCTTCGACGTCGTCGGACTTGACGGTCAACAGCTCCTGCAGGGTGTAGGAGGCGCCGTACGCCTCGAGCGCCCAGACCTCCATCTCGCCGAAGCGCTGGCCGCCGAACTGCGCCTTGCCGCCCAGCGGCTGCTGGGTGATGAGCGAATACGGCCCGATCGAGCGCGCGTGGATCTTGTCGTCCACGAGGTGCGACAGCTTCATCATGTAGATGAAACCGACCGTGACCTGCTGTTCGAACGGCTCGCCGGTCATGCCGTCGTAGAGAACCGTCTTGCCCGAGGTCGGGAGGTTCGCCTCCCGGAGGAGCTTCTTGATCTCCGATTCCGTGGCCCCGTCGAAAACGGGCGTCGCCACCGACAGGCCGAGCGCCCGCACGGCCCATCCGAGGTGGGTCTCCAGGATCTGGCCGACGTTCATGCGCGACGGAACGCCGAGCGGGTTCAGCACGATCTCGATGGGCGTGCCGTCCGGCAGGTAGGGCATGTCGGCCTCGGCCAGGATCCGGGAGATGACGCCCTTGTTGCCGTGCCGTCCGGCCATCTTGTCGCCGACGGAGAGCTTGCGCTTCATCGCGACGTAGACCTTGACCATCTTGATCACGCCGGGCGGGAGCTCGTCGCCCTTCTGGAGAAGGTCGATGCGCTCCGCGTTGACCCGGTTCAGGACCTCGATCTGCGAGTCCTGACGGCGCAGGATCATCTGCACCGCGTCGGCGACCTCTTCGTCCTTCAGCTTCAGCCGCTTCAGCTGCTGCGGGGACAGGCGGGCGACCGCCTCCGCCGTGAACTTGCCGCCCTTCTTGACGAGCTCGTTGCCCTCGCGGTCGTTGACCTCGTCCGCGGCGACCTTCCCGACGAGCAGATCGCGGATCTTCTTGTTCGCCTCTTCGCGGATGATCCGGATCTCGTCCTTCGAGTTCTTCTCGATCTTCGCGATCTGGTCCTGCTCGATGGCGAGCGCCCGGAGGTCCTTGTCGATGCCCTTGCGCGAGAAGATTTTCACGTCGACGACGGTGCCCTCGATGCCCGGAGGACATTTCAACGACGCATCCCGCACGTCGCCGGCCTTCTCGCCGAAGATCGCGCGGAGGAGTTTCTCTTCCGGGGTGAGCTGCGTCTCCCCTTTCGGGGTGACCTTGCCGACGAGGATATCGCCGGGCTTGACGGTCGCGCCGATGCGGATGATTCCCGACTCGTCGAGATCCCGCAGCGCGTTCTCCGAGACGTTCGGAATGTCGCGCGTGATCTCCTCCGGCCCGAGCTTGGTGTCGCGGGCCTCGATGTCGAACTCCTGGATGTGGATCGACGTGAAGAAGTCGTCCTTCACGAGCTTCTCGGAGACCAGGATCGCGTCCTCGTAGTTGTAGCCGCGCCACGGCATGAACGCGACGAGCACGTTCCTCCCGAGGGCGAGCTCGCCCTGGGAGGTGCAGGGACCGTCGGCGAGAACCTCCCCACGCGCGACCCGCGCCCCCTCCTGGACGATCGGTTTCTGGTTGATGCAGGTGTTCTGGTTCGAGCGTCGGAACTTGGTCAGCGGGTAGATGTCCGCGCCGAACTCCTTGCCGCCGGCCTCGTCGCCCCCCTCGACGCGGACGATGATCCGCTCGGAGTCGACCTGGTCCACGACCCCGCCGCGTTTGGCGAGGATCACCGCGCCCGAGTCACGGGCGACGGTGCCCTCGAGCCCGGTCCCGACGAGCGGGGCTTCGACTTCGAGCAGCGGAACGGCCTGGCGCTGCATGTTGGAGCCCATGAGCGCCCGGTTCGCGTCGTCGTGCTCGAGGAAGGGAATCAGAGCGGTCGCGACCGACACGAGCTGCTTGGGTGAAATGTCCTTGTAGTCGACCTTCTCGCGCTCGGCCGTGATGAACTCCCCGTTGAAGCGCGCGATGACCCGCTCCTCCTTGATCTTCCCGGCGGCGTCTGTCTCCGCGTTCGCCTGCGCGATGACGTAGTTCTCCTCCTCCCACGCGGAGAGGTAGAAGGCGTACGGCTCCGAGTCGGCGGGGCGTTTCTTGTTGCGGCGCGCCTTCTCGTTTTCCTCCTCGAGTTCGCGGTTCTCGACGATCTGGCCCAGCGTGAACGCGGTGTCGCCGGCCTGTGTGATCTGGAAGTGGTCCAGGACCCTTCCCTTCTCGACCCTCTTGTACGGCGTCTCGATGAAGCCGAAGTCGTTGATGCGCGCGTAGCAGGAGAGCGACGAGATGAGCCCGATGTTCGGACCCTCCGGCGTCTCGATCGGGCACACGCGGCCGTAGTGCGTCGGGTGGACGTCGCGGACCTCGAAGCCCGCGCGCTCGCGCGACAGACCGCCCGGCCCGAGGGCCGAGAGGCGCCGTTTGTGCGTGACCTCGGAGAGAGGGTTCGTCTGGTCCATGAACTGCGAGAGCTGCGAGGACCCGTAGAACTCCTTGATCGAGGCGATGACCGGCTTGCTGTTGATCAGGTCGTGCGGCATCGCCGAGTCGATGTCCTGGTGCACGGACATCTTCTCCTTGATCGCGCGCTCCATGCGCACGAGGCCGATCCGGAACTGGTTCTCGAGAAGCTCGCCGACCGAGCGCACCCGGCGGTTGCCGAGGTTGTCGATGTCGTCCGTGCGACCGACGTCCCTCTTCAACCTGAGGAGGTAGGCGACGACGCGGTAGATGTCCTGCGACGTCAGCGTGCGGGTGTCCTCGGCCGAGTCGGCCTCCAGCTTGATGTTGAACTTGAAGCGGCCGACGCGTGAGAAGTCGTACTTCTTCGGGTCGAAGAACATCCCCTCGAACAGGTTCTTCGCCGACTCGTAGGTGGGCGGGTCGCCGGGGCGCAGGCGCCGGTAGATCTCGAGGATGGCTTCGTTTCGCGTCTTGTGGCTGTCCTTGCGGATCGTGTTGACGAGGACGTCGCCCGAGAGGTCCCAGTCCGGGAAGAAGAGCTCGACCTCCTTGATGCCGCGCTCCTTCAGACCCTCGACCGCGTCGGCGCCGAGCTCCTGCCCCGCCTCGAAGAGGACCTCGCCCGTGGAGAGGTCGACGACGTCCGCGAGGAAACAGGCCTTCTCGACCGCCGCGTCGTCGACGGAGCGCTCGATCGCGCCCTTCTTCATGATCTCGCGCTGGTCGTCGGAGGAGAGGCGGATGCCCGCGAAAACGGTCTTCGTTTCGCGCTTGACCCGGGCGTACCGCTCCTTGAGCTCCTCCTGCTTCAGGACTTCCTTGTTCACGGTCAGGTATGCGCGGCCCCGCTCGAAGCGTGCCGGCACCGCCGCGTAGAACTGCCGGAGGATCGACTCGTCGGTCTCGAGTCCCAGGGCACGCAGGAAGATCGTGGCGGGGAACTTGCGCTTGCGGTCGATCCGGACGAAGAGGACGCCCTTCTGGTCGTACTCGAACTCGACCCACGAGCCCCGGTACGGGATGATCTTGGCGAGGAACCCCTGCTTCGACTCGCGGGTGAAGAAGACGCCGGGAGAGCGGTGCAGCTGCGAGACGATGACGCGCTCGGTGCCGTTGATCACGAACGTACCGTGCTCGGTCATGAGCGGGATGTCGCCGAAGAAGACTTCCTCTTCCTTGGCGTCGCGCATCGTCTTGACGCCGGTCTCGGGGTCCTTGTCGTAGACGAAGAGGCGGAAGGTCACCTTGAGCGGGACGGAGTAGGTCATCCCGCGTTCCTGGCACTCCGCAACCGAGTACTTCATCTGGAGATCCACGGGGTTGCCGCAGACATCGCAGAGAGTGACCCGGTTCGGGTTCTGGGTTCCGCAGCGCGGGCAGGTCACCGTCTCCTCGTGCGGGTGCGCGGTCACGATCCGCGCGCCGCAGGAGCGGCAGTCCATGCGCAGGTGCTCGAGGCCCTTCAGGCGCCCGCACTTGCACTCCCAGTTACCGATCGAGTACTTGACGAACTGCAGCTCGCAGGCGCCCCGGAAGTCGGAGAACGGGAAGACGCTCGTGAAGACGGCCTGCAACCCGGAATCCTCGCGCTCTTCCGGCAGCAGGTTCATCTGCAGGAAGCGCTCGTAGGACCGGCGCTGGACGTCGATCAGGTTGGGAAGATCCATGAACGAGCGGATCTTCGAGAAGTTCCGCCGTTCGGGAGACGCGACTTCAGTCATTTACTCAGGACTCCTGTAAGGAGGGGCTCCACTCTGGTCGGCCCGGGGCCAAATTGCGGCGGCTCGTCCGCCGCGAGACACAACGTCCGGGGCGCAGGCGCGATTTGTCCCTGCACCCAACGAAACAACCGCGTATTCCCTGGTCAGCGCGGTCCCTACTTGATCTCGACCTTCGCGCCGACTTCCTCGAACTTCTTCTTGATGTTGGCGGCCTCCTCCTTGGAAGCCCCCTCCTTCAAGAGCCCGGGCGCCCCGTCCACGAGGTCCTTGGCTTCCTTGAGCCCCAGGCTCGTGACTTCCCGGACGACCTTGATCGTCTTGATCTTGTCGCCGGCCGCGACGAGGGTGACCGCGAATTCGGTCTTTTCCTCTTCGGCGGGGGCCGCCGCGGCGGCGGGAGCGCCCGCGGCCGCCATCGGCATCGCCATTGCGGCCGCCGAGACGCCGAACTTCTCTTCGAGCGCCTTGACGAGCGTGTTGAGCTCGAGGACTGTCATGCCCTCGATCTCTTTGACGAAGTTTTCAGCGGTCATTGCCATTTCCGTGTCCTCTCCTCTCCGGTTTCGACTCGACTCAACTTGAGGGGGCGGCATCGGCCGCACCCGAATTCGACTTCTCGGCCACTGCCCGGATCACCTTCGCCAGGTTCGAAATCGGACCGGCGAGGACGGTCGCGAGCCTCGTGAGCGGCGACTGCATCAGGAAGAGAAGCCTCGCGACGAGCTGCTCGCGCGTCGGAAGCTCCGCGATCGTCTTGATCTCGGAAGCCTCGACGGCCTTCCCCTCGATGAGCGCGCCCTTGAAGACCAGGTTCGGGTTGGTCTTGGCGAAGTTGGTGAGCACCTTCGCCAGGCCGACCGGATCGTCCTCGTTGAACGCCACCGCCGTCATACCGACGAAGTGGCGCGAAACTTCCTCGAACGGGGTTCCCCGGGTGGCGCGCAGGGCCAGCGTGTTCTTGACCACCACGTACCGGGACCGGGTGCCGCGCACCTGGCGCCTCAGCTCCGTCACCTCGGGGACCTTCAACCCGGCGAATCCGAACAGGATCGCGTTGCGCGATTTCGCCAGCTCCGACTGGAGCTCGGCGACCGCGGTCGTCTTTTCCGCTCGTTCCATGACTTACAACCCCTCGATCGACGCGGTGTCGATCTCGACGCCCGGTCCCATCGTCGAGGAGACCGAAACGGTCCGGAAGTACTTCCCTTTCGCCGCCGGCGGCTTGGCCCTGTGCACGGCGTGGATGAATGCCGCGAGGTTTTCCTCGAGCTTCTTCTCGTCGAACGAAACTTTGCCGATCGGGGCGTGAATGATCGCCGTCTTGTCGACGCGGAACTCGATCTTTCCGCCCTTGATCTCACGGACCGCCTTCCCGACCTCCATCGTCACCGTCCCCGCCTTCGGGTTGGGCATCAGGCCCCGGGGGCCGAGCGTCTTTCCCAGTCGGCCGACGAGCCGCATCATGTCCGGCGTCGCAACGAGCGCCTCGAAGTCGAGAAAGCCCTCCGAGATGCGGCCCACGAGGTCCTCGCCGCCGACGTGGTCGGCGCCCGCGTCCTGCGCCTCTTTCATCTTGTCGCCCGACGCGATGACCGCGACGCGTTTGCTCTTGCCGGTGCCGTGCGGGAGCACCACGGTGCCGCGCACCATCTGGTCCGCGTGCTTCGGGTTGACCCCGAGCAGCATCGCGACGTCGACAGATTCGTCGAACTTCGCGAACCGGGCGTCTCGCACGAGCTTCACGGCCTCTGCAAGCCCGTAGGGACGCGGCTCGACCTTCTTCTTTGCGGCCGCGAATTTCTTTCCGATTCTCGTCATCCTTTTACCTCGTCGTGCGAGCGATCCGCTTCGAACGGATCTCCGACTAAGAATGTCGCGGGGACAGGTCCTACGGACCTGCACCCGCCACCGAATTCAGATCACTTCGATACCCATGCTCCGCGCCGTGCCCTCCACGACCCTGACCGCCGCCGGCAGGTCCGCGGCGTTCAGGTCGGGCAGCTTCGTCTTCGCGATCTCCTCGACCTGGGCCTTCGTCACCTTCCCGACTTTTTCCTTGTTCGGCGTGCCGGAGCCCTTCGGAATACCTGCCGCCTTCAGGAGCAGGATCGAAGCCGGCGGCGTCTTCGTGATGAACGTGTACGACCGGTCGGCGTACACCGTGATGACGACCGGGATGATGAGGCCCTTCTGCGACGCCGTTCGGGCGTTGAAGTTCTTGCAGAAGTCCATGATGTTGACCCCCTGCTGCCCGAGCGCCGGGCCGACCGGAGGGGCCGGAGTGGCCTCCGCCGCGGGGATCTGAAGCTTGACGTAGCCGGTGATCTTCTTTGCCATCTGCCTCGTCCGTTCCTAGAGCTTCTGAACCTGAAGGAACTCCAACTCCACCGGAGTGGACCTTCCAAAGATCGTGACCATCACCTTCAACGTCGAACGGTCGAGGTTGATGTCCTCGACGACGCCGGTGAAGTTCGTGAACGGGCCGTCCGTGATCCGCACGTGCTCGCCCTTCTCGAAAGTGTGCTTCGGCTTGGGCTTTTCCTTCGTCGAGGTGACGCGGTGAAGGATCTGCTCGACCTCGTCCGCGGTGAGGGGCGTCGGCTCCTTTCCGGAGCCCACGAACCCCGTCACCTTCGGCGTGTTCTTGACGAGATGCCACGCCTCGTCGGACATCTCCATCTCGACGATGATGTATCCGGGGAAGAACTTGCGCTGGATCTCCCGGCGCTTGCCCCCCTTCATCTCGACGAGCGTCTCGGTGGGGATGCGGATGTCGCCGAAGGCGTCGGACATACCCATCGCCTCCACTCGCTGCTTCAAGTTCTGTTTGACACGCTCCTCGAAGCCCGAGTAGGTGTGGACGATGTACCAGTTCTTGGCTTTCGTTTCGGTCGTCATGCTGCCGGCGCCACTCCCGTCGCGATGAAGAGCCTGTCGATCAACCAGGAGAGCCCGCTGTCGACGACGAAGAGGTAGAAGCCGAAGAGAAAGCACGCCACGATCACGACGAGCGTCGTGCCGACGACCTCGCTCCGGCCGGGCCAGCTCACCTTCTTCATCTCGACCCAGACGTCGCGGAAGAAGTCCCGCGTCGTCGGCCACCACTCTTTGATCGGCTTCATTTCGTCTTACGTCTCACGTCTTACGTCTCACGCGTATGGCAGGGGTGGAGGGATTCGAACCCCCAACCTACGGTTTTGGAGACCGCCGCTCTACCAATTAGAGCTACACCCCTAACGATCCTCAGACCTTCCCTTCCTTGTGCGCCGTGTGCTTGCGGCAGAAACGGCAGTACTTCGCCCTCTCGAGCTTCTCGGTGTTCGTCTTCTTGTTCTTCGTCGTCGTGTAGTTCCGCCGCTTGCACTCGGAACACGCGAGGCTGATGTTTTCCTGCATGAGGAACTACTCCAAAATCTCGGTGATCGTGCCCGCGCCGACCGTGCGGCCGCCCTCTCGGATGGCGAATCGCAGCCCCTTCTCCATGGCGATGGGGGTGATCA
>Ga0209974_10000554_pt1 | contig 12471 bp, 13 predicted proteins | sample InoplaM3SPM_FD_187592 | JGI IMG/M metagenome (GOLD analysis project Ga0209974, IMG submission 187592) | Arabidopsis thaliana rhizosphere microbial communities from the Joint Genome Institute, USA, that affect carbon cycling - Inoculated... | ecosystem: Host-associated > Plants > Roots >...
TGGAATTCGACAACACCACCCAAATCTTCACCAATCCGAGGATGGAGCGCACGCAAGACTACATCACCGGCCGCTTCGGCTAGGACACGCCCTTTCAAGGAGATGCAGGAAGATGGATACGCACGAACACATCGTCAGGTCCTATGAGGAGGAGCTTTCCTCGCTCAACAACAAGATCGCCAAGATGGGCGGTCTCGCCGAGCAGGTCCTCGGGCAATCCATCGATGCGCTCGAAGGCCGCGATCCCGACCTCGCCGCCGCCACCATCCAGCAGGATGAGGCGATCGACGAATTGGAGAAGGAGATCGAGGAGCAGGCCATCGTCATGATCGCCCGCCGCCAGCCGCTGGCCTACGACCTTCGCCAGATCATGGCGGCGCTTCGCATCTCGTCGGACTTGGAGCGCATCGGAGACCTCGGCAAAAACATCGCCAAGCGGGCGCTTGCCGTGGTGGGCGAGCAGCAGCCGAAGCAGCTGATGCTCGGCTTGAAGCATATGGGTGAACTGGCCCTCGGCCAGCTGAAAGAGGTGCTCGACGCCTATATCGAGCGCGACGCCGACCGCGCCTTGAAGGTCTGGTACCGCGACGAGGACATCGACGCCATGTACAACTCGCTGTTCCGCGAGCTCCTCACCTACATGATGGAGGACCCGCGCAATATCGGGCTCTGCACCCATCTCCTGTTCGGCGCCAAGAACATCGAACGCATCGGTGACCACGCCACCAATATCGCCGAGACGGTCTATTACCTGGTGCACGGCAGGCCGATCACCGATCAACGCCCGAAGGGCGACACCACAAGCTCGACGCCGGTCGCGCTGAAGCGGTCGGCGGGGTAGCCATGCTCGAGATGAACACCGTGAGCCCAGGAGCCAAGGTCTTGGTCGTTGAGGACGAAGAGCCGCTGGCGCTTCTCCTCCGCGTAGCGACGCCGCTCCTCGCTGGTCGGCTTGATCTCGGGCAGGTAGAGATCGTCCTCGGCCCAGTCGACCGCGATCTTCTGGTTGATGAACTTCTCGATGGGCTCGAGCGCGAGCGCGCCCGCCTCGTCCACGAGGCTGATGGCCTTGCCGGCCGCGCCGGCCCGCGCGGTGCGCCCGATACGGTGCACGTAGTCCTCGGCGTCCTGCGGCAGGTCCCAGTTCACCACGTGGCTCACGCCCTCGATGTGCAAGCCGCGCGAGGCCACGTCGGTGGCGACCAGGATGGGCAGCGCGCCGTCCTTGAAATCGTTCAGGATCTTCAGCCGCTTCTTCTGGTCGACGTCGCCGGTGAGAGCACGGGCCTCCCAGCCGTTGCGGCCGAGGCGGTCCTCGAGCCGGCGCGCCTCCTCGCGGGTGTTGGAGAAGATCAGGATGCGGCTGCCGCCTTCGCGGCGCAGCAGCCCCAGCAGCAGGTTGAATTTCTCCTCACGGCCGACGTGGTAGAGCACCTGCTCGGCCTTCTCCGCGGTCTTCTGCTGGGGGGTGATCGTGATCTGGGACGGGTTGTTCATGAACTCCCAGGTCAGCTCCATCACCCGGAACGACAGGGTGGCCGAGAACAGGAACGACTGGCGCTTCTCCGGCTTGGGCAGCCGCCGCAGGATGAAGCGCAGGTCCGCGATGAAGCCCATGTCGAACATCCGGTCGGCCTCGTCGATGACCAGCACCTCGACGCGCGCCGGCGACCAGATGTGCTGCTTGAGATAGTCGATCAGCCGGCCGGGCGTGCCGACCAGGATGTCGCAGCCCTCGCGCAGCGCCTCGCGCTGCTTGTTGTAGTCGATGCCGCCGTACACCGCGAGGATGCCGAGGCCGGTGTGCGCCCCGAGCAGGCGCGCGTCCGCCTCGATCTGGACCACCAGCTCGCGGGTGGGCGCGATGATCAGCACGCGGGGGGCGGTCGGTCCCGAGCGCGCGGGCGCGGGGTGCCTCAGACACCGGGTGAACGCGGCGATCAGGAAGGCGGCGGTCTTGCCGGTGCCGGTCTGGGACTGGCCGGCCACGTCCTTGCCCCGCAGGGCCAGCGGCAGCGCCGCCTCCTGGATCGGGGTGGTGGTGACGAAGCCCGCGTCGGCGATCCCGCGTCGCACCGGCTCCGGCAGGTCGAGGGCCGCGAACGCGAGGGGATTCATCGTGCGTGGCCCGCTCGGGGCGCCGGCCCCGGCCCGGTCATTTGCGCGCGTCCTCGGCGAGCGCGGGCTTCGGCTTCCGGCGTCCGAAGATGCGCGCCGAGATGATGCCGAGCTCGTAGAGGATGCAGAGCGGCCCGGCCATCAGGCTCTGGTTCACGATGTCGGGCGTGGGGGTCAGGATCGCCGCGATGATGAAGTTGATCAGCACCGCGTACTTGCGGTTCCTGGAGAGGAACTGCGGCGTCACGATCCCCAGCATGGAGAGCAGGGTGATCACCACCGGCAGCTCGAAGACCACCCCGAAGGCCAGCGTGAACTTGATGATGAAGTCGATGTAGCTGGAGATGGTGATCATCGGCTTCAGGCCCTGCTCCTGCCCGAAGTTCACCAGGAAGTTCACCGCGAACGGGACGATCACGAACATCGCGAAGGCCCCGCCGGCCAGGAAGAGGAGCGAGCCCACGATGACGAAGGGCGCCGCGTACTTCCGCTCGTGCTTGTGCAGGCCGGGGGCCACGAACGCCCACACGTTCCACAGGATGATCGGCATCGCGATGAAGACGCCCATGATCATCGCGACCTTCATGTAGGTCCAGAACGCCTCGGTCGGGGTGGTGAAGACCAGCTCGGCCTTGAGATGGCTCGAGAGGAACCGCATCACGTTGTTGGTGAAGTAGAGCGCGATGCCGAGACCGACCGCGGCGGGGACGAGGCTCCAGATGATCCGGGTGCGCAGCTCCGTCAGGTGCTCGAAGAACGACATCTTGCCCGCCTCGTCGGGCGTCGGCACGTCGGAGGCGATCGGCTCGGAGTCGCTCATCACCAGTCGGGGATGAAGTGCCGGAGCTGGCCCACCCCGCGGCCGCCCTTGAAGCCCTCGCGGATGGCGCGGGTCACGTAGGCCTTCGCGGAGCGGATGGAGTCGCCCAGGGCCTGGCCGCGGGCCAGCCCGGCGGTGATCGCGGCCGAGAAGGTACACCCGGTGCCGTGAGTGTTCGTGGAGTCGACCCGGGCCGCGGTGAAGCGGGTGAACTCGCGCCCGTTCCACAAGAGGTCGGTGGCGTCGCCCTTGAGATGCCCGCCCTTGATCAGCACGTACCGCGGCCCCATCCCGTGGATGCGCCGCGCCGCCTCCTCCATCTCCTCCGGCTCGGCCACCCGCATGCCGGCCAGCACCTCCGCCTCCGGCAGGTTCGGCGTGACCAGCAGGGCCAGCGGGAGGATGTGGTCGGCGAGGGCCGCGCGGGCGTCGGGCTGCAGCAGGGGGTCGCCCGACTTGGCCACCATCACCGGATCGATCACCAGCTTCTCGATCGGGCGCTCGCCCAGCACCGCCGCGACCGCGTCGATGATCGGGGCGGTCGAGAGCATCCCGCACTTGGCCGCGTCGGTCCCGAAGTCCTCCAGGACCGAGCGCAGCTGCCGCGCCACGAAGGCCGGCGGCAGGTTCTCCACTCCCTGGACTCCGACCGAGTTCTGCGCGGTCACCGCGGTGATGACCGACATGCCGAACACCCGGAACGCCGAGAACGTCTTGAGATCCGCCTGGATACCCGCCCCCCCGCCGGAATCGGAGCCGGCGATGGTGAGCGCCTTGGGAATCAACATGGCCCCCTAGTATACGGGAAGACGCGGGGTCCGGCCGGGAAGAACCTCCCGCGGGGGTGCTACCAGCGAACGGACAGGCCGACGAGAGCGGAGTGGGTGTCGAGGTCGGTGCCGAGCCTCACCCGGCTCAGATTCGCGTCGCGCAACTCGACGTCCGGCGAGACATGGGTGAAGCGGTATTCCCCGAACAGCATCAGGTTCTTGAAGATCTGCACCGCGACGCCCCCGCCCGCCTTGAGCCCGAACGAGAAGTCGGTGTCACCGTCCTGGTTCTTGAAGGACTGCGTGTTACGCGGGGTGATGCTCGTGATGAAGAGCGGGGGGCCGACCGTCAGGTAGGGCTGCACCCGTCCCTGGGGCGCCTCGGCCGACTTGAGCAGCGGCAGGCGCAGCATCAGGTCGACCGAGATCGAGTTGACGGTGATGTCGAACGAGCCGGGCCCGCCCTTGCCCGAGTTGCCGCACCCGTCCGGGAAGATGCACCCGCTGAAGCGGGCCGACTGAGGGCCGAGGTACGGCGTGAAGTGGAAGTAGTCGACGCCCACGCCCAGGAACGGCAGCGCGTCGAAGAACCGGCCGAAGCGGCCGCCCCAGGCCAGGGCGTTGTCGAACTCCACGTCCTCGAAGCGGCCGGGCCCGATGGCCTTGTCGTTGAGCCGGAGATCGGCGCTCTGGGTCATGGCGACGCCCGCGAACAGGTCGGCGAACCACTCGGCGCCGGCCGGCCGCCCGGCCGCCCCGATGGCCGAGACGGTGATGAGCGCGACGAGCACGGCGACCCGCAGGCGCGGCATGGGCCGATGCTACCACCGCCCGGCAGCGGCTACGCGGGAATGATCAGGGTGAACTCGCCGCGGACCGGCCCCGCCTCGAAGCGCGCCTTCAAGGTGGCGGCGGGCCCGCGGACGATCTCCTCGAACTGCTTGGTCAGCTCCCGGGCCACCACGATCTCTCGCTCGCCGAATACCTGCGCGATCGCGTCGAGCGCGGCCAGGATGCGGTGGGGCGACTCGTAGCACACCACCGTCATCTCCAGATCCCGCAACCCTTCCAGCCGATGCACCCGCCGGCCCGGCTTCACGGGCAGGAACCCGTCGAACACGAAGCGGTCGGCGGGCACCCCGGCCGCCGAGAGCGCGGTCACCACCGCGGAGGGCCCGGGCACCGGCACCACCGGGACGCCGGCCTCGCGGGCCTGCTTCACCAGCAGGAAGCCCGGATCCGAGATGCCGGGCGTGCCTGCGTCGGTCACGAGCGCGACCGACTGCCCGTGCTCGAGCGTCTCGATCAGGCGGGCGCCCTTGCGCAGCTTGTTGTGCTCGAAGTAGCTGGTGACCGGGACGTGGATGCCGAAGCGGGAGAGGAGGATCCGGGTGCGCCGGGTATCCTCGCACGCGATGACCGCGACCTCCTTCAGGACGCGGAGCGCGCGCAGCGTGACGTCTTCGAGATTGCCGAGCGGGGTGGCGACGACGTAGAGGGTGCCGGGCATCGATCGGATGGCCCCCTCACCCTGCCCTCTCCCTCACCCTGCCCTCTCCCCGATGGGGAGAGGGTCGGGGTGAGGGGGAGAGGGCGACGAGCTAGGCGGATTGCTCTTTCTGCTCGGAGATCAGGATGGGGCGGTCCTTGTTGAGGATGACTTCCCGGGTGATGATGCACTCCTTGAGGCCGGGCAACGAGGGCAGCTCGTACATCACCTCGAGCATGACCTCCTCCAGCACCGCGCGCAGGCCCCGGGCGCCGGTGCCGCGCTTCATGGCCTCGCGGGCGACCGCGGCCACCGCGTCGTCGGTGAACTTCAGCCGCACCTTCTCCAGCTCGAAGTACTTCTGGTACTGCTTGATGATCGCGTTCTTCGGCTCGCGCAGGATGCGCACCAGCGCCGCCTCGTCCAGATCGTGCAGGGTCGCGACCACCGGCAGCCGGCCCACGAACTCGGGGATGAGCCCGTACTTGAGCAGGTCCTCGGGCTGGATGAGCGCGAGCAGGTCGCCGACGCGGCGCTCCTCCCGGCTCTTGATCTCGGCTCCGAAGCCGATCCCGGTCTTGCCCACCCGCCCCTCCACCAGCTTCTCGATCCCCACGAATGCGCCGCCGCAGATGAACAGCACGTTGGTGGTGTCGACCTGGATGAACTCCTGGTGCGGGTGCTTGCGGCCGCCCTGCGGCGGCACGTTGGCCACCGTGCCCTCGAGAATCTTCAACAGGGCCTGCTGCACGCCCTCGCCCGAGACGTCCCGAGTGATGGAGGGGTTTTCCGACTTGCGCGCGATCTTGTCGATCTCGTCGATGTAGACGATCCCGCGCTGGGCGCGCTCGACATCATAGTCGGCCGCTTGCAGGAGACGGAGAATAATATTCTCGACGTCCTCGCCGACGTAGCCGGCCTCGGTCAGAGTCGTCGCGTCCGCGATGGTGAACGGCACGTGCAGCATCTTGGCGAGGGTCTGGGCCAGGAGGGTCTTGCCGGAGCCGGTGGGGCCGATCAGGAGGATGTTGGCCTTCTGCAGCTCCACGTCACCCGCCTCGGAGCCGGCCTCGATGCGCTTGTAGTGGTTGTGGACCGCGACCGCGAGGATCTTCTTGGCCCGCTCTTGCCCGACCACGTACTGATCGAGCACGTTCTTGATCTCGGCCGGCTTGGGAAGGCTCCGGAGCTCCCGACTCTTCTCCTCTTCCCACTCCTCCGCGATGATGTCGTTGCAGAGCTCGATGCACTCGTCGCAGATGTAGACGGTGGGGCCCGCGATGAGCTTGCGGACGTCGTTCTGACTCTTGCCGCAGAACGAGCACTTCAGCGCGCCGCCGCCTTCGCGGGTGCGGGCCATCGGCGGAGTCCTCTACTTCGGCGTGACGACCACTTCGGCCACGGGCCGGGTGGTCGGCTTGGAGGAGATGACCTCGTCCACGATCCGGTACTCCTTGGCCTGCTCCGCGGTCATGAAGAAATCGCGGTCGGTGTCGCGCTGGATCTTGTCCATCGCCTGCCCGGTGTGGTGCACCAGGATGCGGTTCAGCTCCTCGCGCATCCGGAGAATCTCCTTGGCCTGGATGTCGATGTCGGTGGCCTGGCCCTGCACGCCGCCGAGCGGCTGGTGGATCATGATGCGCGCGTGCGGCAGCGCGAAGCGCTTGCCCTTGGTGCCCGCGCACAGCAGCAGCGCGCCCATCGAGGCGGCCTGGCCCATGCAGATCGTCGAGATGGCCGGCTTCACGTACTGCATGGTGTCGTAGATGGCCATGCCCGCGGTGACCGAGCCCCCCGGCGAGTTGATATAGAGGTGGATGTCCTTGTCCGGGTCCTCGGCCTCCAGGAACAGCATCTGCGCGATGACCAGATTGGCGATCTCGTCCTCGATGTAGGTGGGGAGGAAGATGATGCGCTCCTTGAGGAGCCGCGAGAAAATATCGAACGCGCGCTCGCCGCGCGGGGTCTGCTCCACCACCATCGGGACCAATCCCATCGGGCGCCTCCTGGCCATGCTCGTAGTGTACCTCAGGCGGGGTTTGCCTGATTCTTTTCGATGAGGAAATCGACGGTTTTCCGTTCGTCAAGCGTGTGGCGAATCCCTTGCAGGTCCCCGCTCTGCTCGAGCATGCGTCGCACCGCCGGCGCCGGGCGCTGGCTGGCCTGGGCCAGGCGGTCCACCTCGGCGTCCACGTCGGCGTCGCCGGCCTGGAGCGCTTCCTTCTCCGCGATGGCCTCGAGCAGGAGCGCGCGCTTGACCGCCTTCTCCGCGCCCGGCCGCAGGTCCTCGAGCAGCTTCTTGTAGTCCCACGGCACCCGATCCGGATCCACGCCCTGGCGGCGCATGTGCTCGCGGGCGTGCTCGATCTGGTGGCCGACCTGGCGCAGCACCAGCGCCTCCGGCACCTCGAAGGCGTGGTTGGCGAGCACCGCGTCGAGCACCGCGGCCTCGAGCGCGTGGCGGTTTTCCGCATCACGTCGAGCCTGCAACCCCTTGCGTACCTCTTCCTTCAGCGCGTCCAGGGTCTCGAAGGAGCCGCCCACGCTCTTGGCGAAGTCGTCGTCCAGCGCGGGGAGGACCTTCTCCTTCACTTCCTTGACGGTCACGGTGGCGTCGGCCGCCTTGCCGCGCAACGTCTCGTTCCGGTGGTCGTCGCCGAAGCGCACCCGGGTCTGGCGCGAGCCGCCCGCGGTCAATCCGATCACCGCCTCTTCCATCTCGGGCAGCACGCTGCCGCTGCCGATCACGAAGCCGTAGTCGCTCTCCGCGCGCGGCTCCATGCCCTCGGGAGTGAGGGTGTAGTCGATGATCGCGAGGTCGCCCGGATCCGCCGCGCGCTCCACCGCCCGGTACTCGGCGTGCTGCTCCTGCAGCGCGCTCAGGGCCTCGTCGACCTCGCTCTCCGCGAACGGCTTGGGCGCGTGCTCGACCGCGAGCCCGGTATAGGCACCGAGGGTGATCGCCGGCTTGACCTCGACCACCGCGGCGAACTTCAGCGTCGTGTTCTCCTCGAGGGTGACCTCCTGCAGATCGGGCTCCTCCACCGGCTCGATGCGCGTCTCGGCCAGGGCCTGGCGGTACACGTCCGGGATGAGCCGGCGCGCCACTTCCTGCCGCACGTCGTCCGCGAAATGGAGCTTGATCATGCTGCGCGGGACCTTCCCCTTGCGGAAGCCGGGCAGCCGCGCCTCGCGCTGCACCCGGTCGAACGCCTGCTCCCACGCTCGGGTCACGACCTCCGGCGCTTCCTCCACCTGCAGCCGTCGCTTGCAGGCGCCCAGCTCTTCGATGTCGACTTTCATGGTCGCTCCGCGAGAGTCATCCTAGTGCCAGGGGGGTTGATCCTGCTCCGGCGCCGGAGCCCCATCCTACACTATCGGCAAGCAGCGTCAAGAATACGAGCACTTACCCGCGGCCGCCGAGGCTACTCCCGGGCCGATTCGCGCCTTGACAAGTGCCGCTCGGGCTCCGCACAATCCCGCCACGACGCGTACGGCCCGCGGCGAGCGCAGCCTCCGGCGACCAGCGAAAGGACGGCCCCATGCAGGTGTCCGGGATGACGGTCAAGCGCAAGCACTGGGAGCCGCTGGCCTTCGCTTCCCCATCGCTCGTCCTCATCGGGCTGGTCATCGTCTTCCCGCTCGCCTACGCCTTCTACCTGTCGCTGCAGAACTTCGATCTCTCGATCGGGCCCGACTACGAGTACGTCGGCCTCCAGAACTACACCGAGGCCCTCTTCCGCGACAGTCGGTTCTGGGCCTCGGTGTGGAACACCGCGGTCATCATCGCGCCGGCGCTGGTCGCGGAGCTGCTGCTGGGGCTCGGGCTGGCCCTCCTCCTCAATCGCAAGATCCGCGGCCGTCCCATCATCACCGCGCTGCTCGCGATTCCGCCCATGGTCTCCCCGGTCATGGCGGCCATGGCGTGGCGGATGATGTTCGGGGTCAAGTACGGGGCCATCAACAACATGGGCCTGCAGCTCGGCCTCATCGACGTCTACTTCGACTGGTTCTCGACCCCGTTCCGGTCGATCCTGGCGGTGGTACTGGTCGACGTCTGGCACAACACCCCGTTCATGATGCTGGTGCTGCTGGCGGGCCTGCAGTCCATTCCCCAGGATCTCTACGAGGCCGCGCGGGCCGACGGGGCCAGCGCCTGGAAGAGCTTCTGGTTCATCACCCTGCCGCTGCTGAAGTTCACCGCCGCGGTCGCGGTGATGATCCGCATGATCGACCTGACCAAGCTCTTCGGCCTGATCTTCGTGCTCACCTTCGGCGGCCCGGGCGGCGCGACCGAGACGCTCGCGTTCAACACCTATCTGGTGGGCTTCAACGACTTCCGGATGAGCTACGCCTCCGCCCTGTCGTACCTCATCATCCTCATCGTCCTCGCCCTCACCCTGGTCTTCCTGCGCCTCTCCCGCCCGCGCGACGCGAGGGCCGCGGCATGAGCGTGGCGGTCCGGGAAACCGCCCTCGTTGGCGCGCGTCGGACCACCTGGTACCGCGCCCAGCGCTGGCTCGCGAGCGGGCTGACCTATCTCGGCCTCGCCGCGGCGCTGGTCTTCTTCCTCGGCCCCTTCTTCTGGATCCTCACCACCTCCCTGAAGGGCAACGAGGACTACTTCACCTTCCCGCCGGTGTGGATTCCCGAGCACCCGTCGCTCGCCCACTACGGGCGGCTGTTCAGCAAGGCGAGCGGCCTGCGGTACTTCGGCAACAGCCTGCTCGTGTCCACCCTCAGCATGTTCGCGGCGCTCGCGGTGAGCCTGCCCACCGCCTACAGCATCGCCCGCTGGCGCTTCGGCGGTGGCTTCCTGAGCGGCGTGCTGCTCGTGCTCCGCATGCTGCCGGCCATCGCCCTGATCATCCCGGTCTACATCATGTACAAGACGATCGGGCTCACCAACAGCTACCTCGGCCTGATCATCATCTACACCGTGGTCTATGTGCCCTTCGCGGTGTGGCTCCTGGTGGGCTTCCTGCGCGACTTCCCGGCCGAGATCGAGGAAGCCGCGCTCATCGACGGCTGCTCGCGCCTCAAGGCCCTGATCCGGGTGGTCGTCCCCATCATCGCGCCCGGGATGGCGGTGGTGGCGCTGTTCGCCTTCATCGCCACCTGGAACGAGTTCCTGTTCGCGGTGGTGCTGACCGGCATCGAGACCAAGACCATGATGGTCCTGGTCACCTCGTACACCAGCGGCGGTACCGACATGTTCTACGGCGAGGCCTCGGCCTCGGTCGTGCTCGGCGTTCTGCCCGCATTCGTCGTGGCCTTCCTGCTGCAGCGCTACCTGGTCAAGGGCCTGGCGCTGGGAGGCACCAAGGGGTAGGAGATCGGCCTTGAAAGGAGACCTTCCATGAAACGCTTCTGGGCAGTGGCGGTAGGGGCGGCGGTACTGTTCGGGCTCGCGGTCATGACCCACGGCCCGCTCGCCCCGCGGGGCGCGAGCGCCGCCCGTCCCTACGAAGGCACGACCGTCCGCGCGGTGGTCAACGCGGAGTACGTCAAGTACTCGCTCTCCCTGGTCGAGCAGGACCTCTACGACAAGCTCGGCATCAAGCTCGAGACCGAGGTGATCCCGATCGACGCGTTCGTGGCCAAGACCCTGCTCGAGTTCAACTCGGGCAAGAGCCCCTGGGACCTCATCATGTTCGGCGGATCCAACATGCCGGACTACGGCCGACACTTCGAGCCGCTCGAGAACTGGATCAGCAAGCTCCGGCTCGACTTCGCGATGGAGGACATCCCGGAGGTCTACAAGAAGCTCTTCCTCAAGCACAACGGCAAGATCGTGGCGATGCCCTATGACGGCGACGTCCACATGCTGTTCTGGAACAAGGTCGCCTTCGAGCGCCCGGAGAACAAGAAGAAGTTCAAGGCCAAGTACGGCTACGAGCTGGCCCCGCCGCAGACCTGGAAGCAGTGGGACGACCAGTCGGAGTTCTTCCAGGGTTGGGGCTGGGACGGCAGCGACAAGAAGCTCTTCGGGGCTGGCGCCTCCTACAAGCCGAGCGGCGGCGGCTACTCCTACTACTGGTGGCGGCAGCGCTTCTTCGCGTACGGCGGCCAGTACTTCGACGCCGAGATGAAGCCACTCGTCAACACGCCGGCGGGGATCCGGGCGCTCGAGGAGATGGTCCGGACCATGCCGAACTATCCCCCCGGCGTCATGCTCTTCGAGTCGGAAGAGCCCAAGACGATGCTCGTCAAGGGCGACGTGCCCATGCTCTACTCGTGGACCAGCACCGGCAAGCGGGTCGGTAACGCGGCGGAGTCGGTGATCGTCGGCAAGGCCGGCTTCGGCATCGTCCCCGGCGCCGAGATCGACGGCAAGATCGTGCACCGGCCCGCCCTCACGCCCGGCCGCGGCATGGCCGTCTCGATCTACTCGCAGAAGAAGGAAGCGACCATGAAGGTCCTCGAGTTCATCTCGAACCCGGAGCAGAGCCTCAAGATCGTGATGGATCCCAAGACGATCATGGATCCCTGGCGGATCTCGCACTTCCGCTCCCAGAAGTTCCAGCAGGCCTTCCCGGGCGCCAGCGAATACCTGGCCGCCATCGAGAAGACCTTCCCGCACGTGGTGCCGGACCCGATCATCCCGGGCGCCAACGACTACCAGCGCAAGCTGTCCTTCGAGATCACCGAGGCCCTGGCCAAGCGCAAGCAGCCCAAGGAGGCCCTCGACGCCGCCGCCGCGGAGTGGGACAAGATCACCGACCGGCGCGGGCGCGACAAGCAGAAGGCCCAGTGGGGCGAGAAGATGGGCGAGATGAAGCAGCTCGGCATCGAGTATCACGCCGACTGGGCGGCGAAGGCCAAGTAGCCCGCCGGCCGCTCCCGCTGTGCCCGACGCCGCCGGGCTACCCCCGGCGGCGTCGCGGCGTCAGCCATCGATGGTGCGAGAGGGGGGAGTTGAACCCCCACGGGTTGCCCCTCTGGATCCTAAGTCCAGCGCGTCTGCCAGTTCCGCCACTCTCGCGTCTTTTGTTTTCACGACTTTACCATGCTCTGAACTTCTAACGTTGCTCCACCTGGCCCAGAATCTTGCCCAGCGTGAAACGCAGCCAGCTTGGCGTCCGGCGTCGATGTAGTTGACGGCATCCTGCCGATCAGGGAGCTTCATGGTCTAACTCCTAACGTGGGATTCGGGGGCCACCTGCACACCTGCAAGTGACCTGGCCCCCAAGGACAGAAGAAACGCTGCCCGGCGAGGGGCAACGCGAACTCCGGTACCCGGATAGAGCCGAGCCCCTGCCGAACTTGCGGGA